>Ga0210396_10001211_pt1 | contig 28943 bp, 24 predicted proteins | sample IncBWH17OmetaG_FD_155466 | JGI IMG/M metagenome (GOLD analysis project Ga0210396, IMG submission 155466) | Forest soil microbial communities from Barre Woods Harvard Forest LTER site, Petersham, Massachusetts, United States - Inc-BW-H-17-O ...
TACCACCAATCATCTTCCACGTTTCACCTTTCACCAATCCCCCACCCTCTCACTTCTCACGCCCGCGCGGTCCCTATCAGGTCATTAAGACTAACACTACGACGGTTGAGACAACGAACCGTCGTTTCCGAGGATTCACGCGTATCTGTTTCTCACCAAACAATGAGCATTTCGAATTCTGCCAAGAGATTGGGGCGCCGTTTTGGAGTTTCTGAAGGAAAATTGCAGGCGAGCGAAGCGCGGACAAGCCGTGAGAGGACTGGAGCTGGACTTGGAAACCCCGGGACTTTGGTTGTGGAGTTACCAGCAGTGAAAACGGTGAGGAATTCACTGCTCCTACTTTGGCATTATCTCTCCTTCGAATAAGAGAGGACTAATCATCCTGGAGCATGGCGTATAATTGCGGACCCACTAGAGTATTGAAAGTTATGACACAAATATTTAAGAAACGGTTGCCTTTGTTGGAAGGGCTAAGACGGATATTATTGTGTTTGTTATCTGTCGGCGCGGGATTATTCTCGCTGGGCCATCCGGCGCGCGCATCGGCAGCTATTCCGGACGGCCGCATCGAACTTTCGGGCGGTGAGGTTGCCGCCGGTATTGGCTACAACTGGGGCGCCGGAACCCTGTTCTTTCATGGGAAACAGTACCCGATCACCCTTAACGGGCTCAGTCTGGGGATCGCTGGCATCAACGAATATACTGCGTCCGGGACTGTAACCGGTCTGAAGAAAGCGCAGAATATTAACGGAAGATTCACCGCTGTCAGCACCGGCCTAACGCTCGGCGACGGCGCAAGTATCGCAGAGATGAAAAACGACAATGGTGTGATAATTCAGCTGATGGATTCCACTAGCGAGGGTCTGGGCGCGTCTCTTGCCCTTAAAGGAGTGCACATTTCGATCGCCAGGTGAGGCATCGGGCAAACAGGTAGGGGACTTATCTTTAAAATAGAATCGATGAAGGGAAGGTTAGAGGAGGAAAAACGGACACTGTTTTTTGAATCTGTTTTTCCCGCCGAGCGGCTCAGGGACCTAATCTGCCTCCGGCGTGATTCGAACACCTACGGTCGCCACCATCACGGGCGCCGGAATCGTCGCTCCGCTTATCCAGAACGACACAACGGTAAACCGCGAGTTACTGGTCCTCGCGACCGGTTCCGGTTCGCTGATTCTATCTCACGTCAATGATGCGGGTTCTGGTTCACTTGGCCCGCCTAGGCAGGAGTATTCCTTGCGCAACTAACTCGTCGGCTAACTGCATCGCGCTCTGAACTGCTAACGCCGGCCCGGCGACCTGCTTAGCGGCTTCCAGCGAGGCTTGGATTACAAATTCTTCATATGTCATATTTCCCTAGAAGGCACAAAACTGTTTACAAATCAATCTTCGTCCGGTGGTTGATAGTCGAGATCGAGCCCCGGCACGCAATATCAACAACGGCCTTCTCCCTCCAGATTGTTACCGCTGCAAAGAGGACCGCACCGATTGAGCTACCAAATTGAAGCCATTTTCCAAGCGACAAGGCGTCTGATGCATACGACTCCGGATTGGACAGCCAGCACAAGGCCGATGCTGTCGACTCTCGTCGGATAAACTCGCTGAGTGATCGACGGAGCATTTTCAATCAGGAGCTCAAGTACTGAGCGATCAACGAAAAGGCGAAACCGGATGCTACCGTCTCGATCCGGTTCCAGAGAACCTTGAAATGACTCCCGGTCACAGGCGGTATCTAGACTGGAATGGGTTGCGTCCATCGTGATCTTCATTTCCTTGCTGTCGTACCGGATCGAAGTGTATTCCTGCCGATCCGGACTGCATCGCACCAACCACTCAAAGACGGCTGGACCCTCGACAGCAATATCCATTTCAATTTCGAGACAATCCCCTCTGAATCCGGCGAATGGATTTTCCGAAGTAGGAGTTAACCTTAGAGGTTGGACGGTATGTTGTTCGCGCCGGAGAGCTTGTAGTTCGCGGGCCGGGCGGACTTGTAGCCGATAACTTTCATCGATACTACATTCCTTCGGAAGACTGGTCACTCCTGCCCATCCGGCTTCTCGACGCGCGCTTCCGCGTCGTCCTTCCTTAATCCAGGTCCAAAGCAAAGTTCGTTGATGGACGGGATCTTCGAGAGTTTGCGCGGCATAGGCATAGGCACCGAGATCATATCTTCCCCGCCCGCGTTCCCGAAGAGAGAATCCGTCGAAATCTCCTCCAAACCATTCGATATGCGTGAACTCGGGGTGCGGACAGACAAGCAGGATACAGCGGTCGTTATCGCGAACCAGAACTGGGCACTCCCACATCTTGGAATCAACACCCAGGTCGGCAACGAAAAAGGGACCTAGGTAGTCCCAGTGTTTCAAATCCTCGGATTCATAAAGAAGAGCGGCTCCTCCTTTCCTGGGCAGCCCCGATCCAAGCAGAAGCTTCCACTTGTCCCTTTCTTGCCAGACGAAAGGATCCCGCATGTCAGCCGACATGTCGCCGGTGATTGACGGAAAACCTGCCAGTTCGACGTTTTCCGGCGGCCCGGTAATTACCGGTAGAGAATCTTTGGTCCAGTGTCGTAGCTCTGAATCGCCACTGGTCGCAAGGCACACGACCTGGGGTCCAGGCGCTGTGTACAACGCAGTGGCGGTGCCGTTATGATTCACAACACATCCAGACCAGCATCCGGCTTTGTCCAGCCCTTCGGGTGAGGGGGCAATGGCAATCGGATAATCTTCCCAGTGAACGAGATCAATGCTCGCCGCATGTCCCCAATGAATCGAGCCCCAGAACGCTCCATTTGGATTGTATTGGTAAAAGAGATGGTACTTCCCCTTCCAGAAAATCGGGCCGTTTGGATCATTCATCCAATTCGCTGGCGCCAGGAAATGATAAAGCGGTCTGTGCGGGTCGGCGGCAAGCGCCTCGCGCGTCGAGTGAAATGTTCCAGTCTGGTTAGGATTGTTTTCTTTTGGAGAACGGCTCATAGCGCTCACGCTTCAAAGTAGCTCCGCATGATTCTCTGATGATTAGCTTCAGGGAGAGGTTACATTTTCTGGTGCCAACTCGACGGCCTTCCAGTAACTCAAAGGCTGCTAATGCGGCTTGTTCTCCCTGGACGATTGGGTTGGTATTAACGGTGGTCAGAGTTGGTTGGCAATAACAGGCGATCGGGAGATCATCAAAACCGACCACAGCCACATCGCTGGGAACCGATAACCCTGCTTCCCTCAAAGCGGCCATGGCGCCAACGGCGATGGTGTCATTGCCGGCAAACAGAGCCGTTAACCGCCGGCCTCGTCCGAGAATCTCTCGCATAGCCCGATATCCGCTCTCGGCGCTGAAGTCTCCATAGCCGACGAGCTTCTCATCGAACGGTATTCTTGCCTTATCGAGAGCGCGTCGGAAGGCACGTAACCGTTCCATAGGACCGGTGTACCATCTCGGGGCATACGTGATGTGCGCCACGCGCCGGTGACCCAATTTTACCAGGTGCTCCGTGGCGAGTTCTGCCGCTCGTTCCGTCCCCGACCGGAGTGAATTCTCCTTTGGATGACCAATCGAACCAAAAAGAATCACTGGGAACCGCGACTCGATCAACCGAACCAGACCCTCGTCCTCCGCGCTGGAATTCAATACGATAAGCGCATCAATGCTCTTGCTCTTCACCAGGTCGAGATAACTGTTCCGCCGCTGATCACCTTCAACCGCCTCGATTAATAGTTTGTACCCTCTTGCGTTACAAACACGACTAATCCCAAACATGAGCGGAGGAGCAAATGCGTCGAAGCTCATCAGGTCGCCATGGGCTAGCACTAACCCCACGGTCCGGCTCCGGCCACTAACCAACATCCGAGCTGCAGAATTAGGTACATAACCCAGGCTGGCGGCCGTCTCCAAGACCCGAGCCTGCGTCTGCACGCTAATACCGGTATTTTCTTTACCGTTGAGTACCAAAGAGACCGTCGTCCGAGAAACTCCAGCGGCTCGAGCTATATCTTGGCTGGTCGGACGGTGCGTCATGGCGGGTTGGTTGTCGGCGGCTTGCGGTCAGGCGGATTGGTCGTTTCCCGTTTTCCGAGATAGCGGGCGGATGGGACCTATAAGACTTATAGGACCTAGGTAATATCCGGATGGGGAGCGATGCCACGGGTGCCCGCAAACTAACCGGCAACCGTAAACTCCTCTGGTATCCATGCCTTGTGCTCTTTCAGGAGATCATCTGCCAGGCTCCAGATCTGGTCTAAATCCAATTCGGCCGCGGTGTGAGGATCTAACATAGCTGCATGGTAAATGTGCTCACGTTTGCCGGTCAGTATTGCTTCCACAGTAAGCGATTGAACATTGATGTTCGTCTGCATTAAGGCGGCTAAATGAGGAGGGATGCTGCCGATTTGAACCGGTTGAATCCCGTTCTTATCCACCAAGCAAGGGACTTCCACGCAACAGCCGTGCGGCAGGTTTGAAATCAGGTCGCGGTTTTCAACGTTTCCGTAAACGACTCGGGGCAGGCCCGTCTCCAAACTGTGGATGATAGCCGATCCGTACTCAACGCTTCGCTCGATCTCTAGGGGCGAATCCGGACGTTCTAATGTGTCTCGCAATTGCTGCCAACCGGAAATCTGTCTTTCGCAACGTCGGGGATATTCATCCAACGGGATATTATATCGTTCAATCAGATCTTCTCTGCCTCGCTTGATATACCAGGGAACGTATTCAGAGAAGTGCTCACTAGATTCGGTCACGAAATAACCCAACCGCTGTAGCATGTCATATCGGACCCGATTATCCGCGGGTATTCTGCCCTCCTCTACGACTCGGCGAATCAGCGGGTATAAATCTTCACCATTTCGTTCGAACTTCAGATAGAAGGCTAGATGATTAATCCCGGCTACTACATAGTTGATCTCTGACACCGGGATGCCAATGTCATCGGCGAGTTCGCTGGCGGTGTGCTGTACACTATGGCAGAGACCGATCGTCGTTATTTTAGTCGCCCGAGCTAAGGCCCAACAATTCATCGCCATCGGATTGACATAGTTCAGGTGCACAACATCCGGACAACGACGCTCCATTTCGTGGCCCATAGCGATGAGAACCGGGACCGTCCGCAAGGCCCGCATGATCCCTCCAATCCCCAAAGTGTCTGCGATGGTCTGACGAAGACCATATTTTTTTGGAATCTCAAAATCAGTAACTGTACAGGGACGGTAGCCACCGACCTGGATCATGTTGATGGCATAAGTAGCACCATCGAACGCGTGTCCTCGATCGGTAGTTATCTCGATTTCCGGAGCAACCTTTAGTTGCTGGGCGATTCGCCGAGCAACGATTTCGGATGTCCGGAGTCGTTCTCCGTTGGTATCGAAAAGGCAGATTTGGGAATCCGCCAGTTCAGGAAACGATAAAATGTCGACGAGCAGGTTCTTCGCGAAGACAGTGCTCCCGGCGCCAATAAAAGTTATTTTTCGTTTTGATGTGCTATGGGTCATAAGAATCTTGTTAATTAGGTGGTGGCGTTCCGGGGGATTCTGGAGGTGGGCGGTTTCGGTCTATTTAGTGGACGAAGTAGACTGAGTGGACGCAGTGGACTGGCTTGCGCGCGGCAGCCAATGGCCGCCGCGCAAAGGCTATGATTTTTTTTGGCTTCTTTCACTCTTCTACTGGAACAGGTCGTTTACCTCCTTGTTAGCTGCTTTGAATGTGGAGGCCGCATCCGCTCCATTCAGATAAACGGCATCAAAGGCGGCTTTCATAATTCGGTTGATATCGCTGGCGTGATCCGTGATTGGGAACAGAAACGTGGCTTTAGGGTCGGTGGCTTCTTCGACGAACGCAGAGACGTCGACTCCTTTTCCTGCCATCTTGGTCTTGGCAATCTCGGTGGCCTCAGGCACTGCCGGAAAGACTACACCGTAACTTGCCACGATCTTCTGGGCTTCAGGCGAAGCCAGGAACTTTACCCACTTCCACGCCTCTTCCTGATGTTTACTGCCAACCCAAATTGAGTCCGCCAGACCGTTGAACATGGTTCGCCGCCCGATCGGGCCTTTTGGCAACGGCGCAAACCCGATGTCGAATTTCGCGTTTTCTGTGTACCAATGCACCATCCAGTCCCCGTCTAGCGCCATCGCGCCCTTTTGCGCCGCAAACAGACCGCTGTTCCCTGCTTGGCGCGCATTGGCGGCTGGAACGATAATGCCCTTTTTCATCGCATCGGCAATCCACTGGATCGTCTCGGCAAGCTTTGGATCGTCATAGTTTAGATGGGTCGCCCAGGGACCATCGTTGAATTTGAAACCGTTCGAGACGGCAAAATGGCTCCATGGCACTTGTCCGTATCCATCGGGACTCCCATCAACTAACAAGCCATATTGCTTAACATTCTTAGGGTCGAATCCGGGCTCCGTGGCATTCTTGCCGTTTGCATCGAGGGTAAGCTTAGCAAGTACCTGGCCGAAGGTACCGCCATCTTTGGGATTCCAATCCAGGTCCCACAAAGACTTCGGATCGATGCCAGCCTTAGCTAACATCGCTTTGTTATACACAAGGCCAACCGTGTCCCAGTCTTTAGGCAAACCATATTGTTTACCATTGCGGCCCCAGACCTTCACGAGGTCGCCCAGATAAATGTTAGTAGGAACTTTATCCCGAGCGATGTAAGGGCTCAGATCGACCAGCAAATTATTCTCGATGAATTCCGGATATCGCGCCAGATGGTCCGTGATCACGTCAGGAGCGGTGCCGGAGACAAAGGCCGTGTTCAGGGCATTCCAATAGTCAAACCACCCGGTCTGAGTGATCTTGACTTTGATGTCCGGGTTCTGTTTTTCGAATTCCGCTGCACACGCCTGGTAGGCGGGCAACTGATTGTTATCCCATAACCAGTAGGTAATCTCGGTAACTGCCTTGGCTGAAATCCCAGCCGCAACCAAGCTGACCAGGATCAGGATTCTGTTTATGTTTCGCATATTCGGGGGGTACTTTTTAGGTGAGAAGTGAGAGGTGAGAGGCGGTTATTGGAAAAGGGCGTTGATCTCGCGGTTTGAAGCCTCAAGTTTTGGACCCGGATCTTCTCCGTTTAAGAAGATCGAGTCGAAGTCTGCTCGTAAGATACGGACGACGTCGCTGCTATGCTCCGAGATTGGCAGGAAGAAAGTTCCTCCAGGGGTTTTCGCTTCGTCGACGAAAGCGGATACGTCGACACCTTTGGATGCCATCTGTTTCTCTGAAATCTCGGCGGCAGCGGGAATCGCTGGAAACACGATGCCGTAACTAGCAACGATCTTCTGCGCCTCCGGAGAGGCAAGGAACTCGACCCACTTCCAGGCCTCTTCCTGATGTTTGCTGCCAACCCAAATCGAGTCGGCCAGGCCATTGATAACCGAGCGCCGTCCTACCGGCCCTTGAGGAAGCGGAGCAAACCCAATGGGAAACTTACAGTTTTCCGTGAACCAGTGAACTAACCACGATCCCGTCAACGCAAGCGCGCCTTTCTGGGCCGCGAAAAGACCGGTGGCTTGAGCTTGCCGCGCATCTTTTGCTGGCACAATGAAGCCCTTTCGGAGGCTTAGCTCCGCGAACCATTGGATCGTGGCCACCAATTTCGGATCGTCATAGTTAAAGTGAGTCGCCCAGGGAGCCTCAGAGTAATTCCAACCCATGGACGCAGCGAAGTTCGCCCATTCCTCGTGCCCGAGGCCATCTGCGAGGCCATTCAGGAGCAATCCGTATTGTTTGATGGCTTTCGGATTGAAATTCGTATCCAAACCGTTTTTGCCAGATTCATCAACGCTGAGTTTCGCTAAAAGCTGGCCGAACGTGCCGCCATCTTTCGGGTTCCAACTCAAATCCCACAACGATTTAGGATCGACCCCCGCCTTTTGCAACATGGCCCGGTTGTAGACAATCCCAATAGTGTCCCAATCCTTGGGCAAGCCGTATTGCTTCCCGTTTCTACCCCAGACTTTTACTAACCCGCCTACGTAAACATCGGTCGGCACTTTATCTCGGGCAATCAAGGGAGCCAGATCCACCAGAAGTCCGTTATCGATGAATTCCGGGTACCGCGATAGATGGTCCCAAAAAACGTCCGGCGCTGTACCGGAAACGAAAGCGGTATTCAATGCGTTCCAGTAGTCGAACCACCCGGTTTGAGTGATCTTGATTTTGATATCTGGGTTTTCCTTTTCAAACGCGTCTGCACAAGCTTGATAGGAAGGTTGTTGGTTACTGTCCCATAGCCAATAGTTAATTTCCGTTGCGCCCTGTACCGGATTCCCTGCCACGAAGCTGGCTGCGAGGAGCATTTTCGTCAGGGGGGTCATATTAGCAGGTTAGAGGCGAGAGGTCGTCGCTAGTTGCGGGTTGCTAGTTGCGGGTTGCTAGTTGGGGAGTTGGGAGTTCGTATTTAGCGGTTAGTGGTTGAACGCGGATTTGTTAATTGTTTTTGTTATTTGTCTTTGGCCATTGGCTACGCGCGAAGCGCTACCGGAAGCCGGTGTACTGCAAGGATTCCACTACTTTTCGTCCGAAGAGCACGAGCAGCACCGCGACCGGGACGATACCGAGAACGGTGCAGGCCATTAATCCGCTCCAATCGGGAGTGCCACCGGCTTGCTGGGCGCGGAAAGAGTTGATAGCAACCGCCATCACTTGAACTGATCGATCTCGACCGACCAGGAACGGCCAAAAGAAATCGTTCCAGGCATTGAGAGCGGCCAAGATGCTCAGGGTGGCTAAAGCGGAACGATGCACCGGCAGCACAATCCGAAAAAAGATAGTGAAATAGCAGGCTCCATCGATCAGAGCGGACTCTTCCAATTCTCGAGGAGTGGACAGGAACATCTGGCGCAAGAAGAAAACCGCGAACGGCGTCATCAATGCATAGGGCGCGGCCATCCCCTGATAGGTGTTCAACCAGCCGAGATCTTTGATCAGAATAAAATTGGGAATGAAGAGCACCACACTCGGAATCATCGTGGCAGCCAAGAACAGAAAAAAAATCACCTGCCGTCCATAAAATCGGAGCCGGGCGAAGGCATACGCTGCCATGGCACTAAAAGCGATCTGCGGAACCACTGCTAGCAGGGTGAAGGCCGCGCTATTCATCAGGGCCGCGTAGAAATCCACTTTACCGAAGCTGGTTTGTTGCAGACGCGGATCGGCCGGGTTCACCAACCCAATTACGCGCTCGAAGTTAAATAGCGTGGGATGTTGAGGCAGCAGCGAGCTAGCACTGGTAAATAGAGTGCCGCTATCGCTTAACGCGGTCTTAACCGCGATCCATATAGGACCAAGCGAGATGATTGCGAATACGGCTAGCACTGCATACCCAACCCAGGCAGAAAACTTCAACCGCGAATGGACACGAACTGACGCGAAGTTGGTTGGTCCGCCAGAAAGCGGTTTGTCGGCCTGGGTAGTTATGGGCTTCGATGACATGGGTTTAAGGCCGTGGGGAAGAGACAGACAAACGCTGTTGGATGAGGGGCGTGGATTTTACGTGATCGAGACTCACTGTGTCCCAGACGGGCATTGCGCCCTCCTGAGGCACCCACATTCGCGTTCATTCGTGTCCATTCGTGGTTGGTATTCATCCCAGATCAGATTGCCCCGAGCGGAGGATTCGCATTTGGATCAATGTGACGATGGCCAGGCACAGAAAAAGGGCGCAGGAGAGCGCAGACGCATAACCCATACGGAAATTGACGAACCCGTTTTCGTAGATGTACCAGACGATGGTGCGGGTGGCGTAGTTTGGGCCACCGAGCGTGGTTACGGCGATGGTATCGAACACCTGGAAAGAGCCGATGATGCTGGTCACCAATACGAATACCATCGTGGGCCGGATTAGCGGTAAGGTGATACCGAAGAAGCTTCTCCACGGCCCGGCACCCTCAATTCGAGCTGCCTCATAGACATCCTTTGGAATTGCTTGGATACCCGTATAAAACAACAAGGCCGTTAACCCCATATGTCGCCAGATGTTGACCACGGCGATCGTGGGGAGAGCAAGTTGTTGGTCGCTAAAGAACGGAATCCGGCCAATTCCGATCCATTGCAGGACCGCGTTCCCGAAGCCGAGCAAGGGATCGAGCATCCAGAACCAGATGATTGCTACAATCACATTCGAAATGAGATAGGGAGCGAGGATGACTGAACGCAAGATCACAGAGCGCCGCAAGCGGGCCAGGAAGACGGCCAAGAGCAGGCCGATGACCGTCTGAATCGGAATGTTGTACAGGACATAAAGGACAGTCACTTTCATCGAGTTCCAGAAATTCGGGTCATTCCAAAGCTTCGAAAAATTGGAAGGACCGATGAATTTGGGAACTCGAAGGAGATTCCAGTCGGTCAAGCTGATGTAAAGGGCGCGAAACGCGGGCATCAGATAAAAGGTGAAGAAGCCGATTAGAGCCGGCGCGATAAAGATCCAGGCGCAGTATGACTCCCGGAAACGCAGCGCGTGGAAAAAGGACGAACGCCGGGGCGGCACACCGGAGCCTTGCGGCGATGAGGGAGCCTTAGTTTGTGCGCTGACAGACATACTGGGAGACGTGGGAGAAGTGAAAAGTGATAGGTAAAGGGTGATTAGGGAGAGAGACCGAGTTGTGGGGGAAATCTCTGTTGCTAACTCGTGTTAGTTTTTTCAGAGCTAACACGCGTTAGGTAAAGGTCAAGGCGGAATTTTTTCAGACCCAAAAGGAGCCAGGAGTCAGAATCCAGGAGTCAGGAGATCGGCAGCTCTAATGCACGGCGGATAAGATGGAGCGTCCTGCCCCGCGCTTCGTCTAACGCAATTCCGGAACGCGCGGAGGTAGAGCCCTCCTAGATCCTGGCTCCTGGATTCTGGCTCCTTTCCCTACGGCGCATTGACTGCTTAAGATTCAGAACGTGCCTTCCAACCCGATCATAACGTTGCTCGCGGGACACGCAAGGCAACCCATTCGAGGACGAGGACGACGACGAGTACGAGAACGAAGCAGCCTGCGCTACGGCGCGTTGACTGCATTCGCGATCGGCTCCATGGGTGATTCGCGGCGTTCGCCTCGGCTCCGGCGAGGCTGAATCAGGAATAGGCCAACAAACAGAGAGCAAGCTGCAAAGAGAGCCATGGTTTCACCCATCGCAACGGGCGTTCCATGGTACCACCAAGCTACGAATTCGCTCGAAATAGCGCCTCCGAGCATGCGGATGCTGCCGAAGGCTGAGGACGCAACCCCGGCGATGCGTGGCATTGGTTCCATAGTCCCATGCACAGCGTTCGGGGTGACCAACCCCATCGAGAAAGTGTTGAGAGTCAGCAGCGGCATGATCGAGAAGGCGTTGAGCCAACCGAGGATTGCTCCGCAGAATAGCGCGGCGGTCGCACAAAAGGAAATTATCAGACCGGCAAGAATCAACCGGTTCGCCGCCACGCCGCGTGTACTTAGGCGGCCGCTGATAAACGCGCCCACGGCGATGGCAAAGGCATTTACCGCGAAAAGAGCGCCGTAAATCCGCGGATCGACTCCGAAGACATCTATAAATACAAAAGCTGAGCCACTCACGTAGGCAAACAGCGCTCCAAAGCTGAAGCCGCCAATCAGCAAGTACAGAAGACAAGTCCGGTGAGATAAAACCCGCCAGTAGTTCGTGATCAGACGTTGCGGACGCAGAGCATGCCGGTTCCGATTCGACAGAGATTCTTCGAGACCGACCAAAAGGACGATGATCAAAAGCACGGCTGCAGCAGCCAGCCAAAAAAAGACGGCGCGCCAGCCTTGCCAGGTCGCAATCAACCCGCCCACCGTTGGAGCCACGATGGGAGCGATAGTACCAACAACGCTGATGTAGGAAAGGCGCGAACGGGCAGCGGTTCCGGAGAAGAGGTCACGAATGATGGCAAACGTGATAACAGATCCGGCGGCAGCTCCGAGTCCTTGAACAAATCGCCAGAAAGAAAGGATGATCAGCGTCGGTGCACACGCACAGCCGACCGCGGCGACGGCGAACAGTACGCAGCCGATCAAAAGCGCAGGACGACGACCGATCCGGTCTGAGAGCGGACCAAAAGCGAGTTGGCCGCCCGCAAAGCCAATCATAAAAAGGCTTAAGATAGAGACGGTGTCGACAGGACGTGCGCCTAGAGAGATACCGATGACCGGCAACGACGCCAAGCAGGAATCGATCGAAAGGGAAGGTAACGCAATGCTCGCCGCTAACAAAAAGATGAACGACTTCGATTGCGGGCCGATTCTAAATGGGAGACGTTTAACTGTTACTTTGTGCATTTAGCCTGCAACACCCACCCCGCAATCGCGGGACCCATGCACCTTTGAGCAATGCAGGCCGTTAAATCCCGAATTAATAAACATTTTCGTTTTCCTAACTAAAAATCTTAAAATCAACCGCGAATGGACACGAATTGACGCGAATAAAAGAAGGACAAATCCAACCACAGATGCACGCAGATAGATTTTCTAAAGAAGCTGCCGCGAATTTGGGCCGTATCTACGTGCATCCTCTCACACCATAGCGAAGCAGCCGTGGATTCTCCTACGAGCCGGCTCTCTATAAATCTATTCGCGTTCATGCGTGTCATTCGCGGTTGTTTTATTTTTCTTAGCCTGAATGGCGCGGATCGCGTCGAGCTCATATGAGTCGTATAGGCGTCGAACGAATCGGTATCGATCCGCGGCCATTCAGGCTTTTTTAGCCCCCGGAAGTTGGTTTGGTCGTCACCGTTTCGCTCAGCCGTTGCGACTCTTTCCCTTTCGACTCTTGTGTGTGCACAAGCATCCCGTCGGCCAAGCTGTCCCCCGGATTCACAACAATTCGGTCCGTGGGAGAAACCCCGTTCACAATCTCCAATTTGCCACCTAGATCGCGCCCGATCTTGATCTTCTTGAGGTGAACCCGGTTGTCCGGTCCGACGATTCCAAGAGATGCGCCTTCGGATCTGAAAATCAGAGAGCTAGAAGGAACCAGCAACGAGGCCGGTCCCTGGGTCTCTAAGTGTACCGGCGAATAGGCGCCCGGAAAAAGTTGACCCGAATCATTGGCGACATCCACCTCGGTTAATAGCGTCCGGGAAGCCGGGTCGATAGCTTGCGCGGTTCTGACAACTTGTCCGGGAAATTTTTGTCCGGGAAACTCGTTGAAAGTAACATTAGCCGGGCCACCGACTCGAACATAGCCAGCCATGGACTCGGGTACGTTCACATAGATCCGCAGCGGCGAAACCTGCGCCACGTCAAATAACGGAGTTCCTGATCCCGAGTTAACGATTTGCCCAATATCCGTATTTCGACGCGTGACGGTCCCGTCGAAAGGCGCCTTGACGATTTTGAAATCCTCCAGCGCTTGGAGCCGGGAAACGGCAGCGGCGTTGGCGTTGACGGTCGCCTGCTTCGAGTGCAAATCGCTGGAGGCGGTATCGAAATCCTGCTGCGCAATCACTTTCCGATCGAGGAGATCCTGATCGCGCTTGTACGTAACCAGGGACAAATCCAGCGCAGCCTGAGCTTGGGCCAGATTTGCCTTCGCTTGATTCAGGTCCTCGTCAACTTGAGGAGTATCAATTTCCGCCAGGACCTCCCCTGCTTTAACTTTGGCGCCGATATCGAAGTACCACTTCTTCAGATACCCGGTGGTCTGGGCAAAGATCGGCGCTTCAATATAAGCTTGGGTTTGGCCAGGTAGATCAACCGAGACTGTGGCCGGCGCCTTCTCCGGCGTTACTACCGCGACGGTGAGTACGGCGGCCTGGTTAGTCTCTTTCTGCAGGGCGGCCGTAGAAGCAGAGCGAGAAGTAATACCCATGACCGCTAGCACGGTAAAGCCCGCCAGAAGAACTACGATGATCAGCTTGATTGCCCCCGAGCGCCGTGCCTTAGAGCGTCGATCCGCACTCGATTTGGGCTGAGCCGATTTTTCCGGCTCGATTTCCAGAATGCTTCCATCCATATCGTTCGTTTATCTAATCTTCAAAAGTTAAGCGGCCGCAGGTTCCGGGGAGCCCGATTCCGCCCGAGACTGGCGTTTCCGGGCCAGCATGAAGACGGTCGGCACAAAGAACAGAGTGGCTGCCGTCGCAAATAAAAGGCCGCCAATCACCGCGCGACCGAGAGGCGCATTTTGCTCACCACCCTCGCCCAAGCCTAACGCCATCGGAACCATGCCGATGATCATGGCCAAAGCGGTCATGAGAACGGGCCGCAGCCGGACATAGCCCGCCTGTAAAGCTGACCGGTAGGAATCCTTGAATTCCTCTTGTTGTTCGTTCGCGAAGGTGACGACCAACACGCTATTGGCCGTCGCAACGCCCATACACATAATCGCACCCATCAGCGCCGGAACGCTTAACGTCGTGTGAGTAACAAATAACATCCAAACGATCCCGGCCAAAGCGCAGGGCAACGCGGTGATAATGATCAACGGCTCGATCCAAGATTGGAAATTCACCACCATGAGCAGGTAGACCAGCACCATCGAAAACGCGAGACCCAGGTAAAGGCCAATAAAAGAGTCGTTCATGGTCCGAACCTGACCACGGAGGACAGTCGAACTACCTTTCGGTAAATCTTTCTCAGAGCTGCTGATCAACTTCTGAATATCTGCAGCCACGGCCCCTAGATCTCTGCCGGAAACATTGGCGTAAATGTTAAACACCGGGCGAATGTTGTAGTGGTCGGCCACCGGGAAGGTCACGCCCCTCGAAATCTCGGCGACGTTGCCTAAGATCTGTAGAGTTTGGCCCGTACCACCCAGGATCGGTAGATTGCGTACCGCATCCAGGGAATCAATATCGTACTGCGGGGCCATAGCATTGATTTGATAATTGACCGCGTTTTTCGGATCGACCCAGAAATTCGGGGCCGTAGTTTGGGATCCGGCTAGGGCGCCCAAGACCGAATTCGCTACCTGGGTTTGGGTCAGACCCAACAGAGCTGCCTTGGAACGATCAACCGTTACATCAAGCCTGGGCGCATCCGTTGGCTCTTGGATTCGAACATCGACCGCGCCGGCGACATGACGAATCTTCTCCATCAGATTTCGCGCGAAGCTGGCGTTGCCCACACGGTTGGCACCGATCACCTGGATATCTAATGGGGCCGACAACCCGAAATTCAGAATTTGCGCGACGATGTCAGCGGGCGGGAACCAGTAACCGACTCCGGGAAAGTCCTTCGACAGACGGGTGCGAATCCGCTGTACGAAATTGTCTGTCGGATCATGTTTCTCGTCCAGCGAGACAAGAATGTCCGCGTCCGCAGCACTCATGGTGCCGGTATTATTGTAAGAAGTGTTGATCCCGCTATAGGGGATGCCGAGGTTATCAATGATTCCCTGTAATTGATTGGCCGGAATGACTTGCCGGATCATTTGCTCGATCAGATCCACATTCCGCGCTGTCTCTTCAATGCGCATACCGGTTTTCATCCGTACATGCAGATCGAACCGGCCGGCATCGACGCTAGGAAAAAAGTTCTGCCCGAGGAATGGGAACAGCCCTAAGGAAATGACGGAAAACCCGACCACCAAAATAATCAGCTTTCCCGCGTTTCGAAGGCAAACGGCCAAAAGGTCCCGATAAGCTTCGCGGAAGGTTTCAAAATGCCGTTCGAATCCGCGATGGAAAGCACCAAACCAGCCGAACACTCCGCGAGAAGGCGCATGAGTAGCATTGTCGTGCCCATGGCCATGCCCCCCGGGACCGACTTCCTTCATCCAATACATGGCCAGAGTCGGCACCAGCGTTCTTGATAAAATGTAAGACGCCAGCATCGCAAAAATCACGGCTTCAGCCAATGGCGCAAACAGGTACTTGGCGACACCAGAAAGGAAGAAAATCGGCACAAAAACGATACAGATACAGAGAGTAGAAACTAAGGCCGGTACCGCAATCTGCGCGGCGCCATCGCGAATTGCATCCAGCTTTGATTTACCCTCAGCCAAGTGCCGGTCGATGTTTTCAATGGTAACCGTCGCGTCGTCCACCAAGATCCCGACCGCCAACGCCAGACCACCGAGTGTCATGATATTGATGGTTTCACCAAGGGCGCTCAGGGTGACGATTGAACAGAGAATGGCTAGCGGAATCGAAATCGCGATGATCATCGTGCTCCGGAAATCCCCGAGAAAGACGAGAATCATTATGGCTGTCAAACAGGCCGCAATCACGCCTTCTCGAACCACTCCATCGATCGCCGCGGTGACGAAGATCGATTGGTCAGTCAATAGCTGAAGATTGAGGTTGTCCGGTAAAGTCTTCTTCAGTCCTGGCAAGAGGCCCTTGACTCCAGCCACGATATCGAGGGTAGAAGCACTCCCTGTTTTCTGAATATCCAGCATGGTAGCCCGCTGGCCGTTGAAGCGAACGATGTTCGTCTGAGGAATGAACCCGTCCCGAATATTGGCCACATCACGCACGTAGATGACACTGTTGCCAACCGTTTTCACCGGGATGGCGTTGAGCTCAGCGATCGTCCTGGGACTCGAGTTCAAGCCGATCTGATATTCTAATTCAGCGATCTTGGCCGTGCCTGCAGGCAGGGTCAGGTTTTGCGAGTTCACCGCGTTGACCACATCGGTGGGCGTCAACCCGCGCGCCTGCAAGGCTTCATAATTGAGATCGACGGAAATATAACGCTGTTTGCCCCCGTAAGGATAAGGGATCGCAACGCCCGGCACGGTAATGAGCCCAGTTCGAACGAAGTTCAATCCCAGGTCGCCCAGTTGCTGTTCGGAAAGGCCCTGGCCGCTTAAACCAACGCGTAATACCGGGACGTTCGTGGCGCTGTAGCTCAACACCAGCGGTGGCGTAATCCCGGTCGGGAGTTGTCTCAATATCGCCTGCGAAATCGAAGTGACCTGAGCAATTCCCGTCGGCACGATAGCGTTGGGCTGCAAAAAAACCTTAACTACGGCAATCCCGTAAAGAGACTGCGACTCGATATGTTCTATGTTGTCGACCGTTGTGGTAAGGACTCGCTCGTACGGCCAAGTGATCTTCTCTTCCAAGTCTTGCGGCGAGAGTCCGGCATAGTTCCAGATGACCGAAATGACCGGAATATTAATGGAAGGAAAGATGTCCTTCGGAGTACCGAGGATGGCGAGAACTCCGGCAATCAAAATGAAAATGGCCAAGACGATGAAGGTGTACGGCCTCCGCAGTGCCAGATTGACGATCCACATAGCTTATTTTCCTGCCCCGTCCTTTAAGAGTGCATACCTCATGCCATCATTACCGCTAGCTACGTTGGCCGAGGTTGATTGAAGCCGTAGCTGGCATCCAATCCACATCCGCTGTCTCCCCCAGAAGGACATGTTCTACGACTATCGATCTTTCTCTCGTTCCCCAAAATGCTATACTGGGATCAATTTGATACCTTTTCAGTATGGATCGTCCTAGTGTCCGCGAGCTGGAATGTTTCGTAGCCGTCGCTGAAGAACTCCACTTCTCCAAAGCCGCGAAGCGGTTGCATATGTCACAACCACCGTTAAGCCGGCAAATTCAGAGTCTGGAACGAAAATTAGGGGTCCAGCTACTCAGACGAAAAACCCGGTCGGTGGAGCTGACTTCGCCGGGCAGAAGTTTCCTGAATGACGCTCGAGAAGCCCTTCATCAATTGGACCGTGCAATGATCACGGTTCAGCGGATGCAACAAGGAGAAACCGAGCGGCTGCGTTTGGGGTTTATCGGTTATTTGTTGGCGCCGGATCTGGTGGAACTGCTGCGAACTTTTCGGAAGGCGCGCCCACAGTGCCAGGTGGAGTTGGTTGACATGGAACCCGGCGATCAGCTCAATGATATCCGGGAAGGCAAACTAGACGGCGGATTTTTCGGGATCGGACCCACAGAGCCTCTTTGGGATCTTAAGCTGTTCAATTGGAAAACAGTGCCTTTGGTGATCGTGCTTCCCGAGGATCATCGGCTTGCCCAAAAACACTGTAAGCTGACGCTGGCCAATCTAAAAGACGAGAACTGGGTCATGGTATCGCGGAACCGAGCTGCTCCTTTTCGAGGATTGGTTGATGAGCTCTGCATGGCGGCGGGTTTTATGCCGCGAATTGTTCAGGAATCCGACAGTGTGCAGGCGGTATTGGCGATGGTGGCTGCCGGGACGGGCATCGCGATTGCCTCTGAGACATTGACTCAGATGCTCGATCGAGGCCTGGCTTACCGCAGCTTGACGTCTCGAAACGCGGTGCTGCGACGTAACTTCGTCTGGCGGAGCGAGGTTAATTCTGAGGCATTGAGGGTATTTAATAGCGTGCTGCGGCGGTATCGCAACGAAACGGCAATTCCGGGTGAGAAGGTGGCGTAGAGGGGAACGTACCGGCGTGTGGGCGTATCGGCGTATCGGCGATCGAGCCGCCTTTCGTCCTCGTACTCGTCGTCGTCCTCGTCCTCGATTGTCGGCTTTGAAGCAGGGTTGAGTCGATTTTGCGGATAGGTCTCAGGGAAAGCTTTTTGTCCCGAAGGGACCTAGTGATCGTAGCCTGGCAGTTTACTGCCAGGGGATGCAAGAAACCGAACCCGTCCCGTAGGGAACGGTATGATTGGGTGGGAAGGAGTCTTCCTCAACGTTGAGTGGTGAACCTGTTAGTAGACCAACTCAGACCGTGCCCTCCGGGACGGGGCTTCTTTGTAAACGCATTCCTGGCAGTGAACTGGCAGGCTACCTTCATCTAGTCCCTCCGGGACGAAACCCGCGTAGCTGTCTACATTTTGACTCCACTATACGCTCAACAATCGAGGACGAGGACGACGACGAGTACGAGGACGATTCGTGGAGCAGCGTCGCCTACTAGCTCCTAGCTCCACTCCCTAGAACCCGTTCCCTCTCCTCCTCCGATAATTCGAATGGCCGGAATTCGGCATCTACGAGATGGGCGTAACCGTCGGGGCCTTTGATGGCCAGGGCGCGCTCGCGCGTTGGTCCGGTGAACAACGGGTCTCGGTCCTGCCTCCAAATAACGGTCGTCTGGCGGCGGCGTTGGTTTTGCCATTCATACCGAATGTATTGGCGGCGGCGATAGAAACGGGTGCGGACGATGTTCACTTCGATTGGTTCTGGACGATCGGCAGCACGACGCAGGCTTCGGCCGACAGCGGCTACGCGGAGGCAGCCTGCGATGGCCATAATGACGAAGCCTAGTTCTATAGCTAAAGAAACGACCAAGGTAATTTCCCGGTTCAACAATAGATCCAGCGCGTACGAAGCTGTGGCTATCGAAGGATCATTCTCCAGGTAATAAATTTGCGCGTCCTTGGAGTCATCAAAATCGCCAACGAAGAAGATGTCCTTGTTCCGGCTAAAGGAAGTGGCGGCTCCATTGTGGCCTCGTCCGAGTATGGTGTAGTCCAGCTTGAGATCGCCCCAATTCACAAATAGCCGGGTTCTGATCTCGCCGCCGACGGTTCCGCGCACGGCGAGTCTGCCCTCCTTAGAGAGTCGAATGTCTTCAAGAACACCGGGCCCGAGAGCGAGAGCGAAAACCGCGAAACAACCCGTGAAAAACAATCCGCTAAGCAGTAGGACAATTATTTTTCGTGCGGTGCCAGTGTCCTCGGCTAATCCGAGGGGGCGCTTCGGAAATGCTGCGAGATTCATGGCGGTTTGCAGTTGGCGGCTGGCAGTTCTGCGGTTCGGTTCCGGCGTTCACGGTTTACGGCAAATGAGAGCGGTTGTCGATGCGAAGCAGTGATCAGTAATCAGCAATCAGTAGTCAGTTTAGGAGCCAGAATCCAGGAGTCAGGAGAACCTGGAACCAGATACGCGCAGGGTACTGGTGACTGGCTGCAAATTGCTGACTACTTTGAGCAGAGGGGGAGAAGCTCCCGGCGCAGGGCGGACTCATGTCTTCTGGCTCCTGGATTCTGACTCCTGGCTCCTAAGCTGTTTACTATCACACTGATTACTGATTACTTTTGTGCCGCGTTTCTTGCTCTCGTCCGAATACACAGCGCCCGTTGAACACGAGCACGAAAGCCGAGTCTACAGCTTTGCCTGGTCGGGGTCGCGCAAGATGCCGGCGAAAATGAGCTGGCCAGATTGGTCGTCGATTATCGCGAAAAGGAAGGGGCGATCGAATACCAAGTTAAACGGTTTTTTGGTAGGCGCACGCATAGCGCTTGCCTCCATCTGGACCTCGGTGGCAGCGGCGGCTTCACTTCCGTTCTCGTCGACCCGTAGATAGGTCTGTTGGATGATGTTTGAGACGTAGAACTTGTGGGCATCTTCAAACATTGAAGCGAAATCCTTGCTCGGCTCGAAAATGGCTCTGATCCCTAGTTGGGTCAGCGGCGAAACCAGAGAATCGCGAAAGGTAGCCTTAAATCTTGGCAAACTAATCGTCCCTGAAGCTTCCGAAAAATTGTCGATCGTTTGTTTCCAGGAACCTTTGCTCAAACTTTGCAGAACGGTGTTCAACCCGGCTGCTTTTGCCGGTAGTACCAGGAGCATCTCCAACCCGGGGCCGTTGTACGGAAGTTTGACGGCCTGAAAATCGTCTGTCTCCAGGTAGGGCGCCGAGAGACCGCGTTTCATCATGGTAACCTGGCAAGGCCCCCCGTGTTCCCGGTTGAATTGACCGGGAGAATCTTGGGTGGCTGAGAACGGATGTTCCCAGGCCCCCTTGAAATAAACCGCATCGACCAACACCAGGGGCGGTTTAGGCGGTTGCTGGATGAGATCGGTGATTCGGTTTTCAGTTGCTTTAGCGACCCAATCGTTGATCGCTCTCATCGTGTCCGCGGTTTCCAGATCCGCGGATTTGACCTGCGAGTTAAAGAGATCCTTTACCTTAGCCTCGAATGTCGGCTGCAGTCTTGCGGACCGGTCGCACCAGAGCGAATTCGCGATTTTCAAGGTTATCGTAGGAGAGAGAGCAGAAGAAAGCTTCATCCCTGGGAAAAGGACCTCCTGAGAACCCGTTTTGCGACTGAATCCGACGACGCGGCTCAGCTCATCCGCGCTAGTCCCGCTACAGCCGGCATAAACCATACCCAAGGCGAGCTCGAGGCTGAAAGGCGAAATAACGATGTTCTCCTCGCGACCAGCCGCCATCAACTTGACCAGCAAGGAAATTCCAAAGAGATTGGTCCGGTCGGCATCCGTTTCCGCCTGAGGCAAACGACTCGACTGAGCTCGCCGAAGCCCTTCGGCGCCATCGGGTGCAGCCGGGCAGCTATTTATTCCGAAACTGAGAATAAGGCTCCCAAGTAGAGGGGTGAATCGCAGTAAATTAATCATTCGAACGATCCCAGTAGCTTTCCTGTCGAAGTATTGGATCGTAAATCTCACAATCTGTATGACTCCAGACGAACAGAATTTGATCGAAAATTTGTTTGAGCGATTGCGGCAAGCCGATGGCACGCCGAAGGATCCTCAGGCTGAACAGTTGATCCGGGCGAAGACCACAGGGCTTCCGTCGGCGCCTTATCTTTTGGCGCAAGCAGTGATCGTGCAGGAACATGCGCTTACTAACGCACAGGCGCGCATCGCCGAACTGGAGAACCGCCTGGCTGCAGGCAGCCAAAATGCTCCTGCGGGTGCCGGTGGCAGTTTCCTTTCAGGGGTAAGCCGCTTATTCGGGGGTAACAAACCGGCAACGCCGCCTCCAGTGCCGCAGCAGCCGCAGTACCAACAACAGCCCCAGTATCAGCAAGTCCCAGGCACAGGGGCACCCGGCACTCCTCCGCCAGTGCCGATGGCAGCTCCCCAAGCCATGCCCTATCCATCTACGGTGAATCTGGCGCCAAGTTCCGGAGGCGGCTTCTTAAAAAGCGCTCTGGCAACGGCAGCGGGGGTCGCCGGCGGCGCCGCGCTTTTCCAAGGAATCGAGAGCTTGATCGGCCACAATGCCGGCGCCTTCGGTCCTGCGCTCGGCGAACGTGGGCTCGCAGGCGGCGAGACGGAGAACACCGAGATTGTCAACAACTACTACAATGATTCCCCTGGGTCAGGCGAGACTGGTAAGGAACGTGCCGACTATCAGCCAGAAGTCGCTCAGAACGACTTCGATCAGAACCAAAACATTGATTTTGATCCGAATCTGACGGCTGACAACGATCTCGGTCAGAACGACGATTTCGGCGGATCCGATGATTTCGGGTCTGGCTCAGACGATAGCTTGGTGTAGGCGGGTATAAAACGGCGGGAACGCTTGGGGATAGCGAGGAACGGTTGCCCTGAAGAGGCGCAAGGACTGAGCCTGGGGTTTTAACCCCGGGTAAAGGTTCGTTTAAGTCCCGCCCTGTAGGGGCGGCAGCGTGATCCTCGGGACCTTTTTTTCTCGCCTGGCTTTTGCAACGTTCCGTCTACCGCCCCTTCAGGGCGGATCCGTTTTTGGGGTCGATGCCTGGGGTTAGAACCCCAGGCTTAGTCCTTAGGTTCCTTCGGGACAAGAAAACCGTTTCCACCGGTCCCGACCGGTCGGCTCGCAAGCGGGGCGCGCTCCACAGGTTATTCGCCGGCGGCGAGTTTCTTGAGCTTGCTGCCTAACGTTACTTTGGTGGCTGAACTCATCCGATCGATAAACAGGATGCCGTTCAGGTGGTCGGTCTCGTGTTGGATCGCTCTCGACAGTAATCCTTCGGCTTCGAACGAGACCGGCTTGCCATCGAGGTCTAGAGCCTTAACCTTCACGTGTTCCGCTCGCGAGATATCGGCGGTGATTTCCGGGAAACTAAGACAACCTTCGGGACCTACCTCGGTTTCTCGGCCGAGATCGAGCTCGGGGTTGACCAAGATCAACGGCATGTGTTCTTTCGGATCCACTTCCTGACCGTCAATCCACATCCGGCTAGGCCGATTCTCAGCATCCGAGACATCGACCACGGTCAATTGAATGGATTCGCCAACTTGTTGCGCCGCTAGCCCGACGCCGTGGGCGTCGTGCATGGTTTCAATCATGTCTTGCGCTAAGGTCCGGATTTCTTCGGTGATCTCGTCGATTTGCTTACCTTTTTTTCGCAAAACCGGATCACCATAGATGACGATTTCGCGAATCATTTCGTATCTCTAGGTTGAGTAAACGCTGGTAAATTTTTGATTCCTGCTTGTTTCAATGCGTCCAAAACTTGGACCAGGAAACCGAACGATACTTCTTTGGAGGCGCTCATCGCAACCGGTTGATTGGGCGACTTCTCTTGATGCTCTTTTAGCTGGGAGGCGAGCTCATCAACACTAGCAAGCTGTTTGTCTCCCAGGTAAAGCTTTTCATCCGGAGTGATCGCAAGGACCAAAGGCTCCTGCGTACTTGATCCTTGGTTGGCACTCTTTGCTTCGCAGGTTAATATGGACAATTGCGACTGAGCCGTCTTGAAGGTGGTGGTGACGATGAAAAAGATCAGGAGAATCGCAAAGATGTCGATCAACGACACAATTATGATTTGCGGCGTTTTTCGACGCTTAACGTAGAACCTCATCGAGTGACCTCCTCGAGCGGTTCCGGTCGATGATCTGAGTCAGCCTGGCTTCGGCGTTGGTGGAACTTTTCGACCAGCTCAGTAACTAAGGATTCCATTTGGATCGCAAGGGTCTCCACTCTGCGGGTAAAAGTCGACCAGGCGATCAACGCAAGGATGGCGATGGCCAATCCGACGATGGTTGTGCTGAGGCACTCGCTGATACCAGAGGCGATCCCTTTCAGGTCGGTAGTTGACGTCACGCCCGAGCCGATATTGGAAAACACCTTAACCAGACCCGTGACGGCGCCAAGGAGGCCGAGAAGCGGAGAGATACCGACGATGATCTCAAGAATAAACAGCCCGGCTTCCAATCCAACCACTTCCCGGCGGGCTCGAGTTTGGACTATCTCTAGTGTCTCGGCTTTGGTCGCATCCGCAGAACGAACGACCGCATCCAGAATCTGGCCCATGGCGGAGTCATCGTCTTGTACCAGCCTTCGTATCGGCTCCAGGCTTTCTCCGGAACGATAGCCAACGATCGATTTCTCAATTAAACGGGGGATTACCGCTCCTTTACGCAACGCGATCAAACGCAACAGGATCACGGTTATGGCGACAAACGAGCACACCAAGAGAATCCACATGAAGACCCCGCCATTAACGATGAAGTCGGTCGGGCTTGAGAACAAAGCTAAAAACGTCATTTTCGGTAGTTACATGTAATTGAAGCTAAAGGTAAATTCGAGTCCGCGTTCAGGAACCAAAGGAACTAATTCCTGAGGCATGGGCGGGATCTTGGCTTGGCGGATGGATTGCAGCGAAGAGGTTGCCAGAGTCTCATTCGAAGAATTGCTCACCACTCGGGCGCTCACTACCTCGCCGCTCGGACTAACGACAAACTCAATGCGCACGGTGCCAACGGTCAGCAAATCGGAGCGCTGCTGGACGAAGTAATACCATAAAGATCCGACTGCGTCCTCGACCGCTTTCTGGAACCTCCCTTGAGGGGTTCCCAAAGCCGAAACTGAAGAGCGGCCGCGGTTCCCGACATTCCCCTGCATGCGGGTGATAATATTCTGTGGCCGATAAGCGGTTCGGGGTGCACCTGGGCGGTTCTGGTTATTGGTGGCCTTGTTAGGGTTCGGAGTCGGGAGCGGGGTCGGGGTCGGTCGCAACATCGCGAGATCGTCCTCCTTGGCGGTAGGAGCCGGCGTTGGTGTCGTATCCGGCGTGGGCGCCGGAGTCGAAGCCGCGTTCTCACCGCCGTCAGCGCTATTCCGAGAATAATCCTGACCGTTCATCGCCAACGAGAAGTCGTTATTCCTGAACATTAGCGATTCGAGATTCTTACCATCCTGCGTCGGTAGCGGTGCTTGCTCGTTACTCTGTTTCTCGGATGCAGCAGCGGTATCTTTGTCGGACTGGAAAGGGGCATTGTCCTGCTTTTGATCCGTCTTTTGATCATCCTCCGTACGGACATATTGCTGCTCCGCCTTTTCCGGCGGCGGCGTATCGAGAAGCGTCAACTGCGGCGGATCCTGCTTATCGTCGGCTCCCTTCGGGTTCGCTGGAGGCGGAAAGATTGTGTAATACCCAACTACGGCAAGGAAAAGGAGCAGGTGAAGCAGTATCGAGCCGATAACGGCTAACGTAATTTTCTTCCTCTTCGACATCGGAAAAACGCGGTAGCCTAAGTCTTCAGCCTGAAACCCTCAAGCCTTATCGGGACGGCCGATTGTCCCCAGCCGGTAGACCATCGTTTCTTGGGTTTCGGCGTATTGTAATCAAGAGTGAGCTGGGAGCAAGCGGAGTGTGGGGAGCGGGCGACAGATCGGGTGGGCGCCAGGACCGCGGATGACCGACAGGAAAAAGCCTAAACGTGGCGTGCTGCAACGGATGAGACCTATATTACTTATGGGACTTGTGTGATTGGCGATATGCCGATATTCCGTTACGTGAACTTTACTATGGCGTCAGCTTGCATCACACCAACGGTCTGGGTGACGGATAAACGGGCGCATTCTTCGACATCTTGTGCTTTGCCAATCCCGACCAGGGCGCGTCCATTCCTTGATTGACGCAGATATGAAGGGAGATCGGCGTTGGCTTCTCGATAAAGACTCTTAACGAGTATGGCTGCATCCGACAGTGAATTATGTGCCAAGCGATCGACCAGGCCTCCCGCCGCGACGGCGTCCTCAAGGGCAAAGTCGTCCCCGGTGCCGGCACACACTATCAACACGCTGGCTGAGCCTTCGCTATCCAGCACCTGCGCAAGCGAATCTAGATTCAGTAGAGCTCCCACATAAACCCGTTTGGCGCGCCGGACACGATGAAGAGCGATGGTTCCGTTCGTGGTCGTGATAACAACGCTTTTACCGCGGATCTCTTTGAACTCCGCAGGCGAGTTGCCGAGGTCAAATCCTTCCAGGGCGACGCCGCCGCGTTCACCCGCCAAAAGAAGGCTGGGATCCTGGACCTTCCGAGCTCGCGCCGCCTCAACGGTCTCAACGGGGAAAAATCGCTCCACGCCATGCTCGAGGCCGGTGATCATCGTGGAGGTGGCGCGCAAAACATCAAACACAACAGCGGTTGTCTCGCTCAGATCGATACTTTCGAACCGGCGAATCTCTGAAGGACAAAGTGCGACGTCGATCATGAGGAGCTAGGAGTTAGAATCTAGGAGCCTAGATTCTAGCTCCTGGTTTCTTACGATAGGTCAGCCGCCAATGGTGAAACAAGTATTGCTGCGCATAGCCGGCGTAAGGACCGAAGTATTGCCGGCAAAAGTCGGCTAGATCAGCTGGACGAACTTTTGCTTTTTCCGGGAAATATTTCTCTTTCAACACGCGCGAAATCCACACATCGATCGGCATGACTTCCAACCTGCCGAACGCAAAAAGTAGTACGCAATTTGCAATTTTGTCACCGACACCCGGGAAACGGCATAGCGCGGTGCGGATTTCATCTGATGGCAGCTTGGCCAAACCGTCGAGGTTGATTTCATCGCCGGCAACCATACGAGCAGCCGCGAGTACATTCGCCGCGCGGAATCCCAGGCGGCAGGCTCGCAGATCATCGAGTGTTAATCTGGCTAGAATCTCCGGACTTGGATAAGAAAAGACATGAGTCCCGGCGACCTCAAGCCTTCTTCCGTACCTTTCGCGTATCAAAAGCGAGGTGCTTCTTATGTGAGCCACTTGTTTGAGAGCCGACGTCAGAAAAGTGGCAAGGCATTCCCAAATCGGTTGGCGCAAAATTCGGATCCCGGCCGCGTAACACACCGCTCCGTTCAGCGTCGGATCATCCGGAAACGTGCGGTGAATCTCATCAATCCCATGGTCCAGCGCCAAATAACGCCGGGCTTCAGAAATCAGGTCACTGGACACCAGCAACTGGTTTCCGGACTGTTCGAGATAACAAGGTTTTTGATCGATTGCTCCGACAAACCCTTTACCGTGTTGGGTCCAGTGGAAGACTTGGCCGGAGTTCAGGCTCTTGGCGAGATCGATTCCCTTTGTTGCGATCCGGGAGAGTGATACATCGAGATTCCTCATGCGTGGCGATGCCGCCTTTGAAAAACGGAAGACTTGAACAGAAGATCACAAAGGACACAAAGACGGATTTTTGGGTCTATCCTGCGGTGACGGTTAAAGCGTATATTTTCAGAGCCCAGTTCGGAAAAAGACACCGCAATCCTCTTCATTCCCAGTCTGTCTTTGTGATCTTGGTGGCCTTCTGTTTTAATGCTTGTTGCTTTTTAGGAGGCTGCGCGATCTAGGGGCCGAGACGCTCGATGCGCCAGGTGCTATCGACGGTTAGCGTGTAAAGAAACCGGTCATGGAGCCGGTTCTCTCTTCCCTGCCAGAACTCGATGCGCTCGGGGGCAACCCGGAAACCGCCCCAAAATTCCGGCACCGGAGGGTTACTATCTGCGTACTGTGCCGAGACTTCGTCGAATCGGCGTTCGAGTTCAGCCCGGCTAGGGACAGGACTGCTTTGCGGCGAGATAATGGCGCTGACCCGGCTCTTCAGCGGGCGCTTATCGAAGTAAGCCTGAGATTCATCGCGAGGGACTCTGGCAACGTTACCTTCGATTTGGACCTGTCGCTCCAGCCAAGGCCAATGGAAATTGAGGGCAGCTCTCGGGTTCTCAGCCAGATCGCGGCCTTTACGGCTCTCGTAGCTCGTGAAGAAGACAAACCCTCGCTCATCGAATCCTTTTAAAAGGACGATTCGAGCGGCAGGACGCCCTTGCCGATCGGCGGTCGCCAAGGTCATTGCGTTCGGTTCTCGGTCGCCGGCCACGCGTACCGATTCTTCGAACCAGGTTCTGAACTGTTGTATCGGGTCCGGAACCAGATCCTTTCGATGCAAGCCGTGCAGCGTGTACTCCTTGCGCAGGCGGGCAATGTCGAGCTTTGGGTCCATCGTTCGAGGTTAGCACGCGTGAGGCAGATCCGGTAGGGATGAGCTCCTGCTCATGCGGACGATTCTTTCGTCCATAGCAGTCGCTCTGAATAACCTCCGGACCGTTTCGGATGAACGGGAGCTCATCCCTACCGTCGGCCTCGCAAGCGAGGCAGCGCTCCACAGCTTGCCGAGGGCAAACAATCTGTGGCAAATCCCCTGAGAAACAGGTAACTTCTAGCGCCACTTGTCCGTCTGCGAGAAGCAAAAGGCTTGTATGAGGATCTTCGGGTTTAGTTTGGGATCCGCTCTCATGGCGATCCCTGTGTTTACGGCGTTTTTGATGGGTACAGCTCGTGCCCAATATTCGGTGCAAATCGACCTTGGTGAACAGAAGGCCTATCTTTTGTATGACGATCGGGCAATCATGGAGTCGCCGATCTGCTCTGGCCGGTACGGTCATCTGACGCCGGACGGCACATTCAAGATCACCGACAAGGACTTGAATCATACGTCCAGCATTTATGGCCAAATTGTTGACTACTACGGGCACACGGTCGTGGCGGATGCGGATGTGGATATGCCGGTCACTTATGGGACCCATTTCGTAAATGCTCCGATGCGGTACTACATGAATTTTGCGCCTGGGATCGGCCTGCATGCCGGTTATTTGCCAGGGTACCCGGCCTCACACGGTTGTGTCCGGATGCCAGAAAGCAAAGCGATCGCGTTTTTCCAAGCGGTCTCGGTCGGGACCCCGGTCACGGTATTCGGGACCACTCCGCGAAACCGAGTTTATCAGGTGAGCAATCCGGGGCGGCAATACGGTCCGTCCAATCAATATCAGTATCAGTATCAGAACCAAGACCAACAGCAGCAACGGCGGCCTTGGTGGCGGTTCTTTGGGTTTTAGGCGGCAGCGACGCTCGTGACCGCCACCCCCGTTAGCTATACTCCGGTTCTTGCGCGCTTAGCATTGTCGTCCTCGTACTCGTCGTCGTCCTCGTTCTCGACAGCGGCTATGATCACATTCGGTGCAATTGTCAGGACCCGTTATCGCAGGGGTTCGAGATCCCTGGAGGAAACACGTAATCAAATTCCGCTACGAACTCCATGAACAAATTTCTTTCGAGGACGA
>Ga0210396_10001212_pt1 | contig 28938 bp, 26 predicted proteins | sample IncBWH17OmetaG_FD_155466 | JGI IMG/M metagenome (GOLD analysis project Ga0210396, IMG submission 155466) | Forest soil microbial communities from Barre Woods Harvard Forest LTER site, Petersham, Massachusetts, United States - Inc-BW-H-17-O ...
TCCATGACGCAATGCGCTGGCTCGGCGACATCACGCTTTTCGAAGGATCATTCTGGCCCCAGGTCTTAGATCAGGTGATCTTGGGTGCGCGGGTGGCGTCGGCCGCCGGTGATGCTGGCTTGCGCGTGCGTGTGCTACAGGCCACGGCCTTGCTCGAGCTTGAGCGGCCGGCGATCCCGGTGTTCACCGGGGTGGCCAGGTATGCGCGCGGGATACTTGAACGTGATGCCGAGGCACTGGTGGCTGCCGCGGACGTGCTGCAGTCGTCGTCGCGCCCGCTTCTTTACGCCTCGGCTACCGAGGACGCCGGTGGTGAACTCGCACGCGTTGATCGTGGCGACGAGGCGGTTGATCAGCTGAATGCCGCATTCGACACCTACATGGAGCACCAAGCGCTCGCGGATGCGCGCCGGGTGGGCCGCGAGTTGCGCCGGTTAGGTGTGGAACGTCGCATTGTCAGCCCGCGAGCAAAAACGGGCTGGGACAGCCTCACCGACTCCGAGCTCACGGTGGTCAACCTGATCGCGCAGGGCGTGACCAACCGCGATGTCGCCGAGCAGCTGCACCTTTCCCTACACACGGTGAAAACCCACGTCCACAATGCGTTCGCCAAACTGGGCATCAACTCCCGCGCCCAATTGACGCAGCTCACGCGCGAAACTGATTGACCAGCCCGTCACGAAAATCGGGGAACGACGTGGGCGGATGCTTACAATGACTGCACTGCAGCGGCAGCCCAGCAAACGTAGACAGGACACCTCGTGCGGCCTTCAACGGGCCGAAGTGACGTCGGCGGCCAGCGGCTCGCAACTCCGCCGATTCGGGGGCGGGCGGGCGAGTTGAAGGTGATCGGCGCGCTGGTGACGGCGGTGGTGCAGGGGCGTGGGGGCGTGCTGGTGATCGAGGGCCCGCCCGGCATCGGGAAGAGCCGGTTGCTCACCGAGCTGATGGCGCTGGCCGACAAGGGCGGGGTGCGCACCTTGTTCGGTGAGGCGTTCGAGTATCAGCAGACGGTGCCGTTTTTTTCACTGTTCATGGCCACCCTGCGCGCCGATCCCCCGGTCGGGGACGCCGACGCGTTGCGTCGGCTGGGCGGCTCGGAAGATCTGCGCTACTGGGTGGTAGACGATCTGGCCGACGCGATTCGTGCGGCGGCGGCACAGACCCCGCTGGCGATTGTGCTGGAGGACATCCACTGGGCCGATAACAGCACCCTGTTGGCGCTGCGGTCGCTGGCCACCGCGCAGCCGGGTGTGGCGGTGCTGTGGGTTTTGACCGCGCGCACTGGGGCGGGCGGGCTGGGGGTGCAGGAGACCTTGTCGGTGCTGCAACGCGCGGGTGCCGCAGTTGTGCGGGTGGCGGCTATGTCGGCGGGCGCGGTCGCCGACATGGTCTCCGACGTCGTGCGGGCGAACGCCGATGAGTCGTTGTTGAATCTGGCCGCCAAGGCGCATGGCAATCCCTTTCTGGTGCGCGAGCTGGTGGGGGGTCTGGGCGAGGAGGGGCGGCTCAATGTCAGCGGTGGGCGTGCGGTGGCCACCGGGCACGCGCTGCCGCGCCGTTTGGGCGTGGGTATGCAGCAGCGCCTGGACCTGCTTTCCGAGGATGCTTCAGATGTGGTGCGGGTGGCTGCGGTGCTGCCCGATCGGTTCTCGGCGGGTCTGTTGGCCGCGATGCTGGATCGCCAGCCGTCGTCGTTGATGGCGGCGGTCGAGGAGGCGGTGCGCGCGGATCTGCTCGTCGAAGAGGGTGAGCAGCTGCGGTTTCGGCACGACTTGTTGCGCGAGGCCACGCGGCAGTCGTTGCCGCAGTCGCTGCGCCGGGCGATGGAGCGCCAATCGGCGTCGGTCATGCTGGGGATGGGCGCGGCGCCTGCCGAGGTGGCCACCCAGCTGGCGCGCAGCGCCGAGCCCGGAGACCGGGAGGCGATCAGTGCGCTGCGGCAGGCCGCGCAATCAGTTGGCCGCGCTGATGCGACTGCGGCCGCGGATGTGAGCAAGCGCGCGTTGGAGCTGTTGGCCGCCGATGACCCTGAGTACGGGCTCCTGGTCGCCGAAACGGTGGGGTTGCTCAACCGGGCCAGCCGCTATCAGGAGGCCGAAGAGTTGGCCGTTGCGGCGCTCTCGAAGGTGGCGTCGCCCGAAGAGGAGGCCGAGATTCGCCTGCGCCTCCCGACGATCAATAGGCACAGCACCCAGCGGCGTGTGGAGGAGAATCGTCGAGCGTTGCAGTTGGGCGACGTCAGCGAGGTGACCCGGGCGCGGCATCTGGGGTGGCTGGCCTACAACCTCGCGTTGGACGACCAACGTGGGGAAGCGCGCGCGGCGGCCAACGAGGCGGCCGCGGCCGCGGCAGCCACCGGTGATCTCGAGGCCACGATCATGGCCAACCTCACCCTCGCTGTGCTCGACGGTGGGGCGGGGTATGCGGGCCGCGCCCTACGCCAGCTCGAGGAGGTTTGCGCGCTCGCCCGCGCGAGTGATGCGACCGCAGCCCATGACATGGCCGCAAACCACTACCCGATCCTGCTGGCGGCGGTCGGCCGGTTGGATGACGCTGCGGCCCGAGTCGCCGACGGAATAGAGCAAGCACGCCGGGAGCGCAACGCGATGGCCCTCGCAATCTGGGCCACGATTGACGGTGTGGTCCACCTCGCTGCGGGCCGGTTGTCTGCTGCGCGCGCGGCGGTTGAATCCCTGCCGCCCCCAGAACCGACAGGCGTGAGCGAGCCGGACATGATCCGCATAGTGATTCTGACCGAGGTGGCGGCGCGCACCGATGACCGAAACTTCTTGCAGCAGATGGTCATTGACGCGCGCGACGCCTACTCCACTGGCTCATCTGTGGTACGTCGGGGAGTGGCGCACGTGCTCGCGCTGGCGGCGTGGCAGCGCGACGACGTCCAGGACGCGATGCGCTGGCTCGGCGACATCACGCTATTCGAGACCCCACTCTGGCCCCAGGTCTTAGATCGGGTGATCTTGGGTGCGCGGGTGGCGTCGGCCGGCGGCGATGCCGGCTTGCGCGTGCGTGTGCTGCAGGCCACGGACCTGCTCGAGCGTGAGCGGCCGGCGATCCCGTTATTCACCGGGGTCGCCCGGTGTGCCCGCGGGATACTCGAACATGATGCCCAGACGCTGCTGGCTGCCGCGGAGCTGCTTCACGCCTCGTCGCGGCCGCTTCTTTACGCCGCAGCCGCCGAGGACGCCGGCGCTGAACTCGCATACATAGACCGTGACAACGCGGTTGATCAGCTCAATGCCGCATTCGACACCTACATGGGCCACGAAGCGCTCGCCGACGCGCGCCGGGTGGGCCGCGAGTTGCGCCTGCTGGGCGTGGAACGGCGCATCGTCAGCCCGCGGGTAAAAACAGGCTGGAACAGCCTCACCGACTCCGAGCTCACGGTTGTCAACCTGATCGCGACAGGCGTGACTAACCGCGACGTCGCCACCCAGTTGCACCTTTCCCTACATACGGTGAAAACCCACGTCCACAATGCGTTCGCCAAGCTGGGCGTCAGCTCCCGCGAACAATTGACGCACCTCATGCGCGGGTCTGATTGACCAGCCCGTCAAATACCCGGCCCGCTATTGCTACATCCATGCGGCCCTAAATATCAATCCTCGGGCGATGGTCTTCCGCCGCCCGGGCGGCGATCGTAATAGTCATCAACTAATTGCGTTCTTCACCCAAGGGACGGCCGAGGCTAGACCAGACACCGCGCCGGTGAGCACACGAGGAAAAGAGCGAACAATGCTGAATACAGTGCTTGGAATGATGGCGATGCTGCCGGTGACGTTCGCTGTCGCTGCGTACGCGATGGTGTCCCGATGATCGCAAAATCGTCCGGCTCGGATGCCGAATCAATAAGCAGCGTATTCGATCCCGGCGCGCAGGCAAGACGCACGAACGATGGCGAACTGAGCGCGCGGTTTCATTCTCACGTGACGATTGATGAGGATTCGCTGGACGGACTGTTAAACGCCGAGGAATTTCCTGCGGAGTTGGACGATTCGTTCGACACGGGCAAGTTGTACGCGGACTATCGTCGGCTCGCCGCAGAGCAGGCGTCCTTGCGCCGACTGGCCACGCTGGTAGCCCGCGGGGTGAAACCGTCAGAGGTGTTCGACGCGGTGGTTAAAGAAATGCGCCGATACCTGCTCACGGAGGCCGCCGGATTGTGGCGCTACGAGACAAGCGGCGAAATCACGCTCCTCGCTGTAGATTACCGTTCCCCGGCGCCGGTGAACTGGCCCGCGGGCTCTCGAACCCCGCTCGACGGGAACACCGTGGCAACGATGGTGCAACGCACCGGCCGGCCCGCGCGGCTGGACAGCTACGAGAACAACGCGGGGCAACTCGCCGCACGCATTCGTGCGATAGGCATCCGCGCTGCGGTGGGCGTGCCCGTCATCGTCGATGGACGCGTGTGGGGCCTGGCGATCGCGGGTTCGGCTGAACCCGGGCCGATGCCGGCCGACACCGAGGCCCGCATCAGCGGCTTCGCCGAACTGATCGGCACCGCCGTGGTGGCCGGATACCGCGACGAGCAGAAACGGCAGCTACTCGCTGAGGAGTCACAACGTTCGAATCTGATTGACGCTCTACTTGAAGGGCGACATTTCGACGACTGGACTCTTCGGGAGGTCGCCAACTACCTGCGGCTGCCCATCAAGGGTGCTTATGTGGTCATTGCCGCCGAGGTTGGCTCCCGGGGCAGCGAGGCGCTGCCGGTTATCGAATCGAAGTTGCGCAGCCTCGATGTGTATTCGGCCTGGCGGCTGCTGCCCGATTGGCAGGTCGGGATTGTGCACGTGACATCCGAGCAGCAGCTCGAGAAGGTGGTGGCTTTGGTGTCTCGGACGGCGGTCGACCCCGTGGGAGTGAGCGCGCGGTTCAACGATCTGCGCGAGACGCCGCAGGCTCTGCATTTCGCCAAGATGACGCTGCGGGGTCGGTCCGACCACACCTGTCCGGTCGCGGTATTCGACGGCACCATTCTGGCCACCGCTGCACTGGCCGCCCCAGAGGTGATGGTCAAATCGGCCGGCTCTGCTTTGGCCTGTTTTGGCGACCTTCCCGACGAGGAGCGCGAGATCCTGTTCGAAACCTATCGGGTCTGGCAGGAAACCGACGCCTCGGTGGGCGTCGCCGCGGAACGACTTTGTTGTCACCCCAACACCGTGCGCCACCGATTGCGCCGAATCGAGAAACGGACTGGACGATCTCTCTCGCGCCCAAGGGATGTCACTGAACTATGTCTGGCGTTCGAGGTCCGGCGCCGACTCACATGACCGAAACACATTGACGCTGTGTACGAGCGGAAGGCGGCCACGCTAACGGTGCTGTCTGGCAAATGCTCGTTCCCAGGCACTTCAACGCTGGTGCGCGGCTCTGACGCCGCGACGGTGTTCACGATGACACGAAACCTTGTGTCATCTTGTCCACCGGGATATCGACACCCGCGCTGATTCGATCGACCATCGAAGGGTCGACGCAAAACCCTTGCTCGACAGCAAGATCCGTCCATCTAGCGACGACGTCGACCGGTCGGCTTGCTGACATAGCGAGGAGCGTCATGAATGGCCCGGTTGAAAATAGCCTTCTTGCAGCTGTCGAAATGGAAGCTGGCAGCCGGCGTGCTAACCATCGTCATGGGCGGCCTGATTCTGGCATGGCCAGGACCATCGATCTTGGTGGCCTCGACCCTATTACGCGTCTACCTACCGCTGACAGGGTTCATAGAACCGTATCTGGCTTTTACCCTGACTCGGTCTGCTGGTATACACCACAACAATTCTCCGCGACATCTACCGGGCGAACGTCGAGCTGGTGAACTGCGGCGATCTCGAGCACTTCGGGCCTTATCAAGCGCTGCCGGCCGCTTATCTAGACGAGGTTCGTCGGCTGCTCGAACGGGTGCTGATCCACTTCGACGAGGTCACTGAGTGCCAATGGGACCCATTGGGAAGCATCGGCCGGCCCGCACGGATCGACAACTACAACAACGCGAGCCGACGATGAGGTAATTCGTGCCTGCCATGGGTGAATCCGAACATAACGCGAGGCCGTCGAGGCCTCAGATCCCGGTTTGTTCGGTGCGCATCGGGGCTGGGTCGGGCACGTGGGGCATCAGCGCATCGGGCGGAATCTGACCGAACAAACCCGCCTCGAAGTCCTCCAGGGCCTGCCCCAGTTCGGCCCTAGTGTTCATCACAAAGGGCCCATATGCCGCGACAGGTTCGCGAATGGGCTGGCCACCCAAGATAAGCAGCTCCAAGGCCGGACTTTGCGAGTCTTGGTGATCATTACCGCGGACCTCGAACCAGTCGCCGGGGCCGAACACCACCAGCTGACCGTCACAGACCGGTCTCCCCTCGGTACCCACGCGCCCAGCGCCGGCAAGAACGTAGATAAGCGCACTAAAGGATGGATCCCACCGCAATTGCAATCGCGCGCCCGGCGAAACGGTCGCATGGATCAGCGTGATGGGCGTGTGCGTCGACCCCGGGCCTCGGTGGCCACCGACCTCGCCGGCAATTACCCGAACCAACGCGCCCGCATCGGCGGACACCGCCAGCTTCACCGCGGCGGCGTCGATGCCCTGGTAGGCCGGCGGGATCATCTTATTCTTCGCGGGCAGATTCACCCACAACTGCACGCCATGGAACAGGCCGCCCGACATCACCAAGGCCTCCGGCGGCGTCTCGATATGCAAGATCCCCGAACCGGCCGTCATCCATTGGGTGGCTCCATCCTCGATCATCCCACCGCCCCCATGCGAGTCCTGGTGCTGAATGCGACCGTCGATCATGTAGGTCACGGTTTCGAACCCCCGATGTGGATGCCACGGTGTTCCTTTGGGCTCACCGGGCGCGTAGTGCACCGCGCCCATCTGGTCCATGTGCACGAACGGATCAAGCAGCGCACGTGACACGCCGGCAAAAGCCCGGTGGACGGGAAAGCCTTCGCCTTCAAGTCCAATCGGCGCCGTGGTCACGCTCAGCACCCGACGCTCAACAGCGTCCCGCGGAGGCGCGTCGAGCCGGGGTAACCGCAAATACTCGGCCGTTACAGCAGGCATGATCAACTCCCATCAGGTCGACGATTCATAACGATGTGGCGCCGACGCCCTTTTCGACGCGACCGCCGAGGTCCTTTATGTTTAGCCGGCGGAGTGCATCGCCGGCTCACGTAGGCATTTGAATGGTGGTTCCATATGCCGGTGTTGGTCCGCCGACACACCGACGCTGCAACAACATTGAATCGGACGAAAAACACCTGATCTCGCGATTAGCGACTATTATTGCGGCGCAATTGGTTTGTCAGTGGTTGTGATGGTTCCTGTTAGCGGCGTGACGCCTCACGGCGTCGCGGCAGCCACGGTGCCGGTCATCTTTTCGACCTTCTTCACGTCGCTGCGCATACCGAACCCGGAGATGACCTCCGTGGCGCCGAGGATGACCAGCCAGGCTCCGACCACAAGGGCCAACGTCTCGATTGAATCGAATGGGTACGCAAGCATCACGAAGCCGGCGATGATGGTGATAAGTCCAAAGAAGATGGCCCACCCTCGACCGGGAAACTGTGGAACACCGATCGCTGATGCCGTGACAAACATACCGCGGATGATGAATCCGGTCGCAATCCAGATCGCGAGCAAGAGAACTGCGTACCCCTCACCGAAGTGACGAAACGCCAAGATCCCAAGGGCGATTGACGCTACGCCGCTGATGAAGTTCAAGAAGCGGCTGCCGCCTGAGGCGGGCAGGCTGAATGCGAGGACCACCAGCGCGATGCCGGAGACCACAAGGTATACACCGAACAACGCGGCAGTCGCAACGACCGACGGTTGTGGCCAGGTCAGGATCACAACGCCGAGAACCACGGCCAAGAGGCCGGACAGGATCGCCGATGTCCAGATGCCTTGCATCAGATTTGAAGTATGAGGGGAGTTGTCGCTCATCGTATTTCCTTACTAGATATAGTCGGTTCTGGTCTCGCCAGATCTGTCTTGGGTTCCTGACAGTTGGCATCCGGCAATCGCACGCCACTAGCTCACTAACCGCTCGCGTGATCAGTTCGTTTGGAGCTCGTCCGAGTCCGCGCGCGCGTACATCGCATCCAGGGCGGCATATTCGGCTTCCTCAACTGCGGCCTGCGCGAAGTCGATCGCATCGCGTGCGTAGGACTCGGCGATATCAGCATCCATGACCGCCGCGCGAGCGTCGAGTTTGTCCGCCTTCGCATCGAGGCGGGATTGCACCTCGGCGACGTGCGCCTTCCACTTGCCGCGGATTTCCTCCCAGTGCGACGACGCCTTATGCTTGGCATCAACTGCGTTGTCCTTCAAGTGATTGGCCGCTGCAGTCGCCTTATCACGCGCGCGGGCGGCGTCGGCAGCAAGCTGATCCCTGGTGTGCTGGTTGGCCGCACGGAGATTGTTTGTCGCGGCTTTTGCTTTGTCGGAAATTTTCTCGAACTCTGTGCTCAGATCGCTCACCAGAAACTCCTTCATCACCTAAGGCAGGCTCATCGCCAACCGTTGTTGTCCTGAGAACGACCGGAAGCCGCCCAATTTGATCGTCCGTGCTCGCTGGCAGCGGGTCATTGTTCGCGAAGACATGATCGTCGTGTGGAGATTGGTCGCGACGACAGCAAGCGACACCTGCATTTGCATGTACTGATCGCGCGATCCGCAGCGCTCGCACGACTGACATGGTCAGACGTTCTTATGGGCGATCATGAAGAAATAGCCGTCCTCGTCGACCCGGCCGATGTCGCCGGTCGAGAACCAGCCGTCGACAAGGGCATCCGCGTTGGCCTCCGGCAAGTTCCAGTAGCCCTTCATCACGTTGCGGCCGCGGACTTGAATTTCGCCGGGTGCCCCGGTCGACACCTCGCTGGCGTGCGCGTCGACCACCCGCATCTGCACGCCGTCGATGGGTGTGCCGACGGAACCGATCTTGCGCATCGCGTCGGGACGGTTAAAGCACGCCGGCCCGGACGTTTCCGGCAGCCCGTAGCCCTCGAGGACCGTGCAGTTGAACTTGTCCTCGAACCGACGCAGCAGCTCCACCGGCATCGCCGCGCCCGCGGAGATGCAGACGCGTAACGAGCCGAAGTCTAACTCGTGGCAGGCGGTGGCCCCGAGCATCGCCGCGAACATCGGGGCTAAACCTTCCAATACCGTGACCCGTTCGGCCGCAACCATTTCCAACGCTGCACACGGATCAAACGTGGGGAGCAGCGCCAGTGTCGCGCCGGCCGAGATGGCTGCCGCCAGACCACATGTCATCCCGAACGCCTCAGACGGTGGCAGGCAACCCAGCACGGCGTCGTCCGGCCCAATGTTGAGCAGCCTGCTCGCTATGACCGCCTGGTTGCTGACCAGGTTGCTGTGGGTGAGTTGGGCGCCCTTGGGCGCCCCGGTCCTGCTGGACGTGTGCAGGATGGCCGCATTGTCGTCGCTGGTGTGGGTCACCGGCCACGCCTGCCCGAGAAAGCCGCTGGTCAGTTCCTCGAGTGTGTGCTCGCCGACACCGATTAGCGGAACACCGGCGGCCAGTGCGCCGGCGGTAGCCGCAGGCTTACATGACGGCGCGAAGACCAGCAGGCGCGCACCGGTGTTGGTCAAGAAGAACTCGACTTCGCGGGCGCTTCCCAGCGGATCCATGGGCACCACAACCGCTCCGGCGTGCAACACGCCGTAGAAAACCATCGCGAACTCGGGACGGTTCGCCAACATGACCCCCACCCGGTCACCCGGGCGCAGACCTCGGTCGGCGAGGTAAGCGGCGAACCGTGCGGCGTTGTCAGCCAGTTCCGAAAACGTTGTTGTGGCCCCGTCACAGCGCAGCGCGGGACCGTCGGGGTACATGTCCGCCGACTCGACGAGATACACGCTCAAATTGGTCATGAAAACTTCCCGGGCGGACGGGCTCGGCTGCCTTGATGATGGGATCGGGCTTGGCTGCCTGTCGATGGAGGCAGTGACAACGAGAGCCGCTTGTCGGTGTTACATCCGACAACGCCTCTTCCCGGGACCGGGTTATCCTGAAGTGGACGATTCGGGATACCACGTCGTCCTTGCGGCGCTGGCCGCCGCCTAGGTCGTGGGGCGGCACCAACGGCTGAGTTCAGCGGAGCCGTGTTCGCAGGCTGTATTGCTTCGTGAGTGCGGCGAGGGCAGCCTGGTCATCTTTGCTTGTTCAGCGAGTCTTGTGACGGCCTCGTGCAGGGTCGTCACCGTGATGGGTTCGATGACGCGGGTTCCCCTGATGTGGCGAGACCCTTCGGTGTGGTGGCGTGACCAGACCCCGGCGTAGCCGTCTTCTGTTGGCCCGATGACGGCCAGGGGTTTGCGGTGCAGCGCGCTGTGGTTCCACCGCCGCGTGAGCCAGTCGATGGCGTTGTGGACCGTCGCGGGTATGTGCCCGTAGTAGTTGGTCAAGACCATTGCGGCGTGTGCCTCGATGGCAGCGTCTCGCAATGCCGCCACAGGTCGTGGAAGTGGGTGCTTCTCAAGCGTCTCGCTGTAGTGCGGCAGGTCGGCGAGTTTGTCGAACACGTTGAGTGTGATTCCGTTTGGCGAGCTGAGTGCGGCCGCATGGCTAAGCACATGGCCGACCGCGCTGGTAGAGATCCCGGCGATTACCAGCACCGTGGTACCGGTCACGCCCGTCGCCCGTGCGCATGGATCATCGTCGCGATCCTGGTCAGTGCGTTCTTCCCGGCATTGGTGAATGCGGTGCCAGTTCGCCTTCTGCATTACTCGATCGTCTGGGCAGTGATCGAGGGTGTCGATGTTGTCACGCACAACGTGGCGCGCCTTTCGATGTCGTTGCGTACAGGCGGCATGCGTCCGCTTGGTTTGGGTGGCGACGTTGTTGATGGCAACACCGCGATGTGGGTTGTGTTGTCGAAGAAAACATCGACGCGGGTGCCGGCCGGGATGACGATCGACGCGTAGGCCGGAAGCGTAAGGCCGGCAACAAAATTAGCTCACCCACGAAGTAAGGAGCATCATGAGTAGCGTTCTCGGTCAGCAGCTGTGGAAAGGCACGCTGGTATCGGGTGTCCTGACCATCGTCTTGGGCGCCATGGTGCTGGTATGGCCTGGTCCCACAATCCTTGTTGCCTCAACCATGTTCGGCGTCTACCTGCTGATGAGCGGATTACTCGAACTGTTTTTGGCATTCACTTTGCCCCGGTCCGCGGCCACCCGCGTGATGCTGTTTCTCACCGGCGCGCTGTCGCTTGTCTTGGCGATCTTGTCCTTCCGCCACTTCGGCGACGCCTACGCCGTTCTACTGCTGTCGCTATGGATCGGAGCCGGTTTCATCTTTTTGGGTGTTTCTGAGAATGCGGTCGCGCTGAGCGAGCGCGACTTGCCCGGGCGGGGCTGGTACGTCGTGTTTGGCATCCTGTCCATGATCGCCGGCGGCATCGTGCTTGTTTGGCCGTTCGATTCCATCGTCGTGCTCACCATCGTTTCCGGCGTGTCACTGGTGATTCTCGGCTTGATCCGGATCGTGCAGGCCTTCCAGATCCGCAAGGACACCAAGACCGCACGCGAAACGTTCGACGCACTATCTAAGCGGGTGGCGGCGTGACTACCCGACACCTGCCCGCCCGACCGATCCGACGCGGTGACCCCATGGTCAGCCGAGTCGATGGCAAGGTGCTGGAACCTGCCGCGCGCGATTTCCGGGTGCATGACATGAACGTGACTATTCGGTTGAACCTTTTGGGTTGGCAGTTGGCCACATTCAAAGTTGATCTGGACCTTGGGAAATTCGGTGACGATGCCCCGACGCGGCACGCTTTCGACGGTGCTTGCAAGCGGCTGTCGCGGCGCTGGGTGAATGCGATGACATCGTGAGGCGAGAAGCGACATGACGAGAATGACCGCCGTCCAGTCCCATCCGAGGGTGACGCGCGCCCCCAGATCGGTTCCAAGACTTTCAGTCGATGCCGAATTGAGTGCACGGTTCGAACGTGAGGCCGTGCCGCTTCGGAACGTCTTGTACCGCAATGCGTATCGGCTGAGTCGGAATCACGCGGACGCGGAGGACCTGGTGCAAGAAACCATGATGAAGGCGTACGCGAGTTTCCATTCGTTCCGGCAGGACACCAACGTGCAGGCCTGGCTGTTGCGAATCTTGATCAACAGCTACATCAGTGACTATCGCAAAAAGCGGCGTCAACCCGTGCACTACTCCACTGAGGAGGTCACCGAGCAGCGTTTGGTGGATACCTACGCCCGCTCGGCACCGGCGGGGCTGCGTTCGGCCGAAGACCACGCGCTAGATTCCTTGCCGGACAACGACATCAAGTCAGCCATGCAGGCGCTGCCGCGGCAATTCCGCGACGTGGTGTATTACGCCGATGTTGAGGGGCTCCGTTACCAGGAGATCGCGGCGCTCACGAACACTCCGACCGGAACGGTGGCTTCGCAGCTTCACCGTGGCCGACGACAACTGCGCAGGCTGCTCGGCGGCGGCGTGGGCGCTGCCGGAACTGAAACGATGCCTAAGACGGCGTGATGGCAATGTCTACTGTTCAGCGGGCCGGCCGGCATGAGGCCCCCAATTCCTTCCAATGGGCGAATTTGTTGATTGCGCGGCGGCAGAGGCTTGCTCGTGCCGGCACACTCATCATGCGAAGCCTCGCGGCGGCGATGTTATTTGCGGCGATCAGCTTTGCCGTGGCTGTACTTGTGCGTCCACCCACCGTCGGCGGGCAGTTGTTCACCCCTGGGTCCCGTGCATCGCGCGACGCGGCCAACTTCTCTGCTCCGCTTACGGTCGAGCAGGTCGCTGCCAAGGTGCTGCCGAGCGTGGTCACGCTGGAGACCACGGCGGGCGACGAATCTGAAATGGGCTCGGGTATCGTCCTCACCTCTGATGGGCTCATCATGACCAATAACCATGTGGTGGCGCCCATCCACCCCGGCCCGCCCGAGTCGGCGACCCACGTGGTGACGCTTTACGATGGCCGAACCGCCGTGTTCGGTGTGGTCGCCACTGATCCAACAAGTGATGTCGCAATTGTTCGGGCGCAGGGGATTACGGGCCTCGTCCCGGTTTCAGTCGGCGGCTCGGCCGGCCTGCACGTCGGTCAGCCGGTGGCGGCAATGGGATCGCCGCTGGGTCTGCAGAACACCGTGACCACTGGGGTCATCAGCGCGCTGAACCGCGCGGTGTTGACAGTCGCCGACGCCGACAGCCAGCTCGCGGCGTTTGACGCCATCCAAACCGACGCCGCGCTCAACCCGGGTAGCTCCGGCGGCGCGCTAGTCGACATGAACGGCGAACTCATCGGCATGAACTCGGCGATTGCGGCTCTGGCCGGTGCCGGCGGTATCCGGAGCGGTTCTATCGGAATCGGTTTCGCCATTCCCGTCGACAACGCAAACCGGATCGCCGGCGAACTCATCGCCACCGGCAGGGCGACGCATGGTTGGTTGGGGGTGGATGTGGCCGATGACGTCAGTAGCCGGGCAGTCAAGATCACCGGGGTGACAGATGGCGGTCCCGCCGCGGCGGCTGGGCTGCCTATTGGCGCGCTGATCACGAAGGTTGATGACCACGTGGTTGGAAGCGCCAACGAGCTGGTCGCGGCCGTGCGTTCCAGGGCTCCCGGGGCCAAGGTCAACCTGGGCTGCGTTGATTCTTCAGGCGTTAACCGGACCGTGCTGGTCACCTTAGGCACCGACCAAGAACAACGTTAGGTCGTCGCCTTAGACGGGTCGATGCGATCGAGATCGTCCAGCTGGGACAGATGGCGCCATGAGCGAATAGCGTGGCGCGTGACGTCCACCATCCGGGCGGCTCCGGTGCCCTCGGTCGCGAGTGTGTGGGCGCACAGGGCATTGCCGACGACGGCATCCAGTGTCGCGCAGTGTTCGGTATTCACAAGTGCGGCCGCTTGATATGCGGCCCGCGCGGCATACAGTCCGGCGCCGGCTAGCGTCGCGCTGATGGCGCGGGCGGCGCGGTCAGCGCTGTCCCAAGCCGCGATCGGAGACATGTCGCCTGAGGCGAGGCGGCGATGTAGGCCCGCGACGCCGAAGATCGCTACGACAGCGGCGTTCTCAGTGTATCGAACGACGCCCCAATTCGGGTTGGTCAGCAGTTCGGCCACCCAAGCGTGAATGACGCTGTCGGCGACGTCGGCGGTCCCCACTGTCTGCCAGGCCAAGTCGAGTGCCAGAATGCTATTTTCTGGCGATAAGTAACGATCGGGCCCGGCTAGCAGGTCGTTGCACAGCTGAACGCAGGCGACGAGCGCGCGGGCGGAAGTCAGCGGGAAATCGGTGATCTCTGTGTCACCGCTGATATAAGAAAATGACGTTCATGGCACACCCATTGTCCGATTCCGGCCGGTGGGATCCGTTGGCCAATCTCAGCGGGTGAGTGATGCGGTCGCGGTCCATGTATTTTGCCCTTTCGAGTTCACTGCGGAAATAGCAAGCAGCACAAGTAATGTGCGCACGTCACCGTCTCTTCAGTCCTTATAGTTCCCTGGCGCGCAATAAGTGTGGTGTTCTCGCCTGCGCAAAACCTGCTGTGATGTTCGGCCGCACACTGTCGAGCAGACGGAATTGTTCTGTGCAATAACGGTATCGAGCGATCTTCCCGAGAACATGGAAGAGTCTTGAAAGTTAACTGTGGACGGAGCCGATGTGAGAGATGGTGCGGTTCATGTGATAGCCGGCCCGAGCGGGGGAGTCGACGGGTTAGCGGCGCAGCTGAGCCAGCTGTCGGCCGAGCGGGGCGTACAACACGTGATCCCAGTACTGGGTCAACAGATCCGGGTTAGCGTCCGCGCCGGGTCGGGCGTACCGCTGGTGTTGTGCAACGGCATTGGGGCCGGCTTGGAGGTGCTCGATTCGCTCGTCGACCAGTTGGACCCCAACACCACGGTGGTGCGACTCGATGTGCCGGGTATCGGCGGATCTCCGGATTCGCCCATCCCCTATAGCTTTCCGTACCTGGCAGCGGTGCTTGGCCGGTTAGTGAGCAAGCTCGGCCTCGGTGGTGAGGGCGTCGACGTGCTCGGCTTATCATGGGGGGGTGCCTTGGCGCAGCAGTTCGCCTTGCAGAACCCACGCCGCTGTCGGCGGCTCATCTTAGTCTCGACGGGCGTCGGCATCGGGACGGTGCCGGGCAGACCGGCGGTGCTGGCGAAATTGCTGACTCCGCGGCGGTTTCTGGACAACGACTATGCCGCCAGGATCGCCGGTGAGCTCTACGGCGGCAGCGCCCGAACCGACGCCCCGACCGTCCAGCGCCTGTTCGACCGCCAAATGATGGCCGGCGCGCCCGTCGGATACTTACACCAGCTGCTCGCCGCGTCGGTATGGAGCAGCCTGTTCGCGCTGCCGCTGATTCGGCAACCCACCTTGATCATCGCCGGCACCGACGATCCCATCATCCCGGTTGTTAACGCCCGAATCATGGGGCGGCTGCTGCCGCACGCGACCATGCATCTGCACCCCGGCGGACACGTCGACCCAGTCACCAACGCCGCGGCATTTGCACCGCTGATCGAATCCTTCAGAAAGGGGTGGCCGTCATGCGCGCGATGACCGTTGTGCCGGGCCGCACGGGGACGGCCGGTGTGCAGACACTGGATGAGCCGCCGGTTGCCCAGGGTGAGCTGTTGGTGTCGGGGCGGCTGGTCGGTGTGTGTGGCACCGACCGCGAGATCGCCGAAGGAATCTATGGGGAGCCGCCGCACGGCGAGGCCCGGCTGGTGCTGGGTCACGAGGGGCTGGGTGAGGTGCTCGAGGCACCGGTCGGATCGGGTTTTGCGCGCGGCGATCTCGTCGTCGGGATCGTGCGCCGCCCCGACCCGGTACCGTGCCCGGCCTGTGCGGCGGGCCAATGGGACATGTGCCGCAACGATCGGTTTGTCGAGCGTGGGATCGTTCGCGCGCACGGGTATGGGAGCGAGCTCTGGCGGGTAGAGCCGCGGTTCGCGGTTTCACTGCCGCGTGCGCTGGGAGATCTCGGTGTGCTGTTGGAGCCGGCCTCGGTGCTGGCCAAGGCATGGGATCAGGTTGAGCGGATCTCGAATCGAGCGTTCTTTCTGGGCGGCCGAGGTCTGGTGTGTGGCGCTGGGCCGATCGGGCTATTGGCGTGTCTTTTGGGTGTGCAGCGAGGCTATGAGATGCACGTCGTGGACCTGGCGAACGGAGGGATCAAGCGGGACCTGGTCGAAGGGCTGGGCGCGCATTACCACGCCGGCGACGCGGCCGAGGTGGACGTGGACGCCGAGGTGGTTATCGAGTGCACGGGGTTGGGCGCGGTGGGCCGGGCTGCCGCCCGGCGGCTGGTCAGCGGGGGAATCATGTGCCTGACCGGGATCATGAACGTCGACGCGGAGCCCGATGTCGACACCACGGCCATGAATCGTGCGATGGTGCTGCGAAACACCGTCCTGTTCGGGACCGTCAACGCCGGGCGCCGGCACTGGGAACAGGCTGTCGCGGCGCTGGCTGCGGCAGACCCGACGTGGCTGTCGGCGATGATCACGCGCCGGGTGCCGCTTGAGCAATGGTCCGAAGCGCTGACGCGGGGCCCGGACGACGTCAAGGTAGTCGTGGACCTGTGCGCATGAGCGACATGGTGGTCGGCGGCGTATGGTCGCCCGAACCGGGCCTGCTCAGCGAGGGGGCTCGCTGGCATGAGCAACGCCAAGAGCTTTTGTGGGTCGACATTCTCGGGCGCCGGCTGTACCGCGCCACCCTGACGCGCGATGGCCACCCCGACCGGATCGAGACGGTCGAGCTGGACCGCGATGTCGGCGTGGTGGCGCCGGCCGCCACATTCGGGTACGTGGCGGCCGCCACCCAGGCGTTTTTGTTCGTCGATGAGACCGGCACCGTCACAGAGCTGGCGTGCTTGACGGACGCCCCGAGCGGCGTGCGCTTCAACGACGGCGCCTGTGACGAGCGCGGCAGGTTCTGGGTCGGGACGATGGCCTACGACAAGTCAGCGGGCGCCGGCGCGCTGTACCGGCTCGAGCTGGACGGCAGCATCAGCACCGTGCTGACGGGGTTGACCATCCCCAATGGGATCGGTTGGAGCCCCGACGGTGCCGTCATGTATCTCAACGACAGCGGCACCGGCTGTCTGTACGAGTTCGACGTCGACGTCTGCACCGGCGAGCCGCGGAATCGGCGCACGTTGGTGGCATTCGAGCAGCCCGGCCCCGCGCCGGACGGTCTCACAATCGACGACCGAGGCGATATCTGGGTGGCGGTGTACGGCGGCTGGGCGGTACACCACTACTCGCCTGACGGAAACTTCCTTGGCGCGGTTGAACTTCCGGTCGCTCAGGCTACATCGTGTGCGTTCGGCGGAGCGGATCGCGGTACGCTGTTTGTCACGACCGGCCGCGAGCAGCTCGACGCGCAGGCGCTTGCACGCCAGCCCGACGCAGGACGGGTGTTCCGGATCACGGGCCTCGGCGCGCGCGGGCCGGGCTGCAACCTCTACCGCGGCTCGCTTCCCGGATAAGCCGCCGGGTCAAACTCAAACTAAAGGAGGCAAACGATGGCCGCCCCAGCAAAACGCGTTCGCCCAAAAAAGGACGCGGCCGATCGCGGCCCGCAGACCGTGTCTCGCCCCCGGCCGGCCAAGCAGAGTGCGGCCGCCCCCTCCCCGTTTCCACCCATCGCCGACTTTGCGTTCCTCTCTGACTGTCACACCGGCGCTCTGGAGGCGCCCGACGGCGCGATCGACTGGCTATGCGTGCCCCGGTTTGACTCGCCCAGCATCTTCGGGTCGCTGCTGGACCGCGGGGCGGGGTCGTTTCGACTGGCCCCGTTCGGGATCAACGTGCCCAGCGGCCGGACCTATGAGCCGGGCACCAACACCCTGCTGACGTCTTGGCGCACACCCACCGGCTGGGCGGTGGTTCGCGATGCACTCACAATGGGGCCGCGGTCCGGCGAGGACAGGGTCACCCCCCACACCCGCCCGCCCAGTGACGAGGACGCTCAGCACGTGCTCGTGCGCGTCGTCACCTGCCTGGACGGCGAGGTCGAGATCGACCTCGTGTGCGAGCCGGCGTTTGACTACGGACGCGCGCCGGCCGACTGGACACTGGCCGACGACCGACACAGCGCCGACGCGGCCGGCGCTGGCCAAACCATCCGGCTCTATACCGATCTGCTGCTGGGGATCGAGGAAAACCGCGCCCGAGCACGGCACGTGCTGGTCAAGGGCGAGCAGTCGTTTTGTGCCCTCTCCTGGGCCGAGGGGCTGGCCGGACCGGCGACCGTCGAACAGGCTCGTGGCCAGCTGGAAGCAACCACACGGTTTTGGCACCGGTGGGTTAGCAGGGCGCTGATCCCCGACCACCAGCTGTCGCCGCTGATCGAACGTTCGGCGCTGGCGATCAAGGGCCTCACCTACATGCCGACCGGTGCCACCGTGGCCGCGTTGACCACCTCCTTGCCCGAGACGCCCGGCGGGGAGCGCAACTGGGACTACCGCTACACCTGGATCCGCGACTCGACTTTCACCTTGCGCGCCCTGCACTTCCTCGAGCTCGATTGGGAAGCCGACGAGTTCATGCAGTACATAGCCGATCTCGAGCGCAACGAGGACGGCGCCCTGCAGATCATGTACGGCATCGATGGCCGGCGTGACCTGACCGAGACCCTGCGCGAAGAGCTCTCCGGGTACGCCGGCGCACGTCCGGTGCGAATTGGCAACGGTGCCTTTGCCCAGCGCCAAAACGATGTGTACGGCGCTGCGCTGGACTCGGTGCTGTTGCAGAGCCGGCGCAGCCAACGCCTGCCGCAGCGGCTGTGGCCGCTGGTCCAATCCCAGGCCGAGTGCGCGACCGCCGTCTGGCGCCAACCCGACCAGGGGATTTGGGAAGCCCGCGGCGAACCCCGCCACTACGTCTCCTCCAAGCTGATGTGCTGGGTCGCGCTCGACCGCGCCGCTAAGCTCGCCGAAATCCGCGGCGATCGCACGGCGCAGCAACGCTGGGCGCACACCGCGGAGACGATCAAGGCCGACATCCTCGAGCACGGCGTCGACCGGCGCGGGGTGCTGCGCCAGCACTACGACACCGACGCGCTGGACGCCTCTGCCCTGCTGGCCGCGATCTTCGGCTTCCTGCCCGGCGACGATCAGCGCCTGCGGGCCACCGTGTTGGCGATCGCCGACGAACTGACCGAAGACGGCTACGTGCTGCGCTACCGCACCGACGAGACCGACGACGGGCTCGCAGGCGAAGAGGGCACGTTTCTGATCTGCTCGTTCTGGCTGGTTTCAGCGCTGGTCATCATCGGTCAGAACCAGCGGGCGCGCGACCTGATGGGGCGCCTGATCAGGGTCGCTTCCCCGCTCGGCCTCTACGCCGAGGAGTACGACGTCGAGACCGGACGCCACCTCGGAAACTTTCCCCAGGCCTTCTCCCACCTGGCGCTAGTCGAAGCCGCCGGACGGATTATCGTCGCTGAGCGTCTACAGGAGGTACGCGGATGACCGGCGCTTTTGCGGCGGGTTCATAAGCATCACAACGGCTCCCACGGGAAACTCACTCAATTAACTTGCTGTCATGGCAGATTGGCCCGACATCGGCATCGATGAACGCGTATCGCCGCCACCAATTTGCAATTTGGAGATTGAAATCGTGTCACGCCGAACAATGACGGGTGGCTAGCAAGCGCCGAAAATTTGTTCGGCATCCGCTGTATCCCGCGCTGAAAACCATTGCCTAAGAATGCATTAGCACCGCAGCCAACATGCGGTCGCACAGCGTGCCGCGCGCAACAATGACTCGCGCCAGCCACGCGATCACGATTAATGATATGACGAATCATAAAGGCAGAGTGGCGATCACGCTATGCAGCGGTGCTGCCGTGCTTGCCTTGGCAGTCGGGTACGGCGGTCGCGCCGGCGGCGAGTCGCCAAGCAGCACAGCAACACCAACGACTATTACGACCACGAGGAGTCCTTTCTCCGACCTGACGGAGGTGCCCGCGCCTCCAGCGCCTGCCGGGGGCCAAACCGACGGCGCCGTCCCCGGACGTCTCATCGGCGGACCAGAAGGGTGCATTGCCGGCCTCAACTGCGGTTGCATTCCTCGCATCTGCTACACCGCGCCGCCCCGGCGAGGTGATCCCCCCGGCCGCCAACCTCCCTCTGACCGGCCCTAAGCGGCTGCCGGCCGGGGCGCAGCCGGAGCTCGAATTACCTTGCAGTAGGGGCTTTCGCGTTTGCATGAATCGTGCGGTCACCCGTCGCCGGCGGTGGCGCTGTCAGCTCAGTATGCCGATTCGACAACCGAAAGCACACGTGGGCTCGCTTCGCCGGCAACCTGGCTCGGCACCCCGGCGCGGTGGCCGACCGGGTTAGCACACGGACGCGGTTGTTAGACCCGCGACTCCGCGGCATGGGTGAGCCGCTCCTCCATACCTTCTAAGATGCGCCGGATCCTCTGGCGCTCGCGCTCGCCAACACCGCCGACGATGCACTCTTCGATTTCGTTCCATATCTGCTCAACCTCTGGGCGGAGTGCGCGACTTGCCGGGGTTGGTTCGATATCGTACGCGCGCTTGTCATCGGCACGTGGCGAGCGCCGCACGAAGCCCGCGTGTTCGAGGCGTTGGATACTCCTCGTCATCGTGGCCGCATCGGAGTCGAGTAGGCGGATGAGGTCGGTCTGGCGCTGCGGACCCAATTCCCACAGATACATCATGAGCAGGTCCTGAGTGGGGTGTAGACCGACGCGGCGCAATAGATTCCCGGCCACCATCCGGTGCAGACGCGCGACTCGATAGAGCGCGGCACCGATCGGCGCACCACGTGCGGCGGCCGGCACCGGAACACTCGTGGGTCCGCTCCGTTCTGGTGGCGTGCTGGGTTTTGCCATTCGTCTCCTCGCTCCGCCGTCATCTACTGCCCGAGCAGCTTAACAGAAAAACTCTTGTAGTTATAGGTGTTGGAATAAATCGTACCATATTACCTGTTCGAACAGCTAAGTAGCTGAGGCGAGAGGAGTGGAGTGATGGATTACGGAGCGTTACCGCCGGAGATCAACTCCGCTCGAATGTATGCCGGAGCGGGATCAGGCCCGCTGTTGACCGCCGCGGTGGCCTGGGATGGTCTAGCCGAGGACCTGTACTCGACGGCGGCCTCCTACGGCGCAGTCATCTCCGCGTTGACCAGCGACGCATGGTCGGGGCCGTCATCGGCGTCGATGGCGGCCGCGGGCGCCACCTACAAGGCGTGGATGACCAGCACTGCCGGGCAGGCCGAGCAGGCCGCCACACACGCCCGGTTAGCAGCGGCCGCCTACCACACTGCGTTCGCTATGACGGTGCCACCGCCGGCGATCGCGGCCAACCGCAACCTGTCGGCGGCGCTGGTGGCCACCAACTTCTTGGGGCAAAACACGCCGGCGATCGCTGCCACCGAGGCTCTGTACGCCGAGATGTGGGCCCGAGACGCGGCCGCCATGTACGGCTACGCCGGATCCTCGGCGAGCGCCAGCCGGCTGACACCGTTCACCCCGCCGGCGCCGACCACTAACGCCGCCGGGTGGGCCGCGCAATCTGCCGCCGTCGCCCAGGCGGCCGCCAGCGCGGCGGGAGCCCCCGCCCGGACCGTGATGTCAACGGCCCCGCAATTGATCTCCGCGCTGCCCCAGGCGCTGCAGAGCCTCGCATCACCGGGGTCGTCAGCGTCGCCGCTCGTGGACCTACTGGGCAGCTTGGCCCCGTACGCGGGACTCGCGGCCGGGGGCACCGGCGTTGTCGGTGCAGCCGAGGGGTTGGTGGATTTTGTGCTGGGTCTCGTGAGCACGGCGGCGCAAGCCTCGGTGGTGGCTGCCGGTCGCGGCGCGGCTGCCGGATCGGGGTTGGTAGGGACGGGCGCGGTCGGTTCTGGGGCCGGGGTGCTCGCGGGGGACGTTGAGCCCGCTGCGAGCGCGTCGGCAAGCATGGGCAGGGCGGGTGCGGTCGGTGCCTTGTCGGTGCCGCCCAGCTGGACCACGGTCGCGCCCACGGCACGGCTCTTGGCGGCGCCGAGTATCACGCTGGCCGCCGAACCGATCTGGACAGGCATGCCGCCAGCCATGTGGAGCGCGCTGCCGATGGCGCAGCTGAACGGGCGGGGTGCTGCTAGCCGATCCTGGACACATCACTACGAGACCCGCCCGGGCACAAACGATCGGCCATCAGCGATATGAGCGCGCTGACAGGGCCAAGTGAGCAGGGCCTTTGTCTGTGCGGGTCAGAGTCTGATTCGGTTATCAGACAAGCAAGTTCGGTGCCGCAGGTGTGTGCAAGGCGATCGGAGAATGGAGAAACCCGATGTCATTCGTAGCCACACGACCGCAGATGCTGTCCGCGGCGGCAAGCGATCTGCAAGCGATTGGTTCGGCCTTGAGTGCCCGCAATACGGCCGCGGCGACCCCGACATGCCATGAACCGCCGCCGCTTGGGCGCTGAACGCAACCCGGGGCTTAGCGCACCACCATTACCCGGCGGTGTCGAGTAATTCGAAATGAATTGAGCCACAGGAAAATACGGGTTGGCCTGACGTTTTGGAGATACGGTAATCGGCCCGAATGAGCTTGCCGTCATGGCATATTGGGCTGACTGTCACGTCGGTTGGCACACTTCATACCGCCCGGAGGCCTGGCGCTACGAAAGGGTCCAGTCATTGAACGTCCCGCTGTGCGAAGATGATATGGTACCGCCGAGCACGGACGATCGCTCCCAGCGGGCCGCGGCTCCATGCCGCCGTCAGCGGTCGGTGACAGCACGATTGAAATTCGCGAACGCAGGCCGCGACGGTGGCCGTAAAGGGGACCACGTTCGCTATCAGCACCGCCAGCCAGGCCGTCGTGGTTGACGGTGAAAATGCGCCGCTACCTGCGCTAACCAGGCTTGAACCAAGCCGGCTTTCGCTCTAGTCTGCGATGGCTGTGTACCGTCACACCAAAGCGGCCAGGTTGTTGTGCCTGGACACATTGTCTTGCGAGGCCGCGCAGAGGACGATTGGAAAGCCACGACAAGCCCAGAACCAGGCATTTCAAGTACATCCCGGAGGTACCGCATGACCAGCCTGAGCGCCAATCTCGTCGCATCGAAAGATCGCTACCCTGACCGCATTGCGCTCCGCTGCGAAGATTTGCAGTTAACCTACACTCAATTCGACGCCGCGGCCGCCCGCGTGGCGACCCTGCTGGAGCGGGCCGGACTCGAGCCCGGCGACCGGGTGGGCGTGATGTTGCCGAACACGCCCGCATTCGCCGTCGCGTTCTACGGGATCATGTATCGGGGCGCCGTCGCAGTCCCGATGAACCCGCTGCTGAAGTCCCGTGAGGTGTCCTACTACCTGTCCAACAGCGGCGCCAAGGCGCTATTCGCGGCACCGGCCTTCGCCGGGGAGGCCACCGCCGGCGCAGCCGAGGTGGGCGCCCAGTGCTGGCTTGTCGACGATGCTGAGCTGGCCAAGCTCATCGCCGACCTGCCCGCGCAAGAGTCCCCGGTGCAACGCGATGACGACGACGTCGCGGTCATCCTGCATACTTCCGGCACCACCGGCAAGCCCAAGGGAGCCATGCTCACGCACGGCAATCTGGCGCGCAATTGCGAGGTCAGCGTGCGCACCCTGGTTGAGACCACCTCGGATGACGTGGTGATGGGCTGCCTTCCGCTGTTCCACGTCTTCGGCCTGACCTGCGGTCTCAACAGTTCGGTCCTGGCGGGCGCGATGATGACGCTCCTCCCTCGATTCGACCCACGCAAGGCTCTCGAAGTGATCGAGCGTGATGCCGTCACGGTGTTCGAGGGCGTGCCGACGATGTATTCAGCGATGCTCAGCGTGGCAGACGAGGTCTCGCCGGATGCGACGCGCAGCCTGCGGACCTGCGTCTCGGGAGGCGCGGCCCTGCCCGTACAGGTTCTCACCGACTTCGAAAAGGCCTTCGGCTGCACCGTTCTCGAGGGCTACGGGCTCTCAGAGAGCTCTCCGGCTGCCGCATTCAATCATCCGAACCGGCCGCGCAAGGCGGGCTCCATCGGCACCCCGATCGACGGCGTGGAGATGCGGGTGGTCGACCTCGACGGGGTTGAGGTCCCCCAAGGCCAGACGGGCGAGATTCAGATCCGCGGCCACAACGTGATGAAGGGCTATTGGAACTTGCCCGATGCAACCAAGGCCACGATCACCGCCGACGGGTGGCTAAACACCGGCGACGTCGGAAAAGTTGACGAGGACGGCTACTTCTACATCGTCGACCGAACCAAGGACATGATCATCCGCGGCGGGTACAACGTCTACCCGCGCGAGATCGAGGAGGTGCTCTACGAGCACCCGGACGTGGCCGAAGCCGCCGTCGTCGGTATCCCGCACGACTCGCTCGGCGAGGAAGTCGGCGCCGCGGTCGCCCTCAAGAAGGGGGCCGCGGTGACTTCCGATGAGTTGCGCGACTACGTCAAGGCCCGGGTGGCCGCTTACAAGTACCCGCGCCTGGTCTGGCTCGTCGACGCGCTGCCCAAGGGGCCCACTGGCAAGGTGCAGAAACGCGACATCACTGTTCCGACAACCGAAAGCACCCGATAACTATGGCAACTCCCAAGGATTCTACGACCAGCGTCGACGAGCTGGCTGCGCCGCTCGACCTGCTCCTTACCAGCGCCACCAAGCCATTCGTCAGCCGAATGATGCCGGACGCCACCTGGGCCCGCTTCGCTGGCAACCTTGCTCAGCACCCCGGCGCGGTGGCCGACCGGGTTGGCGCGCTGACCCGTGAACTCGGCAGTATCGCCGCCGGCAAGTCTCACCGCGTTCCGGCACGCGCCGACAAACGCTTCAGCGATCCTGCGTGGCAAGAGAATCCGCTGCTTCACCGAATCATGCAGGCCTATCTGGCAGGTTCCGAGACCGCCGAGGGGTTGCTGGCCGACGCCGAGTTGGATTGGCGCGACAAAGAGAGGATGCAGTTCGTCATAGACAACTTTGTGGAGGGCCTGGCACCCAGCAACAACCCGCTGATCAGTCCGCTCGGCTGGAAGGCGCTGATCGACACCGGCGGTCTGAACGCAATACGGGGGGTGAGGGCCTTTGCCCGAGACATGCTTTCGAAGCCTCGCGTGCCGGCGATGGTCGAGCCCGACGCCTTTGCGGTCGGGGAGACCGTGGCCGTCACCAAGGGCGCGGTGGTGCTTCAGACCTCGGTGTTCGAATTGATTCAATACGCCCCGCAGACAGCCAAGGTGCGCGCGATCCCATTGCTCATGGTGCCGCCGGTGATCAACAAGTTCTACATCATGGATATCGCGCCCGGGCGCAGCATGATCGAGTACTTCGTCCAACAGGGCCAGCAGGTCTTCGTTATTTCGTGGCGCAATCCGCAAGCGCGCCACCGGGATTGGGACTTCGACACCTACGGCGCGGCGATCGTGGAGGCAATGGACGCGGTGCAGAAAATCACCGGGACCGAGAGCACCCACCTGCTGGCCACCTGCTCGGGCGGCATCATCGCAGCGATGACGGCGGCCCACCTCGCCGACATCGGCGAGGGCGATCGGGTCGCGGGCCTCAACCTGGCGGTCACCGTGCTGGACGAGACCCGGGCCGGGTTCGCGGCGGCGGTCATGAGCGACCGCGCGGCGCAGGCCGCGATTCGAGTTTCGGCCCGGAAGGGCTTCCTCGACGGGCGCGACATGGCGGAGATGTTCGCCTGGCTGCGGCCCACCGACCTGGTGTGGCGGTACTGGGTGAACAACTACGTGCAGGGCCGGGCGCCGGCGCCGTTCGACGTCCTGTTCTGGAACGCGGACACCACCCGGATGGCCGCTGCCCTGCACCGCGACCTGGTGCTGATGGGGCTGCGCAACGCGCTGGTCACCCCCGGCGGGGTCAGCATGCTGGGCAGCCCGGTCGACCTGGCCAAGATCACCTCCGACGCCTACATCGTCGGCGGCGTCGCCGACCACATCTGCCCATGGCAGGCCACCTATCGCAGCGCGCGCCTGCTCGGCAGCAAGGACAACCGGTACGTGCTGTCCACCAGCGGTCACATCGCGGCGCTGGTGAACCCACCCGGCAACCCGAAGGCGTCGTTCCGAACGGGTCCGGTCGACGTCGAAGATCCCGAACAGTGGCTGGACTCCGCTCAGAAGTTCGCTGACTCCTGGTGGACGGATTACGTTAGCTGGCTCGCTGAGCGCAGCGGCCCAGAGATCGACGCTCCGAAAGCGCTCGGCGGCGAAGACCTCCCGCCGCTCGGCCCCGCCCCCGGCAGCTACGTGATGGAGAAGTGAGCCATGGCTAGCGCCGCGCGACGCCGCAGGGCCCTCATGGAGGCATCGGAAACAACGATCGGCGAGGAGTGCTACGTCAACGCGGGCGGGCAGCGGATCCGGGTGAACGTGCGCCACGGAACCGGCGTGCCGCTCGTGCTGTGTAACGGCATCGGGGCCAGCCTGGAAGTACTCGATCCGCTGGTGGAGCAGCTGAATCCGGCGTCGACAGTGGTCAGATTCGACGTTCCCGGGACCGGCGGATCGCCCACCTCCCTTCTGCCCTACGGGTTTCCGTACCTTGCCTGGGTATTGGGCCGGGTGCTTTCCAAGCTGGGAATCGGGGTGGTGGATGTACTCGGGCTGTCCTGGGGCGGCGCTCTTGCGCAGCAGTTCGCCTTCCAGAACCCGCGCCGCTGCCGGCGCCTGATACTCGCGGCCACTGGCACCGGCGCGCTGATGGTCCCCGCTCACCCCAGGATCCTGGCGAAAATGGTTACACCGCGCAGGTTCTCGGATCCCGACTACGCCGCAACGATTGCCGGCGAGCTATACGGTGGTACCGTCCGCGCGCATGGTGAAGACGTGGCGCAACTGTTCGTGCGGCAATTGCACGCAGGGTCGAAGACCGGCTATCTGCACCAGCTTCTCGCAGGTGCGGGATGGACCAGCCTGTTCGCCTTGCCCGCGGTGCGGCAGCGGACGTTGATCGTGGCGGGCACGGACGACCCGATCATCCCTGCCATCAACGGCCGCATCATGAACGCGTTGCTGCCTCATTCGCGGCTGTACCTGCATTCCGGCGGGCACATCGACCTCGTCCACAACGCGACAGAACTCGCGCCCGTCATCAACAAGTTCCTACGCGAGCCAGGAGAACGACCCTGAGCCACCCCGACATTCGAGACTTCGCCACGTCGGATCTAAACTCCTTCGGCTGTTATCGGTGATCGAAACCTTCCTACACGCACCCGGAGAATGACCATGACAACGATGCCAAAACCATTCAGTTCGTTTGAGACGCGAGGCGCCAAGGACGCCGATCCGGCCACCGCCGCGCTCGTCGACGACATCGGGCGTTCCCGGGGGACGGACTACTTCCTGATGAGGGATCAGCTGACCGACCATGAAAAGGAGATCTTCGCCAAGGTCCGGGCGTTCGGCGAGGCCGAGATTTTGCCGATCGCCAACGACTACTGGGAACGCGGCGAGTTCCCGTTCGAGCTGATCCCGAAGATCGCCGCGCTGAACATTGTCGGCGACCACAACCTGGGCGACTACGGGTGCACACCGATGAGCGCCGTCGCCAACGGACTCATCACCTACGAGCTGTCCCGCATCGACGGGAGCATATGCACGTTCTTGGGCGTGCACGTCGGGCTGGGGATGCAGTCGATCAACATCCTCGGTTCCGAGGAACAGCGGCAACGCTACCTACCGGCGATGGCGCGCCTGGAAAAGATCGGCGCGTTCGCCCTGACCGAGCCCGAGCACGGCTCCGACGCGGTCATCCTCGAGGCCACCGCTGAGCGTCAAGGCGATGAGTGGGTGCTCAACGGCCGCAAGCGCTGGCCGGGCAACGCCGTGTGGTGCGACATCATCGTCGTGTACGCCCGCGACACCTCGGACAACCAAGTCAAGGCGTTCGTCGTGGAGAAGGACAACCCCGGATACGCTGCGACCAAGATCGGCGGCAAGATGTCGCTGCGGATGGTACAGAACGCGGACATCACCCTCACCAATTGCCGCGTGTCCGAAGATGCCCGGCTGCAGAATTGCAACAATTTCAAGGACGTTGGCAAGGTGCTCGCCGGCACCCGCAATTTCGTTGCGTGGGGCGGAACCGGGAACGGCGTCGCCGCCTATGAGATCGCGCTGAACTACGCCTTGCGGCGCAAGCAATTCGGCAAGCCAATCGCCAGGACCCAGATCATCCAGTCGATGCTGGTGGAGATGCTCGGCGACCTCACCGCGATGCAGCTGTACAGCATCCGTCTGGGTCGGCTCATCGATGAGGGGAAGGTCGAAGAGACGATGGCCGCGCTGGCCAAGTACTACTGCACGGTCAAGGGCCGCAACGTGTGTCGGCTTGCGCGCGACATCCTCGGCGGTAACGGTGTCACGCTCGACTTCCATGTCATGCGTCATCTGTGCGATATGGAAGCCTTGGTCACCTACGAAGGAACTGCTGAGATCCAGTCCCTCATCGTCGGCAGGCACATCACCGGGCAGAGCGCGTTCGCCTGACGACGCAACCTGACGGCAACCTCAGGTCGCTTCCGGACTCTGGAAATCGTCCTATTCGTCGGTGCCGAAGTTACGGCGAAGGGTTTCACCGTTTGGCGATCCCCCAAGCGCCGCCGAGATCCGGTCCCATGACCAGTCCGCGGCGTGGGCCTCGCGAACCGCCAACGCAATCGCGTTCTGAGCGACGCGCCGGGCATCGACTGCGGCACGTACCAGTTCCTCGATCGGCGTCGCCATACCCGCCCGCGCCCGCTAAGCCTGGATGTCGGCGGTGATCGCGCCGGTCAGGCGGATCAGGTCCTGCGGTGCGACCGCAACATCCCAATGCCGCCTGCCCGCGCTGCACAGCATCCGCTGCCAGCCCAGCGCCGAGGCATCCAGGACGGTCCGCAGCCGCT
>Ga0210396_10001213_pt1 | contig 28928 bp, 25 predicted proteins | sample IncBWH17OmetaG_FD_155466 | JGI IMG/M metagenome (GOLD analysis project Ga0210396, IMG submission 155466) | Forest soil microbial communities from Barre Woods Harvard Forest LTER site, Petersham, Massachusetts, United States - Inc-BW-H-17-O ...
CGACCTCATCGCGCAACGCACCCCGACTCACACCTCGACCGAGGAGGACACCCGCATCGCCGCCACCATGTAACCATCACACCGACCGCCGCCACGAACTTCCACGGCGAACGGGACAACCTCCCATCGTGCCCGACCCGGCCAAGGGTGCCGGGCCGGTGCGCGTGGCGACCTACACCCGCATATCCACCGATGAGGAACGCCAGCCCAACTCGCTTGAGGCGCAGCGCGTCCGCCTAGAGTCATTCGTTAGCAGTCAGCCCGAGTGGGGAATCGAGCGCCGTTACAAAGAGCAGTTCACCGGCACGGTGGTAGACCGGCCCGAACTCACTCGGATGCTCAGAGACGCAAAGCGCGGGCGCTTTGACGTGCTGCTTGTCTACCGCGTCGATCGGCTCGCGCGCTCGATACGCGGACTCGCGCAAATCATCGACGAGCTTGACCAAGCCGGTGTGATCTTCCGCTCGGCGACCGAGCCATTCGACACCGGCACCCCGGCAGGCCGAATGATGGTGCAGATGCTCGGGGTGTTTGCCGAGTTCGAGCGTGCGCTGATCGTGGAGCGAATCACCGCCGGCCTTGAGCGCAAGGCAGCGCGCGGCGGGTGGTGCGGCGGACAGCGCCCGTTCGGGCTCAACATCGCCTCAGACCGTGACAGCCTAGAGCGCAACCCAACCGAGGCGCCCCTTGTCCCGGTGATGTTCGACCACTACGTCAATCGGCAGGCCGGATCATCGGCGCTCGCGGACTGGCTGAATGAGCAGGGCTACCGCACCAAGAACGGCAGGTTGTGGAGTTCAGCGAGCGTCATCACCGTGCTACGCAACCGTGCCTACCTCGGCGAGATTTACTATCGCGGCAACTGGTATCCCGCAGCGCACGAGCCGCTGATCCCGCAAGAGCTTTTCGAGCGGGCGCAGGCCATCCTCGCTGAGCGCTGCGAGGACCGCTCGCGGCGAGCGTCAAATCCTGCCGAGTACCTGCTGACCGGCCGGATACGTTGCGGGCGCTGCGGCCAAGCGTATGTAGGGACAGCAGCGCACGGGCGCTCGGGGCGGTACACGTACTACACCTGCTTTACGCGGGCACGCTACGGCACCAAGCATTGTGCGAATGATCGTCTCCCCGCCGAGCAGCTAGAGCAGGCCGTCACACGCCGTCTGTGGAAGGTGCTCGGAGACGACGACCTGATCGAGCAGGCAATCACGCAGGCATACGAGCGGCTGACGCAGCGCGACGACGAGCAGCAGTCCGAGCTAGCCGCCATACAGGACAAGCTCGCAAAGACGCGCGCCGCGATGGACCGCTACTTCCGCGCGTTCGAGGCCGGCACCATGCCCGAGGACACCTGCGCCCCACGCATAGCCAGCCTCGGCGAGCAGATCAAAGCCCTAGAAGGTCGCGCCGCCGACCTCGCGGCGGTCGATGACGACGAGCAACCCGAGCGCGCGAACACCGCCGAACTCGACGCCCTACGCGACACGCTCCAAGCAGCGCTGAGGGACAGCACCCCCGCGCGCACCAAGGCCGTGCTCCAAACCATGATCGACGGAATCCGCGTGGATGCACGCGATCACATCGAACCGACCTTCCGTGTCCCGGCGGTTCGCATTGACTACGGTTACATGGAGCTAGCCGGGCTCGAACCGGCGACCTTCTGGCTGCCAGCCAGACGCTCTCCCAACTGAGCTATAGCCCCTTCAGCAGGCGTACAGTCTATCCAGCCTGGCGGCTTCATTCGTCGAGCCGCCTCGCAGCCGGCTGATACCCGCCTCGAAATCGTAGTCGCGAGCCCATTTGACACAGTCGCTTGGTTGTTGCGTGTCGGGTCGACGTGGAGATGCAGAGCACGCCGCGCCGCTGCCTCGCGGATCGGGATCAGCAAGCAGCGGCGATCGTCGGGATCGTACGCCGCGATCGCGTCAACCTCGTCGGCGCTGTAGCTCGTCGAGACGTAGCCGTCGGGTGTATATCTGTTGGTCTAGAGCGCCACAACGAGAACACCGAGCCGGCGCCTCGCCAGCTTGCACTGCACACGCGCAGCAGCTTCGGCTCGCAGTCGATCACGAGGTCATAGCGCCGACCCGCGCAGAGCGGTCGCAGGACCGTCAGGCCGAGTTCCATTGCCGCGGTCGTGACGGCAGCCTCCGCGACAGCTCCCTTCTGGCTCGGGGTCAGCTCCTTCACACCCCGAACCATAATTTGCCGAATGTCACACGTGGGTGTCATTTGTGACGCGCCCGTGCCAAGATCGTCACGCGCGTGTGACATCTGTCTGGCACGTGTTCGATCTGGGGGGCAGTCGTTCGGGCTGCACCCCATCCCTATCCCCGCGGCATGAACTCCGGCACGTCCAGATCGCCGCCCTCGTCACCGTCGTAGGCCCCCCGCGCCGCCCCGCCCCGCCCCGCTCCGCCGCCCGCGCGGGTGGGCCGCTCGCGCGCGCCGCCCGCGTTCGCCTGGTCCAGCCGCGCCGTCATGCTCCCGTGCGTCAGGCGCACGTCGCGCAATAGGCGCTCCGCGTTGCTGCGCAGCGACGCCGAGAGGTCGCGCAAATTGCGCGTGACCATCGTGCCCTCCCGCACGATCTCCGCCGAGACCGCATGCGCCTCGCCGAGGATCTCCCGCGCCTCCGCTCGCGCCCTCGCGCGGATCTCGTTCGCGCGCTCCTGCGCCTGCCGCGCCAGCTTCGACGCGTCCTCGCTGCGCATCGCCAGCGTCTGCTGGGAGCGCTCATGCGCGTCGGCCAGCACGCGCTCGGCCTGCGCCTGCGCCTGCTCGTGCGCCTCCGCGAGGATCAGCTCCACCCGCTCCTGTGCCTCCGCGCGCACCCGCTCCGCCTCGCGGTGCGCGCTCGCCAGTACCTCCGCCGCCGTCTCGCCCGCCGTCGCCAGCGCCTCGTTGCGCATCGCCTCCGCCCGCGCGCGCGCCTCGGCGAGGATCTCCTGCGCCTCCTCCTCCGCCGCCCGCACCCGGTGCTCGCCCGCGCGGTCCGCCTCCGCGATTCGCTCCCGCGCGCGTTCCTCCGCCCGCGCCCGCAGCTCATCGCCCGCGCGCTCCGCCGCCGCGATGATGCCCTCGATACGCGTCGGCGTCTGCTCATGCATGGCCCGCCCATCTTACGGACGCTCCCGTCGAACCGGGCGAGCATTGCAATCGCGGAGCGTTCGGATTCGCCGGCGAGCCGATTGCGCATTGCCGCCTCGCCAAAGGGATCGCGCGCATCGCGGTCCGCGATGGGGCGCCCGTCGCGATGGCAGGAAACGTTGGGTATTGGTCCTTGCGGACAGCATCTCGATCGTTCACGATCACACGAGATGCCCGCCGACGCCGACACGCGACATGCCCGCAACCGAGCGCCTCGCGAGGTCGCGATCCTGGTCTACCCCGGCGTGCAGAGCCTCGACGTCACCGGGCCGTTGGAGGTCTTCACCGGAGCGCAGCAATTGCTCGACGCCGAAGCCACCGGGCACGGCGGGGCGCGGAGCTCGGCCGACCGCGACGGACGACGGGCCACGGCTGCAGCTGGAGATGGAGCGGGTCGGTCCGGACGCGCCGCGCCGCGCGAGCGCGGCTACCGCGTCCTCGTGCTCTCGCGCGACGGCGCCCCGGTGGAGACCTCGAGTGGCCTCACGATCGTGCCCCACGGCGCGCTCGCGCAGGCCCCCGACGTGATCGACACCCTGATCGTCGCTGGCGGCCAAGGCGTCCACGCGCTCTGCGAGGACCGCGCGACGCTGGATTGGATCGTGGCTCGCGCGGGCGACGCGCGCCGTGTCGCGTCGGTCTGCACCGGCGCCTTCGCGCTCGCCGCCGCCGGGCTGCTCGACGGACGCCGCGCCGCCACCCACTGGGCCGCCGCCGCCGAGCTCGCGCGACGCTACCCGCGCGTCCACGTCGAGCCCGAGCCGATCTTCGTGCGCGACGGGTCCGTCTGGACCTCCGCCGGGGTCAGCGCCGGCATGGACCTCGCGCTCGCGCTCGTCGAGGACGACCTCGATCGCGACGCCGCGCTCACGATCGCGCGCCACCTCGTGCTGTTCCTGCGCCGCCCCGGCAACCAGTCGCAGTTCAGCGCCACCCTCGCCGCGCAGGCGCCGCGACGCGACGCGCTGCGCGACGTCCAGCGCTTCGCAGTCGAGAACCTCGCCGCCGACCTCTCCGTCGAGGCCCTCGCCGCGCGCGCCCACATGAGCGCGCGCCACTTCGCGCGCAGCTTCCGCGCCGAGACCGGGAGCACCCCCGCCCGCTACGTCGAGCGCCTGCGCCTCGAGGCCGCGCGACGCGCGCTTGAGGACGCCCGCGAGCCGCTCGCCGCCACCGCCGCCGCCTGCGGCTTTGGTACCCCCGAGACCATGCGCCGCGTCTTCCTGCGCGCGCTGGGCGTCGGGCCCGCCGAGTATCGCCGCCGCTTTCAGAGAACCATCGACCGCGCCGCCGCCGCGTCCGCCTGAGCGATGTCGAACCCGAACTCGACGTCAGCGCCGGGCGGCCTACACGACAACGTCAGAGCCGAGCCCTCTACACACGCACACAAAGGAGCAGAGCCATGCAGATAGCGATAGTGATGTTCGACCGCCTCGCCGCGCTCGACGTCGTCGGCCCCTACGAAGTGCTCAGCCGCATCCCCGGCGCCGAGGTCACCTTCGTCGCGGAGCGGCCCGGCCAGGTGCGTACCGACACCGGGCGGCTCGGCCTCGCCGCCGACGCGGCGCTCAAGGAGCATCCGCACCCCGACGTCGTGCTCGTCCCCGGCGGCTCCGGCCAGATCGACCAGATGCACAACGAGCCGCTGCTGTCCTGGCTGCGCGCAGCCCACGAGACCAGCACCTGGACCGTCGGCGTCTGCACCGGCTCGCTGATCCTCGCCGCCGCCGGGCTGCTCGCCGGCAGGCGCGCGACTGCGCACTGGACCGCGCTCGACGAGCTCGGCCGCCTCGGCGCGGAGGTCGCGCACGAGCGCTACGTCTTCGACGGCAAGCTCGTCACCACCGCCGGCGTCTCGGCCGGCATCGACATGGCGCTCGCGTTGGCCGCCGAGATCGCCGGCCAGCGGGTCGCGCAGGCGATCCAGCTCGGCATCGAGTACGACCCGCAGCCGCCGTTTCAGAGCGGCTCGCCCGACACCGCACCCCCCGAGCTCGTCGAGTTGGTGCGCAGTCGCTCGCGCTTCGCCACCGCCGCGCACGCGCCCGCGGGCTGAGCTACCGCACGCACCCCCGCTTTGCCGGGCAGGGCCCATCGCACTTCGCCGCGCGAGGTGCCCGTCACCTGATCACCGGTGCAGTTCGCGCCTACGCACTTTCCCCGACAGCTGCGCGCGGATCGGAGTAGCCTCCGGCGCTCCCACAAAAGGAGGATGGAGAAGATGGCTGGAGAAGCGATGTTCCTCGGTTGGGGGCCCGTCGTCCGCGGTCGCGAGCAGACGGCCCTGAAGGTCTTCCAGGAGACCCTCGAGTATTACGGCCGGCTGCAGCAGGCCGGCCAGATCGAGAGCTTCGAACCCGTGCTCATCGCCCCCCACGGCGGCGACCTCGCGGGCTTCGTGCTGGTGCGCGGCGAGCGCGCCAAGCTCGACGAGATCCGCTCGAGCGACGAGTTCGAGCGAGCGGTGACACGCGCCGCCTCCGTCGTCGACAACGTCGGCGTGATCAACGCCTTCACCGGCGACGTCCTCGGGCAGGCGATGGGGAGGTTCCAGGCCGCCTCGCAGGAGCTCGCCGGCTGAGCCCGAAACACCCCCCAAGCCTGCGCTAACGTGGACCGCGCCAATTTCCGCGAAGGCATCCGACTTGGGGGGTACCGCCGATGTCCGAGAACCCGTTTGAAGCGAGCTCCTCACGTCGTCGCGCGCTGAGCGTATTCGAGCCGCACGCCGCCGAACGCGCCACCAGCTCGACGTTCATCCTCGGCCAGGTCATGTTCCTCGTCGCGATCGCGCTCGCGTTCGCGTCCGCCGGCACATACATCGGGCGCGACCTCGCGTTCGGGACCGCCGAGATCTGCGTGTTCGGCTCGCTCGGGATGCTGATCGCGCAGATGTTCGTCCCCGTCCTGCGCGCCGGATCGGTAGGGATGGTGTGGATGTTCGCGCTCGCCCTACTCCTCGGGCTCGGCCTCGGGCCGGTCATCGCCGAGTACGCCACATACGACCAGTCCGCGCTCTACCAGGCCGCTGGCGGCACCGCGCTGACAGTCGGCGTGATGGGCTCCTACGGCTTCGCGACCTCACGCGACTTGATCCGCTGGATGCGCCCGCTGTTCTGGGCGCTGCTCGCCGTGTTCGGCCTCAGCATCCTGTTGATCCTCGTCGGCTCCGGCGAACACCTGCTGCTCAACCTCGCGATCTACGTGATCGTCAGTGCTTATCTCGCGATCTACTTCCAGATCATTCGCCGTCACGCGACCGAGCGCGACGTCGTGTGGATCGCGACCGGCGTCTTCATCAACATCGTCAACATCTTCCTTACGCTCCTGCGCATCTTCGGGAACAGCCGCTGAGTCGCACCCCGGGTCGCGCGGCGTCGTCCCCCTCGAGCTTCGCACGGGTCGCGCCGCGCCGATCGGCGGGCTCGCGGGAGCAGTGCACCGTGCGCGCGAGCGTTCCGTCTCCAGGCGCCCGCTAACCTGCGGGCGGCGATGAGCGAGCAACGACGCTACGAACCGCAGGAGATCGAGCCGCGCTGGCAGGCGCTGTGGGCCGCCGAGCGCACCTGGGAGGTCGCCAACGACGCCGATGCCCCCGGGGTCGCGGGAGCCGCGCTCGCCCGCTCCGCGTCCGGCTCGGCGGGCGGTGCCTCCGGCGCCGTCAGCACCGGGCCGCAGGCCACCAAGTCCTACGTGCTCGAGATGCTCCCGTACCCGAGCGGGGAACCTCACATCGGCCACCTCAAGGTCTACTCGGTCGGCGACGCGATCGCGCACTTCCACCGCCGCCTCGGCCGGCGCGTGCTGCACCCGATGGGCTACGACGCGTTCGGCTTGCCCGCCGAGAACCACGCGATCAAGACCGGCGTGCACCCCCGCGACTCCACCGCCGCCTCGATTGCCTCCTTCCGCCGCCAGTTCCACGAATGGGGGATCTCGATCGACTGGTCGCGCGAGCTCGGCACCCACGAACCGCGCTACTACCGCTGGACGCAGTGGATCTTCCTCGAGCTCCTGCGCGCCGGCCTCGCCTACCGCAAGGAGGCCGCCGTCAAGTGGTGTCCGCACGATCAGACCGTGCTCGCCAACGAGCAGGTGCTCGACGGCCACTGCGAGCGCTGCGGCGCCGAGGTCGAAATCCGCCAGCTCGAGCAGTGGTTCCTGCGGATCACCGACTACGCCGAGCGCCTGCTCGGCGACCTCGATGGGATCGACTGGCCCGAGCACGTCAAGACGATGCAGCGCAACTGGATCGGGCGCTCCGAGGGCGCCGAGGTCACGTTTCGCTGCGAGGCGCTCGGCGTCGACTACCCGGTCTTCACCACCCGCCCCGACACGCTGTTCGGGGCGACGTTTTTCGTAATGGCGCCCGAGCACCCCGACGTGCCGCGCCTGGCCGCCCGCACCGAGCACGAGCAGGTCGTGCACGACTACGTCAACCACGCGCTCACCGAGTCCGGCGAGGAACGCAGCGCCGCGGACAGGCCAAAGACGGGCGTCGCGCTCGGTCGCACCGTGACCAACCCCGTCAACGGCGAGCAGATCCCGATGTACGTCGCCGATTACGTCCTGATGGAGTACGGCACCGGCGCGATCATGGCCGTGCCCGGCCACGATGAGCGCGACCACGCGTTTGCGACCGCGTTCGGGCTGCCGATCCGCCGCGTGATCGAAGAGCCCGCGGGCGCGACCGGCGGGGGGCAAGCCGTTGAGGGACAGGCCGGCGAGCAAAAGGCCGGCGACGGCAAAGCAGGCACGGGGGACACCCGCGAGCTGCCCTACACGGGCGACGGTCCGCTCGTCAACTCCGACCCGCGCTTCGATGGCAAAGGCAACCGCGAAGCCCTCCCCGAGATCGTCAGCTGGCTCGATCACGAAGGCAAGGGCCACGCGTCGGTCAACTACCGCCTGCGCGATTGGCTCGTCTCGCGCCAGCGCTACTGGGGCTGCCCGATCCCCGTTGTCTACTGCGAGCGGTGCGGGATGGTCCCCGTGCCCGAGCAGGATCTCCCCGTCGAGCTTCCCGACGTCGAGGACTACGCGCCGCAGGGTCGCTCGCCGCTCGCCGCCGCGGAAGACTGGGTCGCCACGAGCTGCCCCGCCTGCGAGGGCCCCGCGCGGCGCGAGACCGACACGATGGACACCTTCGTCGACTCGTCCTGGTACTTCCTGCGCTACTGCGACGCCAACAACGACAGCGCCGCATGGGACCCCGCGGCGCTGCGCCAGTGGATGCCGGTCGACCAGTACATCGGCGGTGTCGAGCACGCGATCCTGCACCTGATGTACGCGCGCTTCTTCTGTAAGGCGCTCGCGGACCTCGGTCACCTCGACTTTCAGGAGCCCTTCCGCGCGCTGTTCACACAGGGGATGGTCACCAAGGACGGCGCGAAGATGAGCAAGTCGCGCGGCAACGTCGTCTCGCCCGCGTCGATCGTCGAGCGCTACGGCGCGGATACGGCGCGCTGCTACATCCTCTTCATCGCGCCGCCCGACCAGGACGCCGACTGGTCCGACGACGGCGTCGAGGGCATCCACCGCTTCCTCGGTCGGCTGTGGCGGCTAGCCGCCGAGACCGCGGAGCGGGGGGCGGCAATCGAAGGGGTGGTCGATGGACAGGTCGAGCCCGCGCAGGCGGCGACCGGCGGCGAGGGCGCCGACCTCGAGCTGCTGCGCAAGGCGCACTGGGCGATCGACAAGGTCTCCACCGACCTGCGCCGCTTCGCGTTCAACACCGCGATCGCCGCGGTGATGGAGCTGCTCAACGACAGCTCCCGGCTGCGCGAGCAGGTCACGGTCGAGTCGCAGCGCTTCGCGCTCTCCACCGCCGCATCGCTGCTGTTCCCGTTTGCACCGCACGTGTGCGCTGAGATATACGCGCTGCTGAACGGCGGCGCGCGCGCGTGGGAGCAGCCGTGGCCCCAAGCCGATCCGGCGCTGCTCGAGCGTGATACCTACGAGCTGGTCTGCCAGGTCAACGGCAAACTGCGCGATCGCGTGCCGGCGCCCGCTGACGCGACGCCCGAGCAGCTCAAGGAGCTCTGTCGCGCCGCGCCGAACGTGCAGGCGCACCTCGACGGCAAGGAGATCGTCAAGGAGATCGTCGTGCCTGGCAAGCTGGTGAACGTGGTCGTCCGCTAGCGTCGCCGGGTCGCCGCCGGCGCGAGCTCTTTGCAAATCGAAACTATTCCGTTTGTAGCGAACTCCAAAAATAGAGTCACGTCTGTGCTCCGCTCGACGACATCTGGGCACTACCGTCGGCCGGGCGGCATACACTCGCGCAGTGTCCGCGCTCAAGCCCGTCTATCTGATTCACGGCGACGATCACGGCGCCGTCGCTGAGCGACGCGCGCGGCTGTGTGCGCTCGCGCAGAGCGAGGGGGACGCCGCGAGCATCGAGATGCCCACCGGCGAGGCCGCGACACCGGTCGGCGTTGCGCGCGCGCTCGCCGCGATGACCTTCGCGATCGGACAGCGCGTGATAGTCGTCGACGGCGTTGAGCGCTGGAAGGATGCCGAGGTCGAGCGCGACCTCATTCCCGCACTGCGCGACCTCCCGCCCGACACCACGGTCGCGCTGTTCGCGCGCGAGGAGGGCCGCACGAAGGTCCCCGCGGCCCTACACAAGGCCGTCAAGGCCGCCGGCGGCCAGATCGTCGTGCAGGCCACCGTCAAGCCGTGGGAGCTGCCGCGCTGGGTGCGCGAGCAGGCCACGCGCCTCGGCCTCGCACTCGACCAGGCCGCCGCCAAAGCGCTCGTCGCGCAGGTCGGCGAGCGCCAACAGCGCCTGCTGCGCGAGCTCGAAAAGCTCGCGCTCGAATTGGCCTCGCCCACCGGCTTCACGGGCGATGGGCCCGAAGGCTCCGCGGGAGCGGATGCTCACGCGCGCGACGCCTCCCCACGACCGCTGCGCGTGAGCGTCGAGCAGATCGAGCAGCGCAGCGCGCATTCCGCCGAGCGCCGCGCGTTCGCGCTCGCCGACGCGCTTGTCGCCGCCGACGCGCCCGCCGCGACGCTCACCTACCTGCGCCTGCGCCGCCAGGGCGAGCGCATCTCCGGCCTCACCTACCTCATGGCCTCGCGCCTGCGCGAGGCGCTAGCCGTCGCGCTGCGCCTACACGCCGGGGAGTCCGCCGCCGAGGTCGCGCGCAGCCTGCGCATGCCGCCCCGCGCCGCCGAGCGCTTCCTCGCCGATGTCGCTCGCAGCGAGCCCGAGCGCCTGCGCGCCGCGCTCGGCACGCTCGCCGACCTCGAGCTCGACACACGCGGCGGCGCCGTGCTGCGCTCCGACCGCCGCGCGCTCGCCGCGCTCGAAGAGGACACGCTCGCGCTGCGCGCGATCACCGCCATCACTACGTAGACGATCATCGCGATAACCGCTGGGGAGGGAGTCTCAGGGGTGCCGGCGGGTGCCGGCGAGTGTCGGACCGGCGAGCGTGGGGGCCGGCGAGCGTGGGGGCCGGCGAGGTCAGGAACTGCTGCCGGCGCGCACGCGCGCCGCGAGGCTCTTCTTGCGCGCGCCGGTGTTGCGGTGCAGTGCACCACGCTTGACGGCCTTGTCGATCGTGCTCACCAGCGTACGGTGCTCCGCATCCGCGGCCGCGTCGTCGCCGCCCTGCGCCGCCGCCTCCAGGCGCCGGAAGTAGGTCTTGATCGTCGACGTGTAGAGGCGGTTCTCCAGACGCTCGCGCTCGGAGCGCAGGATTCGCTTCTTCTGGGAGTGGATGTTGGCCATGATCGAGTCTCGCGAGCGCCGCCCCGCAGGCAGCGGGGCGCGCCGCGCAGCGCCGTACTATAGCGGCCTTGTCCGCGAGCGCAGAAGCCCCCGAGCAGCCGCCCGGAGAAGACGTGGACGGCAGCGGCGCCGGAGGCGAACGCGTCGCGCGCAACACCGCGATCTTCTCGATCCTCACCGCCTTCTCGCGCGTCGCCGGGCTCGGGCGCGAAATCCTCGCCGCCAGCTACTTCGGCATCGGCGGGCCCGCGTCCGCGTTCACGCTCGCCAACCTCGTCCCCAACCTCGTCGCGAACCTCTTCGCGCAGGCCGCGCTCTCCGCCGCGTTCGTGCCCGTCTTCACCGACCTGCTGCAGCAGGGCCGGCGCCGCGAGGCCTTCAAGCTCGCCTCGACGCTGTTCTGGATCATGCTGATCGCACTCGCCGCGATCACCGCGTTCTTCGAGCTCTTCGCTGGCGTGATCATGCCGCTGTTCACGGGGCACACCTTCACCGCCGCCACCGTCACGCTCACCGTCGGCCTCTCGCAAGTGCTGTTCCCCGTCGTGCTGCTGCTCGGCCTGACGGGCCTCCTCGTCGGCATCCTGCAGTCCTACGAACACTTCACGATCCCCGCGCTCGCCCCCGCGGTGTGGAACGTCGTGATCATCGTCGGCCTCGTCGCACTCGCGCCTGATTTCCACGGCGAAGATGAGATCTATGCGTACGCGATCGGCATCCTGATCGCGACCGGCGTGCAGTTCGCGATGGCGCTTGGCGCGCTCGCGCGGATCGACTTTCGGCTGCAGTTCAGCATCGACTGGCACGACCCCCGCATCCGCCAGGTGTTCGTGCTGATGCTGCCCGTCACGATCGGTCTCGGGATCGTCAATCTCGACCAGTTCATCAACGCCTCCTTCGGCACGCTCGTCTCCGAACACGCTCCGCGCGCGATCGAAAACGCGTTCCGCGTCTACATGCTGCCGCAGGGGATCTTCAGCGTCGCGGTCGCCACCGTGCTCTTTCCCACCCTCAGCCGCATGGCCGCGCGCCGCGATCCCCGCGGCATGCGCCGCGCCGTGGGCGTCGGGATGCGCCAGATCAACCTGCTGCTGATCCCCGCCGCCGCGTTCATGATCGTGCTCGCGACGCCGATCGTGCGCCTGCTCTTCGAACGCGGGAAGTTCAATGCCGAATCGACCCACCTCGTCTCGATCGCGCTGTTCTGGTTCGCGTTCTCGCTCCCCTTCGGCGGGCTCAACCTGCTGCTCACACGCACCTTCTTCGCCGTCCAGCGCCCCTGGATCCCGACGAGCCTCGCGGCGCTCAACATGATCGTCGACATCATCGTCTCGATCTCGCTGTACAAGCCGCTCGGGATCGCGGGGCTGATCATCGGCACGCTTGCCGCCAACGTCGTCATGACCGCGCTGCAGGTCTACCGCCTGCGCATCGGCTTCAACGGACGCCTCGAAGGCGCGCAGACCACGATGATCACCGCGCGTATCCTTGCCGCCTCCGTCATCCTCGGCGCCGTCTCGTGGGTCGTCTGGTCCGTGCTGAACGCGCTGCTCGGACAGTCCCTGCCCGCGCAGGTCCTCAGCGTCGGCGGCGCCGCCGCCGTCGGCGCGCTCGTCTACGCGCGCGCCGTCCTCGTCATGCACATCCCCGAGGCCCACCAGGTGCGGCGACTGGTTCGCGCGCAGCTCGGGCGCGCGTGAGGCCGATCGCACGCGGTTGACGCGGTACGTCTACCTGACCACCTCATTCGATGTCGATTCCGTGTCGCACAGAAATGCGCGACCGGACATCGAATAACCGCGACGCGTACGCGAGTACTACGGCGCGAAGACCAAGCCGACGGTGACCTCGTCCTCGGCCCCGGCGTCGTCCTCGAGGGCGATCTTGTGGAGCCGGCCCGGGCCAAGGAATTGCTCGTAGGTCCCCTGCACGTGGCTTATGCGCTTGCCCTCGAGCGTGCCAGCCCACTTGGATCGCATCCAGCCGCGCACGCTCCAGAAGTCGACCAGCTGGGCCTGCAACGCGGCGCGCATGTCGCCGCTGAGACCAAACACGGCGCTCGGCACGAGCTGGCGCGAGACGCACGTCGTGCTCTCCAGGACGACCGCCGCGTCGGTGTGCGCCGGCCAGCCACGGGCCTGAAAGCGGCTCTTGGTGGACTCGTCTGCGGGCGGCAGGAAGAACATGCTCGGTACCGCGCCCGCCCGAATCTGGTTCCAGTGCGCGCCGTTCCACTTGCTGCGAAACACGACGGGCGCCACGAGCATGCGGCTGTCCTCGCCCGCCTTCTGCGCGATCTCGCAGCTCTGCTCGACCACCGTCATCCAGCCGTGCCAGACGCGGACGGTCAGCTGGGCGCCGGATAGCTCGACCTGTCGGTCTTGGTAGTCCAGCAAGACCGGCAGCTTGGGGGACGTTTCCGACGCGGGCGCAGGCCCTTCCTCGTCCCCAGTTGCACGTAATTGGTGGTAGTAGCCCACCAGCAGATCGCCTTGGCGCAGCTGATTGGCCGCGCCACTCCACGGCGTCGCGGGCAGCCAACCGGCCTTCGCCAGCTGCGCGGGCGAGGACGCCGGCTCAATCGATCCCGACCGCGCCGTCGTGGACGGCGGTTCAGTCAACTGGGTCGCCGATCGCGATCGCCGACAGTGGGGTACTCAACTCCTCCTCGGTGTATTCGCCGGCGACGAGCACGCTCGGCAGAGTCGCGAAATGCCTTTCGTAGTGGCTCAGCTCCTCCGCCGAGAGCGGCCGTCCGGGCACGGGATGCACATCGCTTGCCGTCTCGTCCAGATGCACGAGGTCCGCGAGCAGGCCCGCGCGCTCCGGCGCGGGTGCAACCACCAGCCTGCCCCGGTCTTGCCTGGATGTCACCAGCTGCGCCTCGACGAGCTGGTTCAACGAGTGCCGCACGGTGTTGCGTTGCAGGCCCGTGCGCTGCACCAGCTCGCGCACAGTGAGCGCTCCGCTGCTGCGTGAGAGCTCCGTAAGGACCTGCCTCTTGCCCTCGCTCCCGACGAGGGCCGCGAGACCGCGAAGGGGGGGTCTGCCGGTCGATGCCATCTGGTTGCTTCCTTTGTCGCTGTTAGCAATAGAAGCATACCACGCACAGCTGCGCAAGGCCTGGGCTGGAGGTCAGCCAATACAACCGGGCGGACCCGAAGGCCCGCCCGGTTGTCCCGGTCATAGATCGCCGCTGAACTACTACGTCCCAGGACTTCGTGTCTTTGCCTGGGCGGCGTGACACTCCCGACCACCTGGACAGGCCGCGGGTGGGTGGGTACCCAGATCCGCGCGTTGCCACGGTTGGCCCCGAAGGGCCGCGGCCGAGTAGGCGATCCGCCGGACCTCAAAGGCTAGCGCGTCCGCGACGTCCCGAATGATCTTGTCGACCGGGCCGCATGCGGCCCGGTCCCGGAGGGTGCATGCACCCTCCGGCCGGCCGGCGCATGCGCCGGCCGGACTACGCTTGCTTTGATTAGGACTCCATGGACCAAGACCGCATCCGCAACTTCTGCATCATCGCCCACATCGACCACGGCAAGTCGACGCTCGCCGACCGCATCCTCGAGCTCACCCACACCGTCGATGAGCGCGACATGCGCGCGCAGGTGCTCGACTCGATGGACCTCGAGCGCGAGCGCGGGATCACGATCAAGGCGCAGGCCGTGCGCGTCTTCTTCGAGAGCCGCGACGGGCAGACCTACCAGCTGCACCTGATCGACACCCCCGGGCACGTCGACTTCACCTACGAGGTCTCGCGCTCCCTGCAGGCCTGCGAGGGCGCGCTGCTCGTCGTCGACGCCTCGCAGGGCGTCGAGGCGCAGACCGTCGCCAACACCTACCTCGCCGTCGAGGCCGGCCTCGAGCTGATCCCGTGTCTGAACAAGCTCGACCTCCCCGGCGCCGAGCCCGAGCGCGTCGCCGGCGAAGTCGCCGAGCTGATCGGCGAGGACCCCGAGACGATCCTGCGCATCTCCGGCAAGACCGGCGAAGGCGTCATCGAGGTGCTCGAGGAGCTCGTCGCGCGCGTCCCGCCGCCCAGCGGCGACCCCGCCGCGGCGCCGCGCGCGCTGATCTTCGACTCCGAGTTCGATCAGTACCGCGGCGTCATCGCCTACATCCGCGTCGTCGACGGCGTCTTTCGCAAGGGCGAGGCGATCCGCGCGATGGCCTCCGGCCTGCACGCCGACATCGACGACATCGGCTGCTTCTCGCCGCAGATGATGCCCACCGACGAGCTCGCCGCGGGTGAGGTGGGCTACCTCATCACCGGCGTCAAGGACGTCAGCCAGCTGCGCGTCGGCGACACCCTCACCACGCGCGTCCGCGGCGCCGGCGCCGCCGCCGACGGCACTCGCAGGGGCGAAGCCACCGAAGCGCTGCCTGGCTACCGCGAGGTCAAGCCGATGGTCTTCTGCGGACTCTTCCCGATCGAGTCCGACAGCTACCCCGACCTGCGCGACGCGCTGGAGAAGCTCACGCTCAACGACGCCGCGCTCGCCTGGGAGCCGGAGACCTCCGACGCGCTCGGCTTCGGCTTTCGCTGCGGCTTCCTGGGGCTCTTGCACATGGACATCGTGCGCGAGCGCCTCGAGCGCGAGTACGACCTCGAGCTGATGGCCACGATGCCCTCCGTCGAGTTCGACCTCACGCTCACCAACGGGGAGCAGTTGGAGGTGCACAACCCCTCCGACATGCCCGATCCCGGCACGATCGCCGAGATCCGCGAGCCCTTCATCCGCGCCTCGATCGTCGCCCCGCGCGAGCACGTCGGCGCGATCATGGAGCTCTGCCAGGAACGCCGCGGCGAGCACGCCGGCATGCATTATCTGTCCCCCGAGCGCGTCCAGCTCACCTACGACCTGCCGCTGAACGAGGTCGTGCTCGACTTCTTCGACCAGCTCAAGTCCCGCACCCGCGGCTACGCCTCGCTCGACTACGAGCTTACGGGGATGCGGCCCTCCGACCTCGTCAAGCTCGACGTCCTGCTCGCCGGCGACCCCGTCGACGCGCTCTCGATGGTCGTCCATCGCGAGAAGGCCTACGACGTCGGGCGCACCCTCGCCGAGAAGCTCCGCAAGCGCATCCCGCGCCAGCAGTACGACGTCCCGATCCAGGCCGCCATCGGCGCGCACATCATCGCGCGCGAGACCGTCAAGGCGTTCCGCAAGGACGTCATCTCCGGCTGCTATGGCGGTGACATCACGCGCAAGAAAAAGCTGCTCGCCAAACAGAAGGAAGGCAAGAAGCGCATGAAGCAGGTCGGCCGCGTCGAGGTCCCCCAGGAGGCCTTCCTCGCCGTGCTCGAGCTGGGGGAGGAGTGAGCGTGGGCGCGCCCGCGGGCAGCGAGGGGGATGGCGGCGCCGGCCGCACCGGGGCGGATGGGGACGCCGAGCGCGTGCGCGTCTTGTTCGTCTGCCTCGGCAACATCTGCCGCTCGCCGACCGCCGAGGGCGTGATGCGCGCGCTCGTGCGCGACGCCGGCCTGCAGGAGCGCATCGAGATCGACTCCGCCGGCACCGGGGCGTGGCACATCGACGAACCGCCCGACGCCCGCGCCACCGCCGCCGCGCGCGAGCGCGGGGTGCTCCTCGAGGGGCGCGCGCGCCAGGTGCAGCGCGCGGACTTCGTCGCGTTCGATCTCATCGTCGCGATGGACCGCAGCAACCTCGCCGACCTGCGCCACCTCGCGCCCGACGACGCCGCACGCGCGAAGCTACGGCTGCTGCGCGACTTCGACCCGCGCTCCGATGGAGAGCTCGACGTCCCCGACCCCTACCACGGGGGCGCGCGCGGCTTCGAGCACGTCTTCGACCTCGTGCGCGCCTCCTGCGCGGCGCTGCTCGTCGAGCTGCGCGCCGGGCTGCACACCGCGCGGTGAGCCTGCCGCCGGGGGTCAGCGACGCGCGCCGCGTCGGGAGGAGCGCGTGCGGCTTTGGCAGCTCGCGCCGCTGCTCGTGCACGCGATTCTCTTCGGCGCCTCCTACCGCGACGCCGCCGAACGCCTCGCGCGTCACTACTCCGGCTGAGCGCATCGGCGGGTCGTTACCTCGGCTGAGCGCGCCCCGCCGCGCGTGTGGGCGTACGCGCGCGCCCCGTGCCCGTGCGCGTGTGTGCTCGTGCGCGCGTGTGTCCGTGCGGGCGTGTGTCCGTGCGGGCGGGGCGGGGGGTCCCGCGGGACGGGGTACCGCTCTTGCGGCGCGTCCCGCCGCGCACGCGCGGTCGGTGGAGGAGATATGCGCCCGAACACCTTCCGCGAGCGTCGCCGCATCTACCTGCACGCGCGCGTGCTCGTCGCGCGCCACTATCGCCGCGCGCTCACCGTGGAGGCGGTCGCGCGCGCGGTCGCGTGCTCGCCGCGGCAGCTGCAGCGCGCGTACGCGCAGTTCGGCGAACTGACTTTCCAGGAGGATCTCGCGGCACGGCGGATGGCCGCCGCGCGAGAGCTGCTCGCGCAGCAGGCGATCCCCGTGCACGACGTCGCGCGGCTCGTGGGCTATCGCCACGGCTCGCCCTTCGCGCACGCCTTCGCCGCGCGCTACGGGCTCGCGCCGGCGCGCTTTCGCGAGCGCGCGCGCGAGGCGCAGCGTCAGCGTGCCGCGACGGGCCCGCCCGCGGCGGCCTCGCCCGCGGCGCCTCCGCCGGCGGCGCCTCCGCCGGCGGCGCCTCCGCCGGCGGCGGGCTCGCCCGGCAGCGTCTCGGCGCGGGGCAGGTGAACGCGCATCGCGGTGCCGCCGCCCGCGGCGGCGCTCGCGGCGATCGTGCCGCCGTGCTGTTCGACGACCTGGCGCACGATCGCGAGTCCGAGTCCCGAGCCGGGTCGCCCGCGCGCCTCGGCGCCGCGGTAGAAGCGGTCGAAGATGTGCGGGAGGTCCGCGTCGGCGATTCCGGGACCGTGGTCGCGGACGGTCAGCTCGTGGCCGGTGAGGCGGATCTCGACGGGCCGGCCCGGGGGGCTGTACTTGACGGCGTTGTCGAGCAGGTTGTTGACGGCGCGTCCGAGCCGCGCGGGGACGCCGGGGAGCAGCGTCGGCGCGAGCTCGGCCTCGAACGTGCTCTCGGGCGCGTGGCGGTGCGCGCGATCGAGTGACTCGCGCACGATCTGATCGAGGCGCACGTCCTCGGTGTCGGCCGGCGGCTCCTCGCCGCGGGCGAGGTCGATGAGGTCGTTGACGAGCAGCGTGAGCTCCTCGATCTGCTCGACGACGTCGGTGTACAGCTGCTCGCGCTCGGCCGGGTGCAGATCGTGGGCCTGCTGCAGGATCTCGATGTTCGTGCGCAGGCTCGTGACCGGAGTGCGCAGCTCGTGCGAGGCGTCGGCGACGAGCTGGCGCTGCGCGTGCACGGACGCGTCGAGCGCGCCCATCGAGCGCCCGAGCGCGTCGAGCATCGCATTGAAGCTGACCGCGAGGCGTCCGATCTCGTCGGCGCGGTCCGCCTCGATGCGCCCCGAGAGATCCTGCGTGCGCGCGACGTGCTCGGCGGCGCGCGTGAGGCGCCCGACCGGGGCGACGACCGCGCGCGCCACGAGGCCGCCGAGCAGCGCCGCGAGCGCGATCCCGCCGAGCGCGATCAGGATGAGGATCAATCGCAGCCGGCTCAGCAGGTGATCGGCTTCGGTGAGTGGCTGGCCGAACTGGACCGCCAGCCCGGGCCGCACCGACTCGGCGAGGATGCGCAGGTGGATGTCGTCAACGCGCGCGTCGCCGAAGAACGAGCGTCCGCCGTGCGCGGCAAGCCTACGGGTCGCGGCGTCGACCGGCAGTGTCACGCGCGCGTTGCCAGAGCGTCCGAGGATCGCGCCGCTGGAGGTCACGAGCTGCTGATAGCCGCGCACCTCGTTCGGCCGCGGCGGCAGACCGAGCAGTTGACGCGGCGTCGTGCCGAGCAGCAGCGGCGCCGAGGACGAGTTGCTTGCTACGTGCCTGAAGAGGAACGCCGCGTCGTGCGCGCGGTCGCGCAGCTGCGCGTCGACCTGCCCGCGCAGTTGGTGGGCGACGAGTAGGTAGCTGAGTGCGGACGCGAGGAGCACCGCGACGGCGACCGCCGCCGCCGCGAGCAGCGCGACGCGCCGGCGGAAGTTCATGCGCCGCGCAGCACGTAGCCGACGCCGCGCACGGTGTGCAGCAGGCGGGACTCCTCGCCGGCCTCGGTCTTGCGGCGCAGGTAGCCGATGTAGACGCCGAGCGAGTTCGAGGTCGCCCCGAAGTCGTAGCCCCAGACGTGCTCGAAGATCGCGGAGCGCGTCAGCACCTGACGCGGGTGGCGCAAGAAGAGTTCCAACAGTAGGAACTCAGTGCGCGTCAGTTGCAGTGGGCGCTCGCCGCGAAACGCCTCGTGCGCGAGGCGATCGAGGCGCAGGTCCTCGAACGCGAGCAGTTGCTCGCCGTCGTCCTCGCCGGTGCGGCGCAGCAGCGCGCGTAGGCGCGCCATCAGCTCGCGCAGCGCGAACGGCTTGACGAGGTAGTCGTCCGCGCCCGCGTCGAGCCCCGCGACGCGGTCGTCGATCTCGCCGCGCGCGGTCAGCATCAACACCGGCGTGCGGTCGCCGCCCTGGCGCAGGCGCCGGCAGACCTCGAGGCCGTCGATGCGCGGCATCGAGATGTCGAGGACGATCGCATCGTACGCGTCCGCTCCGAGGCGCTCGAGCGCCTGCTGTCCGTCGGCGGCCTGCGCGACCTCATAGCGCTCGAGACCGAGCGCGCGCGAGAGCGCGTGCTGGACGGCGGGCTCGTCGTCGACGACGAGGATGCGAGTCGGTTCGGCCATGATGGGTAAGGACAGGAAGAGCTTTCAGGCTAATACGACATGAAGAAAAGCCTAAAAATCAACGAAGAGGAGCCGACGGCCGGCGTCGCAGCAGCGAGCGACGGGGTCGAGGAGGACTCCGCGGAGGACGACGACGGCGGCCTCGCGGCGCAGTCGCGCAAGCTACGCAACAGCGTGATCAGCCTCGCGGTGTTCTTCGTGATCGTGGCGGGGCTGCTGCTGGGGGTGCCGGGCCTGCACAACGCGGCCGAGCTGATGACCGACGCGAAACCGCCGTGGGTGGTGCTGGGGGGGGTGCTGGAGGTGCTCTCGTGCCTCTCCTACGTGGTGCTCTTCGGCCTGGTGTTCGGGCGGCTCGGGCGCAGCCTCAGCTCGAAGCTCTCGCTGGCGGAGCTCGCGGTGAACTCGGTCGTCTCGGTGAGCGGGCTCGGCGGGATCGCGCTGGGCGCGTGGGTGCTGCGCAGCAAGGGCGTCTCGGTGGAGCGGATCGCGAAGCGCTCGGTGCTGATCTTCGTGTTGACGAGCGCGGTGAACGTGGGCGCGGTGGTCGTGATCGGCGTGCCGATGTGGCTCGGGCTGCTGCCGGGCTCGCGCAATCCCCTGCTGACGCTGCTCCCCGCGGCGCTGGCGTTCGCGACGATCGTGGGGACGCTCCTGCTCGCGCGCTGGGCGCGGCAGGCGGCCTCGCAGCGGCGTGGGGAGGAAGGAAGGTTCGTGGTCGCGCTCGTCGCGGTCGGGGGCGGGGTCAAAGACGCGGTCGGGTTGATCCGCGATCACGACTGGCGGATGATGGGGGCCGTCGGGTACTGGCTGTGGGACAACCTGTGCCTCTACGCGTGCCTCGCCGCGTACGGCAGCCGCCCCGCGGTATGGGCGGTGGCGATGGCGTATCTGGTGGGGATGATGGCCAACTCGATCCCGATCCCCGGCGGGTTCTTCGCGGTCGAAGGCGGCCTCGTCGGGATGCTGCTGCTGTTCGGCGTGCGCCCCGCCTCGACCGCGCTCGCCGCGGTCGTCACCTACCGCGTGCTCTCGCTGTGGATCCCCGCGATCATCGGCACCGCCGCGTTCGCGAGCATGCGCCGCGAGATCGGCAAGCCGCTGCGTCCGCAGCCGCGCAGCGCCGCCGGCGCGTAGCGCGCGGAGACGGCGCCGCGGGGTGCGCGCGCGTCCGGTCGGTCGTGCTGCGTGGGGGGTCAGGGTTTGCCGAACAGCGCGAGCTCGGCGCGCTGGGCCGCGGCGGCGCGCTGGCAGGCGTGGCGGGGGAGGGTTTGCATCGCGTGCTGCAGGCGCGCGGGCTGCGGACCGGAGAGCACGGGGCAGTAGACGGGGGCTGGTAGCGGCACCAGCGTCGAGCCGGGCGCGTTCAGCGGGCGTAGGCGCTGCACGGCGGCGAGCGCTTCGGCGGGGGAGTCGGAGGAGACGCCGATCGTGAGGCGCCCGCTGTAGAGGCGGATCGAGCGCCCGCCGTCGTAGATCGCGGCGGGCACGCCGCGCAGCAGCGCGTTGCGGTGTGGGCCGAGGCTCGCGGGGGGGCTCATCTGGTAGATCGCGCTCGTGATCTGCAGTGGCAGCTGGCAGCCGCCTTCGCCGAGCGCGCTGCTCTTGCCGGCGACGCAGTCGCCGTAGTAGACGCTGTCGCCGACCGCGGGGTTGTAGCTCTTGCGCCCGTCGGCGGCGGCGAGGGGGTAGGCGCCGAAGCGCGGGCCGGTCCAGTAGAGGCGGTAATAGGGGAAGGTCTGCGCTTCGGCGAGTTCGCCGCTGACGATCGGTGCGGGATGGACGGTGGCGCAGCCGCCCGCGAGCAGACAGCAGAGTAGGCAGGCGAAACCGGCGAGTGGGCCGCGCCGGGCATGCGGGCGCGGGTGTGGGCGTGGGTGGGGGCGCGGGCGAGCCGCGCGGGCCCGGTGGGGCACGCACGGCCGGGCGGGGGAGGACGGGAGGCGGCTCATCGGGCGGCGCATTATCACAGCGACTTTCGGGTTGCGGAGCTGTTTGAGAGGGTAGGAACCCGTGGGACAGGCAGGGATGCGCTTGCGGGAGGCCCGGGGTCCGGTGGGGTAGCGCACCGGACCCCGGTCGATCTTCCCATAGGGTGAGCGCTATGGGCGCGGATTCGACGCGGCGGGCGCCGTCGTGGGCGCTGGTCGCGGCGGCGGTGGGGGTGGCGGTGTGGCTGGTCGTCGATCCGCGCACGCCGGACCTCGCGGCGCAGGTGTACCGCGCGAACCTGTTCGGCGAAGTCGGTTGGACGGTGTGGGACGGGCGCTGGTATGGCGGGCACGAGATTCCGGGCTACAGCCTCGTGTTCCCGCCGCTGGCGGCGCTGCTGGGGGTGCGGACGGTGGGGGCACTGGCGGTGTTGGTCTCGACGGCGCTGTTCGCGCGCGTGGCGCGCGTCGCGTACGGGCGGGCGGCGCGGTGGGGCACGGTGTGGTTCGCGCTGGCGGCGCTGGCGGACGTATGGAGCGGGCGGATCACGTTCGCGCTCGGCGTGAGCTTCGGGCTGGGCGCGATCGCGGCGCTGGTGGGCGTGGGGCGAGCGCGCGCGGGGCGGCCTGTGGCGGCCGGACGCGCGATGACGCCGCTCGCGGTGGCGCTGGCGGCGATGTGCGCGGCGTGCAGTCCGGTGGCGGGGGCACTGCTGGCGCTGGCGGGGGTGACGCACGCGCTCGTGGCGCGCTCGTGGCGGAGCGCGCTCGTGCTCGGCGCGCCGGCGGCGGTGGTGATCGCGCTGCTGGTGGGCCTCTTCGCGGAGGGCGGCTGGGAGCCGTACCCGCTGCTGTCGTTCATCGCGACGGTCGCGGTGTTGGGCGGTTTCCTGCTGGCGCTGCCGCGGGAGGAGAACCTGCTGCGGACGGGGGCGCTGGTGTATCTCGCGGCGTGCGTGGCGTGCGTGGCGCTGCATACGCCGATGGGCGCCAACGTGGAGCGCTACGGGGTGCTGCTCGCGGGTCCCCTGCTGCTGTGCGCGGTGCTCGATCGGGGGCGCGGCGCGGCGGGGCGGGGTGGCGCGGCGGCGTGGCGCGGCGGGGAGGGGCGCCCGGCGCGCGCGGCGAGCGCGGTGGCGGTGGCGGTCGCGGTGGCGGCGCTGGCGGGGATCGCGGTGTGGACGGCGTGGGGGCCGGTGCGCGAAACGCTGGCGGTGGCGGGCAACGCGTCGACGAGCGCGGCGTACTACGTGCCGGTGGAGCGCTTCGTGGCGGCGCATGGGGGCGCGGCGGTGCGGGTGGAGGTGCCGTTCACGCGGGGTCACTGGGAGGCGGCGTGGCTGGCGCGCGGGGTGTCGCTGGCGCGGGGCTGGGAGAAGCAACTGGACGAGCGCTACAACGGGGTGCTGCTGAGGCGTCACCTGACGGCGGCGTCGTACTACGCGTGGCTGCGGGCGCAGGCGGTGGGCTATGTGGCGCTGGCGGATGCGCCGCTGGATCCGTCGAGCGCGGGGGAGGGGCGGCTGATCGAGCGCGGTCTGCCGTACCTGCGCGCGGTGCTGCGCACGGCGCATTGGCGGATCTTCGCGGTGGCGGGCGCGACGCCGCTGGCGAGCGGTCCGGGGGTGCTGAGCGGGATCGGGCACGACTGGTTCGCGCTGCGTGCGCGCGCGGCGGGCGCGTTCGTGGTGCGGGTGCACTACACGCGCTACTGGACGGTGGTGCGCGGCGCGGCGTGCGTGGGCGCGGCGCCGGGCGGTTGGACAGGTGTGACGGTCCGCGCGGCGGGAGTGGTGCGGATCGCGGCGCGCTTTTCGCTGGGGCGTGCGCTGGGGTTGAGCACAGGCGACTGCACCCCATCGCGAGGGTAGGCGTGCGTGCCGCGGCGCGCGGCGAAGCGAGATGTGGGCGGCGAGGCGCAGCGGGCGCGGTCGCGTCAGCCCGCTGGCGCGAGGTCGTAGAGGCCGGTGTAGCCGGTGAGGAAGATGCGCTTGCCGTCGCTGATGACGGGGTCGAACGAGCCGGTGGCCATTTTGAAGGCGACGCGGCCGGTGGAGATGCCGAGGCCGTAGCTGACGTGGGTGCCGAGGTCCGCGAAGTAGACGTAGCGCCCGACGATTGTGGCCGAGCCGGAAATCTTGCCGCCGGCGTCGTAGGTCCAGTCGACGTGTCCGGTGCGCGCGTTCAGCGCGTAGAAGCTGCCGTCGTAGGAGCCGACGTAGACGGTCGGGCCGAGGCCGGGGGCGTTGGTGACGGCGGGCGAGGCGTAGACGTAGGCTCCGGTCTGGTAGGCCCAATCGAGGCGCCCCGTGGCGGCGTCGTAGGCGTAGACGCGGCCGTCGGTGTTGCCGAGGTAGACGCGGCCGTAGATGACGGCGGAGGTGGAGTAGAAGGTGCCGCTGCCGAGCAGCGCGCCTTCGGAGCCGGCGAGCCAGATGCGCCGCCCGGTGCTCTCGCTGATCGCCTGGACGTGGCCGGAGTAGTCGCCGAAGTAGAGGACGCCGTTCTGTAGGGTGGGGCTGGCCTTGACGGCGCCGGCGGCGTGGTAGGTCCAGACGGTGTTCCCGGTGTGGATGTTCAGGGCGTAGACGGTGCCGTCTTCGGAGCCGAAGAAGACCTTGCTGCCGTCGACTAACGGCGAGGACTCACTGCGGCTGGGGAGCTCGCGCGACCAGATGATGTGGCCGGTGGCGGCGTCGAGCGCGGCGGCGCGGCCGTCGTCGGCGGCGCCGGCGCGGGAGAGGATCGTGACGTAGACGGTGTCGCCGACGACGGCGGGCGCGGAGGCGGAGAGCTCGCCGAGGGTGCGGCTCCAGAGGATCTTGCCGGTGTACTTGTCGACGGCGCTGAGGACGCCGTCGTCGGTGAGCTGGAAGATGCGGTTTTCGGAGAGCACGGGCGGGAACTCGCGCAGGGAGCTGCCGCCGAGGGTCCACTGGACCTTGAATGGCGGGTGCAGGCTCGCGGAGGCGGGGAAGTAGCGGGTGTGGCTCTTGGTGTAGCCGTAGAAGGGCCACGCGAAGCGTTCGGGGCCGCGCTTGGGCAGCGTGGGGTTAGTCTGGGGCACGAAGCGCGCATTGGGGTGGTAGATCGAGCCGGTGCGGTTGTGCGCGTAGATGTAGCCGCCGAGGACGAGCGCGGCGATGATGACGACGGCGCCGAGGGCGAGCCAGCGGCGTTTCACGCGGCGAGCTTGGAGGACGGGGAGGCGGGGGACGCCTCCCCGGCGTCGGCGTGCGCGGCGGCGCGCGGGCGCGCGGCGCGCGATTCGGCGGCCGCGCGGCTTGGAGTGGTAGCGCGCTTTGTGCCGCGACGTCGCGCCGCGGTGGCGCGACGGGCGGGTGCGTTGCGGCGGCGGGATGCGAGTGAGATCGAGCGGGTGCGTCGCGTTGCCTCGGCAACCGCGCGGGTGGTGCCGACGAACAGCAGCCACGCGAGGGCGATCAACAGCGGCACGAGCGTGAGGCCCGCGACGAGCGCGAGCACGTCGTGGTTGCCGCCGAGCGACCAGTTCCACAGCGCGTAGTCCGCGATGGACAGCAGCGCAACGACGGCCAGGGGCCGGCGGAGGGGCCGATGGAGCACGCGCGGAACCCTACCGGGCGGCGGGGATGGACGCGTATGATCGCCGGCGATGACCCTTGCGGACGAGTCGATGGTGGGGGCTTCGGAGATCTTCGCGCCGGGGGTGCTGCACGGCCGCGTGGCGCTCGTGACCGGCGGCGGCACGGGTCTCGGGCGGGCGACGGCGCTGGAGCTCGCGCGTTGCGGCGCGTCGGTGGCGGTGGTGGGACGCCGCGAGGAGCCGCTGCGGGAGACCGCGGGGGCGATTGGGCAGTCCCAATGGCTGGCGGGCGATGTGCGCGACCGCGAGCAGGCGCGGCGTCTGGTAGGGGGCGTGCTGGAGCGTTGGGGGCGCCTGGACGTGCTCGTGAATAACGCGGGCGGGCAGTACTTCACGCCGGCGGAGGGGATCGCGGCGAAGGGCTGGGGAGCGGTGTGGCGGCTGAACGTGGATGGGATGCTGAACATGGCGCGGGAGGCGCACGCGCAGGCGCTTGGCGCGGTGGGTGGGCGTGTGATCAACGTCACGCTCTCCCCGCATCACGGGATGCCGGGGATGGCGCACTCCGGCGCGGCGCGCGCGGCGGTGGAGGCGCTGACGCGGGAGCTCGCGCGCGAGTGGGCGGACGCGGGGGTCGCGGTGTGCGCGGTGGCGGCGGGCCACTTCGACACGGAGGCGATGGGCAAGTATCCGGACGTGGTGCGCGCGGGGATGGCGCGCTCGGTGCCGCTGCAGCGGCTAGGGTCGGTGCGGGAGCACGCGTGGCTCGTGGCACTGCTCGCGTCGCCGCTAGGTGCCGCGTTCAATGGGTCGACCGTGACGCTCGACGGGGCGCGCGACAACTGGTTCGGCCCGTGGCCGCCGCCGGGGTTGGCGGATGCGGGGGGCGAGGTGCCGACGGAGGCGCGGCGGGGGGCGCGGTCCGCGTAAGCGGCAGACGGAAGCGGCGGACGGGAATCGAACCCGCATCATCGCCTTGGAAGGGCGAGGCTCTACCGTTGAGCTACCACCGCGCGGGCGAGTCCGGCCCGAAGAGCGGTCCGCCGTCGATGACAGTTTGCACAAACCACGTCGCATTTGGCGATCTCGTCGAGGATGGCCTGCTATCGGCCGTCGCGGTGACGGTCGACGGCCCTGGTCCGCAATCGCCTGCGTCATCACGAATTCGGTGATCGAGGGGTACGAGGCAGCGGAGGCACCTCGCCGGTCTTTGGCGAGGCCGGGCTGCCGGTACAGCGCCGCGGCAGCGGGGTGCGCGGTCGGCCTTTCCGGCCGTGCCCAGCCAGCGCGTCCCGTTGGCCGTGCGGTCGCCGGCCCCCTCAATCGCTATGTCAACCGTGATGAACACGACGGCCCGCTCGCCGGACTCGCTCTCGGCAGCGAGGGCGCGCCCCTGCTGCGGCGGGCCTCCCGCGCGTGGACGAGCCGAAGGCGTACGGCGCGTCGGACAGCGCGCGCCGTCGCAGCGAGCGCAGTCGCTCGTCGTCTCCGAGTCCGAGGCGCCGCACCGTCATGGGCCGAATCTAGTCGCCGCGGCGTCCGCGGCGGCCCCCCGGTCGGGCAGGACGCTCCCGAAGCGCCTACCGGAAGGCACGCGCTCGACTTCCCCGTAGAATCAACGATGTCACGGGGAGTGGCGCAGTCTGGTAGCGCACCCGGCTGGGGGCCGGGCGGTCGCAGGTTCAAATCCTGTCTCCCCGACTAGAAAATACCTGCAAATAGGCATCTTTTGGAATCAGCCCGCGCGGGCGGCGGGCGTGGGCGGGGAACAATTTTCGTTACGAGCGTCACGGACCCGGTGGTCGCAGGTTCGGTCGGGTGTTCGCGCATGCGCGCGTTGTGCTGATTGGGCGGTGCTCAGGCGTGGATTCTGCGAGCTCGCTGGGTGCTACGCCCGTTGTGTGTGCGTGGTGAGGTCGTGGGTGCACTGCATGGTCTTACGACCGCGAGTGGGGGAACGGCCAGCCGATTTGGCGAGGTCTTTCTCGGCGCCCGGTGAGTCAGGCGTGTCGTCGGGTCTATCTGCTTTTCTTTGCGTTCACAGATAGAAATGGACCAACGCGCCAATCCCTACACACCTGGCTCCGGCGTGAAGCCTCTCAAGCTCGCGGGTCGTGATCCTGATCTTGATGGGTTCCGCGTACTTCTCGACCGCCTGGCCGCTGGTCGCCCTGAGCGAAGCTTGATCTACTCGGGCCTGCGCGGAGTCGGAAAGACGGTGCTGCTTCTTGAGTTCGAGACACTGACCCGGGAGCGGGGCTGGGTCTGCAATGACGTCGAGGAGGTCGGCTCGGGAGATTTCCGCCAGATCTTCGCCGAGATCGCCTATCAGCTCCTGCTGTCGATGAGCCTCCGCGAGCGGATGGAGAAGCGCGCGAAGAAGGCTCTCGGTGTGCTCAAGGCCTTCTCGGTAGGTATCCCTGGGGGATTGAGCGCGAGAATCGATGTCGACGCGGCAGCGGGAACGGCCGACAGTGGGGATCCGGAGCGGGACCTGGCCGTGCTGCTCGTGGAGGTGGGCCAGGTTGCCAAGAGCGGCGGGACCGGTGTGGTCTTCTTCCTCGACGAGATGCAGAGTCTGAACGAGGCTGCCCTGGCCGCCGTTTGCATAGCGATGAACCGGGTCGGGCAACGAGAACTCCCTGTCGCCCTCGTGGGGGCGGGTCTGCCACCGCTGCCGAGACTGCTGCGCACGGCGAAGCCATACGCAGAGCGCATGTTCGCCTACCACGAGCTCGACCGGCTCTCGGACGCGGAGGCGCGATCAGCACTGGTGGCACCGGCCGGCCAGCACGATGTCGCATATGACCAGGACGCCGTCGAGCTGATCGTTAGCGCCTCGGCTGGCTACCCCCACTTCATCCAGGAGTACGGGCGGGTGCTCTGGAACGAGGTCGAGACCTCGCCGATCAGCGCGAGCGACGTCCAGGGCGCACGGGCGCTGATCGATGACGCGCTCGATCGTCGGTTCTTCAAGGACCGCTTCGAGATGGCGTCTGACGCCGAGCAGCGCTACCTGGCGGCGATGGCCGACGGAGGGAAGGGCCCGGTCCGAACGGCCCAAGTCGCCGCTCGCGCGGGCTACAAAGACAGTGCAGGCGCATCCGTCGTGCGCGACGCATTGTTGCGGAAGGACTTGGTCTACAGCCCCCGCAGGGGGCTTATCGACTTCACGGTCCCGCTGTTCGGCGAGTATCTGCGTAGGCAGTACCCGCTGTCGGGCTTCGACGAGGAGTAAGCCTCTCTAAGGTTCTATCTGCGAACACGGATAATTCAGCGATGTGCGCGCGGCGAACGCGGCAGCCGTCGACGCATAAGAGCTCTTATCGAGCGTTGGGCAGATTGACAGCATCAAAGGTCCGGCCGAATCAAGCTGGCATCGGACGAATGCGCCAACGCGGCCCCGTGGAGCCGTTGCCCTGGCTCGAATCCGAGATTTTGATCGAAAGCAGCAGCCCCGTTGCTAGACTTCGGCCAGCTTCCAAGGGGAGTAGTCCACCCGAGAGTTGCGGCGCGTCGGGACCGATCAATCCCGGCGTGTCACTTGGACGCGCGGCGTCAGTCGCCTGTCCGCTGGCAGAGCAAATTTTCCCTTCCGGAATCTCAGGAGGACGGACAGAGGCCTCGGCTTGCCGGGGCCTCTTCTATGTGGGCGGATTCCAGCTGACGTTGCAACACCAACGCGGTATTGGAGGTTGCAATGCGGGACAGGAGACGGACGCCGGCGGGCGGGGTTCAGGCGGAGAAGCAGCAGCGGTATGCGCAGCTGATCGCGCAG
>Ga0210396_10001215_pt1 | contig 28910 bp, 28 predicted proteins | sample IncBWH17OmetaG_FD_155466 | JGI IMG/M metagenome (GOLD analysis project Ga0210396, IMG submission 155466) | Forest soil microbial communities from Barre Woods Harvard Forest LTER site, Petersham, Massachusetts, United States - Inc-BW-H-17-O ...
CCGGCTCACGGCGAACTCGGACACATAGGTGACGGCAACCCTGTTTACGGGGCGAAGACAGCAACAATAAGGTTGCGATCAGGACTTGGGCGGGATTTCGTTAGAGTTGCCTAGATTCAACCATCCGAGGATCCGAGGGCGGCTGTTCCCACGCACATCGAATTCGATACTTCCAGATAAAATGCATGTTTCCTTTTCGCTCTGGCTGCGCTAGGCTTATCTTGCTCTCGCGAGTCTCCCTTCCTCTGCTCTTTGCCACCCTTTTCACAAGCAACTGCTGCATTGTGTGTGCAAAATGACGTGGTTGTGCAAAAGGAGACCCCATATATGGTGTTTTCTTGCTTGACCCCGGTGCAATTTCACCGTTACAGTAGCTTGCATCTGTGCCCGCCCTGTCCAGCCACAGGAAGGTTTTCTCGGAGCGAGCCGTGGAGGAATCTAATTGGTTAACCCGTTCCCCAAGGAGTAGAAGTTGCTCAAACTGAAAAAGCTTCAGATTCTCGGTTTCAAATCTTTCTGCGATCGCACCGAGCTCAAGTTCCACGGAGACGGCATCGCGGCCATCATCGGCCCCAATGGATGCGGCAAGTCCAACATCGCGGATGCGATCTCGTGGGTCTTGGGCGAGCAGTCGGCCAAGACTCTTCGCGGCTCGCGCATGGAGGACGTGATCTTCGCGGGCACGCGCGACCGCAAGCCCACCGGCATGGCAGAAGTTGCGCTCACCTTGATTGATCCGGAAGTGTACAGCGGGCCGGACGCGCACGATGCCACCGAGATCGAAGTCCAGAATGACTTGCCGGCAAGTGCGGACGATTGGGACGAAGCTGAAGTCCGAGCCAAGGCTGCCGAGGAAGTTGAGCGCCTGACCGAAGACGCACAGCCGGGTATTCACGATGAAGAGACGGGCGTCTCGCCCGTCGGGCCGGGCGAGGACGCCCGGACCTCCATCGAATCGGGCCCGCAAGTCGTGCTCCGGATCCGCCGCCGCAAGTTTCAACAGGAATTCCGGGCTGGAGAGATCGCCGTAACTCGCCGGCTGTTTCGCTCCGGGGACAGCGAATACTTGCTCAACGGCAAGCTCTGCCGATTGCGAGATATTCAGGAGTTGTTTATGGGCACTGGCCTCGGGCCAGAATCCTACGCCCTGATCGAGCAAGGACGGATAGGACAGATTCTGAGCAGCCGTCCGACGGATCGCCGCGCCATCCTCGAAGAAGCTGCAGGTATCACGAAGTTCAAGACCAAGAAACGGCTCGCCGAAGCCCGTCTGGAAGATGCCAAGCAGAACCTGTCGCGGGTGAACGACATCTTCGAGGAAGTTACACGGCAGATGAACTCCCTGAAGCGGCAAGCTTCGAAGGCCGAACGCTATGCCAAGCTGCGGGACGAGATGCGAGCTAAGCACCGTGTCGTGCTGGCCAGCAAGTTTGCGCAACTGGATCGCGACAGCATTGAAATAGATGAGCGGATCAACCAGCTGTCGGAGGAAATGCACCACCGCACTGAGACAGTTCAGCAACTCGAAGTGGAGCATGGTGAACGCACCCAGCGTGGATACGCTATCGAGACCGAGATTCGCGAAAATCGCGAGCGTCTCAACCAGATCAAACTGGAGAGCGAACGGGCTCATGCTCAGCGTCGTCACAATGAAGAGCGCTGCGCAGAGTTAGTGGTACGTTCCGCTGCTTTCGAAGCGGAGTTGGCGCAGGCACAGCATCGGGTTGCTGCTCTTGAAAATGAGCGTGACTCCAATCGTCAACTGTTGGAGTCGGCAGCGGCGGACTTCCTTGCGGCCCAGCAGGAGTTGGCACAATGCCAGCACGCGGCCAGGGACGCCGCCAACGCGCTGGCGGAGCTGGAATCTCGGCAAGAGGCATCCCGCCGCGCGATCATGGAAATAGTCGCGTCCGCTTCCAACTTGCGAAACATGCTTACGCAAGCGGAAGAACGTCTGGCCGCCGTGGGCCGCGAGGCGCAGCGTTTGCAGGTGGAGATGGCGACTGCGAACTCTCAAGTCGAGGCTTTCGGCGGACAGCGCGGACAATTTGCTTTGGAGTTCGAGTCTGTCTCCCAGCGCGTTGCAGGATTGACCGAAGAGATTTCTCAGGCCCGTCAATCCAGCGAATCGAAGCGCCGCGAAGAAACGGAAGCCAAGAGCCGCCTGGACAGCCTGCGCGCCGAATATGCTTCCGCGATTGGAAAGAAAGGCTCGCTCGAGGCTGTGATCGCCGAGCACGGCTACTCGACCGAGTCGGTTCGCCGCCTGTTTCAATCAGGAGTAATGGACGGCGGATTCGCTCCGGCCGGAGTCCTGGCTGATTTCCTCGAGGTCGAGCCGCGCTACGAAGGCGTGGTCGAAGACTTTCTTCGCGATGAGTTGAATTACGTCGTGGTGAAATCTTGGGACGCGGCCGACGAAGGTTTGCGCCTGCTGCGAACCGACGTGGATGGTCGCGCGACATTCCTGGTACACCCAGAGGATTCGCAGGCAAAGTTTTCATTCGCGGTGGACGAAGTGGCGCGCGCGGCATCGCCTGGCCAATCGATCGTTCCACTCAAGCATGCAATTCGTGTGCTGAACGGCTTCGGGCGATCTCTGGAAGTCATCCTGCCTAAGCTGCGCGATGGCTACATCGTACCCGAGCCCGCGTCTGCACGTGAGCTTGCGCTGTCGAACCCGGACGCGTTTTTCCTTTCGCAATCGGGCGAATGTTTCCATAACGTGACTGTCACTGGTGGCAAACAGCGTGCCGAAGGACCGCTCTCGATGAAACGAGAACTACGGGATGTCATGCGCCTGTTGAACGAGTTGGAGGCGGCTCTGCGCAATGACGAACTGCGCGTATTGACTTTGGCGCGCGAGATTAAGGAGCTCACCTCGCGCCTCGATCGCCTGGAGACAGAGAAGCGAGAAGCCGAAAAGCAGGCGATGACTTCTGGTCACATGCTGCGGCAACTGGATTCAGAAATGGTTCGAGTGAGCGAGCGACTGGATATCTGTCGTCACGAGATCCAACGCCTAAATTCTGAGCGTGCCGAACAGGAAGCGTTGATCACTTCGCGGCAAGCGGAATTGTCGACTCTGCAAAAACAGCGCGAAGAATTCGAAGCGCTGGCCGCTACGGCGAACGAAGCGCTGGCGGCGACTCGCGAGCGGCGCGACTCGGCTGCGCAGAACGCTTCCCAGCATATGGCCCGGGTCGCGACCCTCGAGGAACGACATCGGTCTGCGACGGCTGTGCTCGAGAAGATCGAGGCCTTAGTCGCAGACATGGGCGCACGCGCTACTTCCCTGCGGACGCAGATCGAATCCTCAGCCGTCGAGAAACTGCAACGCGAGACCGAAAATCAGCAGATGATCGCCCAGCTGGAAGAGCTCGAAGCGGAGCGCAATACAACCGAAGCACGCGATGGACTCCTGCAATTCGAGTCCGACCAGGTGCGGGCCCGGTTGGCGGAGATCGAGGACGCCCTGCGCGAGGCACGCCAGTTACTCGATCAAGCTCGTGACCGCCGTGGCGAGCTTTCGGCAACCGCAGCCAAATTGCAATCGGACGCGCAATACATGGCGGAAACCTGCCTGAACGAATTGGGCATACAGCGTCACGAACTGATGGCTGACCGCACAATTCCGATCATCAGCGGGGATTCCCTGGCTGCAGAAGACCAGGTCTACCGCGAGATGCGCACCCGGCTCGATGCCATGGGCCCGGTGAACATGATGGCTCTGGAGGAATACAAGGAAACCACCGAGCGGCACGCATTTCTGGACACGCAAAGAAAAGATCTGCTGGATTCGATTGAGAACACGCAGGCGACCATCAAGGAGATCGATATTTTCTCGCGGCAGAAGTTCGAAGAGGCCTTTCACAAAATCAACGAGAACTTCCAGACCACGTTCCGTAAGCTGTTCGGCGGCGGGCATGCTTTCATGCGTTTGACCGATGAAGAGAACAGCGCGGAAAGTGGCATTGACGTCGTGGCCTCACCTCCGGGAAAGAAGCTGCAGAACGTACTGCTGCTCTCCGGCGGTGAAAAAGCCCTGACCGCATTGGCCTTGCTGGTCGGAATATTCCAGTATCAACCCAGCCCATTCTGCATTCTCGATGAAGTCGATGCGCCGCTCGACGAAGCCAATATCGGGCGTTTCACCGAACTAGTTAGAGAGATGAGTATAAAAACTCAATTCGTATTGATCACTCACAGCAAGAAGACGATGAGTATCGCCCCGGTGCTGTACGGCGTCACCATGCAGGAACCGGGAGTTTCCAAGCTGGTGTCCGTACGCTTTGGAGCCACCGCTTAACGGACCGGCCGCCGAATCCGACCACCTCTCAGATGGATGTCTACATCTGCATACAGGTGCTGTAGCCTGTAATACAGGAGGCCCTATGGCGGAATCCTCGGTTCTAACCTTGCGGCTTGATCCAAAACTAAAGAAGCAATTGGACCGGTTGTCGCGTTCCATGAGTCGCAGCCGCTCATTTGTGGCGGCGGAGGTAATTCGAGAATACGTCTCGCTGAACGACTGGCAGATCGCGGAGATTAAGAAGGGTATAGCGGAGGCCGACCGCGGAGACTCCGCCAGCGACAAGGAGTTGGAACGCACTGTGAAGAAATGGAGCAGTCGTGCGGGTTAAGTGGCTCCGCATAGCCCGCGCGAACTTGGATAGGGGAGCTCAATATATCGCTCATAACAATCCGTCGGCAGCCGCTGGTGTGGTGTTTTCCATAACCGAGGGGGTGGAGCGCCTTCGGGAATATCCGGATTGGGCCGCCCCGGGCGGGTCCTTGGCACGCGAGAACTGGTAGTTCCTGACACGTCCTATATCATTCCCTACCGCGTGCGGGGCAACACCCTGGAAGTATTACGTGTCTTTCATACCGTCCCCGGATGCTACGCGGTTTTGAGTTTTGCTTAAGACTTACGCTGGAGGAGGTTTTTTTCTCGCGTCCCGGTTATCCTCTGCTTTCCTCAGCTTTTCCACAAACTGGCTCTCTCGAAAAGCTGCACCAGAAACGCGATCTCAAGGGCCCTAGCAACTCCAACACTTTTTCTTTCAAGCGAATGCACCGACTTGACCTTCGACTGTAACTTAAGTCGTTGACAAATATTTCTGGCAGGATAGAATACGCGACGTTTTCTAACTGTAAAATTCAAACATGAGCCCCCAGCTTCTCGATTCCGTTCTGCTGCGCACCGACTTCCCTGAACTCAAGCTCCACGCCAGCGGTAAAGTCCGGGACGTGTACGAGCTCGACAGCGAACATCTTCTATTCGCTGCGACCGATCGCATCTCCGCGTTCGATTATGTACTGGCCACTGGCATTCCCCACAAGGGGCGCGTACTGACCCAGATCTCGCTCTTCTGGTTCAACTTCCTTCGCGACGTTGTCGCCAACCATGTGGTCACGGCCGATGTAGAAAAGTACCCCGCAGCGGCGCAAATATACGCCGATCAGCTGCACGGCCGGTCGATGATGGTCATGCGCGCGGAGATGATCCCGGTTGAGTGTGTGGTTCGAGGATATATTTCCGGATCGGCTTGGAAAGAATACAAAGCGAGCGGACGTGTGTGCGGAATAGAGCTTCCCGCAGGACTCAAGGAGTCAGCTAAACTACCGCAGCCTATTTTTACTCCTGCCACCAAGGCGACCACTGGGCACGACGAGAATATTCCCTTCGATGAGATGACGCGGATCGTGGGCGTGGAGCTAAGCCGCCAACTCCGGGATCTTACATTGAAGATTTACAGCAAGGCGGCGGATTACGCCCTTCAGAAGGGCATCATCATTGCCGACACGAAATTTGAGTTTGGGATGACCTGCAAGGGGATCACCCTTGCGGATGAAGTGCTTACTCCTGACTCGTCCCGTTTCTGGCCGGCGGACAAGTATCAGCCCGGACGGGCGCAAGACTCGTATGACAAGCAATATGTTCGGGATTACCTTGAACAAATCCGCTGGAACAAGCAGCCGCCCGCACCCGCTCTCCCCCTGGGGGTGGCGCGCCAGACCAGCGAGAAATACCTGGAGGCTTTTCAGCAGCTCACCGGGCACAAGCTGGATGTTTAGCGAAGCGATCCGTTGGAGAACGCGATGACGGGTGCCGACTGGGTCATCGTGGCTGTAATTGTGGTTTCGGTAATTCAGGCCGCGATTTCCGGCTTCTTTCACGAAGCCTTTGGAATCGCGGGCTTGGTTTTTGGGTATCTGCTGGCGGCCTGGAATTACACGCGGCTAGCAGCCCGGTTTGCGCCTCACCTGAAGTCCGAGTGGCTGGGCGAAATCGCGGCGTTTCTGCTTATTTTTTTGGCGGTGTTGGTCGTGGCCGGAATCGCAGGCCGGATCACCCGCCATATCGTGCAAGAGGCTGGGCTGAGTTTTTTTGACCGGATTTTAGGTGGAGCGCTGGGGCTGGTGCGAGGAAGCCTGATGGTGGCAGTCGTTCTTATGAGCATGGCTGCCTTCACGCCTTCGTCGCACTGGCTGGAAGGTTCGCAGCTGGCGCCTTATTTTCTGGTCGTAGGACGCGCCGCCATTTGGGTGGCACCTTCAGAATTGCGGGCCCGCTTTTATCAAGGACTCGACTTGCTGCGCCGTGAGGAGCTACACAAGTAAACTCGCGGTTGCGGCGTCCGAAACGGAATCTGGCAAACAGAGAAAAGCCTAGCTGGCAGGTTTGAAGAGCAGCTTTTCAAGAGAAAGAGGGATGCCGTGAGAGATCAGCTCGAAGCACTCGTCCTGCAGATGTACAAAAGCAACATTCTGTACTCCGAGGCGGTGCGCGAATTCAAGAAGCGGTTCATCCTCACCGTTCTACAGGAAAACAACGGCAATCAGTGCCGCGCCGCGCGTCAACTGGGGATGCATCGCAACACGCTAAGCCGCACCATTTCCGAATTGAAGATCGACATACGGCAGCTGCGCGCTGGCGTCAAACGTCCTCCCCGCAGCGCTCGTCCTACCGCTTACGATAAGAAAGCCGTCCGTTGAAATCCTGCTGTAGCCTTCTGGAAATCCCACCCAAGAATAAGGGCAGCGTTAGAACGCTGCCCTGGTGGATTCGCAAATCCGGGCTCAGTGCGCGGTGGAATGGTGATGAGGGGCGGGTTTCGGTGCTGCCTTAGTTAACAGCGCACCCTTTTCCATCGTCATCACAAACGGGCTCGGTGTGTAGGAAACCGGCGTGCCTTCGAAGTCCAAGGTAGACCCTTCCTGCGGCATAAGCTTGGCGGGAATGGTTCCGCTCATCGTGACCACGATATCCGCCCTCTTCGCGTCGATGTCATCCTGACTAGCCGCGATTTGCAGTTCGGTTGGAGAGGCCTTGATGACCGTACCTTCCATCTGCAAGGGCACTCCCTTGATCGCAGACCAAACTTTCTCTGCGTCAGCGGCTGCACCCGCGGAGAGTACCAACTCCCACTCGGCGAAACTCATATCCTTCGGAGCTTTGCTCTTGACCAGATCCGCAGCTTGCTGGGCCGGGGTAGGAGGAACGTATGCTTTGATAGTGAACCCCGGCGGTGGCAGCGGGGTGGTTGCGGTCATGGCCAGGAGTTCGTTCCAACCCTCGTCCGAGCCATGATATTTCACGTACTTGGCGTGCCCGAATTTCGTAATCTGCGCCTTGCCGGCCGGGTCCTTGACCAGATTGATGGCGCGGGCGATGAAAAACAGTCCGTTCACGTCATCTTCAGGAGTGGCGGTGAGGCTGGCGAGTGCCAGAGGATAAACGTTTTCGACATTGTTTGGTTCGGCTTCTACCGCGGCGCGCAGATCCTTCTCTGCCGTGGCGTTATCTTTCAACTGGAGAGCGGCAAAACCGGCCACGCTTTCCAGCAGGGCTCCCAACTGGGTCTTCTGTTTCTGGAAATCCGCGTCCGAAACTCCGTCCGGTTTGGTCATGCTGTCAAGAGCCGCCAGACCTTGTTCAGCGTGTTTCTTGGCATCCGCCCATTTTTGCGCGGCACGCTCGCTATACGCCAGTAGGGCCAGCGCGCGAACGTTATTCGGATTCACCGCCAACAACCGGTTCGCGGCGTCCATCACTTTGGCCTGGTTGCTGGTCTGCTGGTAAGCTCCCATCAGTATTTCCAGCGCGTCTTCCTTCATCACGCTGTTGGGGTACTGAGTGAGGAAAGCTTCCAGACCGCTGATCTTGGCGGTCGGATCCGTCTGCTGCAGTGCTCCGACGTAGGCGTTGTACTCCGCCGGATTCTTGATCTCTTTCTTCTGTTGGGGTTGTGATGCGGCGGGTTGCGCCTGTGCGGGCGTCGCAGGTTGCGTTTGTGCAGGCGCCGCGGGTTGCGTTTGCGGTTGCGTTGTTGCTTGCTGACTCGAGGCTATTCCAGCAAACATAATCACAATCGCCACTAGACTCGTCTTCATTTTGAAATGGCTCCTTGAATTGTCGGGAAAACAGACGGCGTTCGTACCCCGGGTATACCCAAGCCCAAATACCCGGCTTGCCAGGAGCATGAGCCTGCGCCCATGCGACGGCCGGAAAAGCCTAGCGCCCCCCGGTAACGTCAACCAGGCCAAGATACAATTTCCGGTGAGCCGGATTATAAGTATGTACCTCGACTAAGGCAAGCTTACTTTCGCGGACGTTCCTGCCGATCTTGTAAGATGCGACAAGGTGCCCGACCGTTATAGGGCACGCCAACATAACAATCATAGCCCAAGAGGTCCGATGTACGAGACTACTAATAACGCTAGTCTGGCCGGCCAAGTAGCCGTGATCACAGGTGCGGGGCGCGGCATCGGCGCCGCCATCGCCGCTAAACTCGCCCGTCTGGGCGCCTCGGTGGTTCTTTGCGGACGCACCCGCGGGCCGATCGAGTCCACTGCCAGCGCGATTTCAAAGGCCGGCGGTCGCGCCGAAGCACTGGAGTGTGATGTGACCGATCTACACTCCGTCGAAGCCGTGGCCGCGCACGTGAACAAGACTTTGGGACGGCTCGACATTCTGGTCAACAATGCCGGAGTGGGCGGATTTGGCGGTCCCTTGCATCAACTGCCGCCCGAGTCCTGGGACCAGGTGTTGAATACCAACTTGCGGGGAGTCTATTACTGCATTCGCGCCTTCGCTCCCGTGATGATTCGCGCTCGTACGGGACACATCATTAACATCTCCTCGCTCGCCGGTAAGAACGCGTTACCCAATGGCGCGGCCTACGCCGCGTCGAAATGGGGACTGAACGGGTTGAGCTACTCCGTCGCCGAGGAGCTGCGCACCTATAATATTCGGGTCTCCGTCATTTGTCCCGGTTCGGTGGACACCGAATTGACTCCGCATGCCGGCAAGGACAAAACCAAGATGCTGCAGCCGGACGACGTGGCCCACGTTGTGTCCACACTAGTGACGCAAGCCCCGCAATCGTTTGTCAGCGAGGTTCTGATGCGGCCGACTCAGAAGCCGTAAGGGCTTCTTTGCTCGGTTCGCTGATTCCGGCGAACTCGAATACGGTGCGGAGATCGCGCCAGTTTCCTGCCATTGCGCCGTGGATCGCGGCTTCGGCTGGTTGGATCCGTTCGTATTCTTTCGAGTTCTCGACCTTGTCCGAGGATGGATCGCGAGGGTTCTTTCGCTCCTTCGGAGCTGGATTGTTTTCGGGTTCTTCCCACGGCTTGCGCCGTGGGCTGCGTTCTTTCGCCGCTCCGCAGCTGGGTCTGTCGCCACACCTTTCTGCGAGGCTGTGCCGGTTGCGGCTCGGCTTTTGCTTCTCGCTGGGCTACGACTTTTGCCGCCTCGCGGGCGAGGGCGCCCGCGCTCCGGGGTTCGATGGAGGGGCCGAATTCGGGGTGTTCGATCGGGTATTGGCGGGCGTACTCGGGGACTTCGCGCACCATCGCTTGCTCGCTGACCCGGTAATGGACGTCGTCGCGATCGGGGCGAGGTTGAGGGATACCCGCCAGGCCTATGAAAAGACACGAGTTGCGGGTATCCAATAAGGCCAGCTGCACCGCATAAGGTTCAAGCTGCTGCTCGATGCGTTGTTCCAGAGCTGCCAGGTCTTTCTCCGCCGTTTCGAGTCGTTGCAGCTGAAGGGCCATCAGGAAACGATGGTCTTCTTCCAACTTGCCTTTCAGAGCCAGTTGCAGGTCGGGAATCTTCTTGCGTAGAAGCCCTTTGGCCAGCTCGGCCATTTCTTGGGGGGTCGCTTTTCCTTCGATTAGAGCTCGCAACATCATTCGGTCGGACACTCCGAACACGGCCGTGGCCACGTTTGCCAACTTGATGTTCGCAGTCTCCAGTACTTTCAGCAGACGGTTGCGCTCCGCCGCCTGACTCTCCACCAACTTACGACGATGGCGCCACATGGGGGCAGCCTTCAGAGAGCAACCATTCGCGCAAACCCACCAGCTCTCGCGTAGTGGTGCCGAACGTTCACATTTGCTTCTGAATCTTTCCGTCCTTGCGCACGATCAACAAGCAAGCCACTACCGTGGCCTGATGTACGTCCAATCCACATCCGCGTTCGATCAGAGTTTGCATAACGCCTCCATCGGAGGCGATTGCTGCGCCGCAGGTCTGGTGCCGACACTGTCATGCGTCCTTCCCGTTTGCGGGTGCGACAAAAGGTGGTACCTTTTACCGGCGCGGGTCAGTCTTGCGGAGCCCTATTTTCATGCTTGGTGGTGCGCCAGAGGCGCATGAGGTCTTATCGAAAACGCCTCGGTTCGATCCCATCGCTCCACTCCAGACGTCTGCCCGAGGCATTTCCGATCAAGGCTAGCGACCATCCGCCAGTAATGGCGCCGGAAGCGCCGAAAAGCTGCGGGGTGGCAGGCTGGAACACACGCGAACCAACGGCTTCAGATGGGCTGCGCTGAAAGCCATGCGGCCGCAATCAAACACACTGTAATCACCATTGAGAAAACGATAGGGAGGATAAAGAGGTATCTCCAGCTCACAACCGTGATGGCGGCAAAGCAAACAGCGAAGGCCCACGCAGTGCCGCGCATGAGCGCTAAAGTCTCTGCCGGAAGGCTACCCAGTTGCCAGGCTAATATCGCCGCGAAAAGATAAAACACGCCGACAGAGAGTCCAGCCGCAACAAAAAGGTCCCAATATGTCCGGCTAAACCCCTGCACGTCAAAGTGAACTGACCGCATTGAGCCAAGAAGGGTATCAACTCCCCAATTGGGATCGGACTGGCGAAAACCAAGTGTATGTCCGACAGCAAAAAACAGCAGAAGAACAGCGGCGATTCGATACAACAGAGAGGCCTTCATGGCTTGCCTCCACAGATAACGGCTGAAGTGTACCACTGTGCTCGGCCGGCACTTGCGACTTAGTAGGAATTCTCCTTCTTGACTGAACGGGCAACTTCCATAGCCACCTTGTCTTCCGCAACTAATTTGAAGCTGGCTACCTCGGCGGTAACGATTGTAATCGGCCATTACACTCAGAAAAGAGAAAGCGGCGCCAGCACGGCCAGCCGGGCGCGCAGGCCATGTCCTATGATTTCGTTGGTTATGCTCGATGAGGGTGTCGCTCGCACTTTTCCTCGCAATGGACTCAATAACGAACCAGCATAGGCGTGCTTGGCTGGACTGAAAGTTGGGGAGGTGCTAAATGTCGTCGAGAAAAGGTAATGCTCACGCAAAGTTGCCTAGGAGAGCCGTATTTGCTAGACCTTGAAATCGGAGATCCTCACCCATCTCTTCTCGCAACACTCGGCGACCGGGATATAATCTCTGCCGCCGCGACTTCGCGCAAGAGTTTCTGATGCTTTTATCAGTAAATTTCTGGATGTGTTTTGCCGGGCTTATCTATTTTGTCGCCGGAGTTTTATACTTCGAAAAGAAATCAGCGCGGCTCGCGGCTGGGATAAGCTCATCACCTTGGGCTGTGTCTTCATCGCCGTTCCACTCGCTGTATTCGCGCCCGAGGATTTCGGCGGTCCGATGGGAGTCCCGGAGATGGTCCCGTCCTGGATGCCGGCGCACTTGTTCTGGGCGTATTTTGTTGGATGCGCGCGGTTCGCAGCAGCTACCAGTCTTACGGTGAGGAAGTTCCTACGCTGGTCGTCCACCCTGCTCGGATTGATGTTCTTTCTATTTGTCTGCATGATGCATATACCGAATGCGCTCACGGATCCCAAAAATCGATTCGCCTGGGCCTATTCGCTAAGAGATCTCTCTTTTGCCGGAGGCGCATGGGCTCTCGCCGGACTGCATAGTCGCGCCTCGTCGCCGCAACAATCGAAATGGATGATTTTACTTGGGCGCATCGTCATAGCGATTGCTGCGATCTCTTTTGCCGTAGAATTTTTTCTTCATCCAGAGTTTGCGCCGCGCCCGGCTTTCCTTTGGAAAAGATCACGCCATCGTCGGTTCCATTCCCCAGCGTATGGGGATACCTCACAGGAGCGATCCTACTGGCCGCTGGAATCGGCTTGGCCCTGACCAAAAAATCTCGGATGGCCGCAATCTCGATTGGCGCGCATTAATGACCGTCCTCACTCTGTTCCTATATCTGCCTATTTGGATCCTCGCCCATGGCGGAACAACGCCGGCGATCATGGTGACATAAATTACGTCTTTGACACATGGCTCTACGCCGGGAACAGCCGTCGTCCTGGCATCGGTATTGCCGCGCGATCCTGATCACGCGGAGAAAACGTCAGTGCCTCCTGTGACACTTTCCGGCTTTCCCAGTTTCGGATAACTGTCGCAAACGGCCATAGCATTCGCTGAGAACTACCGGCGGGATGGTTCTCGTGATGGGGTAGAGTGTGTGCCCGCAGCGGCTAAAGCCGCAACTCGTTGCAGTGCGTCGCGGCACGGCTGAAGCCGTGCCCTGCCGTTCCTGGCTTACCTAATACGGCAACTCGAAAACTGCTGTAATCGAACAAATAGGGTAACTCGGAGTGCAGCGCGGGCGGAATGCATCGATTCTTCGTTGGGAGTCCTTGGCCAAGACTCCGCTGCCTCCAGGATGACCGGCAGTGGCGGACCGCCAAGGATCCTACCAGGTGTTGTAAGCTGTGCCGTCGCTGCCGACCGCGGTTGAGCCGCTGTGCACGTCGTAAATTCCGGGTTCCTGCTGGTCTACGGTCATGATGGTGTCGGTTTCTTCTTCCACCGTCCAGCTATCGTTGCGGCTGGTCATGGGGTCGTTGGGGATTTGTTTGAAGTAGCCGGCTGTGACCAAGTCTTCCAGAGACTGCGGGGCTTTCTGTTTATCCAGCGTGTATTGCGAGATCACGGAGCGGATCGCGAAGAGATTCTGCTTGAGCACCGACTCTCTTGCCCGCCAGATGGATTGGTTGTAAGCCGGGAGCGCGACCGAAACGAGGATCAGGATGACGCTGATGACGATCATCAGCACGATCAAGGTGAAGCAATGGCTTCGCTTTTTGCCAGATCTTGCCATCTACCAGTCCTTGTACTTGGTGCCGTCGAGCCCCGTGTCCTGCGATTTGGTAAACACGTCGAAGACGTTTTGCTCGCCCCAGGAGTCGGAGTCGGGATCGTCCTGCATGGAGCGCATTCCCCACTCGGTGTTATTCGTCATGGGATCAACCGGAATCTTGCGGAGAAACTTTAATTTCTTGCCCCCTACGTCTACACCCTTCACCAGCGTGTCCAGATCGGGAGGGTAATTTTCCGAGCCCACCTTGGTCTGGAACTTGCCCGTGTCAGCAGCGTCCTTGTAGCGATCGATAGCGTCACGCAGGTCCCACAAATCGCGGCGCAACTGGTGTTCTTTCTCGCGCTTTATGCTGACCCGCGCCAGCGGGATCGCCAGGCTGGTGAGGATGACCAGGATGGCCGTGGCCACGATCAATTCGATCAGCGTGAAGCCACGCATTTTTCGCACGACATTTTTTCTCGCAACCGTTAACTGCATATTCGAAGCATTGGCGCCGGTGGGACGGTGCGGCGCACGTGAGAACTGCTCTTTCGCCCCGCTGGGGCTTGTCTGTTCTTCACTTTTCCGCCACGGCTTGCGCCGTGCGCTGCATTCTTACGCCGCTTCGCGGCTATAAGGTGCGCCCTGTTCCACCGCGTCTGTGGAGACGGGCGAGGACGCCCGTCTTCCATTGAGTCTTATGCCATTCTCGGCACCTTGGCGACACTATTGGATCGTCACCGTAACTGCGGCCCCGGCGGCGGGCGCAGCTTGCATGCCGGGGTCGCGTACTCCTCCCCGGGCAATGGTTAGCGTGGACTGACCGGGGGCCTTGGCCACTAAAGTCAAAGTTACGACCGTTCCCTGCCCTGAAATTCCGCTGGCTCCCGGTGGCCGCGTCGCCGTAATCTGCAAAGTTCCGGTGGTGTCATCGTCGCGATGAACCAGCGCTACCGCCTGGCCATCGTGCGAGAGAAAACCGCCGTTCGAGACATTCACGACCTGCAGCATCTTGGGATCGTAGCTGATCTGCAGGGGCACGGAAAACGCATTCTGGGCTCCCGAAAGCAAAACATTTACGGCAAAAGTCGAACCTTTGGCCTGCGTGATGCTCGCTGGATCGAAGCTAAAAGCCGTCGGGCCGCTGGGTGCCGCAGCCGTTGGTGGCGGATTCGGCGGCGCAACTTGCGGCGGTGCGCCTGGCGGCTGGGCTGGAGCCGCAGGAGTTTGGCCTGGGGCTGCAGGGGTTTGTCCGGGCGTCGCGGGCGCCATCTGATGGCTGACGCGCCGCAGCCCGATCGCGTTGGCCGTGCCTACGTCAATGGCCTGCTGGTTCATGTCGTTGTATTCATGGGCGCGGACGATGTGCGGAATCAGCACGAATACGGTCTCAGTCTCCGAGTGGTCGGTGGTTGACTGGGCAAAGAGATACTTCAAGATCGGAATCTGGCCCAGTCCCGGAATGCCGCTAAGCGCTTTGGTCTGCGAATCCTCCAACATGCCGCCGAGCATGTTGACTTCGCCTTCTTTCAGTCGAACTTCGTGCTCGATCTTGCGCTGCCCAATTATTGGTTGGCTGATGCCGCCGATGTTGGATGTACCGGTCACGGAAGAAATATCCATGACGACCTTCAGGGTCACCTCGCCGTTGGAGTGGACCTTAGGCGTGATGTCGATGTTCACGCCGACATCGAGATACTGAAATTGTGTATTGACCAGCGGGTTGATGCCGACGCCGCCGATTCCGGGCTGGAAGGAACCAGTCGCCACCGGGACGCGATCGCCGATCTTGAGCGAAGCCTTCTGGCCGTCTACCGCGCGAATTTCCGGCTTCTGAAGGAGCTTGGTGCTGCTGTCGCTGAATAGAGCCGTGGCTGTCGCCGGGGGAATGGTGATGGTGAAATCAGTCGCGTTCAGGTTCGCGAGCTGATTGAGGTTGAGCTGGTTGGGCGTACCCGTGCTCGAATTTAGCGTGCCCGTGTTGCCCGCACCTGTATTGACGGTCGTCGTAGTGTTGGTCGTGTTCGTGAGGTTGTTCTGCAAGGCCACGGTCGCGCTGGTGGGTGGACTAATGCCTAAGGTCCTCGACTTGTCACGGTTGACTTGCAGTATGGCAACATCGACGATGACTTCGGGCTTGGCCTTGTCCAGATCGCCGATTAGTTTTTGTCCCAGCGCGATCTGGTCAGGGGTCCCGCGCACCACAATTGCACCCTGCGAAGGCAAGGGCTGAATACGGGAGATTTCGAGGATCTGCCGCATGGCGTTGACCACGTCCTGCAATTCCGTGGGCTGAGAAAGGTTCGCCAGGTAGAAAGTCTTGATGACACTTTGCTCGAGATCTTTGCGCTTGGCAGGATTGTCGGCAGCGATGAAAATCGTGTTCGGGGTCACCGGTCGCCAGAAGGTTTTGGACTCCAGCGCGATAATCCCGAGCGCTTCTTCGAGGGACACATTATTCAACTCAATCTTAACGCGGCGGGAAGTGTAGTCGGGATCGAACAGCACGTTGATGCCCGCCAGCTTGCCCACGGTCTCGTAAATGACCTTCGAATCTTCCGTGATCTTAAGATTGATGGGAGTGTTCGAAATGGTCGCCAACTCGACCGGGCCCCCCGCTTCGTCGAGCCGCTTCTGTACGCCGCTCGCGGGAGGAGCCGCAGCTTTTGGTGCGGCGGACTTGGTTGCCTCGATCATCTGCTTGGTGTGCTGGATTTCCTGCTGGGCGATGGCACTGGAGGGATCGATGTCGATTGCTTTCTGGAACTCGGCTAAAGCAGTGCCGAGCTGGCCGGCCTCGCGCAGCAACTGCCCGCGATGCACATGCGAAGCTCCAGCCAGAAAACGCAGCCGCTCAAACCCAGACCGGTAGGCGAGATCGCCCGGTTTGAGGTCGTAAGCCTGCTTGTAAAAATCGTAGGCCTGCTCGTAGTTCTGTCGAGCCTCGGCGTCTTTCCCCTTGTTATAGAGTTGCTTGGCCTTGTCAGCCGCGATGGCTAAAGTTACGGCCAGGAGCAACAAAACCATCGCCACCGGGTGGGTCAAGCGTTTCATCAAAATTCCTCGTACACAGTTTTCTCCCGCCGGCCGGCCAGGACCTCGAGATTCAACTTAAAAATTTCTTCCGAAGATAACGTTAGATGCGCGATTATAGCATCGCCTCGCGGCGTTCCGATGTGACTGCTGGGGTGGCAGTTACACTCTTTGGTTCTAGTACCGAAGATGCGAAGCTCCGGGCTTCCCTATTTTTTGTTTTTCTCTTTCTCTCCATCGTACAGTTGCAACTTAGCAAACCCGAGACGTAGCAAGCTACGTCTCTACGGCGGCACTGGACAGACGTTGCCTGCAACGTCTCCCGCCCGACTCGATGCCGCCCCGCTGTTAATGAGATAAGCTAGTAAGAAACCATGCCACGCCAGCCTTCGCAACCAACCCGGCCGAATCCGGAGAAAAATCCCCGCCGCGATCCCACCGCAGCGGGGCAGCGTGATGCCTCTGTTAACAGGATCGCTTCCCATAACTACTTCTTGCTGGAAAAATTTGAGGCGGGTGTTGCGCTAACCGGGACTGAGGTCAAGTCGGTCCGCGCTGGCCGCAGCAACCTCAAAGACGCTTACGGACTGGTAAAGGACGGTGAACTCTGGCTGCTGAACTGCCACATCGGTCCCTACGAACACGGCAACATCTTCAACCATGCCCCGTTGCGAACCCGCAAGCTGCTGGTACATAAAGAAGAGATACGCAAGCTGATCGGCAAAACCCAACAGCGCGGGTTGACGCTCATCCCCACCCGGATGTACTTCAAGAACGGTAAAGTAAAAGTTGAGATAGCACTGGCCAAAGGCAAGCAGCTATGGGATAAACGTGAAACCGAGCGCCGCAAGACTGCAGACCGCGAAGCGAGAGAAGCGATTGTGAGATCGCGAAAGAGCTAGCCGTGTTTGCTCGTCTTCGCGGCTGGTTTCGAAATCCATTGGTTCTACTTGCCGTGACAGCGGGACTCGCGGCATTGGTGGTTCAGTCCGGGGAGTTGGGCTCCGCTGACACCATGCATCGCCTGCAGACCGCTCATTCCTTCTGGACTTCGGAACCACCGGTTTTTCCACAAGAGTACCCCGAGTTCGGTGCGCACGGCCGGGGAGGCAAACTTTTCGACTGGTATGGGATAGGGCAGCCTCTGCTGATGTTGCCGGCGGACATCGTCGGAACCTACATCGAGCGGCTGCCAGTCTTTGAGGAGTACAACGGCAATGACCCGAGCGTGCGCAACATCGTGGTCAGCTACAGCACCAGCATTCTCCTCAGCGTTTTGACTGCTGTGGTCTGTTTTCGGTTCCTGCGCCAGTTGAGTTTCAGCACCCGGCAGGCGGTCGCAGGTGTGCTGGCACTGCTGTTCTGCACCACCCACCTGCACTACACCCAGAACATGATGGAGAACAACTACATCATGCTGCTGACCTTGGCTGGGTTCGCATTCCAGTACGAATGGCTGCGCACTGCGAGCGCCCGGGCGCTGCTCATTGGCTCGGCCGCTCTCGGACTGAACCTGCTGACCCGCCTGACCACCGGGATGGATCTGCTGGCTGCGGCATCCTTTTTATTACTGGTGTCGTGGTTTGAAGGAGTGCGCGGGCGGCAGTTGTGGAAGCGGCTTGTGGTGTATATGAAAACGGCGGTGCCGGTCTACGCCGTATTTCTGCTCATCGACCGCCTTTACCAGTACTATCGGTTTGGATCTTTCTTCAACACCTATGTGCATTATTTCACCGTGGAGCATCGCCTTCTGGATCCATCCTTGCCGGCGAGTTACCCTTTCGAGAACCCGTTCCACGTAGGCTTTCTTGGCGCTCTCCTCGCGCCGGAAAAATCCATCTTTCTTTTCGATCCTCTGCTGGTGCTCACGATTGTCATTGCCACGCTGGCCTGGAAGCGCTTCCAGCCGGTGATCAGAGCGTACCTCGTCGCCGGATTCCTGCTGTTTCTGGCGTACATCTGCTTTTACGCAAAGTATACGGTGTGGAGTGGTGATTTCGCATGGGGCGACCGCTACGTTTCCACGGCGGCGGAACTCGTGGCATTCATCTCAGTGCCTCTGCTGTTGCGTTATCGCCTTGAACTTGGCAGGTTCATTTGGACGATTGGAGTGGCACTGATCGCGGTCAGCGCCTTGATCCAATTGGCCTCGCTCGCTTTCTGGTTGCCGCTTGAGATTTATCAGATGGAAACGCTGGGTCATCCGACCTTCGTGGTCGCGCTGCGCTTCAGGAACATCGCCGCTTTTGCTCTGGGAAAGATGGACACATGGGGACTCAACAATTACGCCATGGCGCAGGATCCGTGGGATTACGTTCACATCACGACCTGGAATTTTCTACCGTTTGTGCTGCGAAGAGTCGGAGAGGCTCCGGGCTGGGTGGTTAGAATTTGCCTGTTGCTGTGGATTGCTGGGCTTGCGGCCTTGACCTGGACTCTTTCGCAATTGCGCGAGATTCTTCGCTCCGACGAGCGCGAGGGCGACAAAATCCGCGCTGTTGCAACCACCCGTTCATGACTTGGATTTCCTTAGTGCACCTTCGTGTTCTTTGTGGTTGAGGAAGTTCAAAGGCATGAACCACAAAGGAGACGAAGGTTCACAAAGGGGATTCCCCTGAGATTCATGCTATTCGGAACTTCGTCGCGCACCCGTTCCGCGTAGACAAGGCGCATGCTAAAGAAATACTCTTCCCGAGTCTTTAGTTCACAAGATTGACAACCATGAGGGTCGCAACCGAGAACTCGTCGCTACCGCTACGACCAGCAGCAACGCTGCGCGCGATCTCTATCTTCAGTGTCTTATTGTTCTTAGCCGGGGCCGCGTTGCCACTCTTTCTCTCAGGACACGCTTGGATTGCCACCCTGCGCTGGGCTGGTCTGGTTGCTTTCGCATTGACTGGACTGTGGCGGCAATCGCTCACTCGCTGGATTTTCTTTGCCATGCTGCTGGGCGGAGAGCTTGGGCTGGACCGTCCGCAACTGGCCGAGCACTTGCGAGTGTTGAGTGAAATCTTCTTGCGTCTCATCAAGGTCATCGTCGCACCGCTCATCTTTGGAACGCTGGTCACTGGAATCTCCGGGCACGGCAATTTGCGCAGCGTGGGCCGGATTGGCCTGAAGAGCCTGATCTACTTTGAAGTCGTCACTACCCTGGCGTTGTTCCTGGGCGTAGCCGCCATCAACATCAGTGGCGCGGGAGAAGGGCTCTCAATTTCGCAGACCGCCGCCATCGCCCCAGTGCAGAACACCGCTCCACTTCGTTGGGATGATTTTGTTCTGCACATCTTCCCCGAGAACATTGCGAAGTCCGTTGCCGAGAATCAAATTCTGCAAGTTGCGGTGTTCGCAGTCCTCTTCGGAATCGCGCTGGCACGATTGCCCGAGGCCAAGCGCGCTCCCATGCTGAAATTTTGCGAATCGCTCACCGAGACCATGTTCTCCTTCACCAATCTGGTCATGTACTTCGCTCCCATCGGCGTGGGAGCCGCGATGGCCTATACCGTCGGCCACATGGGGCTTGGCGTGTTGTTGCCGTTAGGCAAGCTGCTGCTCACGGGATATTGCGCGCTGATTGCGTTCCTGCTCCTGATCCTGTTGCCCATCTCGCTCATTGCGCGGATCCCGCTCGGCCGATTCGTCAAAGCCGTGGCTGAGCCGGCGACCATTGCATTTGCCACCAGCACATCGGAAGCGGCGCTGCCCCGCGCTATGGAAGAAATGGAGGCATTCGGGGTTCCTCGCCGCATCGTCGCATTTGTCATTCCGGCTGGCTACAGCTTCAACCTCGACGGCTCGACACTCTATCTGGCGCTGGCTTCAATTTTCGTTGCGCACGCTGCGGGCATGCACATGGGATGGTCGGAGCAACTTTTGATGGTCTTCACGCTGATGCTGACCAGCAAGGGAGTGGCGGGCGTACCGCGGGCGGTGTTAGTGGTCTTGCTGGCCACTGCCGCTACGTTTCATCTGCCGACGGAACCGATCTTTATTATTCTCGGCATTGACGCGCTCATGGACATGGCGCGCACCGCGGTCAACGTGATCGGCAATTGTCTGGCCTGCGCGGTCATCGCGCGCTGGGAGGGTGAGTTGGCGGAGAATTCCACGACGGCCTAAATGGAGGACGGGCATCCTCCATGTCAGGCTCTCACGGAAGCCCGGCTGTTTGACTCAAGGGCGGTATCCTGGGGGCGATTGCTGGCACTCGCATCGAGTCCCCATAAATCTCTTTGCGCGCCGGCTTCCAGCCCAACCTGTTGTTCGACGCCGGAACCCAGCGGCTTGGTCCAAACTACCCGAAATTCCGCCTTGTGCTGCCGATACTGCAGTGTGATCAGGCTGCCAACTTCGAGTTTGCGGCGGACCGCACCCAGCCGAACTCCGGTCCGGCTGACGTCGAGAGTATGGACGAGTTCGGAATAGGCTTCGCCGGAAACATCGTTGCCGGAAATTCTTACCGGCAATACTGCCTTGGACCGGTCCACGCTTCGTTGTTTGCCTGCTCCTGCCTTTTCTACCAGAGCTGCCAGAGCTTTATTCGGAGAGTTCAATGCGACGTCCTTGATCTGATTCATTTGACTTCGGATGAGCAACGCGAGGGGAGTGTAACTGGTTGCTGACTGCATGTATCTTCAGCCATGCCTCGGGTTTGCGCCATAGCACAAAGGTGGCGGAGTCGTCCTCCGCGAGTGTTAGACCCCGGGCCTGGCCGCCTAAGTCGCGGCTTTCACCGGGCGCGTGACCCGAGTAACCACCACCGGTTACAGCCGTGAAGCATAGGCCACGAACGGGCCATTGCCGGATGGCGGCCTCTAGCGCAATCTGGTGCCAGTCGTCAACGCGTCCCGCAAGGGAACGTGGGCGCGAGCGTCCCCCCTCGTGCTCGACGCAAATCCCGAAAGGGCAGGAGGGGTGAGAACATGACTATCTTACTTCATAGACTCTGGTCAGAGGACGAAGGCCAGGACATTGCCGAATACGCAGTAATGCTGGCGGTAATCCTGGTGATCGTAGTCGGAACGATTCGCTTAATCGGTGGAAATGCGAATAACGTGTTTTCCGCCGTATCCAGTTCCATTGGTGGATAAGCTTCCGCTACCTGATAAATGTCGTCGAAGCAACATCGCAATGATTTTATTGTCATTGAGCGTGCGGCACAGAACCGGGCGGTCCTCACCCGGTCCTCACCCGGTCTATGCTTCGGCGGCGCTGGTGAGGGCGGTTATGGCGTCGTCCAAAGTGGGAAAAATCAGGAACAGCGGTTCCACTTTGGTAGTTTCGAACAGCTTCAACACGCGGTCGTTGAGTCCACTCAATGCGATGCGTCGCGTGGCTTTGTGCCGCGTCACGTAGGCGCTGACCAGTGATCCCAGCCCCGAGGAATCAATGTAAGGAACGTCGCTCAGGTCGACGATGACCATGGGGACATTTTCCTCCCTACGGATCGCGTTCTGAAACAAAGCCAAATTCTCTAATGTGAGCGGCCCTCGCAGACACAGAACGTGTGGGCCTTCCTTGCCGCTCAATCGCTCGATCTCAAGGGGCTCCGTAGTCACCGGGAGATTGTATGGCGACTCCCGAGCAGTACGCAAGCGCACGCTGGTGTAGGCGCGAGCGTCCGCAGTCGTGCTCTCCGAAGGTACAGGCCCAATCGCCCGGACGCGGATGGAAAATGCCGCTCTGGCAGGCAGCCGTTTGGGTGGCGGTAGGCTGGTTTCAAGCTCAAGCTTCTGGCGATCCCGCCGATTTGCAATCTGTAAGTGAACAAAGGGTCGTAGTGCCGTTGCTGACCGTGCCCCTGACGGCCTGCCTTGGCGTCGCTGCTTGAAATTATTCAGGTTCGCAAAGATGGAGATCTCCACGAGCGACAGGGTGTCCATGGTTTGCAGTTCCCTTCCCTCGTCCGCCGCTTCTGTCCTCCCCGAGACGGCTGGCCCCGAGTGCTCCCAAACTGCGCTATGCCATCGGCCGACGCGCCCTCGGTGTGGGCCTGTCGACGGGCGAGTCGGCCAAGGCCAGGACAAAATTGCGAGTGTTTACTGGTGGAGGACAATCCAGCTGAGGTCGAACTGGAGTTACTTACCTTGCGGAAGGATGGGTTCGAGGTCTCAGGCGACGTCGCTCAAACCGCCGAGGAGTTTACCGAGCGCATACTGACCACCCACTACGACCTGATCCTTGCCGACTACGACCAGCCGAAATGGCGAGGAACCGAGATCCTTCGCCGCGAAAAAGTGGATGTTCCGTTGATCGTGGTGACGGGGTATCTGGGCGAGGAAAAGGCAGCGGGCTATATCAACCAGAGCGCTACTGATTGTGGGTTGAAAGACCGTCTTGCCCGGCTTCCAGCCTCAGTACGCAGGGCGCAGCAGGAAAAGCGGCTTCGCGATCAACGCCGTCCGGCGGAAGAAGAGCTGGCCCAGAAGATTGCAGAACTGGCACGCTCCAACGCGGAGCTCGAGCAGTTTTGCCTACGTGGCTTCGCATGATTTGCAGGAACCGCTGCGCATGATCGCCAATTACACCCTGCTGCTGGCCGAACGATTCCGCCCCAAGCTCGACGAACAAACCGACAAATACATCGCTTACTCGGTCGATGGCGCGGTGCGTATGCAAGCTTTGATGCAGCACTTGCTGAAATTTTCCCGCGTCGGCAGAGCGGAGATTGAACTCCGGACCACCGACTGCCGCGCGGTTGTGGAACATGCCCTCACGAATCTGCAGGCCGCGGTCCTCGAGAGCAAGGCGACGGCGAGGTGGGACAGTTTGCCCGTGGTGATGGCTGACCCTTCCCAGCTCACGCTCGTCTTTCAGGACCTGATCGCGAACGCCATCAAATTTCACCGACCGAAACCACCCGTAATCCAAATCGAGGCAGAAAAGAAAGACCACGAGTGGGTGTTCACGCTCTCCCACAACGGCATCGGTATCCCGGCGGAGAACTGGCAAGACATCTTTGTCATCTTCCGGGGTTTGCGCACCCGCGACGAGTATGCGGGAAATGGGATCGGTCTGTCGATCTGCAAGAACATAATCGAACGGCACGGCAGAAAAACCTGGATCAAAGCTCAAGCCAACCCCGGCACTAGTTTTAGATTCACTTTGTTGCCGGAGCTACTCCTCAAGGCGCCGCAGGAAGCACAAGCATGAGAACAACCGAGATTTTGCTGGTGGACGACAATCCTGCCGACACGGACTTGACCACGGAGGTGCTGTCGCGCAACGACTGTCCTAGCCGCATCCACTCAGTGATCAATGGCGTGGAGGCGGTCGCGTTCCTGCGCCGGGAGGGAAAGTATGCCCACGAGATTCTGCCGGACTTCGTGATTCTTGACTTGAATTTGCCCGGAAAGGACGGCCCGTGCCGGGCTCGCCGAAGTCAAAGGCGACCAAGTGCTGCGGAAGATTCCGATCGCGACCTTCAGTACCTCCGAGGGGCAGCAGGACATTGTCCGCAGTGATGAACTCGGAGCGAACTGCGATGTGAGCAAGCCGCCAATCTTCGGGACTCCATCTCCAAGGTGCCGAGCTGTGTGCTCGGCTGAGCGGACAGGGCGTCCGGGCGTACTTGGGCCTGGGGTCCGGCACCATCGTAACCTCGGATTTCGATGCTTGGCAGGGCAGCTTAGGTCTGGCGTGATATACTGACGTTACGCTTAATACCGCGGTTGTATGGTGCGATGGCTCTGGTGCAATATTTGATCTGAGAACTCCCGCCTTCAGTATCCCCTCCGTAAGTCTTCAGCGTAATCAAAACATAAGACTGGTAATGCTGGTCGTTATGCCCACCGGAAATTCGTGTGCGCACCGAGGCCGCTTATGCCAGAGAAAGCAAAATGCAGAATTTTTCAGAACTTTCGATTTCCCCTTACGTCAAAGATCGTTTGGCGTTCGGTGGCTTTTCCATTCCCACTCCGGTTCAAGCGGCAGCAATCCCGGAGGCGCTCGCCGGCAAGGACGTCCTCGCTACGGCGCAGACTGGCACCGGTAAAACGCTGGCCTTCCTGATTCCGCTCATGGAGCAACTGCTCAAGCAAAATACGCCAGGGATTGCAGCACTGGTGCTGGTTCCGACGCGTGAACTGGCGATGCAGGTTGCGGAGCAATACGATGCCCTGCGGGGCAAGCGACTTTCACCCGCGGCTCTGGTGGTCGGAGGCTTGTCTGAAGGACAGCAGCTTCGCGCCATTCGCAACGGGGCTCGCGTGGTGGTCGCTACCCCGGGCCGGCTCGAAGATTTCCTGGATCGCAAACTGGTCAATTTCCGCGGGCTGCGCGTCCTGGTGCTCGACGAAGCAGATCGCATGTTGGACATGGGATTCCTTCCTGCGATTCAAAGAATCGCAGCCGTCCTGCCCAAAGATCGCCAGACGATGTGTTTTTCGGCCACGCTCGAAGCATCAGTGGTCCATCTTGTAAATGACTACATGAGGAACCCGGTGCGCGTCGCCCTTGGTTCCACACTGAAGCCGTCCGAGAATGTGCGGGTGCAAGCGTTCGAGGTAGATGCGGACCGCAAACAGGAAGTGTTGCACCGTTTGTTAGCCAAGGAAACTGGCCGTTGTCTGGTGTTCGCGCGTACCAAGCGTGGAACGGAGCGGCTGGCCAAAAATCTGAATCGCGAAGGATTCGCCGCGGCCATGATCCATGGCGACCGCTCGCAATCTCAGCGGACTGCGGCACTCACCGGGTTTCAACAGGGACGCTACCGCATTCTGGTTGCTACCGATCTGGCCTCGCGGGGCATTCACGTGCAAGACATCGCACACGTGATCAACTACGATTTACCCGAAGTGGCGGAGAACTTCATCCATCGCGTTGGCCGCACCGGCCGGGCCGGCGGGCGCGGTGTCGCTTCTACCCTCTTCGGTCGCGATCAGCGTTCGGAGTTGTACCAACTAGAGCGCACGCTTGGAATTCGAATGGAGAGAATCAGTTCCACTGGCGACCGGACGGAAAAAATTCCATCGCAGAATCAGGGTGCGACGCGAAGCAATCGCCGCCAATCCGATTCAGTCGAAGCAGTTCCCAAGTCCCGGATGGTTCGGCTGCCGGGCGAGGTTCTGCAAGTGCAAATGCAGAATTAGTCTACGCGACAGCCCCGCAAGGGGCTGCCTTCAACTCTTCCGTGAGTTGCGCGACGGTCACGAGGCGAGCGAAACGGCGGCGCAGAGCGTACTCGGTGCGCTCGCGTATGGCGGTGACGCCCAGTTCTTCGCCCGGGCGATCCCAGTTCGGAATCGGAAAAGTCATGGTCGCTTCGGTGACGAAGTCGACTGCGTACCCGAGATCAGCCGCAATCCGGGCGGTGGTCTCGCAGCACTGCTCCATCTGGATGCCGGCGATGGCAACTCGCCGCACATTCTTCTCCAGCAGGTAAGGTAGCAGCGGAGTGCTGGTAAAACAATTACGAGTGTTCTTGATCAGGATCGGCTCATCGGCGCGTGGCTTGATGAAGTCCATCAGCTTGAAAAAAGGGCTGTCCGTGGAGAAGCCCTCGTCGCTGTCGGTGTGAAGAAAGAATATGACCGGCAAGTTCGCGGCGCGGTACGCTGCGATCAGTGCACTCACATTTCTTTCAAAGTCAGGATTGTTGCGGCGCTCCCAGCGTGGTGTGGCTTTGAAAGAATCCTGAGCGTCAACAACGAGCAGCGCGGATTGCGCGATTGGTACCTGGGCGGAATCCAGCATGAACCCTCCTCAACTGAAACACTATGTTACATAGTCCATTGACTGTCCACCGAAAGTAGTAAGGTATCGTACGCGGAACCTCCAGGTTCATGTTGTTTGGTTGGTTAGTGAATCTCCCAGTATGAAGTGTGACTCCCTTTGCAAGAGCGTAATCCAGCCTTTATGGGATTTTGGATTTTTCCCTCGCTTTCCGACGCGCCCGCCCAGCCTGAGGTTTGCTCCGCTCTCTGATCTTCTTCGACAGCAAGGACTTTGCCTTTTCGAGTTCTGCGCCGCGCTTGGCACTGAGCCCGCGTCCGGAGCGGTTTATGAAGTATGTCAGCATCCGCATGCCCGAGCTGGGCCCCTTGGGCGAAACGTTCTTCGAAGCTAGGGCTCTGGCGATTGTGGTCGCACTCTTCGTAAACAATCCCGCGGGAGGATGCGTGGAATCCGTCTTCACACTTGCTACCCATTTGTCTTTCTTTGTTTTCCCCGTCTTTGTTTTCACGGTCTTCATCGAGCCTCCTTCCGGAGCGATTGTGATGCATTCCCGCGCTAAAGAGTTCGCATCCTAGTAGTTGCATCGGACTTGGAGACAGGTCCCTTGATGAAAAGTATTCACAATAACGAGTCTGTGCCGTCCAGAAGTCAGACAGGCAGGGCCCTTCCTGCCGCTCTCGTGTCGCCACCCCGAACAATTGCGGGCCTGCGGGACGCTGCGGCCGCCTGCAAGGCTTTTGATCTTTGGAAGAAGGCAACCCAGACGGTCTTTGGCGAGGGTCCAACCGGGGCCAGAATCATGCTCGTGGGTGAGCAGCCAGGAGATCAAGAGGACCGCAGCGGCCACCCTTTTGTCGGACCAGCCGGAAGACTCCTGGATGAAGCGCTGGCGAAGGCTGGTATCGACCATGAAGCGGTGTACGTTACCAATGTGGTGAAACATTTCAAGTGGACCGCCTCTGGGGCGCGGAAAACGGCGCATTCACAAAAAGCCTGGTTATTCGGAAATTCAGGCTTGCCGTCCCTGGCTCGACGCCGAGATCAGGGTAGTGAAGCCGCAAATTCTTGTCTGCCTGGGCGCGACTGCTGCACAGGCACTCCTGGGAAGAAACTTCAGTGTCAACCGCCAATGGGGTCAACGGGTAGACTCCTCGCTCGCCCCTCACGTAGTGGCAACGGTACATCCATCGTCGATTCTGCACGCCCGACGAGAAATCTCGACAAACCCAAATGCGGGCGTTCATAAACGATCTGAGGAGAGTGGCGCGGTTGGTCGGGGATGAACAAGCGGCTTAGCACGCCCCTGCTAGTGGCGTTTAAAGAATTGAACCGCTCGCTCGTGAGCTTCCGCGGCTTTCCTCGTGCCGAAAGTACCAAGGTTGTGTCGGCGGCCGGTCTTCCGGTCCTTCGTGCGGGAGTATAGGCGGAATTGGCCGGATTTCAGTTTTCGAATCATTGCCTACCTCGGTAAACTTTGATGCCCAGTCGAAGGAAGGCGTTGACCGTGGCAATAGCGCATTGATTCCCCAAGGCGAAGATTACCTGGGTGGATTGGACAAATTGCGGTTTTGAGCGATGTCGTGTTATGAAAGAAGAGAATTTCAGGAAGGATGGCAACCTATGGAAGCTGTGAGCGGAATATTTCGTGCGCGATCAGACGCGGAGCACGCTATGGCCGAGATGCGCTCAATTGGGCTGGCGGCAGACCAGATCACGCTGTTAACCCAGGGAAGAGCCGAGACCGAGTTGCAATCAGTTCCCGCTGATGCTGCTGAGCAACCGGGCATGGGTAAAGCGATTGGCGCCGTAGTCGGAGCTTCTGCCGGACTGTCTGGCGGTGCGCTCGTCATGGCGGCAATACCGGGCGTGGGACTAATTACGGCGATTGGCCTGTTGGGCGCGGCAGTTCTCGGAGCCGCTGGAGCCGGTATTGGCGCCGCTGCCGGCGGGAAGTTGGAAGATTCTATGACCGAGGGACTTCCCGAGGATGAATTATTTGTCTACGAAGATGCATTGCGGAAAGGCCGCAGCGTCGTGATCGCGCTCGCCGACGAAGCCAAGGTCCCGCTTCTTCGGGAACTGCTTAAAACCGAAGGGGCAGAAGCGGTCGATGCGGCGCGGGAACAATGGTGGATCGGTCTGCGTGATGCCGAGCACGAGCATTATTCGGATCTCGGCAGGAATTTTACGGAGGACGAAAAGTTTTATCGACTCGGTTTCGAGTCCGCGCTGCACGCTCGCACGCGGTGCAAGGAATACGATCAGGTCATGGGCGAGATGAACGCTGAGATCGAAGACCTCGAGCGTCAGCATCCCGGCGTAGACGTAGCCGAACCCTTCACGCGAGGGTACGAGCGCGGTCGCGACTACTACCAGCAACTTTGCAGTGAATCAAGGGCTGCGTAAGAAGAAACCTTTCCCATAGGTATCGACCGCCCGAATCGCCGGAGGCTGCCTCTTTCTGAGGCTTAACCCCGGCAAGGTTGTGTCCGCACAAAATCCTCGCTCGCGTTTTGAAACAGAGGCTACAACCCATCTCATAAATGCCTTAGCAGAATGACGCAACAGGCAAGATAGAGCATCCCGAGAAAGTTCTCAGCGTATCGTTCGTAGCGAACAACTAATCTGCGGAAGTTCTGCAGCCAGGCAAAGAGTCTTTCAATCTTCCAACGTCGGCGGTACCGTCGCAGTCGCCTCAAATCCTGAGTTCTGTTCTTACGGTTGCTTCGGTGGGGAGAGATCAATTCAATCCCGTAATTCTTGAGTCGCTTGTCGAGTTTGTCGGAGTCGTAAGCATTATCACCTATGAGATTTTGAGGAGGTTCAGGGATGA
>Ga0210396_10001219_pt1 | contig 28845 bp, 13 predicted proteins | sample IncBWH17OmetaG_FD_155466 | JGI IMG/M metagenome (GOLD analysis project Ga0210396, IMG submission 155466) | Forest soil microbial communities from Barre Woods Harvard Forest LTER site, Petersham, Massachusetts, United States - Inc-BW-H-17-O ...
GTTTCCGTCTCCCGAGGACGTGGCCCGGACGCGCAGCCGGTGCTCGTTCGGGTCGACGCGACGGGCAAGGTTGACGAATTCGCGCTCGACAACGTGACCTACTCCAAGGCCACGCTGCCCAACCCGCCGGAAGACAAAGAGACCGGCGCCGGCCGCCGACGGATGAACAACCGCGACGTGGCCATCACCGATCTGGCCTACATCGACGGTACGGTCGTCATCGCCGGGCTGTCCAACGAGGAGTTCGCATCCAACCTGCGGGCTATCCCGTATCCCTTCAACGACGTCAACAAGGGCGCAAACGTCGAGATCTTTCACGGTAGCCATGGCCGCCTCGAAACGCGGGCGCCGATCCGCACGTTTGTGCCGATTTCGTTCGGCGGCAATCCGCAGATCATCGCCGCCTACACCTGCACGCCGCTCGTCCGCATTCCCATGGCCGATTTGCAGCCGGGCGTGAAGATTCGCGGCACCACGGTCGCCGAGCTGGGCAACATGAACCAGCCCTTGGACATCATCGCCTATCAAAAGGACGGCAAGCATTTCCTGCTGCTGGCGAACAAGGCCCGCGGCGTGATGAAGATCAGCACCGAGGGATTGATGAATCGCGAGGGCATCACCAAGCCGGTCCACGGGCAAACGGCCGGACAACCCTACGAGACGATCAAGGAATGGAAGGGCGTGACCCAACTCGACCAGCTCGATGATGCCAATGCCATCGTGCTGATCGAGCAAAACGGCAAGTCCGATCTCCGGACCGTGCCGCTGCCGTAAGCGTCGTCATCTCGGCGAAACTCCGCACAGATTGAAGACGAGTCGCGCGACGGCGCGCAGCTGTGCGGAGTCGCGTCGACTCGTTTTTTCGCATGGTGCCGTCGATGCGCGGCGTCTTCGGGCAAGTCGTAAATCTGAAGGAGCGCTGCCGCCTGTGGCTGACGGCCGCGCTCCTTCTCAGTTGCGCAGGTGCGATTGCCGCTGCCGGCGACCAGCCCCCGACCGCAGCCATCGCTCTCGTGCCGAAGCCCGCGCCGGACGCCCGGTTTGAAGTCAGTGGGTTGCCGCCGGAGATCGTGGCCGCGCTCCGCAGACTCGGACCCCGCGACTCCCGCTGGCCGACGATTTTCAGCGTGCATGTCGTGACGGCGGCGACGGGCAACCAACCGCCGATGCTGGGCACGTACGAAGCCACCGCCGACGGCCTGCGGTTCCGTCCGCGATTTCCTCTCGAGCGGGGGACCGAATACCGGGCCGTATTCGCCTGGCCGATGCTGGACCGCAACAGTGCTCCGACACCGGCGAAGGCCTCGTTGCGCGTCGTCAAGTCGTTCGCCATCCCGGCTGGTCCGGCTGGTCCGCCGGCACGAGTCGTGGCGATTTACCCCTCGGCGCGCGAGATTCCCGAGAATCTGCTGCGGTGCTACGTGCAATTCTCGGCGCCGATGAGCCAAGGTAATTCGTATGTTCACCTGCACCTGCGCGACGAGACGTCCAGGACCGACGTCGTCGAGCCGTTTTTGGAGTTGCCACAAGAGCTATGGAGTCCGGATGGGAAGCGGCTCACGCTGCTGTTGGAGCCGGGACGCGTCAAGCACGACCTGGTTCCGCGTGACCAATTGGGCCCGATCCTGGTCGCCGGTCGAAACTACACGTTTTCGATCGATGCCGACTGGCCCGATGCCGACGGGCGACCGCTGGCCGCAACGGGACGAATGACCTTTCGTGCCGTGAAGGCCGACGTGCGGCCCATCGATCCCAGCACTTGGACGATCGAGGCGCCGCAAGCCGGAACGCGTACGCCGCTCTCGGTCCATTTCCCCAAATCTCTCGATCACGGCATGCTCGAGCGTGTCTTGCGAGTCCTCGGCCCGGAACTCGCGCCGTCCTCTGCCGAGGCATCGGCCGAGCTTGCCGGCATGATCCGCGTGATTGACGAGGAAACCCGCTGGACTTTCGAGCCGACGCAGCCGTGGACCGCCGGGCGCTATGTGCTGGCCATTTCGACGCAATTGGAAGATCCGGCCGGCAACAACGTCGGGCGTCCCTTCGAGGTCGATCTGAATCGAGCGCCGGCAGCGCCGTATGTCTCCGCCGACGTGCGGATCGAATTCCAAGTGCGCGGCCCCGGCCGGACGCGTGTCCGCTAGAACGTACCGGCGCCGCTCGACGTTCCGTTCTTAAGCGACTGGAATCCCTCGGCCACCGACAGACCCAAAAGCATCGAGCCGAGGACCCGATTGACCGGCGCGATGACCTTCGCCAGGAAGTTGTCGGTCGCGATCAGGTCGTCTGCCTGCACGTAGACACGGTCGCCCGGCAGCAGTTGATAGTTGGTGGTTGCCACGCCGTCGGCCGTGATCGAGCGCCAATTCACGCAGAGGATCTGCGGTCGTCCACCCGTTTCCGGACACGGACGCGCGATCCACACGCGCTTCGAAGAGACCTGCGGCAACCCGTTGATCTGCGCGATCGCATCGAGCACGGTCTCGTTGCCGGTGCACGGCAGTCGCACGATCTGCTGACCGTAGCCGCCGCCGTCGGCAATGATGTAGTAAACCTTGCTGTTGTAGGCCATCACGTCGACGCTCACGACGGGATTATTCAAGTATTGTGAGAGATGGGTTTCGACGGACTGCCGCACTTCGGGCAACGTGAGTCCGGCCACGTAAACCTCGCCATAAATCCCCAGCCCGACCGTTCCGTCCGGACGCACCAGGTGCTGCCCCGCGACGACCTGTCGGCCGGTCGTGTCCGTGAGGACGACCGAGAGCTTCGGATCGCGCAGCCCGCCCGAGTCGTGCAGGTATTTCTCGATGGTGCCCTTGGCTTCGTCGACCGTCAGGCCGCCGACCAGGACCTTGCCGTAGACGGCCCCAAGATCCACCGAGCCATCCGATTCCACCTGGTACGGACCGTTGAGGATTTTGGCTTGCAGCTCCGGCTGCTTCGCTGCCAGTTGCAGCAGGTTGCCGGGAGTCTCCTCGCCGATATCGAGGGGGAGACCCTTCAAGAGACGCACCGTGATTTGATCGCCCGAGCGAAGCCGCGTATCGGCGCCGCGGACATTGTAGACGGCGTCGACTAATAAGATGTCAGGCGGCATCACCCGATATGCCGGCAGCGACGTGCGCGCCTGTTCGCGAGGAATGGCCGGGTCGCACGCGGCAAAGGGATCGGGAAGCGGAGCGCGGAAGGGTGAAACGCATCCAGCGAAGGCCAGCGACAGCGCGCAGAGCATCAGTCCGCAGCCGGCACGCACCGGCGACGGCCAATTGTCAACGCGCAGGATCCCTCCATTGTCCATCTTCAGTTTGCTTTCGATGGGCAAGCGCAGGTTAGTTTTGGGTCGAGCTGGAAAGTGAAACTGGCGAGAGGAGCGAGGCGGGTAAAGCGGTCAGCACCGTCGCGCAAAGGCGCTGCGACACGAACCAATCACGGAAGTGGTTGAAGCCGGCAAGTGACCGAAGTAGGAAGGTAATAGCGGTAGGAAAGTGACCGGCTGAGGAAGAGCCGGGGCAGGAAGCGAGGATCGGTAGGCAGGTGGCTCGGAATTGAGCAGGAAGGGGTTTGACTTATATCCCACGGGCCTCAACTTGCCAAGGTCTTTTTGTCAGAGGTCACGCGGCGGCCACAACGAAGGCCGTTTCTTTTGAGCAGCAAACGCCACCTCGACGCGCGTCGACGGCCAGTTTCGGCTGGCCGAGAACTCGGCCAGACCACGCGCCCGGAAACCCTGCGCGAAGCGCGTGATTTCGAGGCGCACGGGACACACTCGGTTGCGATGATCGGCCGATTTCGCCGAAAGAAAAAATACTTTTGAGATTCGATTTGCACGCGTGGATTCCGGCGTCGAAAGCCGAGGGCCAATGGCAGAGCACCATCAAAACTCGGCGTTGACAGTAGCAGATGGTGCATGTCAGAATCTCACAGCCCTCTCAGCAACGAACGACTCTCGTTCCGCCGTGCTTCGTCGCGGTCTCATGGCACGTCTGCGGTCGAAGTTTGCGAATCGATGTCGTCGTTTCGTCCGTCGGCTGCCTTGAGCCGCTGACACCCACACGACACGAGTTTGTTCATGCCGGTACTTGAGCACGAGCCTGCCGTCTGGCCGGAAGATCTCTTTGCGCAACGCGTGAAATTTCCCGGTCCCCAGCAATGGTGCGCCTATCACGTCCGTCCGCGCGCTGAAAAAGCCGTCGCTCGTCACCTCCGCAGTCACAACATTGCGTATTACTTGCCGCAGATGGAGCGGCAGCGGCGCTACCAGCGGCGGCTGGTCCGCTCGCGGCTCGTGCTTTTTCCAGGTTACGTCTTCATCCTGGCCCACGACCACGACTCGGCCCGTCGCATTGAATACAAAGGAATCATCCGTTCGCTGGCCATCAATGATCAGGAGCAATTGGACGGCGAGCTGCGCGATATTCATCGATTGATCGAATCCGGACAGCCGCTGACGCGCGAAGAACGATTGCAAATCGGCAGCCTCGCCCGCATCACCCGCGGCCCGCTAGCCGGCCTTTGCGGCCAGGTCGTGCGGAACAAACGCGGCCAGAAGTTTGTGTTGCAAGTTCAGTTTCTGCAGCAGGGAGTTTCGGTAGCGATCGACGTCGCCAGCATCGAAGCCCTCTAATTCACACGACCATCGAGCCCCGCGATCGAGTCCACCTCCTCTCCCCCCTCCCAATACACGCCTCGTTTTCCCCCCTCGTTCTAGGAGTCGAAGCATGCGAAGCGGATGGATCCGCGCAAAGCGGACCGTGGTCACTCGAAGTGGCATTGTCGCGGGAGGCCTGTTGATCGCGACGGCCGGCGCACCCAATTTGCTGGCTCAGTTACCAGTCGGCAGCAGTTTTGGCGTTCCGGCCAGCCAGCAGATCAACAATCCGGCCGTGAGCCCGTTCCTCAACCTCGCCCAGCCCGGCATCAATCCGGGGGTGGCCTACCAGACGTTGGTTGCACCCCAATTGCAGTTGGGTAACGCCGTCGCGCTCCAGCAGCAGCAAATCGGCCGGTTACAGCAGCTAACGCCGGCGACGGGCCACACGACTCCAACGTTGACGGGGGGCGCCATCCTGGAGACGGGCCATCCGACGTCGTTCATGAACACGTTGAACTACTTCCCGCAGCCCAACTTCAAGCACTGAGTCCGAAGCTGACTTTCACTGCGTCCACGCTCGACGGCCCGGTCTCGCAAAAGACTGGGCCATTTTTGTTGAGTGGAAGAGGGCCAGCCTCTGGCGCAACTGCCGGAATGAAAAATGCCCTTTATTTTGCGAACATTACGGAAATGTTTTCGCCAAGCCATACAACAACACGACTGGTGATACTGGGCAAATTAAACAGACTGCGGTCACCCACGTCCCGACGTCGCATCAAAGCGGCTTGACGAACAAGCATGAAAATTTGTAAACCACCGCGCTGTCAAAATGCGTCGAATGAATTGACTTTTTTGATTACGAAGACGAAATAGACCTTCTCGGAGACTGGTTAGCAACTTCTCGGTGCCTCGCCTCGGCCCGCACTGAATCGAGTCAGGCCGAAACGCGTGCGACGCATGAGCTATCGCCGCACGGGGTAACCGAACAGGGCCAAGCTTGCTGCAGAAACCGCTCGAGCGACAGGGAAGCTGTTCCCATCGCATTCGCACGGAGTTGGAGTTCGGGCGTTAGGAGTCCAGCAGGCATGGGCCGTTGGTCGGCGCGAAGCGACGCGTGGGCGACATGGGAACAAGCAGGCGCGCCGGGTTCCGCGCGCCACGTCAATAATTTCGGCAACACATCACCGTTGCTGCTCGGGGCTCGCACGGTGCGCTGTCACGACGGCGCGCGAGCATGTGATCAAACGCCGCACAAGTACCCTTCGCACACGCGCTGCGGATCGATGCCCTGCGAACCGATGTTGCCAAATTGCATCATCCGTTTTTTCACCGTCCCGGGACGTGCCAACAGGCTTGGTTCTTCGGGATATGCGGGCATTCGCTGTGTTGATCTTTAGCTGCATCTCCTCAGTTTTCCGAAAACTGCCAGATTCCGCTCGTATCGGCCGCTCAGCCGAGTTCACGTGGCCTAGCTTTGGGATGGAAGGAGTTTAACCGCGCGAAGGGACGTCTGCTTCAGCCTGCGGAACCACGTGCCGCAAAGTCCAAGCAGTGTCCCGAACGGTCGGCTTCACGTCTGCCAGTCAGCAATCCACGCAACGATCGCAGGCCTGGTTTGAGTTGTCACGGAAAAACTCGAACCCGGCAACAACACCTCTCCGCATCGTGTTTTCTTCGCATCGTGTGTCGAGTGCCGTTGCGTGTGGAATTCTCTCGGGCCTGAGGGATGACTCATGATTTCTCCTTGGCGTGCAATCTTGGCTCGCCTCTCGAGTCCTCGGCGCTCGGTCGGGCGTGCGCGTCGCCGCGCACGGTATCCGGTCGGCCGCTCGCTCGAAGGATTGGAATCACGACTGCTCCTCAGCGGGACGCCGCCCAGCATCCCGAACCTGCCCTATAACGACAGCAATCTGTCGCCGGCGGGACTGCAATCCGTAACGACGATGCCCGATCTGCCCGTGTTCAACGTGAAGAACTACGGAGCAACCGGGAACGGCACCACCGACGACACGGTCGCCATTCGCGCGGCGATCTCCGCGGCCGAGAACGACGGCGGCGGCATCATCTTCTTCCCCGCCGGCACGTATGCCGTCGACATGCAGCCGGGAGACACGGGGACCTGGGGCAACAGCAGCGCCTACCCTGTGATCTTCCCGCTCACCTCGAGCAATCTCGTCTTCATGGGCGATGGCCCCACCCAGTCCATCCTGTCGGGTTACATGCCAGGGCTCAAGAACCCCGTCACCAACTGGAACTTGACCGGGAATTCGTATGACCCGATCAGCCGCTTCGGCATGTTCCGCATCGATTCGACTAACAGTGCGATCAACAACGTCCAGTTTCGTTCGCTCGGCATCACGGGCAACCTCGGCTGGACGGGCAATTACGACGTCGGCGGCGTCGCTGCGACGGGCGACGGTTGGGACCTGTCGAGCAAGGGAATTGCCTTCGACGGTGCCAATAACATCAGCAACATCTTGATCTTCAACGTCGACATCTACGGCTGGCGCGGTGAAGAAATCTATGGCGGCGGCAGCGACGTCGGCTCGGTCTACATCGTCAACGACGATCTCTACGGCACCGATGGCGATGCCATCAGCATCTCCGGCAACGTGTTGATCGACAATACGACGATGGGCGGCACGTCCACGGGCGACGACGTCTACAACGGCATCGAGGATTTCTCGCTCGGCACCCCGCAACAGACCACGGTCGAAAATTCGATCATCAGTGTCAGTTCCGATCCCTCGGCCGTGCACGGCTACGGCATCGCCTACCTGGGCCTGCCGACTTCGTCGCTGACGGTGACGAATACCCAGCTCGAGAACAACGACATCGCGATTCTGTATTCCGAGGTCGCCAGCAACGTCATCATTCAGGACAACACGTTCACGAACAACAACGGCGGCATGATCGATTCGATCCTGGGACTCTATCCCCAGTATCCGACCGGCTTCAGCGACTTTCTGATCGACGGCAACACGTTCAACGATTCGGGAGCCGTCTTCGTCAGCCAGTTCTACAGTCCCTCGACCAACTCCTTCGACAACCTGGTCATCCGCAACAACACGGTCGAAAACGGCAGCGTGCTCCTGAGCGGCGGCTATTACGGGCCGGCCTGGTCGAATTTCATCGTCGCGGACAACACCATCGGCACGGGCGGCGGCGACATCAACAACACGTCGGACATTCAGGCCGACAACTACGCCATCTGGAGCGACAACTCCTACGCCAGCGGCTCGTCGAACGGCTACGGCTCCAGCTATGCCGTGCAGATCAACGACGCGAGCACCGAGACCACCACGTCGATCACGCCAATCACCCAGGTGACCGTGCTCGAGGGGAACGAAACGACGAGCGGCTCGCAGTACGTGTCGATTCCGCTGGCTTCCAACTATTACCCCGTCGGGTTCGAAACGACGTTCATCGCCGGCCCCTATTCGCCGGGGAACTGGGTGCTGCCCGCCAACTCGTCTTGGAATACGTGGACCAGCAACATCCCCGTAGGCACCGCGGGCGTGACGATCCAAATGGGCGCGAACGGCCTGTTCAGCGTCGTCCAACCGAGCTCGACCAAGCTCGCCTTCGCGCAGTCACCGACCACGGGCACCGCCGGACAGGCCCTGTCGTCCGTGTCCGTTGACGTCGAGAACTCGAGCGGCGGCATCGTCACCAGTGACAATTCGTCGGTCGTGCTGACGCTGAGCGGCGGCACGTTTGCCAATGGAGCCACTTCGATCGTGGCGCAAGCCGTCAACGGCGTCGCCACATTCAGCAATTTGATTATCGACGCGGCCGGCGGCTACACTCTGACCGCAAACGACGGCGAGTTGACCTCTGCCACCTCGGCTGCGCTCACGGTCAATCCGGCCGCGGCCAGCACCCTGGCATTTATCGTGGCTCCCTTTGCCGGCTTCACCGGCCAGGCGCTTTACCCGGGCGTCGAAGTGGCTGTCGAAGATCAGTTCGGCAACGTAATCACGACCAATTCGTCCACGGTCACGTTGGCCCTGAGTAGCGGCACTTTCTCGACCGGGACCGCGTCGACCACCGCCCAGGCCGTGAACGGCATCGCCACCTTCAGCAGCCTGACTTTGAATAACTCCGGCAACTACACGCTGAGCGCCAGCGACGGCTCGCTGACCGGGTCCACTTCGAACAGCATTTCGATCAGCCCGTATCCCACGACGACCGGCGCTTCGAGCAAGCTGGCCTTCACGCAGACACCGACCAGCGGCACAGCCGGCACGGCCCTGGGAACCGCCGTCCAAGTGTCGGTGGAAGACGCGAACGGCAACGTGGTGACAAGCGACACGTCCACCGTCACGCTGACGCTCAATGGCGGCGTCTTCACGGGGGGTGGGACGACCGAAACGGTCCAGGCTGTCTTCGGCGTGGCCACGTTCAGCAACCTGATTATCGACACCTCGGGCAACTTGACGTTCAGTGCTTCCGACGGTTCGCTCACGGGGGCAAGCTCTTCGACCGTCGCCATCAGCGCGGGCGCGCCGACGAAAATCGCCTTTATGCAGACGCCCTCGAGCGGCGTGATGAATCAATCGCTCAATCCGGCGGTCTCCGTGGCGGTGGAAGATCAGTTTGGCAACGTCGTCACTCAGAACAATTCATCGGTTTCAATCCTCGTTTCGAGCGGGCCCTCCGGCTTCAACAGCTCGAGCACGACTTCGGTCACAGCAGTCAACGGCCTCGCCACCTTCAACAATTTGTCATTTGGGTCGGTGGGCGCTTACAATCTCTACGCCAGCGACGGCTCACTGAGCGGCGCCGGATCGTCGAGCATCAACATCACGGCGACCGGAACGAACAAGCTGGCCTTCTCACAAGCGCCGACGTCGGGAACGGCCGGACAGTCGCTCAGCCCGGCCCTGCAGGTCTCCGTCGAGAATCAGAGCGGCTCGGTTGTCACCAGCGACACCACGACGGTGACCCTCACGCTCAGCGGCGGAGTCTTCGCCAGCGGCGGCACGACGGTCACTGCGCAGGCCGTCAACGGCGTGGCCACTTTCAGCAGCCTGGTCATCGATGCGGCTGGCTCTTACAAGCTGACCGCCAGCGATGGTTCCTACACGGGCGCGACGTCGAACAGCATCACCATCAGCCCGGCGACTGCCAGCAAGCTGGTGATCACGCAGACGCCCACCACGGGCACGGCCGGACAGGCGTTGGGCACGGCCCTCAAAGTGTCGGTCGAAGACACTTTCGGCAACGTCGTCACGTCGAATGCTTCGACGGTGACCGTCGCCATCGCCAGCGGTCCCGGTACGTTTGGCAGCGGCAGCACGACGTCGGTGGCCGCGGTCAACGGCGTGGCCACGTTCAGCAATGTCTCGCTCGCAGCCGCGGGGACTTATACGCTGAGCGTCACCGACGGCTCGCTGACAAGCGCCACCTCCGGCAGCATCGTCGTGAGCGCTTCGTCAGCCGCCAAGCTGGCGATCAGCCAATCACCCACGACGGGCACGGCCGGGCAGGCATTGGGCGCTCTGAAGGTTTCGGTCGAAGATTCGTCCGGCAACATCGTCACCTCCAACACCTCGACCGTGACGGTTGCCATCGCCAGCGGCCCCGGCACCTTCGCCAGCGGCAGCACAACGTCAGTGGCGGCAGTCAGCGGCGTTGCGACCCTCAGTAACTTGATCTTCGACACGGCCGGAACCTACACCCTGAGCATCAGCGACGGTTCGCTCACCGGCGCGACGACCGCCACGATCACCGTCAGCCCGGCCGCCGCGAGCAAGTTGGCCGTCACGCAGACACCGGCCACATCGACGGCCGGCCAGGCACTCGCGGCACTCCTCGTTGCTGTGGAAGATGCGTTCGGGAACGTCGTGACGTCCAATACGTCGACGGTGGCACTGGCCGTCGCCAGCGGGCCGGGCTACGCGGCCAGCGGCAGCTCGACCTCCGTCGCCGCGGTCAACGGTGTCGCCACCTTCACCAATCTGACCTTCGACACCGCCGGCACGTACTCACTCAGCGCCAGCGACGGTTCTTTGTCGGGTGGCACTTCGAACAGTTTCGTGGTGAATCCGGCCGCCGCCAGCAAACTAGTGATCACGCAGACGCCGACGACGGGCACCGCAGGAGGCGCTTTGGCAACCGCCCTCAAGATCGCGGTCGAAGATACGTTCGGCAACACGGTCACCTCGAACTCCTCATCGGTCGCAATCACCGTGGCCAGCGGCCCCGGCAGCTTTGCCAGCGGCAGCACGACTTCGGTCGCGGCCGTCAGTGGCGTCGCCAGTTTCGGTAACCTGTTGTTGGACACAGCCGGAACTTACACGCTGAGCATGAGCGACGGCTCACTGTCGGGTGCTACAACCGGCAGCTTGACCATCAGCCCGGCCGCGGCCAGCAAACTGGCGATTACGCAAAGTCCGACTACCGGCACCGCCGGCGCTGCGGCGACACTCAAAGTCGCCGTCGAAGACGCGTTCGGCAACGCCATCAGCTCCAACTCCTCGACGGTTTCGGTTGCGGTTGCGAGCGGGCCCGGTGGCTTCGCCAGCGGCAGCACCACCTCGGTCGCGGCCGCGAGTGGCGTCGCCACGTTGAGCAATTTGATTCTCGATACCGCCGGAACCTATACCTTCAGCGTCAGTGACGGCTCGCTGAGTGGAGCCACATCGGGCAGCCTGTCGATCAGCCCGGCCGCCGCCAGCACGCTTTCGATCGTACAAACACCGGCCGGCGGGACCTCCAACCAGGCGTTGAGTCCGGCCCTGCAAGTCGCGGTCAAGGATCAATACGGCAACGTCGTCACGGGGAACGCGTCGACGGTGACGGTCGCCATCGCGAGCGGCCCGTCCGGGTTCGCCAGTGGCAGCACGACGTCCGTGGCGGCGGTCAACGGCAACGCCACGTTTAGCAACCTCGTCCTCAGTTCGACCGGCACTTATACGCTGAAGTTCAGCGACGGCTCGCTCACCACCGCAACTTCCGGCACAATTCCGGTGAGCGCGTCGACCGCCACTAAGCTGGCCATCACCCAATCGCCGACGACGGGCACCGCCGGCCAGGCTTTGGGGACAGCCCTCACCATCGCCGTCGAAGATTCGTTCGGCAACCTGGTGACATCGAACACGTCGACCGTCAGCATGACGATCGCCAGTGGTCCGGGCACGTTCGCCAGCGGCAGCACGACGTCGGTCGCCGCGGTCAACGGGGTGGCCAACTTCAGCAACCTGCTCTTCAATACGGCGGGAACCTACACGCTGGGTGTCAGCGATGGCTCACTGACCGGCGCCACGACGGCCACGATTACGGTCAGTCCGGGCGCGGCCAGCCAGCTCGTCGTCACGCAGGCCCCGGCGACCGGCACGGCCGGCCAGGCCCTCGGCACGGCGCTCAAGGTCGCCGTTGAAGACGCGTTTGGCAACACCATCAGCTCCAACGCCTCGACGGTCTCCGTGGCTGTTACGAGCGGCCCCGGCACCTTCGCCAGCGGCAGCACGACCTCGCTCGCCGCCGCGAGCGGCGTTGCCAGCTTCAGTAACCTGATCTTCAACACGGCCGGCAGTTACACGCTGACCGTGAGCGACGGTGCGCTGACCGCGGCAACCACAGGCAGCTTCACCATCAGCCCGGCCGCCGCCAGCAAGCTGGCGATCACGCAGACGCCCAGCAGCGGCACGGCCGGCCAGGCGCTCGGTACGACGCTGCAAATTGCGGTCGAAGACGCGTTTGGCAACGTCGTCACCTCCAATACGTCGACGTTGGCCGTCATTGTGGCCAGTGGTCCCGGCAGCTTTGCCAGCGGCAGCACAACCTCGGTCGCCGCGGTCAATGGCGTAGCAACCTTCAGCAACCTGGTCTTCGACACGGCCGGCAGCTACACGCTGAGCATCTCCGACGGCTCTCTCGCCGGCGCGACTTCGACCAGTTTCACCGTCAGCCCCGGCGCGGCCAGCAGGCTGTTGATCGTCCAGACGCCGTCGAGCGGAGCAATCAATCAGGCGCTCAGCCCGGCCCCGGAAGTGGTGATCGAGGACCAGTTCGGCAACGTCGTGACCGGCAACACATCGACGGTCACGATCGCGATGGCCAGCGGGCCCGGCGCGTTCTCGAGCGGCAGCACGACCTCGGTCGCCGCCGTCAACGGGATGGCCACCTTCAGCAATCTGATGCTCAACACCGCGGGCAACTACTCCCTGAGCCTGAGCGACGGCTCGCTGACGGGCGCGACCTCGGGCAGCATCACCATCAGCAACGCCTCGACCGCCACTCAGCTGGCGATCGCCCAGGCGCCGACGTCGGGAACGGCCGGCCAGGCGCTGGGCACGGCCCTCTCGGTTGCGGTGGAGAACGCCGCCGGTACCACGGTCACCTCGAACACTTCGACGGTCACGGTCACGGTGTTGAGCGGACCGGGCGGATTCGCCAGCGGCAGCACCACGTCGGTGGCCGCGGTCAATGGCGTCGCCAGCTTCAGCAACCTGATGTTCAACACGGCCGGCACGTATAGGCTGAGCGTCAGCGACGGCTCCCTCACCGGTACCACGACCGGCACGATCACAATCAGCCCGGCCGCGGCGAGCAAGCTCGCCATCACGCAAACACCGACGACCGGCACCGCGGGCCAGGCTTTGGGCACGAACCTCACCGTCGCGATCGAAGATGCTTTCGGCAACGTGGTCATGGGCAACAGCTCGAGCGTGACCGTCGCCCCGACGAGCGGCCCAGCCGGTTTCGCCAGCGGCAGCACGACGTCGGTGGCTGCCGTCAACGGTGTGGCCACCTTCAGCAACCTGATTTTCAACACGGCCGGCAGCTATACGCTGTCGGTGAGCGGCGCTTCGCTCAGCGGCGCCACGTCCGGCAGCTTCACCGTGAGCCCGGCGGCGGCGAGCAAACTAGTGGTGAATCAGGCGCCCACCTCGGGAGTGGCCGGCCAGGCCTTGAGCCCGAGCCTGACCGTCTCCGTGGAAGACGCGTTTGGAAACGTCGTCACCGGGAATAGTTCGACCGTGACGATCGCTTCGGCCGGTCCGGCCCGGCTGGCGAGCAACAGCACTGCGTCGGTCGCCGCCGTGAACGGCGTCGCGACCTTTAGCGCGCTTTACCTCGACGCGGCCGGCTCGTACACGCTGGGCGTCAGCGACGGGTCGCTGACGGGCGCCAGCACGGGCAGCTTCACCGTGAGCCCGGGCGCGGCGAGCCAGCTCTTCGTCTCGAATACCCCGGGCTCGAACACTGCAGGACAAACGCTGAACCCGGCCGTCACCGTCGCCGTTCAGGACGCTTACGGCAACGCCATCACGAACAGCACCGCAACCGTCACCCTTGCGGTGGCGAGCGGGCCAGGCAGTTTCGCGAGCGGCAGCACACTGTCCGTCGCTGCAGTCAACGGAGTCGCCACCTTCAGCAAGCTGACTTTGGATGCGGCCGGCAGCTACACGCTGAGTGCGAGCGCCGCGTCACTTTCGAGCGGCACCTCGGCAGCGATCACAATCAACGCCGGTGCGGCGAGCAAGCTGGCCGTCTCTCAGGCGCCCGCGACCGCCACTGCCGGGGCCGCGCTCAGCGCGGCCGTGACCGTCGCCATCGAGGACGCGTTCGGCAACACCGTGAAATCAAGCACGGCCACCGTGACCCTCGCCTTGAGCACGGGTCCGGGGACATTCGCCAGCGGCAGCACCCTGTCGGTGGCGGCCGTGAACGGCGTGGCCACGTTCAGCAACCTGCTCCTCGACACAGCCGGCAGCTACGTCCTAAAGGCCAGCAGCGGCGCGTTGACGGCGGCCACGTCGAGCGCGATTACGGTGAGCGGCGCGGCCGCCACCAAGATGGTGATCACGCAATCGCCCACGTCCGGCACAGCCGGCCAGGCCCTGACACTGCAGGTGACACTCGAGGATCAGTTCGGCAACGTTGCCACGTCCAACACGTCGACGGTCAGCATTGCCGCCAGCACGGGCCCGGCTGCGCTGGCGAATACCAGCACGACCTCGGTGGCAGCGGTCAACGGCGTTGCCACGTTCAGCAAGGTGATCTTCAACACGGCGGGAACTTACACGGTTAAGGTTGCCGACGGATCGTTGGCCGCCGTCACGTCGGGCAACATCACGATCGCGGCGGCCGCGGCCAGCAAGCTTGTCTTCACCCAGACGCCGGCCAGCGCCACGGCCGGCAAGGCGCTCAGCCCGGCCATCAAAGTGGCGGTGGAAGACGCGTTCGGCAACGTCGTCACCTCCAACACCTCGAAGATCACGCTGGTGGTTAACAGTGGGCCCAACGGCTTCACGAGCGGCAGCACCACGACGGTGGCGGCGGTCGCCGGCGTGGCAACTTTCAGCAACTTAGTGGCGACCAACGCGGGCAGCTACGTGATCGGCGCGAGCGACGGCGCTCTGACCAAAGCCGCGTCGTCGAGCATTACTGTGACTCCGGCGACCGCCAGCAAGTTGGTGATCATCCACACGCCGGGAACAGGAACGGCGGGTTCGCCTTTGAGCGCGATGCAAGTCGCCGTCGAAGACCAGTACGGCAACATCGTCACGTCGAACACATCGACGTTGACCGTGACTGTCACTTCCGGGTCATTCGCGACGGGGAGCGCGACGGCCGTAGCCGCCGTCAATGGCGTCGCCACCTTCGCCAATCTGATCCTGGCGACGAAGGGGACCTATACCCTCAAGGTCAGCGACGGGTCCCTGACGGCGGCCACGTCGGGGCGCATTTTGGTCGTCGCCTGAGCCCGTCACCGGAAGCGATCGTTGCCTGGCGATCACCTCAATCGCGTGCGGCCGTCAAGGCGCAGCCGACCAACGTCAGGCGCACCACCGAGTCAGCAGCGAAGGAGAGGGTCTGGCGGATTAGGCCGACCGGAAGCGGCGCCAGCCGCAGACGGGGATCACGCAGCACAGCGCCAGGATTCCCAGGTTGAGCGTCCCCGGCGTGGGAGAGACCAGGAAGCTCTGACCCTGGGTGTAGCCGGCGGGCTGCGAAGAATCGCCCTGCAAGAACGCGCCGCTCTGGAGTGTCGAGTTGGCGGCGGCCGCCAAGAAGCTCGACACGAGGGAGTTTACGGTGCTCGCGTTTCCGCTGTCGAGTGAGTAGGAGAATGGGCCGGTCGTGCTGCCGCTGTTGGCCAACTCGGTCCAGATTGCCAGCTGCAGAGCGGCCGCATAGTCGTTGGCCGCCACATTGTGATACGTGGTCCCATTGACCACCAGAGTGGCATACGTGCCGGTGATCTTGGTCTCGCCGTAGGTCTGGTAGAGGTAGTTGACCTGCGCGCCGTTATTCAGGGTCGGCACCGTCGCGGTCTGGGTGACTTCGTATTGCTGACCGTTCGACACATCGTGAAAGAGGTCGACGCAGAACGTCTGAAACGTCTGAGCCGAGCTTGAACTCAATCCGGCTTGCGTGGTCGCGGCCGTGCCCAGGTATTGTCCGGCGTAGTACTCGCCGCCGTTCTCTCCGCCGGGAGCGTAATTGAGCGTCACAATGTCGGCCGATTCAACCGGGCCGAATTGGAACCATTCGGGCGAAGCAAGCAGTCGTTCCGGCGCGGAAGCTCCGAGCACCAGCACGAGAGGCACAATCAGAGCGATCTTAGTGCGCGACATTGACGTTGGCCCTTTTGTTTCTTGCCGCCGGTTGATCCGTCTCGCCACTCGCGAAGTACTGAACAACCCTAGTTGCCGACTTGTGCCGGCTCTTCGGCGACGCTCCAGATTGCCAAACCCCGATTAACATGTCAAACCTAAACTGGACAAAACGTATACATTTCCGGAAATTCGTAACTCTCAGCAAGCATTGACTTTTCGTCAGATCGGCTCGACGCTTGGCGTCCGAACGCTCGGCCCGCCGGATCGCTCTCGGAAAGCAGCACGAGATGATACTGAACACACGTTTCCACTGTGCGCGCCCTGCGGGCTACAGTGCCGAAGGAATGGTCAACCGCGGGGCGTTGCCAACTGAACTTTCAACTCTTCGAAGGTCGAAGCCTCGAGTCGATTGAGACCCGCCTCAGACAGTCCGCTCGTGAGCGCTCGCTTGAACGACGCGCGGGCATCGTCGAGTTGACCGTGCAGGATTCGGGCGCGGGCCAGATGGAACAAGTGTACGGGGGACGCGCCGTCGCTGACGGCCGCTTGCAAGTCGGCGAGAGCGGCATCCGATTGGCCGGCCGCCAATTCCACGACCGCCCGAGAATCCAGTAGGCTGGTCCGCGGGCCCGACAGCGCGATGGCCTTGCCGACGAGCGATTGCGCTTCGGGCAAGTCCTTGTTCCGAAGGGCCAGGAGATAGGCCAGGTTGTTCAGAGCGTCGATTCGCGTCCGGTCATCGAGTGCCAGCGCGCGGCGGTAGCTGGCTTCTTCCTCGTCGTACTGTTCGAGTCGATCCTGGATCGCGGCCAGCGCCACCCAGACTGAGTAAGTCGGTCGGTGCGACGCAACCTCCCCCAGCGATTGCGCCAGCCGAGTGAGCAGATCGCGATCGGCCAGCGGCCACGTGGTGAGCGCCATACACGCCTGGTCGCGCTCCGCCGGCGAACCCTGCGCACACAAGCGATCGAATTCCGCGAGCGCCGCGGCACCACGGTCGCGCCGAATCAGAAATTGCAGATGGTCGGCCGATGCATTCTCTCCACGTCCCCCGGTGTTGCGAATCAACGATTCGGCGCGAGCAAAGAATCGCTCCGCTTCGGCGAGACGTTTAAGCCGCGTCAGCTGGTCGCCACACTCTTCGAGCCGCCGCGACGTTCCGCGACGTCGCGCCGCTTCGGCGCTTGGGTCGCTCATTTCCTGGTTCAAGGCGCCGACGATTCGCTCGAAGGCTTCGTCGTAGCGGCCCTGCGCCGCCAGGAGCCGGGCTCGCAGATCGGTCGTGAGAAAATCGCGCGGAGCCAGCGACTCCAGTCGTCGCAACCAGTCGTCTGCCGCGGCTAGCTCGCGTTCTCCCAGGAGGGCATCGATATAAGCGGTGAGGTGGCGCGGATCCTTGGAGCGCGCGACCACGTCGCGAAAGACCTGCGACGACTTGACCCATTCACCCCGCGCGCGCAACAGCCGCGCCATCACGATTCGGTCGTCGAGCGAGAGGACATTGGGGCGCTCGGCCAATCCGTTGAGCGTTTCGAGCGCTCGGTTTCGGCTCTCCGGAGTGGGGAAGGACGCCTGGATCATTGCCTTGGCCCGGCGATCGGCATCCGAGGCGGTCGGACTCTGCAGATTCTTCTCGATCAGCTCGAGAGCCTGCACATAGTTGGGATAGGTGCCCGCCGCGGCCAGCGACAAAGCCAGCGTCCGCCGCGCCCACGCGACGTTGGCAGGCTGCTTGGCCCCATCGGGGGACGCCAAAAATTCCTTGAGGAGCGATCGGGCCTGAGACGCGCGGCGAGCGCGGAGCTTCGTTTCCACGGCCAACCGACGGATGGGAAAGCGATCGGGCGTAGCCTTGAGCGCAGCGTCGTACGTCTTTTCCGCCTCCTGCACATTGCCGGCGAGCTGATAGGCATAGCCTTCGATTTCCCACGTGCGCTGCGGATCGATGGCCGACAGCGACTGTTTCAACGTTTTCTCGGCCGTCTCTTTCTTTCCGCTCGACGAATAAAAGGTGATAAGTGCCAGCCAGGGCGAGACTTCTCTTGGAGAAATTTGAATCGCCTTTTGGAATGCGGCTTCGGCTTCGTTCGCGCGGCCGTTGACCCGCAGCAGCTCGCCCAGCAGGATCGCACTGCGATAGTCCTTGCCAGCCGCGGCGGACTTCCGCGCCAGTGCCAGGGCCCCCTGCCGGTCGCCCATTTGCACCAGAGCCTGCGAGACAACGCTCGTCAGCTCAGCAGAAAACGGCACTTTTTCGTCGATGAGCTGGCGGACGACCGTTTCGATCTTCTCATTTTCCTGCCGATCGACGAGCAGGCCCAGCAGCCGGTTCACGACAACCGGACTGCGCTCACCCAGGTCGAACGCGGCCCGATACCTCTCCAAGGCCGCGTCCCCTTGGCCGCGAGCGTCGGCGATTTGTGCGGCGAGCAGCGGAATCTTCGGCCAGCTGGGAAACCGGGAGTGGGCTTCGTCCAACTGTGCGATCGCCTGGTCGAAGAGGGCATCGGACTGAGCCGCCAGCGACTTGTCCGCCTTAAGAGCAGCCTCGTCCTTCAGGCGCTTGGCGAGCTCCGCCGACTGCAACGCGTGGCCGTAATGAGAATAAGGCCCGTTCTGCTCGAGCGCTTCGACCTCGGTCAGTAACTTCGCAAGATCGTCGAGTTTCTCCCGCTGCGACGCCAGATCAATCAACAAGAGGCGGATTTGCAAATTGGCCGGCTCGGCGTCGGCGACTTTCCGCCAGAGCCGCTCTGCCACATCGTAGTCGGCGACCGAGAAAGCCAGGCGGCCGATCGGGAAGAGCAGATCGAGCTGGTCGGACGCCGAGAAACCTGGCGCCTCCGCGAGGGACCGCAACTGATCGCTGCGCGCAACGCCGTGGCGACGGACGAGATAACCCGCCCGTGCCAACCGCACAGCCACGCTGTCGCCCAGCTGCCGTTGCATCTCGCTCAAGAACCGCTCGGTGTCGTCCCACCGTTCCAGGCGCGAGGCGAGCGACGTGAGCGCGGTCCACAGCCGCACGTCTTTGGGCGCCTTGTCGATCGCCGCTCGCAACGTTCGCGTTGCCGCGTCGCTTTGATCCTTGCCCAGCTCGACCTCTGCTTCGAGCAGTGCGACATCGACGGAGAATGGCTGTTTGAGAACTTCGCGCAGCTGCGCGTCGATGCCCGTCCAATTCCGCTCGGCGGGGGGCTGTCCGAGCGTCTTCAGAATCGTGAGCCGCAGCAATTCAGCGTCCGTGTGCGCGGGGGCATCAGGACGCTGCCGCAAGCGACGCAGCTCGACAATGGCCTCGTCGACGCGGCCCTGAGTGCGCAACGTGTCGGCTAGGCCGACTCGCGCGGGCGTGAATTCTGGATCGACTTCGAGTGCCGCCCGATAGGCGCCGACTGTCCAGTCCTCGCGCCCGAGGCGCCTATAGCACTGAGCGAGCCGCAGCTGAGCGTCCTTATAAAGCTGGGGCCAGCGTTTGAGTTCCCCTTCGACGGACTCCAGCTCGTGAGTCGCCTCGGCCCATTTCGACTCGATGATGCGGATGCGCGCCGTCAGATAACGGACGATCGGGCGAGCCATTTCGATCGGACGCAAGCGATCGATCAACGTCTGCGCTTGCTGAATGTCGTTCGTTTCCAGGCGCAGATTCGCCAAAGTCCACAGGAGCGCGGGAGCGCCGTCGGTCGCTTGCAGGCCGCGGCTCAAGCACTCGCACGCCTCTTTGACGCGCCGTTCGTGCAGCTCGATCGACGCCAGCACGAGATAACACTCGGCATTGGTCGGTTCTTGGCGCGTAGCCCTGTCGGCGTAGTCGCGAGCCTCTTTCACCGCGCCGGCCGCTAGTGCCGCCTGCGCACCGAGCAGCAACGCCGGGCAACTGGACGGCGCCAATCGGAGCGCCTCTTTGACGTCCGCGGCGACCGCGTTTTGCAAGGTGTCTTCGCCATGCTGCGAATCGGCGGGGCGGGGCAAAGACCCGGTGGCACCTTTCCTTGAGGCCGAACTCTGCCGGGCGACGAAGACTTGCCGGATTGACGGATCGTCTGCGTGCGCCTGCAGGAATCGCGCGCGAGTAATGTAGGCCTCGCTCTTCGCGTGGTTCTGCTTCTCGGCCACCATGTTGGCGAGCACGACGACGGCCGCCTGCCCGTCGCGGAGCCGCTCGGCAAGGATCAGCGCCGACTGCTCGTAAGCCTTGATCGATCCGGGATCCTTCTTGATGGCCGTGGCGTAGGCGTCGACGGCCGGCTGCAGTTGCCCCAAGCCTGCTTGAGCGGCCCCGACCTCTGACCACAACTCGGCGTCGTCCGGATGCGCCTTCAATAGAAATCCGAGCTGGTAGATCGCGTCCTGATAGCGTTCCGCGCGAATGGACGTGTCGACGAGCCGGCGCCGCGCCTCCTCGTTGGCGGGATCGCGGAGAATGATTTCGCCGAACCAGGCGTGCGCTTCGCCGAACTGACGATCTTCGTACAGCAGGTTCGCGAGTCGCAGCATCGCTCGCGTGTCGTCCGGCGACATTTGCAGGTAGGTGCGGAAGAATCCAGCCGCCTCCTGGCTGTTGTGGGCCTGTTCGGCGCGCTCGGCTTCGCGGAGGAAAGCCGTCGATTGGCGTCCGACCTGATAGGCGTGCAGTCCAGAAATGATGAGACCGCCGACGGCGATCGCCACCACCAAGATCAGCAAGAGTTTGCTATTCAAACGACGCATGGGAAGAGTCTGCTGTCAGCTGCGAAGAGCGAGGGGACTTTGGCTGCAAAGAGCCGCGAGGGCGAAGCCGTTGACGCCGCGGTCGGCGTGCAGGTTCGCGAGCGCGTCACTTCCAAGAACGCAGGGCCTTCGAACCGAATCGGCACACGCCGATGACCAACAAGCAAAGTGCTGCAGCGACCGCGACAACAGCCGCGGGCGACCGCGGCCAGGGCGTCCCCAGGTCGGGTCTCGAGAGAGGAATGTTTTGCAGGGAAGTCGATATGTCGCGATAGGTCAAAAACAGTTGAATGGGGTTGGCGAACCTCACCATCCCGACGCAGGCGAGATAGAGTGCGCCGTAGAGTGCCGATCGCTGCAGCCAGGACGTTGATCGCCGTTCGGCCCACGATGCGACCGGCTCGGCCATTCGGCAGAGTTGGGAGGTGGCTCGCTCTCCCACGGCTCGCCACAAACCGCAGCCGATCATTGCCCCGAACTCGAGCGCCAGGACATCTCGAATCGACGGATCCCGGAGCGGAATCCAAAACTGCAGAGTCTCCGCGAGGATAGCCAGCAGTAAGCAGCCCATTGCCACTGGGATCATTTCGGTCGCGCGGGCGCGCCGTTTGGGCCAGGATGTGCACCAGGCAGCCGACCACAAAAATCCGACGGGGATAAATGCCAGCACGTTGGCAAACGGGTCGAGCGGCTGCGCAGGATCCCAACGCAACGATTCCCACACGCCCTCGAGGCGCGATTCGAGGTCGGGAGCGGCAAAGATCCAAGGGATCGTCGAGAGGTAGAGAAAACCGAGGGAAGCCAAAAGTGCAGCCGTGATATAGGCCGACTCGACCTGTCGCCAGACTCGGCCGGCGCGTTGGTCCGCGGCCTCGACGTTTTGTGCCGGCATGGATTGCGATTCGAGCCGCCATCCTCGAGCGGCTGCCGGAACGCCCGAGGGACCGACGGTTGCGACCGGTTCGTTCTGTGTACCTTCCATGGCCTCCTTCACGCGTCGGTTCGAATAAAAATCGGCACCCAGTCGCGCCCACCGCTCCGCGTAGGCCCGACTCCGTCGCGCCCCCGCGTCCAATGTCCGGCTGCCGCTCGGTCTCACCGTGCTCGATCTTTGTTGTAATTGGCGCGCAGCATTTGCGGCAACCGACGACCATTACAATGTCGCCGTGGTTTGCGCGACGACGGGCTCGACGACGCGCCAGCGGAGCGAGCGATCGACTCGGCCATCGCCCTGCAGTTGCTGGATGCGATTGATGCGGAAGTATTTCGACCCCGAGAGATCGTCTGCCGTCAGTCCGTGTTCGCGATAGGCGGCATAAATCTGTTCGACGCCGCGCGCCACCGTCCAGCGGGTGCGAAACTCGGGGAAGGTGCGGGCGATTTTGTCGCAATTAACGCGATAGCAACGCGCGTCGGGTCCGCCTCCCTGGGCATAGCTGACCATGCTTCCCGGCACGGCCTGCCGGACAATCTCGGCGACGTCGCGAATGCGATAGTTTTCCTCGCTCGAGCCGACGTTGAACGCCTGGTTGTGAATCCGCTCGCGCGACGCTTCGAGGACCACCAAAAAGGCCTGAGAAATATCCGCGATGTGGACGAGCGGCCGCCAGGGAGTGCCGTCGCTTTGAATGAGCACTTGCCCTGTCGCGTGGGCGTACGCAACCAGGTTATTCACCACGACATCCAGTCGTAGCGAGGGGGAGATGCCGTACGCCGTTGCGTTCCGCATAGAGGTGGGGCTGAAACGTTCGTCGGCCAGCTCGGCCAGATCTCGCTCGACGCGGACCTTCGACTCGCCGTAGGGCGTGATCGGGTTGAAGGTGCCCTGCTCGTCGATCGGCTCGTCGCCCGCCGCGCCGTACAGACTGCATGAAGAGGAGAAAATGAAGCGTGGCACGCCAGCCGCCTTGGCGAGAAACGCCAGACGTACCGAAGCCCGATGGTTGATGTCGAAGGTGCACTTCGGATTGACGTTGCCGAGCGGATCGTTAGAGAGCGCGGCCAGATGGATGACGGCGTCGAAGCCCGCCAGGTCCGCCTGCTCGACGTCGCGGATGTCTTTCGCGATAGCGGGTATCTCTGCAACCGGGTGACCGAACGAGCACCCCTCGAACAGGCCGCTGTCGAGACCGATCACGGTGTGGCCGGCCGCCTGCAGAAAAGGCGCCATCACCGCGCCGATGTATCCACGATGCCCCGTCAACAACACTTGCATGGATCGATCCCCGCCCCCGCTCCTCGCGCGCTTGGCCTGCCTCTAAAACGATTTGTTCAAAGGTCGTGCCGGCCCGACGCACTCAGCACGGCCTTGCGGCAATAAAAGGCCTCGGCGTAGCGGCTGGGCGAGTTGGCTTCCATCCCCCGCAGGCGCAACACGGCTCGGAACGTTTGCTCGTCGAACCACGATTTTGACCGCTGCGAGGCGAAGCACTCAAGCAGGATGGCGATTTTCCGCTGACAGATCGCGTCGGCGAGCGGCACGAACACGTTGGGCTGGCCGAAGTCGCCGTCGTATTTGGGAATCTCGTATTCCAGAATCAGGTGGTCGCGGAATGTGTTCCAGGTCAAATCCGAAATCAGCCGATGGTCCTGGTGACGGTCGTCGCGGAAGTGGGTGAAGATGACGTCCGGCTGAAATTCGAGCTTGAGCGACTCGAACTCGTCCTTGATGGCCGCGCCGACGAATGGAAAAAATCCGTCGCGATAATTCTCAAGCGTCACTTTTTTCTGACAAGCGTTTGCCAGGAAGGCGGCCGCGCTGGCTTGAGCCTCGCGCGATCGCTCTTCACTCGCGCTCAAGACGACCCAGCGGACGTCGACCTGCCGATTGCTCTCCAAGAGCGACAGGACCGTGCCACCGCAGCCGATTTCGATATCGTCGCTGTGCGCGCCCAGGCAGAGCACCTTGAGCGGCGCGTCCCCCGGATTTAGCAGTGGCAGTGTGAGCACAGCCGTGTTTCCCGTGCGCCGCGCGGTCAGCGCCGCGCCTCTTCGTAAATCGCCTGCACCGCCGCGTTCTCACGCGTGCCGAACCAACCGCGAAACATCAAGATGTCGCCCCGCCGCACTGCGTCGAGCAAGTCGCCCCGGCGTTCTGCGATCGGCCCGTCCGCCACATTGATCACACTGAATGCGCCCGGATACGCCAGCCGGTCGCGCTCGGACGTCGATGCGATGCCGCCGCGCAATTCGCGATAGCCGCTCAGATGAGAGTAGTAGCCCGCGTACTGAAACTCCGGGATGATCAGCGCGTCGGGAAACTGGCGGGCGAGCCGCCGCATCTGCTCGGCCCGCACGAACCAGTTGTCGACCTGCTCCTTCTTGCCCGCACCGTTGCCGGCCAGGGCCAGCGTCACGTTGGTGTCCACATAAAACAGGGTGCAGCCCCAACGACGTTTGGCGTAGGCGATCTTGCCGGCCATTTCGGTCACGGGATCGAAGCCCATGAAGTCGTGCCGCCAGGGAGTTGTGGCTTGTTGTCGGACGATTCGCGACGGGCGAATGCAAATCCCCGTCTTGAGGCCGGCGTCGGAAAAAACCCTGAACACCTCGTCGGCAATGGCGTTCATTTCGGGGGCGAGCTGCGGCAGCTTTCGCGGATCGCCCACGAACACCAGCGGCGGATACTCTTCGCCTTCGACATCCCAGACGATCACTCCCTGCGCACCCCGCAGCTCGCACTGCTCGAGGCATCGCCGGGCTCGCTGCCGCAGGAGCTGGTTCTTGAAGTTCTCTTGTCCGTCGGCCGTCGTCACATCGACGCGAGGGTCGTTGAGCCAGCCGCGAGGGTTCGTCGACGAGTGGTGCTGAGGGGCCGAGCTGGCGAGCATCAACATGGCGATCGGACGGCGGTCCGGCCAGTTGAGCACGCGGGGCGAGCGCTCGCGGAATTTCGCCAAGACGTCGCCGGCCAGATCGGCCAGTCCCGCAGGCGGCGGCCCGAAGCGGAGTGAGATCGCGATGCGGACCGACTTCCCCGGATCCAATCGGCAACCGTCGACGTGCACGAAATCGGACGTCTGTTTGCTGAGCGTGCCCACCATTAGGTTGTAGCCGGGGTTGACCGTCTCAAAATCTTTTTCGAGCTGCAGGCGAAATTCCAAGTCGAGGTTGGTGCCCACACCGACGAGCGTCCCGCGGCCGTAGTGGGCGATGATGGCCGCCACGTCGTCGACGGCGTCGGACGTTGTGTGCAGGTCGTTGTCCCAACCGGGGCCGGTCGGCGTGATGGGAAACGCCAGATCGAGCACGTTCATGTCGACTGCGCGAATCCGCCGCTCGCCGCGGTTCGTAAAGGTGATATCGAGATTCAGGCGATTCGTGCTCTCGTGATAGACGCACGTAATTTGCCCCTGGCTCCAGTTCTGCACGAGCGTGAGGGATTGCGGATCGAACGACGTAGTAGGCAAGGCGCTGCCCGGCACATCGTCAACGTCGCCGGACTCCCAGACCACATGCCGCAGACGAGGTTGGCCTTTTTTGAGCAGCTGCGTGCCCGCATATGTCAGCGAGACCAGACCGGCGTCTTGAAAGCCGGCAACCAGTCCATCGGCCGCGCAGGCCTTCGCCGCGAAGCTGGAGCAAAATGTCCCGCAGCAAAGCGCCGCGACGACCAGGGCCAGCGGCCCGCGCGATCGTCGTCGGCTCAAGGAAAGAGGTCTTCGCACGCTACGGCCGTGTTTCTGCTTTTTGGATCGGGAATTGGCCAGTCAGAGTCGCCGCACTATGGTTGTTTCCGTTCTTGCGGACCGTGTCCCCGTTTCCGCCGCCCACCGGTCCGCTCTGCGATCCCTTCCAGACTTCCCAGGGGGCGTTGCCCTGGCCGTAAATCTCTTCCAGCTGCTGGCGGTCTTTGAACGTGTCCATGCAGGTCCAATAGCCGCCGTAACGAAACGCGGCCAGCTGCCGGTCCTGGATCAGGCGCTCAAAGGGTTGCTCCACCAGCTCTTCGCCCTCCCGCATGTAGCCGAAGACGTCTTTGCGAAAGATGAAAAAGCCGCCGTTGATCAGCAGGCCGGAGCCGCTGATCGGCCGCACGGAATTCACGGTGTCGCCGTCGAAGCCGATGATGTGCGAGCTGTAAGGCGGGCGCACAGCCAGGAAGCTGGCGATCTTGCCGTGCCCGCGAAAGTGATCGACGTATTCGTCGAGCGGCAGATCCGTTAGCCCGTCGCTGTAGTTTGCGAGAAACACTTCTTCGCCGTCGAGATGGCGCTCGACCGCCCGCAGCCGCTGGCCGACCTTCGAATGGAGTCCCGTGTCGACGAAGGTGATCTTCCAGTCGTGAATGTCGCTGTTGAGCAGCTGCAGGTTCTGCCCGCCGTTGGTCAGAATGAAGTCGTTCGACACGCACTCGTTGTAGTTAAGGAAGTAGTTCTTGACGGCGTCCGCCCTGTAGCCCAGGCACAGGATGAAGTCGTTGTACCCGTAATGGGCGTAATACTTCATCACGTGCCACAAGATGGGGCGATAGCCGATCGTGATCATGGGCTTGGGAACGGGGTCCGGATATTCCTGAATCCGCGTGCCCAGGCCGCCGCAAAAAAGAACGACTTTCATCGGTAAGACTCGACGAGGGAGTGCTGGCCGTTCGTTGCCCGGCCGAATCGATCAGTGCGCGGTAAAGTCTGCGTTGTCGGAGTCGCGACGTAAGACGCTGTTAGGCGTAGGGTCGGAAGACGGGTTTCACCGGCGGACCGACAAGATACTTTTCGACGCCGTTGTCGAGCGCCTGCCGATAAACGCCCATCGCTTCGGCCGCCGCTTGGATGGTCAAGTCGATGTCGCCATCGGTGTGGGAGTAACTCACGACGAAGGACGGCGCCAATACGCCCCGTTTGAGCAGTTCTTGCAAGAACAAGGCGCGAAACTCTTGGCTCGGCCGACCCTGCCGGTCGCGCGTGGTGAATAACAGGCAGCACGGGCGCCCCAGGCACTCCACCTGCCGCTCGACGCCCGCCCTGTGTGCCGCGGCGGTAACGCCCGCCCGCAACCGCTCGCCCTGACGATAGAGATGGCCGACGACGTCGTGATCGCGATAGGTCTCCATCGTGGCGATGGCCGCGGCCAGCGCGTGTGTTTCCGCTCCGTGCGTGGTCGAGAGCAGAAAGACTCGCTCGCCGTCGTGATCGAGGCCGCCCAGCCGCATCACGTCGCGGCGGCCGGCCAGGGCCGAAACTGAAAAGCCGTTTGCCATCGCTTTGCCGAACGCTGATAGATCGGGCTGGATGCCGTAAACGTGCTGGGCACCCGACTTGTGCCAGCGAAAGCCGGTGATCGTTTCATCGAACACCAGCAGCACACCGTGCCGGCGGCAGGTCTCCTGCAGCCATGAGAGAAAATTGTCGCGAGGCTCTTCGAGGCGAGCGGCTTCCAGCACCACGCAGGCGATCTGGCTGCCCGATTCGCGCATCAGTTGCTCGACACTCTCCCGGTTGTTGTAGGCGAACTTGAGAGTTCGCGAGCGAGTCCATTCGGGAACGCCAGCGGGCATCGGCGTGCTGCCGATAAACCAGTCGGCCGTCGAGAAGAACGGATGATCGCCGCAAATCGCGATCAAGTCGCGGCCCGTGTAGGCCCGCGCCAAACGGATTGCGCCGTCCATCGCGTCGGAGCCGTCCTTGCAGAACTTGACCATCTCCGCCGTGGGAACGAGTTGCAAAAACCGCTCCGCGCACTCCACCTCGATCGGGGCGGGACGGCCAAAGTTCGTGCCCAATGGCAGCTGGCGGGCTGCGGCGTTGATCACCGGCTGGTAAGCATGTCCCAGCGTGACCGAACGCAGCCCCATGCCGTATTCGATGTATTCGTTCCCATCCAGGTCCCAAACGCGACACCCCTTGCCGCGAGCGATGAACGAGGGAGCCAGCTGCGGAAACTGGTCGTCCCCCTTCGCGTAAGTGTGGCACCCGCCGGGAATGACCATGCGCGCGCGTTGGGCCAGCCCTTTACCGTGGTCGTACCGCCGTTCAGTTGTGGCAACCTCCGTCGCCGGAACCGTCGTGGCGGGAGAAAGGTCGGTGGGAACGTGGGAAGTCATCGCGACATCACCGCTTCAGAAGGCTGCAGCGTTTGAGGAGCGGACGTCGCTACTTGGCCAACGCCAAAAACCGCGTCGTATTGTTCCGTAAGAAGGACCTGCCAGGCAGCCACTCCATGCTCGAGGCTCCTGGCGACTGCCTGGCGGTCCTCGTAGAGACTGTCGACGATGACCAGCAGCCGATTGCCGTCGAAGGCATCGATCGGCACGCTGGCTTCGTCCTGTCGGAAGCGATGGACAACGAAGTCAACTTTCGGATCGTATGACACGGCCGCGACCGGCACGTAGCACGCGTACGCCAAGACCACGCCGTGCAGGCGGCTGGCCACCACGACGTCGAGCGTCTGCAGCACGTCGAGCAGGTCCGGCACCGTTCGGGCGGAGGACACCTGTAGCCGACCGTTCGACGGCAGCGCGCCGCTGCTTTCGAGTCGGGCGACGAGATCGGCCATCACGCGATGGTCGGCCCCGGCCGTCGCGAACAGCACTACTTCCTCGTCGCGCAACAATACGCTTCGCACAAAATCGGCCAGCCGCTCGAGGTAACTGTCGTAACGGCGTCCATCTGGTTCGGGCCACGCGTACGGGTCACACCAGGCAATGGGGCTGATGCCGATGCGGCGGCGCAGATGCCCCTCGGGTAGGTTCGTCGGCATGCGGAGCGAGAACGCCAGGTCGGGGAACCAATGATTGGGCTCCGGTGCGCCGAGGTCGCGCGCGAGATCGACTGCAAAATCCTCGCGGAACGAGCAATAGTCGGCCGTCTTCAACGCGGATCCGACAAGCCAGCGACCGAGCGCCGAACGCAGCGTGGCCGAGCCCGAGCTGAGGATAATGAAACGTGCTCCGGCCCGTCGCGCGAGCCAGGCGAACTTGAACATCGCGTAGGGATGGCCCCACGGCCCGCCCCAGAATTCGTCCAACTGCCC
>Ga0210396_10001220_pt1 | contig 28841 bp, 28 predicted proteins | sample IncBWH17OmetaG_FD_155466 | JGI IMG/M metagenome (GOLD analysis project Ga0210396, IMG submission 155466) | Forest soil microbial communities from Barre Woods Harvard Forest LTER site, Petersham, Massachusetts, United States - Inc-BW-H-17-O ...
GGACCCCCATGCCGACAGCCGGCCGGGCCTGCTGGTCCAACTCGCCTTTGCCGCAGCCGATTTTGCCTTCCAGCAGTGGGTGCGCCAAGCGATGGCGCCCCGGCCGCTGGATCGCTACGTCACCGAAGCGCTCGAAGCGGTCAAGAGTCCCCATTGGGAAAGGAAGTCGAGGTCGTGAACGACAAATACAAGGTCGCCGTCTGGGCGACCGGCGGAGTCGGAAGCTACGCGATCCGTACCATCGTCGACCGTCCCAACCTTGAACTGGTTGGGGTGTGGGTGCATTCGGACAACAAAAATGGCAGGGATGCCGGCGAACTCGCCGGCATCGACCCGGTCGGCGTGCACGCCACCCAAGACGCATCGAAGATCCTCGGCGGCGATGCGGACTGTGTTGTCTACGCCGCCCCGGCACCGCACCGGATGAAGGAGGCGATCGGCGACCTGTGCCGAATCCTGGCCGCCGGCAAGAACATCGTGACGACGGCGATATCCGGGCTGGTGTACCCACGCGGCTCCATGCCGCCCAAGGTCATTGACGCGATCCGCGGCGCGGCGGAAGCCGGAGACAGCTCGTTGTACTCGTCCGGCATCGAACCGGGATTTGGCGCCGACTTATTCCCGATCGCGCTGATGTCGATGTCGCATAAGGTGTATTCCGTTCGCGGCATCGAAATCACCAACTATTCCGAGTACCCGAACCCCTACGACATGCATGAGCTGTTCGGATTCGGCCAGTCGCTCGACTACCAACGCGGGTTGAAGGCGCCCGGCACCCTGCGCTGGGGCTGGGGCGCCGCGGTCACCATGGTCGCCGATGCGCTGGGCGTCAAACTCGACGACATCCGGGAAACGTGCGAATTTCAGGCCACCCCACGCGATATCACGACCGCATTCGGACTAGTCGAAGCCGGTACCGTCGGCGCCACTCGCGCACGATGCATCGGCGTGGTCGACGGCCAGGACATCATCACCATTGAGCACGTCGACCGCCTCGCCGACGACCTCGCCCCCGACTGGCTGAAGGGCCGAACCGGCGGAACCGACGGCATCTGGCGGGTCATCATCGACGGAGAGCCGAGCATCGACGCGGAATTCGAAGTCGGGCATCGCCCCGGCGAGAGCCATAACGATCACGGCCTGCTGGCGACCGGCATGCGGGCGGTCAACGCCATACCGTGGGTGTGCGAGGCCGAGCCGGGAATCGTTGATGCGCTGCACATCCCGCTCACCTCGCCGGTGGGGTCATTGCATCCGCACCGGGATGGGGTTCCGGCTTTCTAGTGGCTACGCGCTAGCCGACGTGCCACCGTCGACGGTTAGCACAGTGCCGGTCGTTGTCGTCGATGTCGCGAAGTACAGGGCGGCTTCGGCGACGTCTTCGGGTGTGCCTTCGCGCGGCAGCGGCCGGTCGCTGCGCATTTTTGCTCTCGTTCGCTCGACGAACTTCTGGACGGCCTCGGGAGGGAGACCGCTGACCGACGAAGCCAGGATCGGTGTCGGGATCCCCCCGGGTGCAATGCAATTCACGCCGATGCCCAGGGGTGCGAGCTCGGTGGCAACGCTCTTGCTGAAGTGGATGACGGCGGCTTTAGACGCGCGGTAGGTCATCACGCCGCCGCCTGGCTGCAGTCCGCCGATCGATGAGATGTTGATGATGCTGCCGCCGCCGTGGTCCGCCATGTGCCGGGCGGCGGCCTGGGTGCCCAGCATGACGCCCAACACGTTGACCGACATTACGCGCTGGAAATCGGAGAGGTCGGCGCTCAGGAAGCTTTTGTGCATCTTGCTGGAGATGCCGGCGTTGTTGACCATGACGTCGAGTCCGCCAAAGCGTTCCACCGCGGCCTGAACGAGGACGTCAACGTCCGCGACGTCGGCAACATCGGCGTGGTGAAACCACGCGCGGCCGCCACATTGCGCGGCGACTTCCCGGCCGGCGTCGTCATTGACGTCGGCGACGACGACACCGGCGCCCGCAGCAATGAATTTCTCGACGATTCCGAGGCCGAGGCCGGATGCGCCGCCGGTGACAATGGCAACCTTCCCGGCCAGTGAGAGGGTCATCGCGGCTGTCTCCTTTCGTACAGAAGGGACTTGGTCATTTCGCTCGAGACCCTAATCGCAAGTAGTTGATATTGCGCAGATGTGGGGCCTCGCAAGTCCGTGCTGCGGTGATTAATGCGCAATGGCCGGCGGGTAGGGCAGATCCGTGCTGGTGTTCGCGTCGACGTGCACGGGGTGCCCGAGGTAGGGAAAGGCGCGCTGAGGACAGGCAGGGCGGTCGCAGATCTTGCAGCCGGCCCCGATCGGCACAATCACCTCGGAATCCATCAGGTCGATACCAACCGAATAGATCAGCTTCTCGGCGTGGGCCACATCGCATCCGAGCCCAATGGCGAAGCTCTTATCCGGGCCGAGGTAGCGACTGGGCTCTGCCGTGGTGGTCCTGGCGATCCAGAAATAGGTGCCTTCGTCGGGCATCTGGGCCACTTGCGTCAGGAACTGACCGGGCCGGGAAAAGGCGTGGTGGACCACCCACAGGGGGCAGTTTCCCCCGACGCGGGAGAAGTGAAATGCCGTGGCGAGAAGTGAAATGCCGTGGCGGACTGCCGTTTAGAGATGTTTCCTGCGCTGTCGGTGCGGACGAAGATAAATGGGACTCCGCGTGCGTTCGGGCGCTGCAGCGTGGACAGCCGGTGGCAGATGGTTTCGAAACCCACCTCGAACCGTCGTGCTAATTGGTCGATGTCGTAGCGCACAGCCTCGGCGCCGTCGAGGAATCTTTGATACGGCAGGAGCAAAGCGCCGGCGAAGTAGTTGGCCAGACCGACGCGGGCTACGCCGCGCGCGTCGTCGCTGAGCTGGTCGTCGCTGGCGATAAGGCCGGCAATCAGGTCGGCCTGGGTGAGCAGGGCGATCTGAGTCGCGAGCTGAAAAGCGCGTTGGCCGGGGTGTAGCCACCGTGCCAGGTACAGCGTCTTCGTGTCGGCTTCAAACAAGCGTTTCGAGTTCGGATTTAGCCTCTGGCCATCGTCGACGACCACGGTGACGGCGAGTTTGTCATCAAGAAGCTCCGCCAACTGGCCGTCGAGCCCGCCGATCCGCAGGCGGTTTCGGTCGAACAACGCCTCGGCCGCAACATCCAGTTCGCCGACATAGTTCTTTCGGTCGTAGAAGAAGTCGCGGACTTCTTCGAACGGCATCGGCTGCTGGGGCGACGCCGATATCTCGACGTTCGCCCGACTGTGCAGCGCTTCCAGGTCGGTGGTGGCGTCGTGTAACCGCCGGTGCAGGTTGACCAGCGTCTGGCCCACGGCCGGCATCCGGGCGACGAGCTCCTCGATTTGAGCGGCAGTCGCGGGCCCGTCGGCGAGGACCTCCCGCAGGTCCGAGATCAAGCGGGCATCGGTATCCGGCGCGAAATACCGACTCGGCAGGCCGAAACGTTCGGTAAGGGTGAGCAGTACCGGGACCGTGATCGGGCGCTGGTCGTTCTCGAGCTGATTAACGTAGCTGGTCGACAACCCCAAGACGCGCGCCAGCGCCACCTGGGTCAAGCCGTGCTCCTCGCGCAACCGCCGTAGCCGAGCACCGGCGAATGTCTTCGCCACCTGTGTCACAGTACGCCCGATTTCTTTCACAAGATTCGCAAAATCGTAGAGGTAAGGACACAAAATTACGCTTTTATAGGGGATTTACGCCCCATCCGTGGCTGCGTACTGTGCAACTTATGCGCATCCATGACGTTCGAACTCGGCGCAGCGCCGAGGATTTCCCTCGCAGCGAACACCTGGCGTGGAAGATCGCCGAGGTGGCGGCGGACCCGGTCGCCGTGCCCGCCGATACCGAGGCGATGGTGATCAACCGGATTATCGACAATGCCGCGGTTTCTGCGGCCTCGGTCATCCGCCGCCCGGTAGCCACCGCGCGGGCTCAGGCGCTGGCGCATCGCTCCTCAATCAGGGGCGCCAAAGTTTTCGGGGTGGACGGCGACTATTCGCCGGAGTGGGCAGCCTGGGCCAACGGTGTCGCAGTGCGGGAACTGGATTTCCACGACACCTTTCTGGCCGCGGAGTACTCCCATCCGGGTGACAACATCCCGCCGTTAGTGGCCGTCGCCCAACACCTCGGGGTGGGCGGTGCGGACCTGATCCGGGGAATTGCGACCGGGTACGAGATCCAGATCGATCTCGTCAAGGGAATTTGCCTGCACGAGCACAAGATCGACCACGTCGCGCACCTCGGTCCGTCAGTGGCCGCGGGCCTGGGCACGATGCTGCGTCTGGACAAGGAAACTATTTACTCTGCGATCGGTCAGGCGCTGCACCTGACGACGGCCACCCGACAGTCGCGGAAGGGTTTGATCTCCAGCTGGAAGGCGTTCGCTCCCGCGTGGGCCGGCAAGGTCGCCATCGAGGCCGTCGACCGCGCCATGCGCGGGGAAGGCTCACCCGCACCCATCTGGGAAGGCGAGGACGGGGTGATCGCCTGGCTGCTGTCCGGCCCCGAGCACACCTATCACGTCCCGTTGCCCGAGCCCGGCGAGACCAAGCGCGCCATTCTGGACAGCTACACCAAAGAGCATTCCGCGGAATACCAGAGCCAGGCCCTGATCGACCTGGCCCGCCGGATGCGCGAACGCATCGGTGACCTGGGCCAAATCGCGACGATCGTACTCCACACGAGCCATCACACCCATTATGTGATCGGCACCGGCGCAGGCGACCCGCAGAAGTTCGACCCGGATGCCTCGCGGGAAACGCTGGACCACTCGGTGATGTACATCTTCGCGGTCGCATTGCAGGACGGCGCCTGGCATCACGAGCGGTCCTATGCGCCGGAGCGGGCGCACCGGCCCGACACAGTCGAGTTGTGGCACAAGATCTCCACACGCGAAGATCCCGAATGGACCCGGCGCTACCACTCCACCGATCCCGCCGAGAAGGCATTCGGCGCTCGCGCGGAAGTCACCCTCAAAAGCGGTGAGGTGATCGTCGACGAGATCGCCGTCGCCGACGCTCATCCGTTGGGTGCCCGGCCGTTTGAGCGCAAGCAATACATGGCGAAGTTCACCGAACTGGCCGACGGCGTGATCGACGAAGCGGAGCAGCAGCGGTTTCTGTCGGTGGTTGAAGGTCTGTCGGGACTTGAGGCGGACGCGCTGGGCGCGCTCAACCTCGCGGTCAATCCACTGGTGCTGGAAAAATCGCCGACGATCCCGTCGGGGATCTTCTGATGAGCGGGCTGATCGGCAGTGCGGTGCCCGCCTCCGACAAGCGGGCCCGGTTCCGCAACGGGCTCGAAAGCGGCCGGTTGCAACGACTTCCGGGAGCATTCTCGCCGCTGGTCGCCAAGCTGGTCGCCGACGTCGGGTTCGACGGGGTATACGTGTCGGGTGCGGTGCTCTCCGCGGACCTCGGTCTGCCCGACATCGGACTGACCACCCTGACCGAAGTCAGCACCCGAGGCGCACAGATCGCGGCGGTGACCGACCTGCCCACCCTCATCGACGCCGACACCGGCTTCGGCGAGCCGATGAACGCCGCGCGCACGGTGACGGTACTGGAGGATGCCGGGCTGGCCGGCTGCCATCTCGAGGACCAGGTCAACCCGAAGCGATGTGGGCACCTCGACGGGAAAGTCGTTGTGCCGACGAGCGAGATGATCAAGCGCGTGCGGGCGGCGGTAGCTGCCCGGCGGGACCCTAATTTCGTCATTTGCGCCCGCACCGACGCCGCAGGTATCGAAGGGGTGCCCGCGGCGATCGATCGTGCCAAGGCCTACGCGGACGCGGGTGCCGATCTCATCTTCACCGAAGCCTTGCAGACACCCGCCGAATTCGAGCAGTTCCGGACCGCATTAGCGACGCCCTTATTGGCGAACATGACCGAATTTGGCAAGTCGCAACTGCTCACGGCCAAGCAACTGTCCGACATCGGCTACAACGTGGTGATCTACCCGGTGACCACCCTGCGGTTGGCCATGTACGCCGTCGAGGTTGGGCTTCGTGAAATCGCAGACACCGGAACCCAATCCGGCCTTCTTGATCGCATGCAGCACCGGAGCCGGCTCTATGGGCTGCTCCGCTACTCCGACTACCTCACGGCCAAGCAACTGTCCGACATCGGCTACAACGTGGTGATCTACCCGGTGACCACCCTGCGGTTGGCCATGTACGCCGTCGAGGTTGGGCTTCGTGAAATCGCAGACACCGGAACCCAATCCGGCCTTCTTGATCGCATGCAGCACCGGAGCCGGCTCTATGAGCTGCTCCGCTACTCCGACTACAACCAATTCGATTCAGACATCTTCAACTTCGAAATTGAAGGAGCCAAGCCGTGAGCACTGTCAACGACCAACCCCGCATCTACAAGGGTCTGGCCGGCGTCGTCGTCGACACCACCGCCATCTCCAAGGTCGTCCCGGAGACCAACTCCCTGACGTACCGTGGATACGCCGTGCAGGACCTTGCCGCACACTGCAGCTTCGAGCAGGTGGCCTACTTGCTGTGGCATGGCGAACTGCCCAACGACCAGCAGCTCGCGCTGTTCACTCAGCGGGAGCGCGCTACCCGCCGGTTGGACCGATCCATGCTGTCGCTCCTGCAGAAACTGCCGGACACCTGCCACCCGATGGATGTGGTGCGCACACTGATCAGCTATATGGGCGCCGAAGACCCCGATGAGGACGACAGCAGCCCGAAGGCGAACTACGCCAAGTCATTACGGATGTTCGCGCTGCTGCCGACCATCGTCGCCGCTGACATGCGCCGCCGGCGCGGCCTAGAGCCCATCGCCCCGCACAGCCACATGAACTATGCGCAGAACTTCTTGCACATGTGCTTCGGCGACGTCCCCGAGCAGGTGGTCGTGGACGCCTTCGAGCAGTCCATGGTCCTCTACGCCGAGCACAGCTTCAACGCGTCCACATTCGCCGCACGGGTGGTCACTTCCACCCAGTCCGACATCTACAGCGCCGTAACGGCAGCGATCGGTGCGCTCAAGGGCCCGCTGCACGGGGGTGCCAATGAAGCGGTCATGCACGACATGCTCGAAATCGGCACTGCCGACAAGGCATCGGAGTGGTTGCAGGGCAAGCTGGACCGCAAAGACAAGATCATGGGATTCGGTCACCGGGTGTACAAGAACGGCGACTCGCGGGTGCCGACCATGAAGCAAGCTCTTACCCGTGTCGCCGCCGCTCGCGATGGTCAGCGGTGGCTCGACATCTACAAGGTCCTGGAGCAGGGGATGGCAGCGGCCAATGGAATCAAGCCGAACTTGGACCTTCCGACTGGGCCGGCCTATTACCTGATGGGCTTCGACATCGCCTGCTTCACACCGATTTTCGTGATGAGCCGGATCACCGGGTGGACCGCCCACATCATGGAGCAGACCGCGGCCAACGCTTTGATCCGTCCGCTCAGCGAGTATGTGGGCCCACCGCAGCGACCACTCACGGCCGCGTCCCGTTGATCAGCGCGGCGCGCGCCAGCGTCTGCTCGGCCATCTTCACGTGCGCGGCATCGACCAGCACGCCGTTCACCCCCACCGCGCCGCGGCCCTTGGCCTCAGCCTAGCCTCCCGGTAGGCCGCGACATTGGCTTCGGCACGGGCGATCTCGTCGGCGGTCGGCGCGTAGACCTCGTTGGCGATCGAAACCTGATCGGGGTGAATCGCCCACTTGCCGGTGTAGCCCAGCAGGGACGCCCGACGCGCGTCGCGCTCATACCCGGACAGGTCCCGGTAGTCGGGATAGGGCGCGTCGATCGCGTCGATGCCCGCGATCCGCGCCGCCACGATCACCTTGTTGCGGGCGTAATGCCAGAAGTCACCGGGGTATTCGCCCAGCGGGACGAAGTTGGTGTCCACCCGCGCGCCCTGCGACAGCGAGAAGTCACCGACACCGAAGATCAGCGCGTCCAGCCGCGTGCTGGCCACCGCGATCTCCTCGGCGTTGGCGAGGCCCTCCACCTCCTCGATGAGCACTTCGAGCCGAATGCGCTCGCGCAGGCCCAATTTCGACTCCAGTTGGGAGAGCAGCACATCCACCCACCAGACGTCACGCGCCTTGCGGGCCTTCGGGATGATGATCGTGTCGAGGTTCTCCCCGGCCTTGGTCACCACGTCGACGACGTCGTCGTGGCACCACTGGGTGTCCAGACCGTTGATGCGGACGGCGCGCGCGGTGCGTCCCCAGTCGATGTCGTTGAGCGCGTTGATCGCCTTAGTGCGTGACTCTTCCTTGAAGGCAGCGGGCACCGCGTCCTCGAGATCCAGGAACACCAGGTCCGCACCGCACCGGGCGCCCTTCTCGAACATGTTGTCGTTGCTCGCGGGCACCGCGAGCTCGGAGCGACGCAGAAGATCGGTCATGGTGAGTTTCCCTCTGTCACAACACGCCGCGGGCGCGCAGGTCGTCGATGTCGTCCGGGGTCAGGCCGAGCAGCTCGCCGTAAACCTCGGCGTTGTGCTCACCGAGGCGGGGACCCAGGTGGTCGACGGTGCCGGGCGCCGACGAGAAACGCGGGACTGGGGCCTGCACCATCATCGCACCCAGCTGGTGGTCCTTGACGGAGATGAACACTTCGCGATGCGCCAGCTGCTCGTCGGCGACCAAATCGGCGATGTCATAGACGGGCGCCGCGGCCACCTCGTGCGTTTCGAACACCGCCATCGCCTCCGAAAGCGTCTTGGTGGCAACCCAATCCGCAACCACGATGTCGACCTCCCGGGCCCTGGCCAGCCGCCGCTGCGGATCCAGGAAATCGGCGTCCTCGAGCAGGTCGCCCCGGCCTATCGCGCGGAACACCCGCAGCGCCAATGCCGGTGAGCTGCCGGACATGGCCAGCCACCGTCCGTCCCCGGTGCGGTAGGTGTTGCGCGGCGCCGAGATGTCCCACCGGTTGCCGGACCGCTCGGGCACCAGCCCCAATTGGTCGTAGCCCAGTAACGTCTGCTCCAGCAGCCGGGCCAGCGGATCGATGAGGTTGACGTCGATCAGTTGTCCCGGTGCGCCGTGTACGTCGCGGTGATACAGCGCCATCATCACCGCGTAGGCGGCATTCAACGATGCGACGCCGTCGGCCAACATGAACGGCGGCAGGGTCGGCGGCCCGCCGGCCTGACCGGTGATGTGGGCGAATCCGCTCATCGCTTCCCCGAGCGTGCCAAATCCCGGCCGTTCACTCTTTGGCCCCGTCAACCCGTAGCCGGTGATGTGCAGCATCACGATCCGGTCGTTGACCGCGCGCAGGCTCTCGTAGTCCAGACCCCACTTCCGCAAGGTCTGCGGCCGGGTGTTGAAGATGGCGACGTCGGCATTCTCCACCAGGCGGCGCACCAGCTGTTGGCCCTCGGCGCAGCGCAGATCCAGCGTGATCGATCGCTTGTTGCGCGATATCGACTTCCACATCAGCCCAACGCCGTCGCGCTGGTTGCCCCACGCCCGGATCGGATCGCCGTGCTTTGGTTCTTCGACCTTGATCACATCGGCGCCGAACTCGCCCAGATAGGTTGCAACCAGCGGAGCGGCCGCCAAAGTGGCGAGGTCGAGCACCCGCACGCCGTCAAGCATTTGCACCGGCGCACACCCTGGTGTTCGAAGGTCGTTGCAGCCCAAGGTGTCCGCGCAACGTCGTCGACTCGTACTCGGTGCGGAACAGTCCGCGGCGCTGCAGTTCCGGCACCACCATGCGCACCACGTCTTCGAACGCTCCGGGCAGATGCGTTGCCGCCAGGACGAAACCGTCACAGGCGCCGCTTTCGAACCAGTCCGCCATCTGGTCGGCGACCTGCTGGCCGGTGCCGACGAAGCGCGGCCCCTGCAGCAGAGTGGCGCGATGGCCGGCCAGGTCGCGCACGGTCACCGGGCGGCCCCCGCCCTGGAAAGAAATGTGGGTGCGCAGGTTCTGCACCAATCCCCGGATGCCGGAGGCGGACGCGATGAGCTCGTCGGTCACCAGGTCATCGAGATCGTGCTGTGCGAAGTCGTAATTCATCAACTCCGACAAGAGTGTCAGCGACGCCATCGGGTGAACCAGATCGTTGAGGAACAGTGCTTCGCGCTCCTTGGCGTGGGCCTCGGACTCGCCGACCACAGCGTAGGCCATCGGACAGATGCGGACCGCGCCAGGATCACGCCCGGCCTCACCGATGCGTTCTTTCTGGTCGGCGTAGTGGTTGCGCGCGACCTCGATGCCCGGGTCGCCGGTGAAGATCAATTCGGCCCAGCGGGAAGCGAATTCGCGTCCCCGGCCCGAGGATCCGGCCTGGATGATGACCGGCCTGCCCTGCGGGGTGCGCGGCACGGTCAGCGGTCCGCGCGCGGAGAAGTACTGGCCTTCATGGCCCAGCTCGTGCACCTTGGCCGGGTCCGCGTATTGACCGGACGCGCGGTCGTGCAGGATCGCGTCGTCCTCCCAGGTGTCCCAGAGGCCGGTGACGACGTCCATGAACTCGTCGGCGCGGTCGTACCGTTCGTCATGCCCCAGATGGGCCTCGACCCCGTAGTTTTGCGCCTCACTGTCGTTGACCGAGGTCACCACGTTCCAGGCGGCCCGGCCACCCGAGAGGTGGTCCAGCGTGGCGAAGGTCCGCGCGACGTGGAACGGCGCGTAGTCCGCGCGACGTGGAACGGCGCGTAGTAGGTGGTCGAGTACGTCGCGCCCAACCCGATTCGCGATGTTGCCTGCGCCAGGACCCCTAGCACCACGCCGAGGTCCAGCTTGACCGGACGAGCACCGTGGTACACGGCTTCGGCCACCGACCCGCCGTAGACCCCAGGCATCGCCAGGCGGTCGTCGAAGAACATCAGGTCGAAACAGCCCTCCTCGAGCTGGCGCCCGATCTTGGCGTAGTAGGACGCGTCGAGGTAGCGGTGTTCGGTCGCGGGGTGCCGCCACGAGCCGGCATACACCGAGGTGCTGCCCGCCTGCATGAACGCAACGAGCGCCATCTTGTCGGTTCGAGAAACCATAGTCGAAATCTAACATCTGATATTTCAGATTTCAAATATCTCATTTGATACGATGCGTAAATGCCAGCGATCGATATTTCGGGCACGGTGCGCGAACGCGCCGCTCGTGAACTCAGGGACCGCATCCTGACCGGTGCCCTGCCCGCCGGCTCGCGCATCGACCTCGACGCGATCACCGAGGAGTTCGCGACCAGTCGAACCCCGGTCCGCGAAGCGTTGCTGGAGCTCTCCTTCGAAGGTCTGGTCCAAGTCGCCCCACGCAGCGGCGTGACCGTCATCGGCATCAGCCCCAAGGACGTCCTGGACAGCTTCACCATCCTCGGCGTGCTGACCGGACAAGCAGCCGCGTGGGCGGCCGAGCGGATCGAGCCGGAAGAACTCGACATGCTGCGCGAACTGGCGGCCGACGTCGTCGCGCGATCCGGTGACGACAGCATCGGCGAGGCCAATTGGCATTTCCACCAAAAAATCCACCGCGCTGCGCACTCCCCGCGGCTGATGACCCAGATCAAGCAAGCGGCGCGCGTCGTTCCGAGTAACTTCCTTACCTTGTTCCCCGACCATGAGAAGCACTCGCTCGACGAGCACCAAGAGCTGCTCGACGCACTCGGCGACAAAGACGCCGAGCGCGCCCGCGCTATCGCGGAGCGACATGTCCTGGACGCCGGGCGATCGCTGGCTGACTGGCTGGAGCACCGCAGCACCGCATGAGCCCGTGTAATCGCGGTGCGTTATTTCGGCGGAAAGCCTCCGGTGGCCACCGGCCCCCAGCGCCGCGGCGTGATACGAATCAGGCATTTACCCTGCTCGACCATGGCGCGACGGTATTCGCCCCAGTCCGGATGCTCGCCGGCGATCACGCGGTAGTAGTCGACGAGCGGTTCCACCGCGTCGGGCCCGTCGATCACCTCAGCGTCGCCATCGACTTGCACATAAGCCCCATTGAATTCATCGGAGAAAACGACCAAGCTGGCGGTCGAGTTGCGGCGGATGTTCGCGGATTTTGCGCGTTGGGGATAGCTCGAGATAACAACTCGGCCTTGCCCGTCGACACCGCCGGTTACCGGAGAACTCTGCAGCGAACCGTCCGAACGGAAGGTGGTCAACATCATCTTGTGCCTTGGCCGGATGAACTCGAGCAGTGCGGGCAGATCGACTGCCTCAGCTGTCGCCACTTTTGAAGCCACGATCTCATCGTAGCGTCTGGTTCCGTAGCTGCTCGAATATTCTGCAGCGCAACGCATCTGACGTTCGGGGTTCGGATGGCCAGCGCGCGGGAGAGCGCCGCCGTCCCCGATTGGGATCCGAAGGGATGTTGCTCCCGACGATCTAGCCGCGGCTTGAGTATTTTCGTGTAGTGGCGATGCACCAAGTCCCGGCCCAGTACTTGCTGTCGCCGCGTGCACCGAGCCCGCGCACGCTCATCGACATCATCAACGAAACCGCAGCGCGCTACCCGGACGCCGCAGCGATCGACGACGGCACCGTGCAGCTCACCTACAGCGAGCTGATCGCCGACATCGAGGCCGGCGCGGCCTGGCTGGCCGCTCGCGGAATTGGCCGCGGAGACAGGGTCGGCATCCGGATGCCGTCGGGTAGCTACGCGCTGTATGAGGCCATCCTTTCGACGCTGGCCACCGGCGCGGCGTACGTGCCGGTCGACGCCGACGACCCCGACGAACGCGCCGAATTGGTTTTCGGTGAGGCCAACGTCGTCGCGGTGATCACCGAAACGGGCTTGCTCCGCGGCCCCGGCTCGTCGCGCGGCTGGCGGGCCACGGCGCCGCTGGCCCGAGACGACGCGTGGATCATCTTCACGTCCGGATCGACCGGCACGCCAAAAGGTGTGGCGGTGACCCACCGCAGCGCCGCCGCGTTTGCCGACGCCGAGGCACAGATGTTCCTGCGGGACAACCCGATTGGACCGGGTGACCGGGTGCTGGCCGGGTTGTCGGTGGCGTTCGACGCGTCGTGCGAGGAGATGTGGCTGGCCTGGCGGCACGGCGCCTGCCTGGTCCCCGCGCCGCGGTCGCTGGTGCGCAGCGGGATGGACCTCGGTCCGTGGTTGGTCACCCGCGACGTGACCGTGGTGTCCACGGTGCCGGCGCTGGCCTCGCTGTGGCCCGCCGAGGCACTTGAAGCGGTGCGGCTGTTGATCTTTGGCGGCGAGGCCTGCCCTCCGGAGCTGGCCGAGCGGCTCGGCCCAAGTATCCAAGAGGGCCGGGAGGTGTGGAACACCTACGGCCCCACCGAGGCCACCGTGGTCGCGTGCGCGGCCAAGCTCGATGGGGCCGGGCCGATCAGCATCGGGCTGCCATTGCCGGGCTGGGACCTGGCCGTTGTCGACGCGGACGGCCAGCCGGTCGGCTACGGCGAGGTAGGCGAGCTGGTGATCGGCGGCGTCGGGCTGGCCCGCTATCTAGACACGGACAAGGACGCCGAAAAATATGCCGCGATGCCGACGCTGGACTGGGCGCGCGCCTATCGCAGCGGTGACCTGGTGCGGCTGGAACCCAACGGGCTGTATTTCTGCGGCCGAAGCGACGACCAGGTCAAGGTCGGGGGCCGCCGCATCGAGCTGGGCGAGATCGACTCCGCGCTGGTTCACCTGCCGGGGGTCAGCGGCGGCGCGGCCGCGGTTCGCCGCACCGCCGCCGGCACACCGGTGCTGGTCGGCTATCTGGTCAGCGCCGAGGCGTCGTTCGACATCAACGAGGCACGCAAGCGGCTCGCCGAGCACCTGCCCGCGGCGCTGGTGCCGCGGCTTGTCCAAGTCGAGGAGCTGCCCACCCGCACGTCGGGCAAGGTCGATCGCGATGCGCTGCCTTGGCCGCCGCCCGGCGGCTCCGATATCGAGGAATCCGCCGACCTGGCCGGCACCGCGGGCGACCTGGCGAGGTCATGGCGGGACCTGCTCGGGACGGCGGTCGACGGCCCGGAGGCCGATTTCTTCGCGCTCGGCGGCGGCTCGCTGGCCGCCGCGCAACTCGTCGCTGCGCTGCGGCATAAGTATCCGCAGGTCACGGTTGCCGACCTGTACGACCATCCACGGCTCGGCTCGCTGGCCGGGTTCCTCGACGAGCTCGAACCTCCGCCGCAGGTCACGAAGCGGGTGGTGCGACCCACCCCTCGGCTGACCCAGCTGACGCAGACCGTGTTGGCGGTGCCGTTGGCGACGCTGGCGGCGCTGCAGTGGGTGACGTGGCTCGCGCTGGCCAACGACGTGGCGCGCGCCCTGCATCTGGTGCCGTGGGCCGTGGCGGTGAACTGGTGGCTGGTCGCGGTGGCGTTCGTCTTGTTCGTCACGCCGGTGGGCCGGATGAGTATCGCGGTGTTGTTCGCGCGCATGTTGTTGTCCAGCGTGGAGCCGGGCACCTATCGTCGCGGCGGGTCGGTGCACTTGCGGGTGTGGTTCGCCGAGCGGCTGACCGAGGCCAGCGGCGCCGAAAACCTCGCCGGAGCGCCCTGGCTGGTGTACTACGCCCGTGCGGGTGTGGTTCGCCGAGCGGCTGACCGAGGCCAGCGGCGCCGAAAACCTCGCCGGAGCGCCCTGGCTGGTGTACTACGCCCGCGCATTGGGCGCCAACATCGGCAAAGGCGTTGACCTGCATTCGAGTCCGCCGGTGACCGGGATGCTGACGCTTGGGCACCGCAGCGCGGTCGAACCCGAAGTTGACCTGTGCGGGCACTGGATCGACGGGGACAAGTTTCACATCGGCAGGATCACGATCGGCGACGACGCGACCATCGCCGCCCGGACCACCCTGTTGCCCGGCGCGATCGTCGGCAAGAACGCCGATGTGGCTCCCGGCTCGGGCGTGATCGACAAGATCAAAAACAACCAGTACTGGAAAGGCTCGCCCGCGGTGAAGTCGGGCAAGGCCCGCCATCCGTGGCCCGACGAACGGCCCGCCCGAAAAAGCCAATGGGTCGCCATGTACGGGCTCACCTCGCTGGTGCTGGCCGGTCTGCCGCTGATCGCGGTGGCGAGCGGCCTCGCGGTGATCGCGGCAGCGGTCCACCACACCCGCAGCTTGTCGCAGGCGGTGCTGCCCGCGCTGCTGTGGACACCGGTCGCGGCACTGGCCGGGCTGATGGTGTACGCGCTGCTGACGGTGCTCGGAGTGCGGGTGCTGTCGATTCGGCTGCACGAGGGCTATCACCCGGTGCGCAGTCGCGCCGGCTGGCAGCTGTGGGCAACCGAGCGGCTCACGGACGCCGCGCGCAATTACCTGTTTCCGCTGTATGCCGGCATGCTGACCCCGGCCTGGCTGCGGCTGCTCGGCGCCAAGGTCGGCCGCGGCACCGAGATCTCGACCGTATTGCTGATCCCCAAGTTCACTGTGATCGAGGACGGCGCGTTTTTGGCCGACGACACCATGGTCGCGTCCTACGAGCTCGGCGGCGGCTGGATTTACGCGGCCAAGACGACGGTCGGCAGGCGCGCGTTCCTGGGCAATTCGGGAATAGCCCAGCCGGGCCGCCGCGTGCCCGACGAAGGACTCGTTGCGGTTCTGTCGGCGACGCCTCCCAAGGCCAAGCGCGGCTCGTCATGGCTGGGCAGCCCGCCGATGCGGCTGCGCCGGCGGGCGGCCGAGACCGACGCGGAAACCACATACGACCCGCCGCCACGGTTGAAGGCGATGCGTGCGGTGGTGGAGACGTGCCGGCTGCTGGCGGCGTTCACGAGCGTCGCGATCGGGCTGGCGGTGCTGGGTGCATTGCAGGCACTCGCAGAGACGTTCGGCATTTGGTGGGCCGCGCTGTGCGGCGGGCCGGTGCTGCTGGCCGCGGGCGCGGTTGCCGGCGCAGTCACCGTCGCGGCGAAATGGCTTCTGGTGGGCCGGATCAGGGCCGGTGAGTTTCCGCTGTGGTCATCGTTCGTGTGGCGCAACGAGGTCGCCGATACGTTCGTCGAAACCGTCGCCGCGCCCTGGTTTGCCCGCGCCGCCAGCGGGACGCCGGTAATGAACCTGTGGCTGCGCACGCTGGGCGCTGAGGTGGGTCGCGGCGCGTGGTGTGAAACGTATTGGCTGCCCGAGGCGGACCTCGTCACGCTCGGCAGCGGCTCCACCGTCAACCGCGGCTGCGTGGTGCAGACGCACCTGTTCCACGACCGAATCATGCGGATGGACAGCGTCGTGCTGGAATCCGGCGCGACGCTCGGCCCGCATTGTGTCGCGCTGCCCGCGGCCCGACTGGGCTCCGGTGCGACCGTCGGTCCGGCATCACTGGTGGTGCGCGGCGACGAGGTGCCACCGTCGACGCGCTGGCAGGGCAATCCGATCAGGCCGTGGAACCCCGGCCGCAAGAAGACCGGTGGCAAGAACCCGGCCGAGCCAGGCGTGCAGGACACCGCAGCGTGAAATCCTCTGCCAAGAAGGCCCAAAATAAGTTGGTACCGGCGGCGCTCGATGACTACCTGCCCAAAAACGGCAACCCCGGCTATCAGGTGTCGCGCTACGAGCTGGATCTGGAGTACAAGGTCGCGATCAACCGGCTGTCGGGATCGGCGACGATCACCGCGGTGGCGCTTACCGAGTTGCAGGAGCTCACGCTCGACCTGTCCAGCGCGTTGACGGTGTCAAAGGTGTCGGTGAACGGCAAGCGTGTCGCCCAATTCTCTTGTCGCGGCGGAAAATTGCGTATCCGGCTGCCATCCAAGCCCGCGACCGGGGCGGCGCTGTCGATCGTCGTGCGCTACGGCGGTTCGCCCAGACCGGTGCGGTCGCTGTGGGGTGACGTCGGTTTCGAGGAGCTGACCAATGGCGTGCTCGTCGCCGGGCAACCCAATGGCGCCGCGTCGTGGTTCCCCTGCAACGACCACCCCAGCGCCAAGGCCGCCTACCGCATTCAGATCAGCACCGAAAGCCGGTATCGGGTGGTCGCCAACGGCAAGCTGGTGTCGCGACGGGCACGAGCCTCACAGACGGTGTGGACCTACGAACAACCCGAACCGACGTCGACCTACCTCGTCACCCTGCAGATCGGCATCTATGACACGGCGAGGCTGGCGCGGACGCCGGTGCCCATTCAGGCGGCGCTGCCCGAGCGGCTGCGCGCCGACTTCGACCACGACTTCGCCCGGCAGCCCGAGATGATGGAACTATTCGTCGAGCTGTTCGGACCGTATCCGTTGGCGAACGGCTACACCGTTGTGGTCACCGACGATCCGCTGGAGATACCGCTTGAGGCCCAGGGGATTTCGATCTTCGGCGCCAATCACTGCGCCGGCACGCGCGGTAGCGAGCGGCTCATCGCCCACGAACTGGCGCACCAGTGGTTCGGCAACTCGGTGACCGCCCGGTGGTGGCGTGACATCTGGCTGCACGAGGGATTCGCGTGCTACGCGGAATGGCTGTGGTCCGAACACAGCGGCGGGCCCAGCGCCGACGAGCTCGCCCGTTGCTATCACGAACAGTTACGTGAGAAGCCACAAGACCTGCTGCTGGCCGACCCCGGACCGCGCGACATGTTCGACGACCGCGTCTACAAGCGCGGTGCGCTGACGCTGCACGCGCTGCGCGCGCGGCTCGGCGACGAAAAATTCTTTGCGCTGCTTAAGGATTGGACGACCCGGCATCGCCATGGCAGCGTCGTGACCGACGACTTCACCGGCCTGGCGGCCAACTACTCCAGTGAGTCGCTGCGGCCGTTGTGGGATGCATGGCTGTACTCGACTCGAGTGCCGTGACCGGAAGGCGGCGGTAGTATCCGCGCATGCCGTTGGCGAGCGGCGCGACTTTTACGACCCCGCGTTGTTTGTGGCCCCGCCTGCGCCGGCGGCGGACGGCGCTCACTGACGCCGGGCCGTAACCGGGCCGCGCTACAAGTTAGCCAGGTCGTCGGGAACGTCGACTTTGTGCTCCAGCAGGACCTCGAGAGGTACCACCTCGAGGGTTCGTTCGTGGGTGGACGCCAGCACCACGGGGGCGGCGCAGCCGTCGTGGTGGGCGCGCAGCCAGTTCAGCGCGGTAACGCACCAGCGGTCGCCGGGCAGGAGACCGGGGAACCGATACTCGGGAACCGGCGTCAACAGGTCGTTACCGATGGAACGCTGGTGCTCCAGGAACGCAGCTGTCACTACAGCGCAGATGGTGTGCCGGCCGACGTCCTCGGGCCCGCTCGAGCAGCAGCCGTCGCGGTAGTAGCCGGTAAGTGGGTCGGAGCCGCACGGTTCCAGCGGACCGCCCAGCACGTTGCGATCAGGCACGTCTTTAGTATCGCGCTCCTCGGCGTGAAGTTTGCAGGAACTTGCGGTAACGAACCATCGCGTCGCTGCGGGTCAGCGTTACACGTCCGCCATCCGGTAGCTGGATAGCGGATTGGCTCAGAACGGCCCCGCAGTCGCAGCGTCCGTCTCGGTTTATATCCGAGCGATCTGCGTAAACGCCGCGCCCGTGCGCGTGAGTTCTTCTTGCGCCGCTTGGTTCAAAGCCAGTGGGCCGAGGCGATGCCGTGACCGGGGTGGAATTATCCCGTACCCCCTCCTGACCGCGCTGCTGCACGGTAGGTTCTGCGGTGTGATACTCACGGGGGCCTTTCTGGCCGAAGACGCTGCGACGATCGATAACAAACTCAATGTGGCGGGCGGCGTCCTGTCCAAATTTACGGTGGGGCCTGACCGGTCGGCCCTGTTTGTGCTTGTGGTGCTGACGCGGCCGGACGAAGGTGATTCCGACCGGCGGATTGAGGTAGAGCTGATACCTCCGACGGGTGAGGAGCCCGTACACAGACGATTCGAGATACCAGAGGCCTCCATCGGCGAATTCCCGGGTTTCGCGTACTTTGCCGTGGACGTAAACCTGCCTGTCAACGGCCGCTGGGTGATGGTGGTGACTGGCGGCGCTGAAGCGATCACCCTACCCCTGCTGGTAGACGGCTGGGCACCGCCGCCGTCGCTCGGCATTTGACGAGCCGGCGTTCCGCGGCGAGCAACCGTCAGGGCAGATCGCTAAGCGGCTGACCTAACGCCTCGCGGTTTCATGCGCGCGTTTCCGCGCTCGACGCGGCCCCGTGCTATCGCGCCGCGTTGGCCGTAACTCGTCCGGCGCGGCTGAGGACTAGCGCCACGAGCACACCGAAGACGAAGCCACCGACGTGGGCGAAGAACGCGACACCGCTGCCACCCGTCTTGTCCGGGTGGACCAGCGCGTAGTTGCCCTCGAAGAACTGGTACAGAAACCAGAGGCCGAGGAAGATCCACGCCGGGATCCCGACCGGGAACCACCCGATGAACGTCAGGATGCGTGAGCTGGGATAGAGCACGATGTAGGCGCCCAGCACGGCTGCGATCGCGCCACTGGCGCCCAGATTTGGTATCTGCGCGTCGGACGCCGTACCGAAGAGCAGCGTCATCGCGGTTTGTAACACCGTCGCGGCGAATCCGCCGGCAAGGTAGAAGACCAGATAGCCGAGCCGCCCGAAAGCGTCCTCCACGTTCTTCCCGAAGATCGCCAGAAACAGCATGTTGCCGAGGATGTGATCCCAACCAGCATGCATAAACATGGACGTGATCCAGCCAACGCCCCAAGGTATGCCCAGGTGGCAAGTGTTATTGACATCGCACGGATAGAACGATGCCTGATTAACCGCGGCCTCCCCGTTCGGTAACTCATAGAACAGAAACACCGCGAAGTTCGCGACGATCAGCGAGACGTTGACGATCGGGAACCGGCGGGCTGGAATGCCATCGGAGTAGGGGATCACACGAGCTCCTTCCACCAGCAGCGGCTGGTACTGATGGTGCGGCCTAGCAGTTCTCTTTCGTCAAACTGAATGCATCGTAGAGTTTCGCCGTCTTTGGCGCCCATCGTCACCGCGCCGATCCCCTCAGGTGAGCGCGGGCACTACGGCATCGGTGAGGAGCTGGACCGACTTCCATGCTTCATCGTCGGTGAGGAGCTGGACCGACTTCCATGCTTCATCGAGCGGCATACCGCCGACCAGCGGGTGCAACACGATCGGTCCGTAGTTCGCGGATTCCTTGGAGTCGCGCACCTCGGCGATGAGCTGGTCGGGAGTCAAAAACCGATATCGTCCCGACGCCCTGACCTCGTCCAGAGTCTGCACTCCAGGCAGGTGCATCAGCGAACGTTCGTCGGCTGACCACCCGCCGTAAGTGACCGCCTCCCAAAGGATGTGGTCACCGAGTTCTGCCCACGCCCGGTCCGGATCCTCGTGCAGGTAGATCATTCCGCGATTGGTTGCCCCCGGCATGAGGACAAATGGCGTGATGCCGGCGCGGGCGCACAGCTCACGATAGTAGGCGTCGATCTCGGGCAGGTAGTCGACCAGGCTGAGCGGGAGGCCAAAGCGCGCCGCCCGCCGCGCTGTGGCGCGCACGCCGCCGCCGACATACAGCGTCGGATGCGGCCGGGACCAGGTACCGGTGCAGACTCCCGCGTCCGGATCAGCGCCTGACCAGACCGACAGCATCCGCTCGATCAGGCTGTCCATCAGCTTGCCCCGCCGGCTGAAATCCAGGCCGAGCGAGTCATATTCGACCGCGCGGTAACCCAGACCCACCGTGGTGTGCAGCCGACCTCGACTCATGTTGTCAACGAGCGCGATGTCTTCGGCGAGCCGGACCGGATTCCACAACGGCCCCAGCGCGCAGTCCACACTCGCAATCAGCCGCTCGGTACGCGCCAGGAACATCGCCGCAGCCATGATCGGATTGCAGCTCCATCCGTGTCCTGTCACGTGATGCTCATCGACACTCACCGAGGTGATGCCCCGGGACTCGCCCCACTGCGCCAGTTCGAGTGCGGCGGAGATCAGCTGGCCCTGTGTGCGTGGTTCTCCTTGCGGGGAGCCGAAGTTGAAGCGCAGCACCGTCAGTAACATGTCCAACCTCTGTCAGGCTTCTTTGGGTGGCGCCGCCATCGATTGCAAGAATCCAGGCCAGTCGGGAAACAGCGCGCGGTCCACGATCTCGATCCGGGTACCGAAAGCGTCGACGTAATAGGCGAACAGCGCAAGATCTGACTCAGCAGACGGCTGGGCGACGTCCGCGGTCATTTCGAAGCTAAAGCCGTTGCGCTCCAGCATGCGACCGGTTTCGGCGAGATTGTCGGTGAAGTAGCCGAGGTGATGGACGGAGTTGCCTGGTGCGGCCGTCCACGGACTTCCCGGAACCTCCTGGACGAGTTCGAGATGTGGACCCTGCACCGAGTAGACTGGTGCGGCCGTCCACGGACTTCCGGGAACCTCCTGGACGAGTTCGAGATGTGGACCCTGCACCGAGTAGACGATCGTCGAGGTCAGTTCGCGGCTCCCCGCCGCGGTGCGGAAGGGCAGCGTGTAACTCAGCGGAGTGATCCACCGGTAGCCGGTCAGCGCAGTGAGACGGGCCATGGCGGCATCGAGGTCGGGCACCACGATGCCGGTGTGGTAGAGGTCTTCGGGTCGTAGTGCGAATGCCATGATCCTGCCCTTCCGTGCGGGTCCTACACACAGTCCGATGCACCGTCGACGACGAAGACCGCACCGCTGGTATATCCGCTCTGCTCGGTGCACAGAAAAGCCACCGTGGGCGCAACCTCCCCGGCGGATCCGAAGCGGCGCAACGGGATATGGGCCAACTCAGCGTCCACCAGTTCTTGCGCTGCGCGCATGGGCGCGGTCATCGGCGTGTCGATCAAACCCGGTGCCACCGCGTTCACCCGGACTCCCTTGTCCGCCCACTTGACGGCGAGATTTCGTGTGACACAAATGACCCCGGCCTTCGCGGCACCATACCCGGGCACCAGTGGGACCGCCCGCAGCGCGGACATCGACGCCAGGTTCACCACGCTGGCACCTCCGGGCGCGGTCGACGCCTTTAGGGCTTTGTACAGCCGGACCGTCAATCGGTACGGACCGGTCAGGTTGAGCGCGACTGACGCATCAAATCCGTCCGGTTTCGATTCATCAAGGCCTCCGGGGAAATTCGCACCCGCATTGTTGAACAGCACGTCGAGTACGGTGAAGCTCTGGGCCAGAGCATCCACCGAGTCGGGGTCGGTGATCTGTAATTGGTGATATGTCATCCCGGACAGGTCGGTGTCGTAATCCCCGGCGTCAGGCTTGGTTCCGGTGATGGTGACCTCAGCCCCGGCATCCCGGAACAACACCGCGGTGGCGTGGCCGATCCCGCTGGTACCACCGGTGATCAGCGCTGTGGTCCCAGTGAAGTCGAAGCTGACTCGCGCCGTCATGAATCGCTCGCAATCTGTTGTCGCAGCCATGCGCCTTCCCAGAAGTTCGTACTGGCGGCCAGTAGGCTTTCGTGGGCTTCCCTTAGCACCGCGCGCGCTCCTGCATGGTCTGGGGGCACGAGCTCCGCAAGGTGGATAGCGTGCAGGGGCCGGCCGGCGCCAAGGTGTTCGCGGGCCCGATCCACCAGTCTGTCGGCGCCCGCCAGTTCAACCACGTCGGCGCTGACGGCGCCGAATCCAACCGGATACAGCTCGGTCGTCGATTGATGGTGAAACCAGCCTGAGTAGTTCTCCCAGATGGCGCGTACGTCCCACGCAACCTTCCCGTATCCTTGGCCCACTTCGAATTCCGCGGGCAAGGTGATCTCGCGCATCAGGGTCCGGACGTCTTTTCCGGCGTTCATCCCGGCGACGGTCTGGTCGTGGATGTATTGGATCGCGTCGCGCAGCCGGGTCAGCTCGGCGTTGATGCGAACGGCCCCCGCGACCGGCTCGAAGTGGCCGGTCACCAGCAGTTCGGGCTGCAGGTCGCGTACCCGCTCGACGGACGCGATGGCGGTCACGGCGTCCCGGTACCGGTCGCCGCGCATGGTAACAAGGTTGGGGATGTGCCCAAATAGCGGTCCAAAGGCGTTTCCGCACAGACATATTCGCTCCTCTGGCAGCCACACCACCAGTGAGTCGGTTGTCTCGCCGCCGGGTACCGAGATTAGCTCCATCCGCCGCCCGCCGACCTCCAGGGTGAGCGCGTCCTCGAAGTCAAGGTCGACGACGGGAACGCTCTGGCCAGGCAGATGTTTGGTACCGAGGCGCCGTTGAATGGCCCGGATGCCTTCCGCCAACGTGTCCTTGAAGGCGAAAGCGCTGCGGCTGGCGCGGTACGGAATGAGACGTTCGTTATCATCGCGCCAGCGGGTCCAGTTCGCTTGCGCAACAACGGTTGTGTCCGCGTCGCGCACGCTGTCCAGACCGCCGACATGGTCCACATGGCCCTGGGTGAAGATAATGTAGCGCACCGGCGAGGAGTCGACGGCGTCGAAGTCGAAGTTGGCGCGATGCACCGGTCCCTCGAAGCCCATCCCGGCGTTGATGATCACCCGGCCCGCATCGGTGGTCAGCAAGTATGCGTTCGACAGACCCGGCGAGCACCACAGTCCCGGGGCGATCTGCTCGGCCTTTTCGGCAGCGGCCGGGCGCATCGCGTCGGCGCCGGGCCGGCGGCGATACACCGGTTCGAACTCTTCGGTGTTGGTGCCCATCGTTGTGGTCTCCTTCAGGGCTCGGGGCGGACGTCGAACCTGTTGAAGTAGAAGTCGAACCGCTCGCGCAGTTGGTCGGCCGAGATGCCGAAGTGCCGCTGCAGGTCGTAGTGGATCCGGCCGTGCTTGCCGCGGGGATTGCCGCCGAGGTAATTCCGGAAGCTCCCGCGCACCTTGGCGGTCAACTCGACTCCGCCACGCTGGTAAAGATCTTCCAGCAGCGGCATCTCGTTGCCGTTCAGGTGGTGAAAGCTGATGTCGAGGCTGCGTTCGGCCGGCACCAGATCGCGGTCGCGCACGCAGTCGCTGAGCAGCCGATGCACGCGATCGCTCCAGTAGTCCAGTAGCCAGTCCGGGTCGATGCTCGTCCTGCGCAATCGGTCGGAATAGGCCATCATCGTGATCGCCGACTGGATCACCGCGACGGGATCACGATGCGTGAAGGCCACTGTTGCGTCCGGGAAGGTGGCCATCAATGGGCCAAGCTGCTCACAGTGCTGGGGACTCTTCAGGACCCAGGTCTGCGGGCCGCGCAGAAATGTCAAGGCCTGCAGCACTTTCTTTAAGTACGCGTAGTGCCGGGTCTGGTCGAGCCCCAGGTAATGGTCACGCCAGTTGGGCACGCGCGCATGCCATTCCAGGACGTAGGCGGCCAGATCGAGGTCGAGGAGTTCGACTTCCTCCTCGATCGCTTCGGGGAACCGATCGTGCATGGCGGCCACCACGGGAGCGCTGACCATGAGTGCGTCGTGTTCGGCCTTGGCTCGTGCGTAGCGGGGATCGACTCCGAAGATGTCGGGGCCTTGGCCGAGTGCCGGTATCGGATCCTGGCTTTCCCAGTACGGCAGTGCGCGCCTGCGCGGATCGACCGCGATGAGGTTCACCAGATGGGTGGTTCCCGATCGCGGCATCCCCACGACGATGAAGGGCTTCTCCAGCGGGATCGACTCGATCTCGGGATACCGCTTGATGAGGTCGGTCAGCGACAACCGGTTCCGCAGCAGGCGAACCACTCGTTGCCGCAAGGACGAGCGAGTGAGCTGGGTCAGACCTTCGTCGGCTTCGATCGCGGCCACGTGCGCAGCCAGGCGGTCACCGAAGCCGTCCGAGTCGTCCAGGTCGTCTCCCACACCTGCCTGGTCGATGGCTTCGACAAGCATCCGATCGATGTCGAATTCGACGGGCTTGGCCTCGGTGAACTTCAGAATCTGACGCTGGACATCGGTCAGCTTGGGCGACGTCAGATCGTCGAAGTCGATGTCGCCCACCGCAGAACTCACGCGACCTCCTCGACGTTTGCTTTGTCGAATATATCGACCGCCGCCCGGGGCGGTACCCTGCAGCGAGAACCAGCCCATTTCTCATCTCGGCAGAAAGGTTGTCCGGTGCTCGTCGTCACTACCAATGACCTTCCCGGTTGGGAGATCCAACGTGTGTGCGGCGAAGTCTTCGGGCTCACCGTCCGATCGCGAAATGCCTTCTCCCAGTTCGGCGCCGGATTCAAATCAATGTTCGGCGGCGAGCTACAGGGCATGACAAGAAACCTGGCCGAAAGCCGCAATGAGGCGATGACACGACTGATCAATGAAGCGCGTGGCAAGGGCGGCAACGCGATCATCGGGATGCGCTTCGACACGACCGAGATCGGCGACGTGTGGACCGAGATCTGCGCCTACGGGACCGCGGTGCAGGCCGTGCCGGTCACCGACGCCGCGCGCTACTCACCGACGCCGCGCGCTACACCGCCTCGCAACTAGGTTACGGGGGAGCCCCACAGCCGCAGCCCCAGCAGCGATAGCCGCACGGCCCAGGGGTTAACTTAAACCGATGGCAACACCGAACCAACCCGGAAACCCGTACGAAGAACCGCCTTGGAGCGGCCAGCCTCCGGGTTATGGACCGAACCAGTATCCTCAGACGCCACCGCCGCCGCCGGGATATCCGACCCCGCCGGGTTACCCGCAGCCGTACTATCCCGGGCCAGGGTACGTGGTCGATCCTCAGGCCCCATTTGGGCGCGATCCCGCCACGGGCGTACCCCTTTCAGATAAGTCCGCCGTGACCGCCGGCCTCCTGCAGCTATTTTTCGGCGTGTTCGGCATCGGCCGCTTTTATATCGGTACGACTCAGATCGCGGTCCTACAGTTGTGCCTGGGTCTCGTCGGGATCTTCTTCGGCCTGTTCTGCCTTGTCGGCCTGCCGGTCTTGCTGGGCGTCGCCGTCTGGGCCGTCATCGACGCGATCCTGATGTTCACCGGAAGCGTTAAGGACAACTTCGGCCGTAAGCTCCGCTAGGACCGCCCGTACCCGCTCAAACAGGGAAAATATTTCGCCGATCGAGGCACTGAATCCTGCTGGGTGACAACGGGATAACAATTCCCGGCGCAAGGTGTCGCGACTCGCTTCGCAAATACCGGGAACAGGGCCCTGGGCAACTTATCGTCAGTGCGTGTACCGCCGAACGGTCCTGAAGCTACCGCTGCTGCTGGCAGCGGGTGCTGCATGGGCCCAAGCGCCGCGCGCCGCCGCGGAACCGTCCCGCTCCTCTGGGGAATCAAGCCGGTGGTCACCCGACCGTGCCAACCGCTGGTATCAAGCACAAGGTTGGCTCGTCGGCGCCAACTACATCACCTCAAGCGCCATCAATCAGCTCGAGATGTTTCAGCCTGCCACCTTCGACCCGCGGCGCATCGATACCGAGCTGGGCTGGGCCAGGTCGGCCGGGCTCAACAGCGTGCGGGTTTTCCTCCATGATCAGCTCTGGGCCCAGGACTCGCGAGGCTTCCAACTGCGTCTCGCGCAGTTTGTCGCCATGGCGGCGCGCCACAGCATCAAACCACTCTTCGTCTTTTTTGACTCCTGCTGGGATCCGCACCCCAGGCTGGGTCCGCAACGCGCGCCGAGGCCTGGCGTCCACAACTCGGGCTGGGTGCAAAGCCCTGGCGCTGAACACCTCGATGACCCCAGCTACATCCGCGTGCTGCAGGACTATGTCACAGCGGTGTTGACCCAATTCCGCAGTGACGATCGCGTTTTGGGGTGGGACCTGTGGAATGAACCCGACAACCCCGCGCGCGTGTATCGCAACGTAGAGCGGAAGGACAAGCAGGAGCGTATCGCAGAGTTGATACCCCAAGTGTTCCGGTGGGCACGTGCGGTTGATCCCAGTCAGCCGCTAACGAGTGGCGTGTGGCAGGGCAGCGACTGGGGAGAGCCACAGGGACGCAGCGCAATCAACGATATGCAACTGAACAACGCCGACGTGATCACTTTCCACTCCTACGCCGAACCCGCGGGCTTTGAGTCCCGGATCAGCGAGCTCTCCCCTCTGGGGCGGCCGATTATCTGCACCGAGTACATGGCTCGGCCCCGGGGCAGCACCGTCGAGGGAATCCTGCCAATAGCGAAGCGCCATAACGTTGGTGCCTTCAACTGGGGTTTCGTCGCCGGAAAGACCCAGACCTACTTCCCGTGGGACTCGTGGGATCACCCGTACACAACGGTTCCGAAAGTATGGTTCCACGACCTCCTACTACCCGATGGCCGGCCCTATCGGGACAGCGAAATCCAGACGATTCGGGGGCTGACCGGCGGGCCGGCGTAGCGACCCGTTGGCCTCCCGGCAACGCAGTGCCGGCCCTTAGTCGTCGGCTGCCGGTGACGTGCGGCTGCCGGCGCGCGTGCGTCGGTCGGACCGCGCGGACAGTCGTGGGCGCGACCCAACCACCCGCAGGCGCCAGCGGAACGGCCACCATGCCTTGCTGAACGGGGGAACCTGTAGGCGCGCGATGCGCAAAGTGCCACCGATCAGCACCGCCGCTAGCGGCAACTCTCCCAACACAGCGGTGAGAACCGACACAACGAAGTCACCCCGCCTCGCGGTCAGCACGTCGAACCAGGAGTCGCACACCAGGAGAACTCCCGTCGCGAAGGCGAACAGCGTCAGCAAGTGGTGATGTACGAAGCCGAGCACCGCGGTAGCAATCATGAAGGCCAGCAGTAAGACATCGAAGCCGACCCAGGTCACCTGCCAATGCTGAGCGGTGTAGCTCTGCGGCAGGGTCAACCCCAGATAGATGGTCCACGGGATCAACGCGATCGCGGCGCTGAGCGCCAGCCACTCGCGGATCCGGTGGATCTGGATCAAGCGACGTGACCGCATCACTGACTACTACCACCAATTAAGGAACGGCGGCGGCACGAACTTTCACGGCCACCGTCAGCCCCAACGCCTACGCGCCTATAGCACTGATGCCGTCGCGCCAGGGCCCACGAGACTCTCTCGATGGTTCCCAGTAGACAGCTCACCGAGGGGCGATCGCGAAGAAGAAGAGGCGCGAGGCTGCCGAGGAGGAGCAGCGCCGTCTTCGCGCGAAGCTGTTCTGGGCCAAGGAGTAGCTCACGACCGCGAACACGCGGCGACGCTAGACGGCATCGGCACGGCGGAGGCTTCAAGAGTTGGATGGACGATTTCGGTTTCCCTACCCGGCGGGGCGGCCATAATGTCATACCAGGCATTGGTTTCTTACCAACCCCCGCAACGCCATAGCCCGACAGGTGAAAGAAGCACCACAAATGCCCATATATCAGTGCATTACGCCCGCCGGTACCGTGCCGGACGCCGTCAGGCCCCAGATTGCCAAGGAGATCACCCGGCTGCACGTGGAGGCCACCAACGCGCCTCCGTCATTCGTGCACGTCATCATCCTCGACGTGCCCCCCGGCGTGCACTACACCGCCGGTGAGCCCGACACCCACACCACCCTCATCAACTGCACGATCCGCGCCGGACGCTCCCTTACGGTGCGCCAGAACCTGATGAAAGCCATCTCGCAGTCGTGGTCCAGCCTCACCGGACAACCGGAGGAGCAGCTGCTGATCAACATCACCGAGGTCGACGCCTCCACCGTCATGGAAGCCGGTCTCATCCTGCCCCAGCCCGGCGAGGAGGCCGCATGGTTCGAACGCAACCGCGCCCAACTCTCCACGCTGGCGCCCGATGGCATCAAGGGCCTCTGACCTCTGCTCTGCGCCAAGCAGATCCGGCCCGAGTGGTCGGCAACAAGAGCAGCGCCACAGGGCTTTTGGGTGACGCCGCAGTGGCGCCGCAGCCCTGCGCCGCGCTGAGCGACTGGCACGACCCCACATCGCGGTGGTGGCAACAGAAAGAGGTGAGCGATGACCGACCGGCCTGACTGGGGGTGGGGCGCAAACCCACCCGTCTTCACTGTGGTGGCAACAGAAAGAGGTGAGCGATGACCGACCGGCCTGACTGGGGGTGGGGCGCAAACCCACCCGTCTTCACTTTCACCGAGGACGAGATCCGTGCGGTGGCCGAGGCCCATCATTACAGCCCTCCTGATCAAGGAGAGCGCGGGGGATTGTGTTCGTGCCGGTATTC
>Ga0210396_10001222_pt1 | contig 28812 bp, 23 predicted proteins | sample IncBWH17OmetaG_FD_155466 | JGI IMG/M metagenome (GOLD analysis project Ga0210396, IMG submission 155466) | Forest soil microbial communities from Barre Woods Harvard Forest LTER site, Petersham, Massachusetts, United States - Inc-BW-H-17-O ...
CCTCGCGTTAGCCGCCTTGGTCTTGAGCGAAGTCTCAAGAAACCGGGCCTCAGAACCGAAATGCCCCTTGTTCCCAACAACATGTCACAATACGGATGAACCCTCCCCCGAATATTCCCGAGCGGGGTCCAGGGGTTACATCGGATGCATCGTGTTGCGCTGATTTACAACCCAGTTGCTGGCCAGCGTCCACAACGGCGAGCAGCACTCATCAAGGGTGCGGTGGCGGTCCTCCACCGTGCGGCTATTGAAGTCGAAGTGATCCCAACCGAATCGACAGAAAGCGTCGGAACACAGGCGCAGCAAGCCATACGCGACGGATGCGACACGATTCTTGCATGTGGCGGCGATGGCACCGTTCATCAAGTGCTACAGAGCGTGGTGGGAACATCGGCGGCGCTGGGTGTAATCCCGATGGGCATAGCAAATGCTTTGGCTGCGGACCTTGGTTTGCCGGCATCCCCTGAGAAGGCTGCGAAGATGTTGCTTGCCGCCATCCCCGTGCGGGTCTCCGTGGGACGCGTCTTCTATCGCGATAGGAAGGGCAGCTCACGCTCTCGCTATTTCGTCGTCGCGGCTGGAGTTGGCGCGGACGCTTTCTTCTTCTCGCGGCTGGACCCACGGTTGAAACAGCGGCTGGGGTACACGCACTACGTAATCGAGGTCCTTCGTCTTTGGGCCACGCACACATTCCCGATCTTCGCCGCATCCTTCATGGAGACCAGCAGCCCCACTCCCCGGATGGAGGAAGTCTCTCAACTCCTGGCGGTGCGCATCAGCAACTTCGGTGGCTTGGTAGGAAATCTGGTGCCCGGAGCTGCCATCCACAACGATGATCTGAAAGTAATCGCATTCAAAACGCGCAGCCGTTTGCGTTACCTGCGATTCATGGCAGCCGTATGGTTCAGACGCCATACCTACTCGAACACGATTGAATTGGTGGAATGCGTCACCGTCGAATGCCGCGATCTCGAACATTCGGCGGAACCCTCGTTTGTCGAGGCGGATGGAGAAGTACTGGGCACATTGCCAGCCAGAATCGACGTTGTCCCCCAAGCTCTCACCCTGCTAATCCCGCCAAAGCTCATCGGCCGCGCATCGCACCTTTGAGGCGTAATATTTCTGAACTTTCCAGGCTCATGGGCCTGGAAAGTCCGCTTATAGGAAAGTTCGCTGGTCGCTCCGCCGTTTGTCGTGCGCTCGGTGAAAGCATCATCCGTCGTAAAGACCAACACACTGGGACTCTTTCTGTGAACAACACTGAGGCTAAAGCGAACGCAGGAAGTTAATAACATCCTGTTGTTCCTGAGTGCTCAACTGATTAAAGCGCTCAATGACCCCACCTTCTGATCATTCGCTCCAGTTGCAACCTCACGACAATTACGGTACTTTGATTCGGCGCGCTGTCAGACTTCCAGAGCTGCAAACATCAGGACTATTGTTCAGGAACGTCAATCGGATCGTGAAAGTGCCGGTGAAACTGTTCTCATCTCCCAGGGAAATTTTCTCGACAAGGTCGGCGTTGCCCACATAGTTACCTTTTGGGTCAAAGAGATATTTCCTGAATTTCGACGCAAAGTAGGGATCGGAGCCTTTCCAACTCCCGTGTCCGTCGCTTGCGTTGAACGGGAAACCCGGAGCAAGAGAAGCGCTGTTCGCATTCAATTGGACGTTCGTTTCAATCAGGACTCCTCCTGCGGCGTAGCTTGCCAGCTCATTGAAGGGCGGTAGCGGCGGACCAATCTGCTGGCCATTGCACAGAAAGAGGGAGTTCGGGGTCACCACCACGTTCCAGGAGCCTTCCAGACCCTCATCCTCTGCGGACAGGGTGTGGTGCGGCGCCAGCATGGCAAGGGACAAAGCAAGAGTGGCGGACAGAGATGTGATGTTGCGCATAAAATCCTCCGGCCGCTTCTCTATTGTCTTTGCCCCGATCCGGTCAACCGAGTTTCTTGTGAGCATTTGATGAGCAGCCAAGTGGCTGCAGGAGCGACAGCTAAGGGGTTGCATGAGTATCCGTCACGGCAGAGAATTGGTCGGTACCTGAGGCCCGGCTTCCCGCGTGGAGGGATACGTTGGATAGCAACTCCAGCCCGGTCGACTTGTTACGGTTCGGCGCTTTCGAACTCGACCTTGCCGCGGGCGAGTTACGCAAGAACAGCCGCCGCGTCCTCTTGCAACCCCAACCGTTCCGAATTTTGACGCTGCTTGTCTCCCGATCCGGACTACTGGTCACTCGCGAGCAGGTCAAGCACGAACTCTGGGACGGATCCGTCTCCGTCGATTTCGAGCAAGGAATGAATTTCTGCATTCGCCGCATTCGGCTTGCGCTCGGGGACGATGCTGATTCGCCTCGCTACATCGAAACTATCCGCGGACGCGGATATCGCTTCCTCGCACCTGTGACGCGGCTCTCGACCTCGGCGAGCATAACGGTGAATTCGGCATCGGCCGCTGCAGCGGACACCGCCAGAACGGTCGCCGATCCGCAGCCTCCATCGCCAGGAATTTCTCGATCGCGACTCTGGAGTATCACGCTCGTGGGCGTCGTCGCAGTCTTCGGCATTCTTGTGATCGCCACCCGATTCCCTTGGCGAAGGCCCGGGCCATCGGCGATCGAGCAAAGGGTCACGTCGAATCCTCCAGAAGTGCCCATCTCTGCAGCCGTGGTATCTCCCGATGGGAAATATGTCGCCTACGCTGATCCGTCTGGAATCTACCTCCGGCTCCTGGACAGCGGAGAGACACGACCACTCCAAGTGCCCAACGATATCAATCTGGTACCAACAAGCTGGTTTCCAGACAGCCTGCATCTCCTGCTCAGTTCAGTGAATGGTTCATCGGCCGGTGCCGGTTTGTGGAAGATTTCTATGGTGAGCGGAACTCCGCAGAAGTTGATGGACGACGCTATCGACGGAGTGATTTCCCCGGACGGCGCCCGAGTTGCCTTTCTCCGCGGCCACAGCCAGGGCAACTGGGAAATCTGGGTGGCCGGAAGTGACGGAAGACAGCCTCGATCTCTGCTCGAGATACACGATCTGCAAGCCACAGAGATACACGATCTGCAAGCCACAGATAGTAACCGGACGGCGCAGCGCCGGTATTCCGGATCCGCAGTTCCTCGGCTGGCATGGTCTCCAAATAGTTTGCGGATTGCATATATTCATGGTGTCTGGGCGACCGCACCCAATCCGGTGCAGAACACCGATTACGCCCTCGAATCGGTCGGCATCCGCAGCGGCAAACCGGTGCTCCTGGAGAGATCGCCGCAACTTATCCCGGCTCTCTCCTGGGCTGCGGGCGGCCGTCTCCTCTACGCTTACCGTGACGATTCCGCGGACGAACGAGACAACTCCAGCGTCTGGTCTGTTCGCGTCAATGAGGACTCCGGAAAAACAGAGGCAAGTGCTCGGCGGTTAACCCGGGGAGAAGGGTGGATCGGCGGCCTGAATGCCACTGCCGACGGAAAGCGGCTCGTTCTTTGGAGAGTGAATACCCAACCCCAGGTTTTTCTGGCGGAAATGGATACTGCAACTCATCACCTCAAGCTACCGCGTCGCCTGACGCTGGACGATAGCGGCAACGTGGCCTCTGCCTGGAGCGCGGATAGCCGTTCCATCCTTTTTGTCTCGAATCGAAACGGCAGCTGGAAGCTGTTTCGGCAGGGAATCGATCAGGTCACACCAGAGGTGCTGGTCGAAGGCCGGAACATCTTTCTTCCACGTTTTGAAGCTGACGGCACTCACATCCTGTACTTGTCCGGATACGATCCGGAGCACCCGGCGCAACCCGTCAATGTCATGGAAGTTCCTTCTCAGGGTGGCACGCCTCGTGTGGTTCTGCAAAGGCCATCCATATTCAACATCCAGTGCGCGCGGAGTCCCTCGAGCCTTTGCCTGCTCTCGACGCGGACAGCATCCCAGCACGATCTCTTTTCGTTCGACCCAAGCACCGGATTCATGCAGCACTTCGCCAGTTTTCAATTACCGCACGATCTCAACTGGAGCTTATCGCCTGATGGATCGCAGCTGGCCTTGATCTCGGTCGGCTCCGTGCCCGGCGTCACTTTCGTGACAGTGAATGACAAGAGCACTCACGAGGTCCCCTTGGCCGGTTGGGCCTCGCTCCAGGGCGGTGACTGGCTGGCCGATGGAAAGGGCGTGATGCTTGCGGCCACGGCACAGAATGGGGTGCCCGTCATTCTGGCTATCACTGCGAAAGGCGATCGTCGAATGCTGCTGGAGGGTGGACGGTCGGAGCGATATTGGTGGGCCCTCCCTTCACCGGACGGACGCTACGCCGCCGTGGAAAAGCTCACCGGAGAAAATAATATCTGGATGATTGAGAACTTCTAAGGGCACACGCTTTGTGGCGCTTGCATCAACCGCTTCGACATGGGTTCATTGATTCGCCGATCATATTTGGCAACGAAACACATTGCCACATTCTCACTTGTTGCCGAATCGCCAATGCACTCATTCAGCTTCGTACAAGCTCAACACTTCCGTGTTGTTCCCGAATCACGGGCAAACCGGAAGCTACAGTGTTGTGCCTGAAAAGTCGCACTTTGAGTAACTATGGTTGCTCCGGGGGCATTAGGCGCTCGCGAGTTCTCCCGCCTGCGCAACCAACTGCTGCAACTCCACCAGAAACGCCTTGCTCATTTCGTCATCCGCTGGACTCGCGCCGCCCGGCTCTGAATCGTTGCCCTCAAGGAAGGCCGGATCGTCCGCGGCGTTGATGGGTTCCGAGTTGAAGTTGTTCAAACCCCGTTTAGTGGATGTTGACGAGCAGACCGAGGCCTCAAAACTTCAATCGACTTGACAGATCGGTCTATCTTACGAAAATGAAGCGAATGATGGCCACGCCGAAGGCGAACGTCAATCCATATCCGAAGCGCTCAATCCGAACCGTTCGCTTACCCCTTCGACGAAGCACGATACCCATCTGCGAAGGAGTCAAAATGCTGGACAAAGAAAAGAGTGGGGCAGGAATCGAAAAAACAGACGACAACGAATTCAAGCAGGAACTGAAACTGGCCGACCAGCTTGCTATTGAACGGACAGTTCTAGCAGCAGACCGAACGATGCTGGCCGGAGTGCGCACGTCGATGGCATTCATCGGCTTTGGGTTCACGATATTCAATGTCCTGAAGTACGTACAAGAGCATTCTCCGGTCAAAGTCTTAATGCGGTCTCATACGCCAAGGAACATTGGGGGCTTTCTGTTGGTCGTGGGAATCATCCCCTTATTCGTCATGATCACTCAGTATTCCCGCATATTGAAGCGGCTGGGTAGGAAAGAGAGTCCCTTCTGCAACCCTAATTTCCAGATGGCCGCGGCAATTCTTTTGCTCGGGATCGTTCTCATGGTCACTCTCGTAGCGGATATTGTTCTACTGTGAAGCAACTGTAAGTTACCGCTCTGCTGCAAGCCCGACTGCGGTGTCCCGCCTGTCTTCGATAAATCAATAGCGACGCAATTTCCCGCAAAGTCCCGATTTCGGTAACTTGCCAAAACCAGCCTCAACGGGGTTGTTCTTACCGCAATCCTCGTTTCCCGGGCAACCGCTTATTCATAGCGCAAGGCAACCATCGGCTCTACGTTAAGGGCGTGGCGAGCTGGAATCAAGCTTGCAATAAACGCAACCACGGCGAGAAAGCATGATATGCCGAGAAACGTCCAAGGATCGTAAAGGGTACGCCATAAAGAAAGTCGCTTGATCCAGGTGAGGCGAGGGTGCTGTGCAATATCCCAGACATTCCCGCGCCACATGCAAGGCCAACAATCATTCCGGCAGCTACGGGCCAAAGGCAGGTAGAGCCACACTCTTTAGCACCTGGTTTGGCGTGGCTCCCAAAGCCATTCGTACACCGATTTCTTGAGTCCTTTGGCTGACTACGTATGCCATAACGCCGTAGATTCCAATACCTGCGAGCGACAGCGCAAGGAGAGCAAGAATCGCAGCAAATAACGCCAGGGCCCCGGCCATGGACTTCTGCGGACTAAGCAATCTGGTTTCTACATTCCACAAAGACAGGCTGGGCAACAGATTCTTGTCGGACGCGCCAACAGCATTTCGTACTGCTGCAAGTGCACTTTGCGGGTCACTCTTGACACTTATTAAAATGGAAGAATAGACCCCTGTCGAATTGGTGGCCAGATACACATGCGCGGGGTCGGTCCGCGTCAGGTTGGCGAAGCGAATGTCTTTGACGATGCCGATCACCTCGAACTCGGACAGTTTGCCATTGAAATGCATGTCCAACTGAAAGTGTTTGCCAAGTGGGTCTTCGCCAGGCCAGAAACGATGCGCCGTAGACTCGCTAATCACGGAAAGATGCGCACCGGCAGCCGCTTCCTGCTTGGTGAAGTCCCGGCCTCGAAGCAGAGTAATCCCCAGCGTCTTGAAATAAGTTTCGGATGCGTAGCTTGCCAATGTTCGAACTATTTCTGCGTCAGGTGCAGTCGGGTAACGATTCTGAGGACCGGTGGCTGACTAAGAGTCCAGGCCTCGCCAGGAACAGGCCGCAATGATCTCAGCCGCTGGCGTGTCGGGCAGCTTTAAACCCATGCTCGACATACAACTCCAGCATCCGATGCTTGGCCAATGGGTTGCGGCTATCGGTTTTCAAGACTCAACTGCTGCATGCTATCCTCGGTGCAAGGTTTAGGGAACGAGCGCCATGAAACTCTGGCGATCAGCCTGTGCGGTTATCTTCGCCGCGATTATCTTCGCTGCATTCATGTTCGTCGAGCTGAACGCGCAGCGTCCCTTCCGTCAATACCCGTCTGTGGAATATGGAACATCGACGGAGCTGCCTCCAGACTGGCAGCGGCAGGCCGAGTGGACCTTCGCACGGTTGATGTATCCCCCTGGGCCTTTGGACGGCTATCGCGGCCGATTCGATGGCGACTGGCGCCAGGGACTTTCTCTTTGGACCCAGGATTATCCGCGCGCGGATCGCTCATTTGCGGAAGCCGTGCGGCGTTTGACGCGTGTCGACACTCGATCCGTAGAGCAACCGGTGAACTTGGACGATGGCGATGAAGTCTATAACTGGCCTTGGCTCTATGCGGTCCAGGTGGGCGAATGGGGACTGACCGAGCCGCAGTCAAGGAAGCTTCGTGACTATCTGCTTCGCGGCGGATTCTTCATGGCCGACGATTTTCACGGATCCGAGGAACAGGCCTATTTCGAAAGAACGATGAGGATAGTTTTCCCGGACCGGCCTATCGTAGATATCCCGAATAACGATCCGATCTTTCACACCGTGTTCGATCTAGACGATCGTTATCGGATCACAGGTGCGGAGCACCTGACCGTCGGTTACAAGAAAGATGGAAAGGTCGCTCGCTGGGAGGGCATTTATGACGATAAGGGTCGTGTCATGGTGGCGATTTCTTTGAATTCGGACATTGGCGATTCATGGGAATGGTCAAACGATCCAGAATATCCCCTGAAGTTCTCGGATCTAGGAATTCGCATCGGCGTGAATTATGTTGTATACGCGATGACGCATTGAACCTCGGGTCATCCGCCGTCGGCGCAGGTGCTTCCTCGTTCCATTTCGGTAGGCCACGACTCCAACTGAAAAATATGACACTCTATTGTTAAATCCGATGGCAAAGAACCTCCCGAACGTCCTCGGCCACTCTATTGATTCTTGCTCAACCGCCGGTAATACTCGGCAACAGCATCTTCGTAGCCGGGGGGTATGGACGTAGCATTTCCGATGCGTATGTCACCAGACCTGTCATCCTGTTTGCGGCGAAACTGCAGGTCCAAAGTATTGACGTCGCTCATTATTTGATTGTGCAGCTGCTCAAGGAGTGCAGGGTTACCGGGGAACCGCTTGGGATCCAGCCGCTGCATTTCGTCAATCAGTTTGCGCAACTCACGCGCAGCTTCAGGATCATTTCGGACGGCCTGACGGAGTTGATTGAGATTACTGACGCTTTGTTCGAAGACTCTTTCCGAATCAGAAGGAGTGAACGAAGTATCAGGAGCAATCGGCTGCGGCAAATTCGAGTTGTTGCCAGTATCGATCCATGGCCCAGGCTGAATTCCATCACCCCGCTGCCCGCCAATGGTTAAGCCACTGCCACGGTTGCCATTGGCAAAAGCATCTTGCTGGCCTAGCGGCCAGCCATTTTGAACGGCTCCATTACGAGCGAGTCCGTTGGAGCCCCGGCTTTGTTGATCGTTCTGTCCCATCTGCCGAGCGCCGAGGTCACGGGTGAGAGTCTCCATCTGACCGCGAAGGCGCTCCAAGCGGTCCAGATCCGACTGCCCATCCTCCTGCGACTGCTCAGGTCCCAGAGCCTGCTCTGCGCTGCGTATTCCTTGCGCCATCTGCTCCAGGCCCTTGGTGAGTTCTTGCTCGCTTGCATCTGAGTTAGGCCCGAATCCCTTGCGGAGGCGGTCTGCACTGCGCTGTGCTTTTGTCTCTATCTCATCGCGATCCAGACCGCCAAGCGTATCACGCAGCCTCGACGCGGCTCCACGCTGGCCTGTCGAAAGTTGGCGCTCGGTATCCCGCATCTCGCCTTCGAGGTGGCCGAGATCATTGGCAAGTTTCTGACGATCCTCGGCGAGAGTCTGCGCCCGGTTCCATGTGTTCTGTTGCGCCTGTTCAGATGAATCCGTGAACGCTTGTTCCAGTTGGCGCATGCGATCGGACTCATGACGTTGTTCCGCCGTGATCATATCGGCTTGCTGCGCCATCGAATCCAGCCGTCCTGAAGCTTGCTGCTGTTCGATCCCACTGAGGATGCTAGTTGCATTGTGCAGACGTTCAGCGGCATGGCGGCGCGCGTCTGCGGAACTTTGCTGGCCGGACGCAGCCCTGCGCATATCATCGCCAGCCTGGCGCAGTTGATCCAACGCTTGTTGGACGCGCTGACGAGCAGAAGCAGCAGACTGCTGTTGCGATCCCTGCCCGGCGGGTGCGCCAGAGGCCGCTGCCGAGGATCCGCTTTGCGATTGCAACGATGATTGCTGCTGGTTCTGGGAGAGCTGCTGCTCTATCTGTCGCTGCAACTCCTCGGCTTGCCGCCGTAGCATCTCCTGTTGCCAACGCTGCTCGAAGCTCTGCCCGTTCATGGCCGTCGACTGCTGTGCCAGATCCTGCTGACGCCGCGCCAGATCGTCCAGCTTCTTGAGGGCGTCATCGATCTCCCGGTTCTGCTTGCCTTGAGAGGAGGCCGTCTGTGCCGTTTCGTATTGGTTCTTCTGTGTATCGAGTTCGAGGTCAAATAGGCTGGCGAGGTCACGCCCGGCCCCATTCGCGCCTCCTCCAGCACCTGCATTTCCAAAGGCCACCTCTATCTTGCGGAAGGTGGCTTCCGCCTGCAGCAAGTGCTGCAGCGCCTTTTGCTCGTCGGGCAGGGCCTCATTCCACTTTTGATGGTGAAGCTTGTCGGCAGCCGGATCCATGGCTTCCGCGGCCGCACCCATGTCCTTTTGAAAGTCGCTGAACTCTTCGTTTTGTTCGTTCAGATCGCGCATCTGGAGCCTGCCAGCGAGGGCGAGCGCTTGGTCCCGAAGCTTCGACTGAACTTCGGAAAGAAACTTCGCGGTTTCAGCAGTGTGAGCAGAGGAAGCGGGCGGGTCGCCCTCCTGCTTCCATGTTGCGGAGATGACCTCTTTCTCGCGCTGCGAAATATCGCTCGGACTTCCCTGGCCGCTGGCTCCGCGACCTCCGCCTGCCATCTGCTGAGACTGGGAGAACTCTCTCTCGAAGGGCTCCGCCTGAATAAAGGACATGTCGGAGCGGGATTCCGTGCGCGCGTCTTTCGCCGAGACGTAGTAAGTGACGACGTCACCTGGAGTGAGCTTAAAGTTCTCCAGTGAAAGAATGGTGGACCCACTTGCTTCCTTTTGACCGCGTTGTTTCAACAGATTGACCGTCTTGTCCGGGCCGCCATTGACCGAATAGTGAAGGGTGAGGTCGTCGATGCCAAATGGATCCTGAGCGTTTACGGCGACGGCAACTTCCTCTATCGGGCTCGCACGATAGTCGGGAGTGGGACGCGCAATCTGAATTTGGGGAGGCGATACCTTGTCCGCCTCGATGAAGAAGTCTTCTGAGAGCCGCACAGCTTGCCCGTGATCAAGAGCAGCAACATGATAGGCCCCGTCTTCGTCGATGCTGATTACACCGGAACTTCGATTGGCGGCTATGCCGGTTAGGGAAATCTGTTGTCCGTTGGTCAGCACCAGTACGCCATTCTGCAAAGGGCTGTCGGTGACCACCTCGAGAACAGCCTGAGTCCCTTCGATAGCGCGAAGGTCGCCGCCGTGTTCATCGACTGCGTTCTGCAGCCTTGCCCAATGGGGGAAGTGATAAGTGACGCGGATCTGCTTGACTAGCGGCAAATCCACAACCTGCAGATGAAAGTGCGGCGAGAATACCCTACCAGCCTGGACGTAGTACTCGACCGGTTCCGGCAGCCCGGCAAATAGAAACTGGTAGCTCGACCCGCCGGTTTGAGGCTGCATGGCGACCTGTTCCCATTTAGACGAGCTTCGATAACGTGCGTAGAGCTTGACCTTGTTGGCCTCAACCCCGATAGGTTGAGCAGTAATAAGCTGGTCAGCGTGACGGCGAACCGAGGCATCGCCCGGGGTGACGCGAATGCCGTAGTAAGGTGCGCGTCCGGCGGTGCTCCCAGTCCACATCAGCCTGGATCCATAGCCCATGTAGCCGGGACCGGCGACGATAATCCAGAGAAGGGTGATGAGCGATGCAAGACCGGCGCCCAGGTGAGCGAAGAGTTTCCAATCTGAGACAAGGATCCTTGGGTGCACTTTTCGCGCGACGTCGAGCGTGTCGGCTGCTAACAATTCCAGAAACGGCTCTTGATCCTCAGCGTCTCGCTCCGCAAATGTAATGAGGCGCTGCTGGAACAGTGAAAAAGCGCTCTCGGCTTGAGTGGCTGCGCGTTTGCGGGTGAGCTGTAGTATGGGCAAAACGATTCCGAAGACGAGGACGCATGCGAGCACTACAAACAGGACAACCCGTGAACCCGCCATACTCGGCCGGGAGAAGGCAAAGCGATTCGCAGCACATACGAGCACGATGGTAGTTACGAGTGCAGTCGCGATCAGTATTGCCACGCCGCGCATCAAGGAGTTCAGGCGCAGCCGGCGTTCCAGCTGAGTGATGTAGAAGCTGAGCTCGTTGCGGGCGTTCATCGCTCCTCCCGCCGGATGCCTAGGTATTGGCTGGCAACCCAGGACTCCGCTATCGCCGCTGCCAATACCAACAAGATAACGTACCACCACAGACCATAGGGCTGATTTTTTTCGCCCACTCGCTGAGCAGCGCGAGGTGGAGGCTGCCCATTGCGGCTGCCGGCCCAGAGCGCCTGTGTCTCGCCCGACAGCTCGGAGAGATCCGACTCGGCACGATCCGGATTGACGCCGATCAGCTGCTGACGCCCATTCGCCAAGCGAAGCTGATAGAACCCGGTATGGGTCACCTTGAAAGACTGCGCGTTGGCCGCATCGAGCAACGAGAGGGGACGGCGGCCTTCCGGATCAATGACTTCGACGCCCACCGAACGCTCCTTGGTTCTTCGCAACTCGAGGAGCGAATCAACCAGCCGAGAACCAGGTTCGCGAGCGGTGCCGGAGAGATAGAAGGCCGTATCCTGAAGAAAGGGGATAAATTCCGCATGTAGCGGCAGATCATTGGTCAGGTTGTCGAGCCCGGAAGTGAAGAGCAAGACTCGCCCCTCTCCAACCTCTTTATCGAGGAGTATTGGCGTGCCGTCTGTGAGTCTGCCGCCGACATGCGCAGCCGGATCGTTGACGGCGACGGCGAAGTAGAACCTCACCCCTGGCCAGCGGCCACTGTGAACAAGAGATGGGTACGCAGGATCGATGTCCCCAACCGCCTGATAACGATCCGCGGTGTTTGAATAGAAACGTGTCTCAACGCTACCGGCGCCGAAGAGAGGGATGCGGGTGTGGCGACCTGTCTCGGTTCCCGACGCCACCAAAACACTGCCACCGCCGCGAACATAATTATTTAGTTTGTCCTCCGACGGCCGGGGGAGGGAAGGAACGTCCGATAAGACCACAAATGCATATTTCGACAATTGGAGGTTGTCCGCTTGATCGACCGTCACACTTTGCGTCGCAAACGCCGATTCAGCCGCCGCGCCCAGTGCCGCCCTAAAATATACCGGAGAGCGACTGTCATCCGGACGATGGAGAAACAAAACGATATGGGGATCGGAGCGCTGCAGGGCAAAGAAGCTCACGTCATCTTGCGGAAGCGCATCGGCTGAATCAATGCGCACCTCGCAGCGACTTGCCCCGTATGGCACATCCACCGAATCGAATTCGATCGTCGCGCGACCTCCCGCAGGCACATCCACCCTCCGCGAGCTGATGATTTTGTTGTTCACGGCCAGCGATACCGTGCGAACCGCCTCCGGCGTGTTGTAACCGGAGATCACCGCCTGCACGCGCGCTATTTTGGAGGTCCACACTCTTCCAGGTGCGCTGACGCTTTCTACCGTCCAGTTCGGCACCGCGCTTTTGACGACCGGATGTAATACGAGCGACACATTCGTGGGCATAACCGCATCTGCGAAGTTTGTGGGCATATTGGACCTTTGCAGATCGCTAAAGAGATGGAGCTCCACTGGCAACGGTGCAGTTGCGGCAAAAGATCGAATCGTACGCGCCAGATCGCCAAAGCTCCCGCGGCTATCGCCAGGTTCGATGCGGGCAATAGCCGTACGTAGCGCCTGAACGTCGCGCATTGGTTCAGTCCACACTTGCAGTTGAGAGCCCAAGGCCATGACCTGGACGCGCTCCTCAGCACTGCGCGACGCGAGAACCTTTTCCGCGTCCCTCTTTGCATCAGCCAAGCGTGAGCCAGCTCGCATGCTGAAGGAGTTGTCGATCACCAACAGCACAAGCTTTCCGCCCACCAAAGCGCGTGGCGGCCGCTGAACAAAGGGATTCGCAAACGCCAGCACAAGCAGAGCAAGCAAAGCCAGTCGAAGCGCCAACAGAATCAGATACCGAAGCCGCCGGTGCTTTGTAGAACTCTGCATGCGTGCTTCAAAAAACTTGAGCGAGCTAAACGGACGTAGCCGGGACGTCTGTCGCCGAAGCAGATGCAGATAGATAGGGACTGCAAGTGCGATCGAACCGGCGAGGAACCAAGGCGCTAGAAAGCCCATTCAATTTCTCCCCCGCCGAATGGAGAGATATTCCGCGAGTGCCTCGTCGAGAGGTCGGTCGGTACGTAGCAGGCAGTAGTCTATGCCGGCGCGCTGCACCCGGTCGCGCAGGTCGGCCAAGTGCGCATCGATCTTGTTGCGATATTCCTCGCGAGCATAGTCCGGCGTCACTTCCAGACGCTCATTCGTTTCCATGTCGACCAGGATCACGGGCGCATCGAGGTCAGGACGGATCTCTTTTGGATCGAGAACGTGAAATAAGATGACCTCATTTCCATGAAAACGCAAAGGTTCAACTGTGCGCACAATCGTTTCAGGTGACTCGAAGAAGTCAGAGATCACTAAGACCAAACCCCGCCGTTTGAGAAACCGCTGGAAGTAACTGAGCGGTTTGGCTAAATCGGTGCGGGCGCTCGGTTCGGCCTGTTCCAGCCCGCTTAGAAGCCGGTGAAGTTGTCCCTCTCGCATGGAGGGCCGAATGTAATTGCGAACTTCGTCGTCGAAGACGAGCAGGCCAGCGGCATCTCGTTGATTCTTGATCGCGAGGTAGAAAAGCGATGCTGCGATGAAGCGGGCATAGTCGATTTTGCTTAATTCATGGGAGCTATAGCTCATCGACCTGCTGGCGTCGAGCAGAATGGTCAACTGGCTATTGGTCTCGCCGCGGTATCGCTTGAGATAGCAGCGTTCGGTGCGAGCAAAGACGTTCCAGTCCACGTGGCGGAGGTCATCGCCTGGCGAATAGGCCCTGTACTCCGCGAACTCCTGGCTGAAGCCAAAATCAGGGGAGCGATGAAGGCCGGCGACGAACCCGTCGACCACGGTCTTTGCTACGAGATCGAGACCTGAAATGCGTGCGAGTACCGTGGAACTGAGGAAGCGTTGCACGTCACACTCCCGGCGGAGGAGGAATTTGCTTGAGCAGACGACGAAGGATTTCGTCCTGATCGACGCGATCGGACTCGGCGTGAAAATTGAGCAGAATGCGATGGCGCAGAACCGGTATCGCAACTGCGTTAATGTCCTCATATGTCACGTGGTAGCGGCGCCGGCCCAGTGCGCGCGCCTTGGCGGCGAGCACGATAAACTGTGCCGCACGCACGCTGGCCCCGTAGTTGACGTACTTTTTGATGAAATCAGGTGCGTCCGGCGTGATATGCCGCGTTGCACGGACGAGGCTGACAGCGAAAGTTGCCAGTGACTCGGCAATGGGGACCATCCGAACAAGTTGCTGGAAGTCCAGGATCTCTTCCGCGTTGGTGATGGGTTGGACATCAACGCTGCGGTTTGCCGTCGTCTGGTCGACGACCTTTAGTTCATCTTCCGCACTCAGGTAGTCGAGAATAATATTGAACAGAAATCGATCCAGTTGCGCTTCGGGTAAGGGATAGGTTCCCTCCAGCTCGATGGGATTTTGCGTGGCCAGCACAAAGAACGGCGGCGAGAGTCTGTAGATATTGCCGCGAACCGTGCAGGACAGCTCCTGCATAGCCTCGAGCAGCGCCGACTGCGTCTTAGGCGGGGTCCGGTTGATCTCATCTGCCAGCAGAATATTCCCGAAGATCGGGCCGGGAACAAACGTCCAGCGCCGATGGCCCGTTGTGGGATCTTCTTCTATGATGTCGGTCCCGGTCATGTCGGAGGGCATGAGATCGGGAGTGAATTGGATTCTCTTGAATACGAGGCCAAGCGTTTGCGCGATCGTGCGCACCATCAACGTCTTGGCGGTCCCGGGCAGCCCGGTAATCAAGCAATGCCCACCGACAAAGAGTGCAATGAGGATCTGGTCGAGGACTTCGTCCTGGCCCACGATCACCTGTCTTACCTGCATGAGAATCTTTTCGCGCGCCGACTGAAACCGGTCAACGCGCTTCTTCAGTTCTACGGAGTCCAGATTGGTGTCGGCAATTGTGGCCATTTCTATTTCCCCTTATTGGAACCTTCCAGTTCTAGGAGGAGTTGTTGGGCCGGGCGGTAGTCAGGCGCGGCTTCAAGAGCTTGTAAGACGCTGTCCTTGGCCTTGTCCGGCTGGCCGTTATCCCGGTAGGCCTTCGCGAGTTCGAACTCCGCATTGGCTTTATCCAGCGGATTCATTGCCACGACCGCGGAATATTCGCGAATCGCTCCAGCGTAATTTTGCTGAGAATGCCACAGATTCCCCAGATGTTGGTGAAGCTCTTCGTCCAGCGGGTAGATAGCATTGATGCGGTCCAAAGTCGCAGCCGCTTCTCTGGTTTGACCCTGCTTCTCTTCGAGAGAGGCTAGTTCCTTGAGCAAAACCGGATCACGCCCTCCCGCCTTTTCATATTGTGTAAGAATGGCAGCCGCTGTCCGTGTATCGCCCTTCGCCAGATCTGCCTGTACGACAAATTGGTAGGCGTTCGCCTGGTACACGTACCCTGGATAAAGTTCGATGACGTGGTGGCCTTCTTTTGAGACCTGATCATAGTTCCGGCTCTCGGCCTGCGCCGCAAGGTCTTTGAGTCCAGCTCGCCACTCGTCATAATGGGCCGCTATGCGACCGTCGTTCCTATAAATCCAATCCTGGAACTGTGTGTCGAATTCGGCGGGTGTTATGCCTAGTTCGTCATGAATTACATCGGCAGTGGCGATTCGCTGAGCGTACGCATGCACCATGTCGAGCAGTTTGTCCGCCCCCCAACGATCCTGAATGTAATCGCAGATGCGGCCGGCCTGATAGTAGGAGACAACTACCTGGGCAGGATAGTCAGGACGCACGAAACCGCGGTCCAGTTGGACAACCGGCAGCAGCCTCTTATCGCGTAAGGCGACCACAACATCGGGAGTGATTGGATCTCCCCATTCGGGCGATGCTTGCGTTTCTTCGTGGACTGCCAGCCCTTCTGTGAACCAGCGGGGCACGCGATGATTGGTGGCCGTGAGAATGTATACGTGGCTCATCTCGTGCCAGAGAGTGCTGGCCCAGTTGAAGTCGCCCGGCTTGCGGCCCGAGGGGCTATCCGTAACCACAACCTCGCCGAAGGTGGCGCCCAAGGCTCCAAGACCTGGCATCCCCACCGTACGCACCGCGAAATCCTGATGGTCGGGATACATCTCAACCTGCACAGGACCGGGGATCTTGATCCTGTACTTCTTCTCATAGGTCACCATGGCGCGCTTGAGCACCTCTTCAACGTAGGGACGGAGAAGGTCGGCTTCCTTCTTGTTCAGCTTAAGTATGGTTGTGTTATCGCGGTAGATGACAAAGTTCTTGTAGCTGTCGAGCAAGCGGAGGCTGTTGACCGTCTCCTCGCTTCGATAGCCGTTGTCATAGGAGAGCTCCAACTCCCGGCGCGGCTCGTCCTGCTGGCCCAGCCGCATAAGATCGACGCCAAGCGCGGAATGTGCCGACCAAAGCCACGGTTCGAGCTCGATCGCTTTGCGGTAGTAGACGACAGCATCGTCGTAGCGGTAGTTCAACTCGAGATGATGAGCTACGATCGCGTAGGCGCGACCGTAGGATGGATTGACCGAGCGAACTTTCTCGAACCAGAGATCCGGAGGTTGATCAGCGAGGACTGCGACCGCCGCACGGATCGCCATCGCATCGAGCGCGTCGGGCGAGGCTTGGAGGGCGGCATTCGCCTCCTGAACCGCTTTTGCCGAATCTGAGTCTTCGAGAGCGAGATCCGCCATTAGCTCGTGGGCCTCCACCAGCTTGGGGTCCAGCTCCAATGCCTTCGAAGTCCATTCAATCGCCTGGCTGTCGAACCCATCGGCGCTTACTAGGGCTAGCCCTAGGTATGCCCGCGCGCTTTTAGCATCTCGCTCAAGGGCTTCTTTGAAGAGACCCTCTGCATCTGTGTTGTTGAAGCGCTCATGCAGAAGCATCCCCCAGCGGATGCGATACAGCGCGTTGCCGTCGTTCTCAGCGACCGCGGTTCGAAAATCCTTATTAGCGTCCTCATATCTCTCTAGACCCCAATCTCCTTCGCCACGTAAATAGGGATCACGCGACGAGGTTAGGATCCGATAACAGATTCGAGCCTGGTCTCTGTGGCCATGCAAGCGCAGCAATTCACATTCCGTCGGAGTGGCGCACAGCGCGATGTGAGGAGTGAACGATAGGATGAAGCCGAGCACAGCCATTTGCAGAATCCGCTTCATTTGTCCAACTCCGCCTGTACCCGGGCCAGGGCAAGCAGAGCTCTCGTGAGCTGCTGCTTGTAGTCCTCCTGTGACATCGCCGCTTTCTGGTATTTGAGAGTATCGATTTGGCGTTCGAGTTCCTCCTTCTTGGCAAGGAGATTGCGTTTGGCCGGATCGTTGAACTGCTTTTGCGTTGCGCCAAAGCGAATCAGCGTGAAGCTCGACAGGAGGCGTCCTTCGCCGCTATCCGCTGCGGGAACACGCACCGGCTCATGCTGTCCCGTATCATCGAAAACGGCGTGTTCGGTCGCCAACCTCTTTTGCGATTCGTAGAATTCTGCAGTCTTGCGTGTGGCGTATTGGAAGGCCTCTAGTGCCGTGATGCTCTCGTTCTTGTCGACGTCGGCCGCGGGGTCCTGGAGGGCTTCGATCCAATAGTGCGCGAAGACCGTGGCGTTTTTCTCGGTGCCGGTCTTGGTAGCGGCGATCACCGCGCGGCCTCGCTTTTCTAGAGCGACAATGGAGCCACCACTCGAACTCGTCGTATTCACAATCAACTGGCGCCCGGCCGGAATGCGATTGCAGAGCCTAGCAAGTTCCGCTGCAGTGATGTCGGGCCCAATCAGGTTGAATTTGTAATCGATACCGTCGTAGGTCCCGTGGCCGATGAGAACGAGTACGAAGTCATCCGTCGGCTTAGCATCTTCCGCGACCTTGTTCAATACTTCCATAAAGCGGGCGCGGGTTGAGTCACGGCCCGTCAGCACATCGACATGTGCGTCTCGGCCCCCAGCTACGAGCAGGCGGTTAAGATCGAGCGCAAGGGAAGTGAACTCCTTGTCGTAATCAGCTTCGCCTCCCAGGCCTGCGACCGTAACGTAGTAAACCTCGGCGTGTGCCAAAGAGGATGTACGCAGGAGAAGATAGAGAATCAGCAACCCGTTACAAGCGAAGAAGGAACATCGTTTCCACATTACACGACCCCCCACTTACGGCGCAGGAGCCACTGTGAAAGAGTGAGCAGCAACATCATCAAGAATACGATCGGCATGTTCCACAGGGCCTTGGTCTCATGGACAGTGATTCCCGCGTCGGAGTAAGAGATCTGCGACAGCAGACGGGAGAGCTGCTGTGGCCGCCAATAGCGGCCTCCGGTATCCGCAGATAGCCTCTCCAGAAGATCGCGATTCTGCTCCATGTGAAAATTCTCGGCTACGCCGTCCATACGTTGGAAGGTTAGGACGCTTCGGCCAAGATCCTGGCCGGCGTGTTCCGCTGTCACTTCCGTCAGATACGAACCAGACTGGGGGGCGGTCCATTGCGCCTGGTATTCGCCTGCGCGATTGGGTACAGGCGACAAGTCGACTCTTGCCGAGATGCCTCCCGGGCCGATGATGTGAGCTTCGACTGTGGCGTCAGAGGTTGGAAGATAGGTCTTGTCCCGAACCGCGGCCGACAGCTTGACCTGGCCATCGTCAAATAAAATTTGATTTGGGACTGAGGCTACGACCTGATCGGGCGTGTCGGCAACGAGCCAACGGAGAAGCTGCTGCCAGAATCTATCGTGGCTCGTGTCACCCAGCGGCAGGCTCATTTGCCACCGCCAGTTGCCTGAGCTGGCGAGCACTGCGGTTCGTCCACGGCCAAAGTTCTCTGTGGTGAGGAACGGCAGATTGCGGCCACCAACCTTCATCTCCGCCAGGACCACTGCGCCTGGCTTGGGCGTCCCGGCCTCCTGGTAGTCCATCAAGAATGGCAACGTCTTCCATCGCTCAGCATTGCGTGCCGGATCGTCGATCAGACGGCAGATGAGGCTGTCCATACCTGGGGGCGTGAGCTCGACGGTAGCGGAAGCGCGGTGGAAGGTATTTCGCCGGTTAGGAAGATTAACAGGAAGGGCATCCGCCATGCTCGAGCTGCCCCACCCCCCGTCGGCAAGGGAAAAGCGGCCGCCAAGGAATAGCACGCCCCCGCCACGACGATCGACAAATTGATGAATGAGATCCTTCTGCGCAGGCGTGAAATAGTCCGCCTGGACCGAGCCGATGATAAGACCCTGGAAGGCGAAGAGCTCTTCCGCGCTGGAAGGAAAGCCATCTTTCAGTTCATCCGCGTTGCGAACACCCTGCCGGTAAATGTCGTTCTCAGTGGTTCGTAAGATGGATGCAATTTGGACGAGCTGATCACTGTCTTCGGCCCGACGGATAAACTTATAGACCCAACGCGGCTCTCCTTCCATATATAGGATGCGCTTTTGGGTCGGCTCTACGTTCACAAGGCGAGTGAGCGAGTTGTTTAGCCGGTTCTCTTCGCCCGGAAGCAGGCTGATGGAAAATTGCAAGGGCTTCGCTCCCGCATCTCCTGCGCTGAAGAGGAGATTCTCGGATTGGAGCTTTCCATCGGCGCCCAGCACAATTGAGCGCGATGCTAGGACCTTCGCCCCATCCCGGACTTCAATCGTGGCCGGTTGCCGGGCAAAGCCGTGCTGGTGAATGGTGATCCAGGCATTTAGGCGTGAGCCTGCCATGCTATGGGGAGAGACGACAGCGTCGTCCATCTCGATGTCGCGATTGAATGTTTCCGGTCCGAACCCCACGGTGTGCACAGGGATTCGGCGATTGCGCAACGCGGTGATGGTATCTAGATCGATGCCGCCGGAGTTATCCGAACCATCGCTCAACAAAACGATAGCCCCGATGGGCAGGTCCGATGTTTCTGCAACGAACCGCCGGAGGCTATCACCAAGATGTGTAGCCGGAGCTGAGGGACGCAGGACACTGGGATCTAGAGCGGGGGTTACCTGAGTATCGATGGTGTACAGGCGAACTTGAAACTGCTGATGCAGTTTGTCGAGCACCCCGGATTGCAACGCATTGACGGCTTGCGCAAGCCGAGTGGTTCCATGCTCCGCCGCGCCCATGCTTCGGGAGTCGTCAATCAGGATCGCGACAATATTTTGTTGCGGTTTTAGCTCAGCCACGGTAATCGCCGGCTGCCAAAGCAGAAGCAACAGCAACGCCACGAGAGAGGATTGCAGAGTCCAAAGGACCGCGATTCTCCAGCCCGGCAATGGAGTTGCTGCGTGCCGGAGGCGCAAACGAATGACCAAAGCAAGGGCGGTAGCAAGTGCTACAACAAGCAGGCAAAGGACTGTCTTGGGCCATGGACCCAGAAGAACGAACTTACCTCTGGAGAAAGCGGTGACTGGATAGTTGAAGAGCCACTGAAACATTGATCCGGGCAATCGCGAGACGAAATCGCAATGGCCAGCCCTTTCCTCAGTGTGTCATTCCATACACGACGTAATTGATCCCGATACGAAAGGCCAACGACGCAAACCGCTCGGGGTACTCAGGGCTATCGGCCCATTCCCAAGCGTCTCCCAGGTGCATGTTATGGCAGATGGCCACCATGACGCGGCCTTTGTCGTCGCGGATGCCACGCCATTTAGCTACATAGCCGTCCTTCTCATAGGTGCGGCCAGTCATTACATATTGCTCGCCGGGAACCTGGAAGCGGTCGCCGAGATCGTAGAGCACATGAAAGATCTCGTCGTCGTTGCTCAAATCTTCGATGGGACGATCGGGAATGACCATGCGCATCCCACTCAGAAAGCCTTCCCAGTCACTAGTGCCATGGAAATCGTCGACCATGAGAAATCCGCCCTTCAACAAATAATCGTGCAGGCGCTTCGCCTCGGCATCGGTAAAACTCCAATTCTCTACTTGGACGGCATAGATCCACGGATAGTTGAAGATATCGTCACTGTCCAGATCGACGACCTGTTCCGTAGAACGGGCATTCGTTCGAGTCAGGCGCCGAAGGGCCATGAGAAATTGGCGATCTGCCTTGGGGTAGTCCCGCGACCAGCTCCAACTGCCTCGATAGCCATAACCAAAGCCTGCGAAGCTTCGCTCAGCTGCTGTATAGTGCAGCCTCGACCAGGAGAATTCTGCCTTTTCATTGGCCGATCCCGGCGTGACAGGATCGTGAGGGTTTGAGCCAAACCACTGATACGCGCGCGATGTTAGAGAGAAAAAAACACAGGCAGAGGCGACGAAAGGGAGCACTACCGAAATGCGCCGCCGCAGTTTCACGGAAACCCTGATGCTCTAGGAGAGAGAATAGCAGAGCCGGTCTATCGATTGGATTGTATCCACCCCCGAAAGTAGAATCCTCCTAACCATGGTGGCCGCTCAGGTTTTGCGATGAAACGCCGCGATTTCATAAAGTTTAGCGCTGCAGTGCTGGGAGCAAAGTCAGCCGATTATTTATCGGCCCAGACCCGAGGAATGACTCCGAGCGGTGGCGCGCAGGAACCATCGAAGGCGGACATTACTTTGCGCATTGCTCCTGTGACCGTCGAGCTGGCTCCCAACCGTATCATCAGCACGCTAGGCTACAACGGCTGCTCTCCTGGCCCCCTTCTCCGGATGCGCGAAGGAGTGCCCGTGACGGTTGATGTTGTGAATGACACCGATACGCCGGAATACGTGCATTGGCATGGTCTCCACATTCCCTGCGACGTAGACGGAGCAGAGGAGGTAGAGACACCAGCTGCGCCGCCACGCGGCCGCCGTCGATACCAAATCACACCGCGGCCGGCAGGTACGCGTTGGTATCACAGCCACGCGATGGCCATGGACGATCTGCACAAAGGCAGCTATACAGGCCAGTTCGGCTTTCTGTTCATCCAATCTGGCCGCGATCCGGGCCAGTATGACCAGGAGGTCTTCTTGGCGGTCCGAGACTGGGAGCCGTTTTTCACCTCAGACCGGATGGAGGATGAAGACGAAGATCAAAGCGGACCACAGCCGGAACGGCCAGCCGTGCTCGACACGCGGCCCAACGGCCTTGAAGTAGGCTCCCAAATTTATTCCATCAACGACAAGGCCCTGGGTTTCGGCGAGCCCATTCGAGTGAAGCAAGGAGACCGCGTCCTGTTCCATCTCCTGAATGCGAGCGCTATTGAAGACCGTAGCCTTGCGCTACCTGGGCATGCATTTCACGTGATCGCGCTCGACGGTAATGTCGTGCCGTCGCCGCAATTGGTTCAGGTATTGCTGCTTGGTCCCGGCGAACGCGCGGATGCGTACATTGAGATGAATCAACCCGGCGTGTGGATCCTGGGAGCGCCGGAGGATGATATCCGCAACGCAGGACTCGGAGTTGTCGTGGAATACGAGAATCAGCATCGGCGGCCACAATGGATTCCACCGCGGAAGACATCTTGGGACTATACGATCTTTGGCACAAGCGCAGCGCCAACCGCAGCCATACCCGATCCTGACCACACCATCGACATGGTCTTCACGAAGGTTCCTGGCGGAGCAGGGAAGTTTAACGCGTGGCAGGTCAATGGAAAACAATATCCGCACGAACGGGAATTCGTATTAAAGCAGGGCGCCCGATATCGGTTGAACTTTCGCAATCGAACGGACGATGCACATCCGTTGCACCTGCATCGCCATTCCTTTGAGCTGGTCGACTTCAACGGCAAAAGGACATCAGGCATTGTTAAAGACACTGTAATTGTGCCTTTTTACGGACGCACATCGGTCGATCTCACCGCTGATCAACCTGGCTTGAGCCTCTTTCATTGCCATATCCAGCAGCACATGGATTACGGCTTCAAGGCCCTATTCCGATGTTCCTGATGCGCGGGGCCCATCGTCTCCGAGTTTGTGTATAGGAAGACTGAGGTACGGATGCCGATAGGGTCAGCGGCCGGCCGGATTGAGGCTCAAAGATCAGGGCCAGCTAGTGCGTAACCAGCCCGCATTTCAGGGGCAACGCAATTGACGTAGGGGGCTTAATCAGGATCCATTTCGCTGCACTACTGCCGTGGTAACAACACCTTGCCGTCATTCGCGACGCTGTATGCCCAGGGCTCATCCCTGTCGAAATATCGCAAAGGGCTCATCCTCAAAACTGGCTGGTCAGAAACCCGCAAGCAGTCTGTGCTGGCGATGCAGTGCGCGCCTCCACGGGAAAAACCATTATGGTGGTGGGTATTACTTTTGTTTGCGGCGGCTGCGGGCCTGCTGCTTCTGACGCGTGTTCAACTCATCCCTTCAGTTGCAACGAATGTTGAGCTGACGCTCGCCGGCACGGCTCTGCTGGGAGTATTCGTCGTGCTCGACGGGCTGCGTTGGAACCGTTTCACCTACCCGCAGAGGATGGATACCTGGTCGTCGAGCTATTTCTGCGTAAGGTGCAGCCGGGTAACGATTCTGAGGCCGGTGGCTGACTATTAACCAACTGGTAATTGACGGGTAGACGGTCATCCAACCGGAACGGCACATTGCCCTAGGAATCCTTGCCACATGCCGACATCTCGGTACGAATCCGAACCTCGACGGGCGCATTGGCAATTATGCTCATTGACGCCCCCCAAGAGGTCGATTGGCTGTTCCCTGACCTATCAGTGATGTATAGGCAACAATGCGTCAGAAATCGGCAGGAATGAACTCGTCTGGATACACTGCACCGTTTTTCCCACGAGCCACTAAATTATTCGTAACGGATAGCCTTTACGGGGTCGAGAGCGGCAGCGCGGCGTGCGGGTAGCCAGCAGGCGAACAGGCCGACCGAGGCGAGCAGCGTGGCGACGATGAGGAAAACATGCGGGTCAGCGGGTGAGACGCCGATAGGAAGGCTGGACATGATCCGCGTGACGGGAAAGGCCGCAGCGACGCCAAGGACCAGCCCGGAGGCGATCTGCCAGAGCCCACGGCGCATGACCAGGAGCAGGATATTGCGAGCGTTTGCCCCCAGGGCCATCCGCACGCCAATCTCCTGGGTGCGGCTCGCGGTGGCGTGGGCGATCACGGCGTACAGTCCCACCGATGCCATGATCAGGGCGATGAGCGCAAAGCTGAGGAAAACGATGGTCAGGAGCTGGATGAACCATTCCTGATGGGCGATTTCTTCGCTGAGATTGGAAACGTCGCGCAAGGGGAGGTCAGGGTCCAATGTGGCGACAGTCGGGCGCAGGGCTGTATTGACATTGATGCTGGATTCGACGAGCAATGCCATACCATCCCAACCTTCCTGCTGGAAAGGCAAGAACAGCAGCGGGTTGGGCTTCTTCTCGTTGAGTTCCTGGGTCATATCCGCTGCCACGCCCACCACGGTGATCCAGTCGCCGGGAACGTTCTTGTCGTCATAGAAACGGAAACGCCTGCCGATGGCCGTTTGGCCCGGCCAGAAGTGGCGGGCGCACTGCAGCGTAACGATCGCTGCCTTATGCCCCGCGGTGCCGTCGGATGCATTGAAGTCGCGACCTAGCAGGAGGGGCAGATGGATGACGTCGAGATAGCCGGGAGACTGGACGATGTTGGAGGCTTGGGGACGGGCCGATCCGGGACTGATGAACGCATGTTCGATCTCGATGTCGCGATGGGAAGCACCGAGGCCGGGAAGGTTGGAGACGATGGCTGCGTGAGAGACGCCGGGGAGCGTCTGCAGCCGGGGTAGAAGCTGATCGTAGAAGCGCTGCCGCGCAGCCGTGTCCTTGTAGCGGTCATGGGGCAAGTCCAGGCGCGCGGTCAGGAGCTTGTCTCCGGGCAGGAACCGGTTGGCGGCGAGGGCCTGCAGAATCTGATGGACGAAGACCCCGGCACCGGTAAGCAGGACCAGCGTCAGCGCGAGCTGCAGCACGACGAGGACGGCAGACAAGCGGCCCCCGCGATGCCTGCCGACGCTGCGTGCGCCTTCCTTGAGGACTTCATTCAGATCGAATTTGGACGAGCGCAGAGCCGGCACGATGCCAAAGAGCACGCCGCTCGCGATGCAGAGAACGGCGAAATAGCCGAAGACGGAGTAGTCCATCCGGAAATCGATCCAATAGGGCTTGCCCACGTCCTGTGTGCCCAGATCGAAGCCGTGCACGCCGAGCGCGGCCAGGCCCAGGCCGAAGATGCCGCCGACGATGCTCAGAAGAACGCTTTCAATGAGCAACTGGCGGATGACGCGCCACCGTGAGGCGCCGAGGGCGGCGCGAATCGACATCTCGCGCTGACGGACAAGGGCGCGGCTGAGCATCATGTTCGCCACGTCCGCGCAGGCGATGAGCAGCACAAAGCCGACGGAGGCGAGCATGAGCAGGAAGAGCACGCGGATCGGTCCGCCGTTGTAACGCTGGTTGAAGGTTTCCACGTTCAGCTTGAGGTCTTTGTTGGTTTGGGGATATTGCGTGGCGAGGCGTCCGGCAATGCTCTTCAACTCGGAGGATGCCTGCGCGAGGTGTACGCCCGGCTTGAGCATGGCCCAGGTTTCGTAACCACGGTTGTCGCGATTCTCGAGGTCGGTTGAGGGTGCGATGGGCATCCACAGATCGGTGTGGACAGGGAATTTGAAACCTTCAGGCATGACGCCGATGATGGTGGCGGCCTTTCCATTGACGCGTACCGTCTGACCGATCACGCCGGCCGAGCTGCTGTAACGTTGCTTCCAGACGCCGTACCCGAGCACGACCACCGGCGCCGCGTCGGCGTCGCTGGCCACGAAACCGCGGCCCAGCACGGGACGTATGTGCAGCATGGCAAAGATGCCCGGAGTGGCGACTTCTAGGTTATAGGTCTGAGACGAATGGCCGCGGTCGCTCAGGACGCCGTCATTGCTGCTGCCGGTTTGGATCGATTCAAGCGAGGAAGCCCCATCGCGGTAAGCGCGGAAGTCCGGATAGGACAAGCGCATGCCGAGGTCGCCGTGCGACGGGTTGCTGTAGCTGATGGCTACCAGCCGCTCGCCTCCAGGCACGGCCGGGGGCCGGAGCAGTACGGCATTTACCAGCGTGAAGACCATGGTGTTGGCGCCGATGCCAAGCGCCAGGGTCACGACGACGGCGGCCGAAAACCAGCGATGGGCGAGGATCATGCGCAGCGCGAAGCGAAGGTCGTTGGCCATAGTTGGGATATACGAATGCGGGTGATGTGTTGTTCCGTTACTTGTTTCTCAGCAAATGAGAACTGCAAGGCCCCAATACTGTGCCTCGACGCACCGATCTGCAGGGAGAAAGCTCGACGAGCGGCGGGAGGATTTGTTCGCTCGCGCAGGATCTTTGAGATTGCGGGCGTATCGACCGCCCACTCTTCAATTGCTGCTAGATCAACAGTTGAGCCAGATCTTCTCCTCTGAAACGGCTTGGCACTGGCAGCCGTTTGAGCCGCTGCTGTCCAATTTGTTGCGGAGATGAGAAGAGTTCGGCGGACAAGATAATGCGGATGCCGATCTCCAAGCAGCGGAACAAGCATATCCAGCGCGTGCTGATCGAGGCAGCGAAGCTTGCGACACGAGAGTCACCAGAGTTGGCGATGATCCGTGCCCGAGAACTGGAAAAGGGCAACCCCAACCGAGCAACGCTCGCCGTAGCGCGGAAGATGGTCATTTACATGCTCGCCGTCGAACGCAGGCAGCAGGACTGGGTGCCTGCGGAAACAGTTCAGCCGCACGGAGGCTGCCTAAAAAGCTTTCGTAAGAATGGAAAAGCAAAACATCGGGATTCATGAACGCGCAGGCCGCCAGGTCCCGCCGATTGCCGACTGGGCGAAGGATCAAACTCCGGAGGCTCACTACGAATTGTTTCGGGACTGGCAGAGAACACAAACTCAATCATCTGTGACGGCTCTTCGGAGCTCGAGACAGCAAATGGATGTCCGGTTCTGCATGGGGATGCAGGGACCACCCGCCGTGAGGCGCTCGTGCGCAGAAACGAATCCCGATCATCGCAACGCGCGCTCTCCTGAGCGCGCCCAAAGAACTCGCGTTTTCTCTTGACAGATGACTTCCATGGACGTCGGCAATCCGGAAGTAATCCACCGTTCACACGGCGGCCCATCCGACGAAGTGCTGTAAAAACGGGGTTTGCGGTAACTTGCGGAGGCTTGTTGGGAATTCGCCAACCGTGGATGCTGCCCGAATCACCCGCCCGTGGCATCATCATTACCGGTGCTGCTCTATGGAAACGAAACGAGCGCATCGATCTACCCCACGATTGACGAAATTAACGCGCTACCTGAGAAGTTCCGGCAGTATATCCACGATCTTGATACTCGATGCGATAAGAGCGGAGATGTGCAGACGATCGCCATATTGCGGGAGGATCGAGATGCATTGCAGCAGCGGGTTGAGGAGTTAGAGGCCCGCATTGCTTTGGAGGAAAGAGAATATCTCGAAGCCCCGATCGAAACGGATTGAAAACGAATCAGGTTTCCAGCATCACCGTGCGCGGGTCCTTGTCATCACGTAGGCCGACGAACTTGGTGTGTCGCAGATGGTCGGCCCCTGTCCATTCCAGAAACTCAACCTCCGCCACGACCTGCGGCTTGACCCAGACACACTCTTTCATCTTCTCGGCCGTCAGCCCCTGTCCCCATCGTCCGGCATCCTTCTCAGGCAGATTCACGAACGGACACTTCGCGATTTCCAGCAGCTTGATCCGTTCGAATGCCTGCCTTCTCGTTAGGGGAACGAATCCCGCACGCACACGCGCCGCATAGCGTAGTTTTTTGTCTCTGTAGAAGCCGATGACGATGGAATCCACCCCAAGGTGGCTGGTATATAGCCCCCGATCACGAACTCCTGGCTGGCATTGATGCGCCATTTCACCCACAGCCCACTTCTGCGGCCGGGTTCATAGACGCTATCTGCTCGCTTCGCGATGATCCCTTCCAGACCGTGCCTCTTCACGAAGGCCAGCATCTCGTTTACGGTCTGGTGGGAGACCTGCGAAATGCCGACGTGAGTGTGAGCCTTGACCGTCGATTCGAGGATCTCGCGTCGTTCCAAGAGTCGCCGCTGCGTCAGATTCTCGCTACTCCTGACGAGCACATCGAACGCATAGAGCATGATGTGGGACTCGGCGGAGCGGCTATTTTGCAGCAGATTGAAGTTCGGCCTTCCCTGCTCGTCAAGCGCCACGACTTCGCCGTCGATCACTGTCTCATCAGGCAGGCTCGCCAGGCATCCGCTACATATCTGAATCGTTGCGTCAGGTCTGTACCGCGGCGCGAGTAGACCATCACCTTCCCGCCAGTTTTCACAGCGATCGCGCGGTAACCGTCTAGCTTCAGCTCATAGGTCCAGAGATCGCCCTCAGGGATCTCCCCTACAGGCAAGCACTCCATCGGCTCGGTGAAACGCGCGATCTGTCCGTTTTTAGCCAGTCCCCAGCTCCCCTCGTGCACGAGTCTGGGGGGAAGCTCGCCTATTCGATAGTTGATGCTGGCAGATGATACAGGAAGAGTCATCGGATTTTATGCCGGCGTGAGTCTATTGCGACGACTCCTCCGGCACACCGGAAAAGTCTTGATTGGGAGCAGCTCCCAAGCTGCACCACTACACCACCGCCGAGAGATCCAAACAATGGTTCAGTTTCCATAGGTCGTCGGATCGCGAAGCGCTGCTGCGGCCACTCTGTGCTTGGCACGCGCCATAACCTCTGTAAGCCAAGCGTCATACCGCGCTCGCGAAACCTTCACAGCACCACGGACA
>Ga0210396_10001224_pt1 | contig 28798 bp, 22 predicted proteins | sample IncBWH17OmetaG_FD_155466 | JGI IMG/M metagenome (GOLD analysis project Ga0210396, IMG submission 155466) | Forest soil microbial communities from Barre Woods Harvard Forest LTER site, Petersham, Massachusetts, United States - Inc-BW-H-17-O ...
GCGAAGGCGGCCTCTCTCAAGGCGGATGAATCCGCAGCGATCGCCCTGCCCACGATCAAGTTTGAGAAATACACGCTGCCGAATGGCCTGGTAGTCATCCTATCCGAGGATCACCGCCTGCCTCTGGTTTCCACCAACATCTGGTATCACGTGGGCCCCGCCAACGAACTCCCCGGGCGCACCGGCTTCGCCCACCTGTTCGAACACATGATGTTTGAAGGCTCCAAGCACGTTCCGGGCAACGCCCACATTCGTTACCTGGAGGCGGCCGGATCTTCCGACCTCAATGGCACAACCGATTTCGACCGCACCAACTATTTCGAAACGCTTCCGTCCAATCAACTGGAACTCGCACTGTGGCTGGAATCCGACCGCATGGGGTATCTACCGGACAAACTGGATCAGGCCAGCCTGACCAACCAGCAAGACGTGGTGCGCAACGAGCGCCGCCAGAGCATCGAGAACAGCCCTTACGGAATTGTGGAAGAGGGCGTATTCCACATGCTTTTCCCAAAGAGCCACCCGTACCATGCCGACGTCATGGGCTCGCACGCGGATATTCAGGCGGCGAAACTCGAGGACGTGCGCAATTTTTTCAAGCTTTACTACGCGCCGAATAACGCCAGCCTGGCTATCGTCGGCGATTTCGATCCGGCGCAGGCCAGGCAGTATGTCGAAAAATATTTTGGGCCGCTGAAGCGCGGCGCGCCGGTTCCCAAGATTTCCGCCGTGACCCCGCCCATCACCGCGGAACGCCGCGCGGTAATTCACGACCAGGTGGAGTTACCGCGCGTCTATATGGCCTGGCTGACGCCGTCCATTTTCAAGCCGGGAGACGCGGACGCCGATCTGTCCGCGGAAATTCTCGGCGGCGGAAAGTCGAGCCGCCTGTACAAGAAATTAGTCTATGATAAACAAATCGCCCTGGACGTCAGCGCATCGCAGCAATCGCTGATCCTCGGATCGGTGTTTGAAATTGTGGTCACGGCGCGGCCCGGGCACACCGCGGATGAAATGGAAAAAGCGGTGGACCAGGAGTTGGCCGCCTTCCGCAAGAGCGGCCCCACGGCCGTTGAACTTGAACGCGCGCGAAACGGAATCGAAACAGGAATGATTGAGGGACTCGAACGCCTGGGCGGATTCGGCGGCGTGGCCGACCGCTTGAACGAGTACAACCACTATCTTGGAAATCCCGGCTACTTCCCGCAGGACGTGTATCGTTACCAGTCGGCGACCACGGATTCGATCCGCGCCTTCGCGGAAGCGCAACTGAAATCCAGCGCGCGCGTGGTCATCTACGGAATCCCCGGCAAACCGGATCTCGGGCCGGATGTTCCCACGCCGCAAAACCAGCAGAAGGGCCAGAGCACGGGTGGGGAAGCGGTCAATGCGGACGCAGCCTGGCGCGAAAATCCTCCCAAGCCCGGACCCGCGCGTGCCTTGAGTCTTCCGGTCCCCGATGTTTTTAAGCTTTCCAACGGATTGACCGTGTATTACCACTACCGCGCTGGACTTCCTGTGGTGGCGGCGCACTTGGTTTTCAATACAGGGAGCGCGGCGAATCCTGTCGAGAAGCCGGGACTTGCGAGCTTCACTGCAAATATGTTGCAGCAGGGAACGGAAAACCGGAACGCCATGCAGATTGCCGACGAAGCTGCGCTTCTCGGCACGGCCCTCTCGTCAAGCGCCAGCATGGATTCGTCCAGCGTGGGCGCCAGTTCTCTCACCAATAATTTTCCCGGAGTGCTCGATCTGATTTCAGACATCGTATTGCATCCCACGTTTCCTCCGGACGAAGTGGAGCGCCGGCGGGCGTCGCGCATCGCCGCGTTTACAGACGAACGTTCCGACCCTGAAACCATCGTCGCCCGCACTGGCGTATCCGCGCTCTTCGGGCCGCACAATCCCTTCGGGTACGACAACTCCGGGACGGAGCCTTCGATCAAAGCGATGACGCGCGAAGACATGATGAATTTCTGGAAGAGCAACTACGTGCCGAATAACGCCGCCCTGGTCGTGTCCGGAAATATTCCCGTGGATGACCTGAAAGCTCTGGGCGAGAGCAAGTTCGGCGGGTGGAAGAGCGCCGAGTTGCGGGTGCCCGAGATCGGCGCCCCGGAAACCACCAAGGCAAAAGTTATTATTGTGGACCGCCCTGGAGCGCAGCAGACCATGGTACGCCTGCTTCAGCTTGGAGTCGCCCGCGCAACGCCCGATTACCCCGCGCTCGAAGTGATGAATTCCGAGCTCGGCGGGCTCTTTTCGAGCCGCATCAATCTCAATCTTCGTGAGGAGCATGGCTACACCTACGGCGCGAGTTCCTTTTTTGTTTATCGGCGATCGCTTGGATATTTTGGCGCCGGAGGCGGCATCCGCACCGACGCCACCGCGCCCGCGGTAACGGAAATCCTGAAGGAAATCCACCGGATGATAGACACGCCGATGAAGCCCGAGGAACTGAGCCTGGCGAAGGATTCCCAATCGCGTTCCTTGCCCGGCATCTTCGAAACGGACAGCGGGGAAGCCGGCGCGCTATCGGAAATTTTCGTCTACAACCTGGCGCGCGACTATTTCTCCAAATTGCCCGAACAGCTGAATGCCGTCACCGAGGAGGACGCCGAGGCCGTCGCCAGGAAATATTTGCACCCGGACCAGCTCATTTTGGTGTGCGTCGGCGATCGCGCCAAGATCGAGCCGGAGCTGTTGAAACTGGACCTGGGAAGCGTTGAAATTCGAGACGCCGACGGAAATGTGGTGAAGTAGGACAGCCTTCAGCCTGTCAGCTTTTCTTCAGCAATCGCCAGCGTAAAATTAAATCCAGACACGCTGAACAGGTTGCGGAAAAAGCCTCTCCAAATTACTGTCATTCCGAGCGAAGCGAGGAATCTCTCTTTCTTTTCATGGGGCCAAATCGAAGAGAGATTCCTCGCTTCGCTCGGAATGACAATATAAACTACTTTTTCCGCAGCCTGTGAAGCCCGTCCTACTTTTTCGTGCCCCGCGCGCGAACAAAGTCCACAATGTTTTGCGTGGACGTCCCAGGAAGAAAAATTTCCGCCACGCCCGCCTTCTTCAATCCGGCAATATCAGCTTCCGGAATCGTTCCTCCCAGGAGCACAGTCACATCGCCCATTCCTTTTTGTTTAAGTAGCTCGAGCAATTGCGGTACGAGCGTGTTGTGCGCCCCGGAAAGAATCGACAGCCCGATTACATCGACATCCTCTTGCACCGCGGCCGAGGCGATCATCTCCGGCGTCTGCCGCAGCCCGGTGTAAATCACTTCCATACCCGCATCGCGCAAAGCGCGCGCAATAATCTTCGCTCCTCGGTCATGCCCATCGAGACCAGGTTTCGCGATCAGCACTCGAATCCTCTTCTCAGTCATTCGCCCCAGCATTCTCCGGCTTTCTCAAGTTTTTCTCTGCGCCCTCTGTGTTCTCTGTGTTAAAAGCTTTTTCCGTTCTATACGATAAATCGTCGCACACCGTCCTTTAAAATAGCCACATTGAAGTTAATGAGAAGGCCGATCTTGTGTCCAGACAGTCGAAGGTAAGTTAAAATAATGGCCTCGTGAATCGGAGCCAAACTTTCTATGGATTCCAACTCCACGACAATTCTTCCCTCGACGAGAAGATCCATCCGGTATCCGCATTCTAGTTTTGTTTCTTTGTAGACTACAGGGACACCAACCTGCTGATCTACTTTCAGATTGCGTAGGCGAAGTTCGTGCGCCAGGCACACCTCATAGGCTGATTCCAGCAGGCCGGGACCTAGGCGCTTGCGCACTTCAATTGCGGCGCCGATGATCTCATGCGTGATGTCGTTGTCAGTCACGTCGGCATCTGCAAGTGGGAAGGAATTTAACACAGAGAACACAGAGGGCACAGAGAACTGCGGAGAAAACCGCTTCACGGCTAAATCTAAGTTACCGAGGCCTCTTCATGCGTGCCGAACACTTCGCGCAACGAGTCGCAGATTTCTCCCAGCGTCGCGTAGGCTTTCACGGCGGCGTAGATGTGGGGCATCAGGTTCTCCGTTCCTTGCGCCGCTTTGCGCAGGGCGGCGAGCTGCCGCGCGACTTCATCACTAGATCGCTCGGAGCGCAGCTTGCGCAAATGCGCCGCCTGTTGCGCGCGCACCGATTCACCGATGCGCAGAATTTCGATGGGCGATTCTTCGCCCGTAAATTCATTTACGCCGACGATGATTTTCTCTTTGCGGTCGACCGACACCTGGTAGCGGTACGACGCGTCGGCAATTTCCCGCTGCGGGTATCCTCGTTCGATGGCCGGGATCATTCCGCCCATGTCGTCGATCTTGCGAATGTATCTCCAGGCGGCGTCCTCCATTTCATTCGTCAGCGTTTCTAGGAAATACGAGCCGCCGAGAGGATCGACGGTGTTCGCGACGCCGGTTTCATGGGCCAGGATTTGTTGCGTTCGCAGCGCCAGCGTTGCGGCAAACTCCGTCGGCAGCGCCCAGGCTTCGTCAAGCGAATTGGTATGCAAGGACTGCGCCCCGCCCATCACCGCCGCAAGGGCCTGCAAGGCGGTTCGCACAACGTTGTTGTAAGGCTGCTGCGCGGTGAGCGAGCAGCCGGCCGTCTGCGCATGAAAGCGCAGCGCCGAGGAACGCGCGAGTTTCGCTCCGAAGCGCTCGGTCATCGTCTTGTACCAGATGCGCCGCGCGGCCCGATATTTCGCAATTTCTTCAAAAAAATCGTTGTGCGCGTTGAAGAAAAAGGACAGGGCCGGCGCGAAATCGTCCACGGCCAGGCCGCGGCGGATGCCCCATTCGACGTACTCGATTCCATCGCGCAGCGTGAACGCCAATTCCTGGATCGCAGTCGATCCCGCCTCGCGAATGTGGTAGCCGCTGATGGAAATGGGATTGAACTTCGGCGTGTGTCGCGCGCCGAATTCAATGGTATCGATCACCAGCCGCATCGACGGCTTGGGCGGATAGATGTATTCCTTTTGCGCGATGTATTCCTTGAGGATGTCGTTCTGCAGTGTTCCGGCAAGATGGTTCCAATCGACGCCCTGCTTCTCGGCGACCGCCAAATACATGGCCCAGAGGATCGCGGCAGGGGAATTAATAGTCATCGAAGTGGAAACGCTGGCGAGAGGAATCTGGTCGAACAGCGCTTCCATATCTGCAAGGGAACTGATCGCCACGCCGCACTTGCCGACTTCGCCCTCGGCAAGCGAATGGTCGGAGTCGTAGCCCATCAGCGTGGGAAGGTCGAATGCGACGGAGAGGCCCGCCTGGCCTTGCGAAAGCAAGTAGCGGAATCGCTGGTTGGTGTCTTGCGCCGAACCGAACCCCGCAAACTGGCGCATGGTCCACAAGCGGCTGCGGTACATCGCAGGATGGATCCCGCGCGTATAGGGAGGCGCTCCCGGCAAACCCAGGTCGCGGTCCGGATCCCAGCCGGAAAGATCATCGCTGGAATAAAGTCCCCGAATCGGGTACCCGGAAACCGTGGTGAATTCGCGGGCGCGCTCGGATGGTTTTTCGGCCGGGGCGCGAGGTGGTGTCGGATGGGGATCGGATGGCATGGTCGACGCAGTTGTGCGGCCTGAAATGCACGCAGAACACCGGTTTTTTCAATACTAGTTAATTCTAGCCCGAAATTCTTACGAATCTTGGGAGAAATAACATCGAATTCGTGACCTCGGCTTCAGACTGCGGGATTTGGACTTGCTAGGACCTAAACCCACAGGCTGAAGCCTGCGCTACTGAATCTACTGTCCGTTGCCGGCGCCTGAAGGGCGGCTTGATGATGCGGGGGGCGCATCCGTTTGCTTCACGGGGTCGACAAACAATTGCCCGGTCGCCGAAGTGCCCGGGATCAGCGTGTCCTTCGTGGGATGGCCGGACTTGGCATCGGCAATCGTGATGTTGTAAACCTCCAGTGTGCGAGCCATGGCGCGGTCAAAATTCACTTTGCCTTCGACGAGGTTGACGCGCGCTCGCACTTCCGCGGACTCCGCCGCAGCCAGGGTGTTTTGATCGGACACGATATTGAACAGCGTGGAAGCGCCCACCTGATATTTCTTCTGTTCGGCGTCCAGGGTTTGCTGATCGAGGTCGCGTGTCTTGATCGCCGCAGCCAGCGTGATACGCGCTTGCTCCAGAGTGATTTGCGCGTTGTGAACGTCGATGGCGGCGTTATTCACGATCTGCTGGTAGTTGGCCTGGTCGGATCGCTCATTCAAGTTGGCAATCACGTTATTGGCTTGCGCCAGGCGATTGCGAATCGGAATCGTCAAACTGAGTTGCGCGTTGTACTCCGGATAGACGCCGGTAAACTGCTGGTTCAGGGAGGTCGCCAGGCCTGTAAAAATCTGCGGCGGGGGAGTGCATGTTGTCGCGGGCGGCACGGGCGTGCAGGTTGTTATCAGCCGGCTGGTTCCGGCAAGCCCTTCCGTAGCATATTCCCCGGACAGAGTCAGAATCGGAAGCAGCGCGTTCTTTGTGGCCTTCACGTTCACGTCATCTCCCTTAATTACGAGTCCCGCCTGCAAGACGTCGGGACGCTTCATCACCGCTTCCTTAATCAAGTCGTCCAAGGGAAGCTTTTCAACTTCCGGCGGCGCCACGTCCGCGGTGTCGCTGGGGACAATCTCTACCGTGCGCAAGATCAGCGCATTGGGGTCCTTGGCGATCAAGTTCAAAAGTGTGAGCTGGTCCTGAAGGACTGTGGTCTGGTCCACGATTAACGCCTGTTGAGCGGTGGCGAGTTGCGCCTCGGCCTGGACGATCTCCAAAGGGGCCAGAGTGCCGACATCCACCTGCTTCTTATTGTCGCTGTATGTTTTTTCAGCCAGCGCGATTTCCTCGCGCGCCACTTCCACGTTGCCGCGCGCAAAGACCAGTTCCCAATACGCGTTGCCGACTGCGGTGATGGAAGTAATCACCTGCTGCACCAGGGACTGATCGGCGATGCTTTTATTCACCCTGGCAATGCGAATGTAGTGCTCATTGGGAAGCAGACCGAAACCGTTCAGCAATTGCTGGCTGGCAACAAAAATGAAATTGGACTGCACGAACGGATCGAAAAAGGTGGCTGTGCTCGATGAGGATCCTCGCGTGTTATTGAAGGATGCCGAAACAGAAGTGCCTGTGTGAAACCCCTGGCTATATTGCAGGTCGCCGACCGTAGTGTGTGAGCTCAACGTGGCAAAGGTTCCGAAAGAGGCAGCTCCGCCGGTCCCGGCAGTGAGCGGGTTATTTACGGGGATCGTCCTCGCATCCACGCTCAATGTCGAGGCGACTTGCGGATCGAAGCTCATTGGCGGGATCGTGCCCAGGGCCTGCACGGTTCCCCCAAGAAGGGGTGCGCCACTTAGCGTGCGAAGAATGTTGGCCTCGGCGACCCACGGCGTATATCTCTCGATCACGATAGCCAAATTGTTCTGGAGGGCGAGGTCCACGGCGTCCTGCAAACTAATCTGCAGTTTCCCGTCCTTGACCAATTGCTCGATCTGCGGCGCATTCGTCAAAACAGGCGAAGGCATTACCGTAGGGGTATAGGGGCCCAAGATATGGGGGAACCACCGCTTGCCATAGGTATAGTCCTGGTCGGACACGTGAATTACGCGACCTTGAGGCTGAGGCTGCGCCGGCGGCGTGGCTTCTCCCGGTTGCTGGGCGAAAGCTGGAGCGACGGGCGCCAAGGCCATCAGTGCGGCCAGAAATAATGCCGATGAGACACGAGAAAACCTTCCAATCATTTTGAGTCATCCTCTCCAAACAGGGATCCGCAATCCTTGCTACGGCGATCAGAACGCCTTGCGGGCGCCAAGTATTTTAAACGTCCTCCGGGATGGATATGTTTCAACTATATTTCAAGCGTTTGCTCACCTTTTGACGGAATTTTCCACGGGACGCAACCCGCTCAAAAGCCCGAAGTATTGGACGCGAGAAAGCTCGTAAGGTCAAGGCCCGATGTCGAGGCAGCGCAAGTACTACGTTCTTCTTGCTGGCCTGTATCTTGACAAGGACGCGAGGGCTCGATAGTCTTGGCGCGCGATGAGAGCTGACGCCGCCGTTCAAATTTTCGAGGAAGTGGGCGCCATCCGGCACGGACACTTCGAGTTGACTTCGGGGCTGCACAGCGGCACTTACGTGCAATGCGCGCTGGTGCTGCAATATCCGAAATATGCGGAACAATTAGGGCGGGCACTGGCCGCGGAATTCATGGATTTGCGCGTGGACTGCGTGGCCTCTCCGGCTCTGGGCGGCCTCATCATCGGGCACGAAGTGGCGCGAGCCATTCCGCCGCGCCACGATGGCAAACCCATGCGCGCGATTTTCGTCGAACGGGACTCCCTGGGAACGTTGACCTTGCGTCGCGGGTTTCGCGTCGAGCCGGATGAACACATTTTGGTTGTGGAAGACGTTTGGACCACGGGCGGCTCGACTTGCGAGACGATTCGCGTGCTGGAAGAAGCGGGCGCGCGCGTGGTGGCCGCGGGCGCGCTGATCGATCGCAGCGGCGGAAAAATCGAGTTGCCGGTCCGCACCGAAGCGCTCGTGGAACTCAAGATCGAGAACTACGACGCTTCCGAATGTCCTCTTTGCCGCAGCGGCGACGTGGCTGTGAAGCCCGGCAGCCGCTATGCGAAATTAGGCGTTTGAGTGGATCCACAGATAAGCACAGATAACCACAAATAGAGGAAAGAGAAAATCATCATAAAAGGCAGGAAACAGCAATACTCTGTACAGAGTACTCTGCACAGAGTACCCAGGATCAGGTTCCCAACGCCAAGTGCCGCATATCCCGGTTGAAGACAGCCGACCCAGAATTCATTTCTCCCGGTATCTTTATTTTATCCGTGTTCATCTGTGTGCATCTGTGGTTCCATAAGCCCCTGATTCCATGCGAAATATCAAACTCACCATCGCCTATGACGGAACCGATTTCAGTGGCTGGCAGGCGCAGCCCGGGCAATCCACGGTTCAAGGCGCGCTGGCCGATGTTCTTGAAAAATTGACCCAGCGGCGCCTGACGATCTACGCCGCAGGACGCACCGACGCGGGCGTGCACGCCGCGGGACAAGTGGTGAATTTCAAAACGCAGTCGCTGCTGTCCGTGGAAGAGTTTCAGCACGCCTTCAACGCCCTGCTGCCGCCGTCCATCCGGGTGAATGATGGGGAGGAGGTTGGCCCGGACTTTCACTCGCGCTGGGACGCGCTGGCGAAGACTTACCGCTACAGAATTTTTCGCGGCCGCGTCGTCCCGCCATTTCTGTGGAAATACGTGCTGCAAGATTTTCATGAGCTGAACTTTGACGCCATGGCCGAAGCGGCTCGCCATTATATCGGTGAGCATGACTTCACAACGTTCGCAGCCTCGGCCGGTTCGGAAGAAGACGACCGCGAGCGAATGACGGTTCGGACGATCTATAGTTTTGAGTTGCAGCGCAGCGTCTCCGCCAATTTTCATCCTTCCGCGGAGGAATGGGTCTTCGTCGTGCGCGGAAAATCGTTTTTGCGGCATATGGTGAGGAAACTGGTTGGGACGCTGGTGGAGGTCGGCCGCGGGAAACTTGTTCCGGGGCATTTGCCGGAACTGCTGGAGGTGCGCGACCGCTCCAGATCCGGGCCTACCATGCCGCCTCAAGGGCTTTGCCTCGAATCGGTGGAATATCCGGATCCGGCGAATTCGCTGGGGTCTAGCGGTCGACATTGAGTTGCATGGACCTCAGCTTTTCAAATTTCGATCTTTGACCGAATATAAAACCCACAGGCTGAAGCCTGCGCTACTTAAAGACGCGCTTGGTTTCTCGGGAAGGGTTCGAGTAAGATACAGTCGAGAGAACAAGAATCGATCCTGAACACGCATTCTGACCGGAGAGGGGAACTGACGAATGGCCGAGGAGAGCACACCGCAAGGCGCATCACCGGCGGCACCGACCCCGGCGCCTCCCGCAAGTCCGCCTGCTGCGGCTGCGACTCCTGCTCCCGCGGTTGAGGCTGCGCCCCCGGAACAGAAAATCAAGGTGCGCAAGCCCAGGCAGCGCTCCTGCGATGAGAAGGATGCCAAGGGAAAACTTTGCGCCGGGCATCTGAAGCGCTGGTACGACTATCCCAAGGAAGTGCAGGCCAAGATCGGGAAGGACGCGGAAATTTACCGCTGCGAATTTTGCAAAACGCTTTACAAGCCTGACCCGAAGCAGATGCCTCACAGCTTTACGCTGCGATATTAGTTGCGGCTTCTCAGAATTGGGATTGTGGGTCTTTACTTTGCAGGCCGCGGAAAAGTAGTTTATTTTTAAAAGCTGCGAAAAAAGTAGTTTATAAAGCAGTTTATTTTGTCATTCCGAGCGAAGCGAGGAATCTCTCTTCGATTTGGCGCCAGGAAAAGAAAGCGAGATTCCTCGCTTCGCCCGGAATGACAGAATTGCTGGGCGCGCATATATGAAGGGGGCCTGATCCACAATGGGCAGACGGCGGGACTGCCGGCCACACTCCCCCGAGAGGTCCCGTTTTGATTACCTGTAGCGATCGTCGGGCAAGTACGCGTCACCCCGCCAGGATGAGGGCTGATGCCTGCGCGGCCGGGTAAGCCGTGAGAAGATTCCTCACCCTACTTACGCTGGGAGTGGCAGTGACTTCGTTTATTCAAAATTTTTCTCACAGGACCGCCGCGTCGGATGTGCCAAACGATCCGCGCGTAGCGCGCGTGCTGGAAATTCTCCGCGCCAGCGGCAAGGCCACGACCGAAGAACAAATCCGGATCACGGAAATTCCCGCGCCGCCGTTCCAGAAAAGCGTTCGCGCCGCGTACATGAAAAAGCTGCTGGCTTCCGCGGGCCTGCGCGTGGAGACGGACGACACCGGAAATGTGATCGGGGAATGGGCCGGCACGTCACCCGACATCGTTATGCTGACGGCCCATCTGGACACCGTGTTTCCCCCGAACACCGATGTGCGCGTCAAGCAGGAAGGCGGAAGGCTGCTGGCCCCGGGCATTTCGGACAACGGTACGGGACTGGCGTCGCTCGCGGCGATTGCCAGGGCCTTCCGTGAAGCCAAAATCAAAACCACAAAAACGATTTTATTCGTGGCGGACGTGGGGGAAGAAGGCGAGGGAAATCTTCGCGGGATGCGCGCTCTTGCCGAGTCCTACAAGAAACGCCTGAAATATGTCCTCGCTCTGGATGGGGCGTCCACGGAATACGTAACCACGGCCGCGCTGGCTTCCCGGCGCGTGGAAGTCACCATCAGCGGACCGGGCGGACACAGCTGGACGGATTTTGGAGCGCCCAATCCGATTCATGCGCTGGGGCGGGGAATCGGGCGGTTTGTCACTGTGCGCGTTCCGGAATCGCCGCGCACCAGTTTCAACGTCGGCGAGATCGAGGGCGGCACATCGGTGAATTCCATTCCGTCGAGCGCGCACATGAAAGTGGATTTGCGCTCCGAATCGGAGACCGAACTCGCCACGCTCGAAACTCTTTTGCGCGACGCCATCAAGGCCGGCATTGACGAAGAAATGTCCGCGGCGCGAGAGCGCGGCATGGGCGGGAGCGGAAACCTGTTGAATCTGAAAATCAGCGTTTTGGGAGTGAGGCCGGCCGGAGAACTTCCCGAGAATTCGCCGCTCCTCGCGGCTTTGCTGGCGGCCGACAACCAGCTGGGCAACCGCTCGCGCCGCGAGCGGTCCTCCACCGACGCCAATATTCCGCTCTCGCTCGGAATACCGGCCATTTCGCTGGGCGCCGGCGGACGCAGCGGCGGCGCGCACACGCCGGAGGAATGGTATGACCCTGCGGGCAGGGAACTCGGCCTGCAGCGCGTCGCACTGACCGTGCTCGGAGTCGCGGGCCTGGAGCCATAAGAAATTTTCTCTGATTCAAAGGCCGGGGCACCCGCCCCGCACCGCCTTTCCAATCATCATTTTCCGCTAATTCAGAAATCTAAACCCGCACCCTTTGAAAGTCACAAAGGGTGCGGCACCCGCGAAATCTTCTTGCGCGAAATTTTAGCTCACATTTAGTTAACGGGCCGTTTTGGAGTCTTGAAGCGGGGCGGTGAACGGTCACGGCTGGCTGCGGAATTCTACTTCCTGCATTTCTCCGTCCCAGGGTTGGTTTAACACCAGTGTGTAGGAGACGCGCGCGCTGCGTCCGCGCAAGGTGGAGCAGGAGGCTTCTTTCAATGCGGCCTCCGAGCCGGCGGACTTGAACGACAATTTGGCCAGCTCGGCGGCGTGCAATTTCATGACGATGGTCAGCGATTTCATGGTGAGAAAAATTTGCGGCGCGTTTGAGCAGTTCACTTCCGTGATGGTGCCCATCATCGAATACACTTTGGTGGCGGAGAAGAGCGGCACCGCGGGCGCAGGGGCCGGCTCAGTTTTCGGTGTGGCGGAAACCGTCGATGCCGTGGATGGCTTCGCTTCCGGTTCCGTCTTTCGCTCGATGCGCAGGCCGGGATCGGACGTGGACGGTTTTGCCGGAGGATTGCTCGGCGGTGGCGGAGCGGCGGGAGGCTGGCGCGGGGAAATCCGCGCCGCGAGGTCGCCCGGCTTATCTGCCGCGGCTCGATCGTTTGCGGATTGCGGACCGGAAGTGGACGCCCTGCGCGCGTCGTCGGGATTGGCGAGGCGGTCCTGAAGAGCGGTTACCGCTGTTTGGTAGCGGGACTCTCCGGGCGCGAGCGTGGCGGCGCGCTTGGCGTCGGCCAGCGCCTTGGCAAGCATCTCATTCCGTTGAGAGTAGAGCATCGCCAGGTTTTCCCAACCGGGAGCAAAATCCGCGTTCAAGGACACAGCCTTCTCGAATGCCTCAACCGCTCCAGGCGGAACAGGCGCTTTGCCGGCATTGGCCACAGCAACGAGTCCCTGGCCGTAAAAGTTGAGCGCATCCTTCGGATCGAGCTGCACGGCGCGGTCGAAGTGCTTTTGCGCCTCATCCAGATCGTTTTTTTTCAGCAGGATGAATCCCAGGCTCTGCTCCGCCTCGGCCAGCCCGGGTTCGGCCATGATGGCTTCCTCAAGCTTGTCCTGAGCGTCCTCGTTCCTTCCGCGCAGCGCCAGGAAATCCGCCGTGCGCGCCTCGATTTCCGCAGGGGTGAGGGTGCGGGCAGATCCGGCGGGATCGCTGCCGCCGCTGACGGGAAGCTCGGCTGGTTGCCCATTCACTTGCTTGACGTAGGCATCGAGTTTGGATTGAAGCTGGTTTAGATCGCCGAAAGCCTCGCGCGCCGCTTGCAGCGAGTCGCCTCCATTCTGCAGGGCGGTGATGTAACGCTCCAGGGACTTGGCGCCTGCGAACTGCGGATCGCTGATCAGGAAGTGGACCAGCACGCGCGATTCGGCGAAGTACACGGACTGTTTGTTACCCGGGCTGTAGTAGGGCGAAGAGCGGTCCACGTGCAGGACCAGATCGAGCGGCAGCAGCGGACTCTCGTACAACACACTTAGATCCTCCGGGTCGGGCCTCTCCAGTCGCGGGCCGCGATCGCCGAAGGTCACGTCGCCGTACACCGTCGAGTATCCTTCCTCGAGCCAGGGAGGCAAGTTGCGGTAACTACGCTTCAGGATTTCGCGCCCGTAATTCTGGAAAATTTCCATGTACGGAAAACGGCCGGAAGCGTTGGTGCGAACGCCGATATAGGTTTTCTCCGGGCCGGAAAAGAAAAGTCCCGGCGGCTGTTCGTGGTTTTTGTCGTAAGGAAATTCGGGAAACGCGCGGCCAAAAGATTTCGCGTCCCTCGGGGCGACGATCCGCACCGGAATGCCGCGCTTACCTCGCGAATTCGGCATGGTCGCCTGGATCACGCGGACCAGCGATTCAAATTCCTCGGCGATCCGGCGGGCCGTTTTTTCTCCGCCATCAGCGGCCACGATAAAATGGGGTGTGCGGACTTCGACCCAGGGCTCGATCTTTTCCTTCTTTTCCTTTTCCGGCTTTTTCTCCTTGTCCTTGTCCGCGCCTTGCGCAGAGAGGCAGAGAAGGGCCGCGAGGAAAAATGAGGCCCCCAGCATGGCGATTGCCCGAATGGAATAGCGGAGTGGCACGATCATTCTTAACGGCAACGAGTCCTATCCCCAACAGTTTAGCAGACAAGCGTTCCGGGAGCGCCGGAATCATGTATGGTGCGATTCCATCGCCGCCGGGCAGGTTGCCTTTGGCGCGCCAGATCAATAAACTCAAACACTCCAGGAGATTCGCGCCTGGAAAAATGGGTGCTCCCTTGCGATTTCCATTCCTCAATCGGGCAACGCGCATCCGGTGAGCCTGCGCTTCAAAGCCCACTTGGCGCTGCTCCTCTGCTCGTTTTTATGGGGAGTGACCTTCGTCGTGGTGAAGGACGCCCTGGCCGACATCTCCGTGTTTGCCTATTTGTCGGCGCGTTTCGTGCTCGGCGCGCTGCCGATGATCTGGATCTATCGTGAGGATCTCCGCAAACTCACGCGCGACGAGGTTTGGGCGGGCGTTCATGTCGGAATTTTCATGGCCGGGGGCTACGCGTTTCAAACCGCGGGGATTGCCCGCACCACTCCCTCGAAGGCTGCCTTCATTACCGGAGTGAGCGTCGTGCTGGTTCCCGTTTTTCTGGCTGCGTTCTGGCGAAACAGGATTGGCGCGTGGGCCTGGGGAGGCGCGGCGGCTTCTTTCGCGGGACTTTATTTTCTGACAGTGCCGGAGCAGGGAATTGCCGATCTCAATCGCGGCGACTTGCTGGTCATGGGCTGCGCGGTTCTTTACGCGCTGCAAATTATTTTTATCGCCCGCTACACGGGAAGGTATTCGCTGGGAGCGTTGAGCTGCCTGCAAGTGATTCTCGCGGGAGCGCTGTTCACGATTGCCGTGCCCATATTCAACGTGACGCGCGTCGAGCCGTTCTTCGTGCGCTACACCTTTCAGATGGAATTTGGCGTGATCGTCACGGCAATTTTCACGACGGCACTGGCGTATCCTCTTCTGGTGTGGGGTCAACGCCACACCACGGCGACGAACACGGCGCTGATTCTTACCGCGGAACCTGTCTTCGCGGCGATCACTTCCTACTTGGTCGTCCATGAGCGCTTGGGTGCCAGGCCGCTGGCCGGAGCCGTGCTGATTTTGGCCGGGATTTGCATCGCGGAATGGAAGGGGACGATTCCTTCGGCGGGACCGTGAGCCGGGCTTGACGGGCTGGTGTTTATTTCTGGGCCGCGTATTTTGCGTCCACAGGCTTGTACATGTTGGCGCCCGGGCGGTGCGCCTTCTCGTACGCGGAGATCTTTGGTTCGTACTTTAGCGTCAGGCCTATCTCATCGAGTCCTTCCAGCAGGATGTGTTTGCGGAATTCATCGATCTCAAAATGGCAGTTTAGCCCGCTCGCGTCGCTGACCGTTTGCGCGGGCAGATCGACCGTCAGGGAATAGCCCTCTTGCCGCTCGGTTTGCCGGAAAAGTTGGTCGATCTGGGCCTCGGGAAGAATCACGGGAAGAATTCCGCTCATGAAACAGTTGCTGTAAAAAATATCGGCGTAACTCGGCGCGACGACTACTCGAAACCCGTAATCAGCGATAGCCCAAGGGGCATGCTCGCGGCTGGAACCGCAGCCAAATCCTGCGCGCGCCAGCAGGACGGATGCGCCTTTGTATCGCGGCCTGTTCAGAACGAAATCGGGATTGGGTTTTTCTCCCGGCAGGTAGCGCCAATCGTAGAACAGGACTCTGCCGTATCCCTGCTTGGTCTGGAGCTTCAAGAATTGCTTGGGGACCATTTGGTCGGTGTCGACGTTTAGGCGGTCCAGGGGGAGGACCAGGCCAGTATGCTTGGTAAAAGGCTTCATATTTTCTCCGTTTCTAGTAGCGCAGGCTTCAGCCTGTGGGGTTTTGTATGTCGATGCCCCAAACCCCACAGGCTGAAGCATGTGTAACTTACTCCGGCGCTTCTATGTTCCAGTCGCGGACGTCTACAAAATGGCCGGCAATTGCGGCGGCTGCGGCCATGATCGGGCTGACCAGGTGCGTGCGGCTGTCCTTGCCCTGGCGGCCTTCGAAATTGCGATTTGAAGTGCTGGCGGCGCGTTCTACGGGGAGCAGAATATCCGGATTCATGCCCAGGCACATGCTGCATCCCGCATCGCGCCACTCGAAACCGGCGTCCTTGAAAATTTTGTCGAGGCCTTCGGCCTCCGCCTCCGACTTGACGGTCATCGAACCGGGCACGACGAGCGCGCCCTTCAGATTTTTGGCGACGTGCTTGCCGGCAACGACGCGTGCGGCGGCGCGCAGATCGTTCATGCGCGAATTGGTGCAGGACCCGATGAACACGCGGTCCACAGGAACGTCCACGAGCGCCGTGCCGGGTTTCAGCCCCATGTAGGCCAAGGCACGCATGACCGCCTTCTGGTCGTCGGGATCGCGGAACGAAGCAGGATCGGGGACCCTGCCGGTTACACCCGCGACCATTCCGGGATTGGTCCCCCAGGTGACTTGCGGCGCAATGGCGGACGCGTGCAGTTCCACGGTGGCGTCAAACTGCGCTCCGGGATCGCTGGGCAGTGATTTCCACGCTTGCACGGCCTCTTTGAACTCTTTGCCGCGCGGAACGTAGGGGCGCCCTTCCAAAAAAGCGAACGTGGTTTCGTCCGGCGCGATCATGCCGGCTCGCGCGCCGCCTTCGATGGACATGTTGCACACGGTCATGCGACCGTCCATGGAGAGCGCGCGAATCGCTTCGCCGGCGTATTCGAAAACGTGGCCCGCGCCGCCTCCGATTCCGATTTGGCCGATGATGGCGAGAATCAGGTCCTTGGCGGAAACGCCTTTGCCGCGCTTTCCGTCGACCACAATGTGCATGGTCTTGGATTCATATTGCTGCATGCATTGAGTGGCCAGCACGTGTTCGACCTCGCTGGTGCCGATGCCGAAAGAAAGTGTGCCGAAGGCGCCATGCGTGGAGGTGTGGCTATCGCCGCAAACGATGGTTTGACCGGGCTGGGTGAGACCCAATTCCGGGCCAATCACGTGCACGATGCCCTGGTTGTGGCTGAACATGTCAAACAGCGTGATGCCCGATTCTTTGCAGCTGCGTGCGAGGGCGTCAAATTGTCCGGCCGCGGCGGTGTCCAGGATTGGCAGGTTGCGGTCCTTGGTCGGGACTGAGTGGTCCATGACGGCGAAGGTCAGGTCGGGGCGTCGCACGGGGCGGCCGGCGGCCTTCAGGCCAGCAAATGCCTGAGGCGAGGTCACTTCATGAATAAGATGACGGTCGATGTAGATCAGCGCGGGTTCGCCGGGCGCCTGGCGGACGAGGTGCGATTCCCAAATTTTGCGATACATGGTGCGCGGGTTCATATTTGTGCATCCTAATCTAGCAGGCCTTGGCGTGGCGCGCGGGATTTTTCGTGGCGCCGGCGTCTCGGCGGCTCTTTTGTGCGAGTTGAGGGTGGAAAAATCGCCGGCGGGACGCCGGCGCCACGTCCAGTGTCATGGCGGTTTCGAATCAGGTCTATTTGACCCGGAAAAGGTGGGCGGATCAAATTTATAATGATTGTGAAAGCCATAAACACTAATTATAGTGGAAATTTGCAACCGGAGGAGCAGGCACGTTTGAATTTTTCGCGTAAAAACGTCTTGCGTTGTCATTCCGAGCGAAGCGAGGAATCCCTCCTAGGATTTAGACTCAACAAAAGGGAGATTCCTCGCTTCGCTCGGAATGACAATTCTTTTATTTTCGTGCAAGCAGTCATTGTGGGGTTGCTCTGCGGAGTACCCCACGCATTTCGGAGAGTGCGCGGAGCGGCGGAGTGGGTGGTATAATCTCCCCCGAATCGATCGGTGCGAACGGGAGAAGAGAAATGGTTGAAGAGGAGTGAAGATTATGGGCATACAAATACGCGAATTGGCCACCTGGGCGCGGAATCGAAAAATTCTGGCGACCTTGCTGGTGACCGTGACGCTGGCCATTGGCATGGTAATCGGGACGGTGATCTCCGGCCATGTCGGGGCGGCGCATCCCTTTGCGGCTGTGGGCGGGACGCCACTGGCGATCCCCGATCCCGTGCAGCTGTCGAGCGCCTTTGCCACGATCGTGAAACAGGTGCAACCGGCGGTGGTGAATATTTCGACCACGCAGGTGATCGAACAGCGCGGAAAAGGGCGCGGAGCGCCGGGGCAACGCAATCGTGGCGGTGAGTTAGGCCCGCCAGACGACCAGGAACAGGACCAGCAGCCGTTTCAGGATTTTTTCAACCGCTTTTTCGATTTCCCGGATCAGGGGCCGACGGCCGAGCGCAGCCTGGGCTCGGGCGTGATCGTCGATAAGAAGGGCTTCATCCTGACGAACAATCACGTCGTGGATCAGGCCACCAAGGTGCAAGTCACGCTGCAAGGGGAGCAGACGCCGTACACCGCCAAAGTCATAGGGATCGACGAGGAGACCGATCTGGCCATCTTGAAAATCGAAGTGGGACACGATCTGCCCTTCGCCAAGCTTGGCAATTCCGATTCGGTGCAAGTGGGTGACTGGGCCCTGGCGATCGGCAATCCGTTTGGGTTCCTGCAGGGCAGCGTCACCGCGGGCATCATCAGCGCTAAAGATCGCGGCAACGTGGGCCAGCAGTTTCAGAGATTCCTGCAAACCGACGCAGCCATCAATCCCGGCAATTCCGGCGGGCCTCTCGTGGATATGGCCGGGCAAGTGATCGGCATTAACACCGCCATCATTACCGGCGGGCACGGCAATGAAGGCGTGGGATTCGCGCTGCCCTCCAACACCGCCATCGGCGTCTACAACCAGATCATCAGCAATGGCAAAGTAACCCGCGGCTCGATCGGCGTGAGCTTTACGGAAACGCAGGGCAGTAATCCGATCGTCCTGAAGGAACTCGGCGCAACGTACGGCATCGTTTTGCAGCGCGTTGAGGCCGGCAGCCCCGCGGAAAAGGCGGGCCTGCAGTCCGGCGACGTCATTACCAGCGTGAACGGTAAGCCGGTTCACAATGGAAACGATCTCGTGAATCCGATTGCCTCGACGCCCATCGGCAATTCCGTGCGCGTCACTTACTTGCGCGACAAGAAGGAACACGAAACTTCCATCACTGTCGCGGATCGCACCAAGATTTTCCCGGATCGCACCGTGAACGGCGGCGGCAATGACAACGGGCCGACGCCGGCGGAGTTCGGCCTGCGCCTGGAAGACCTGGGGACTGACCGCGCACGACGCGCCGGATACGAGAACATGAAGGGCGCACTGGTCACTTCGGTTGACCCCGCGAGCTTTGCCGAAGACATCGGCTTTGCCCGCGGCGACGTCATTTCGGAAGTCAACCACAAGGCGGTTAATTCCGTCGCCGAGTACCGTCGAGCCGTTTCGGGTCTGAAGCAAGGAGAAGACGTCTTGTTCAAGGTCCAGCGGCGATCGGGCAGCGACCAGTTCGACACGGTTTATCTGGCCGGCGTCGTTCCCGCTCCCGAGCAGTAACTCGGCCCGATGGATTAAACGATGAGCAAACGAACTTTGCTTTACATCTTTGGGGCCGTGCTTCTGGTGGGCGCGGCCTCCATTGTGTCCGGGGCAAGCAATCCCGGCGCGACGCAAACGTCCACCACGACCACCAAAAAGAAAAAGTCTTCCTCAAAATCCAAGAAAAAAGCGAAGGTCAAAGGGCAGGCGGCCCCCACTCCCGATCGCATCCGCGATATTCAGACCGCCCTGCAAAAAGACGGCTCCTACCAAGGCGAGCCCACGGGAAAATGGGACGCCGCAACCATGGATGCGATGAAGAAGTTTCAGGACAAGAACGGCATCTCGCCGACAGGGAAGATCGACGCTGCCTCGCTCAACAAGCTGGGGTTGGGTTCCGGTACCGCGGGCAAGGGCGCCCCTGTGCCCGCTGCGTCATCTGCGGTAGAACCTGCCGATCCGCCTGCGAAGTAGATCGTCTCCCCGCTATCTTCCACTTTTTAAATTCACCATCGTTCAGGGCGAGAGGATTCCTAAGTTACAAAGCCGGCGGAGCCATAGGGGAAGCGGTCCACTCGCTCATCGGATACTTTCGGCCACAGTCCAGGCATCCGGTCGTAGTGAACTGGGTCGAGCAATGCGGGCAGACTGCCTGCGATTGGAAAGTGTCGAACGATTTCTGGCAATTCGGGCAATGCCAGAATTCACCCAACGGGGGCGAGGTCTTGCAGGAAGGACAAAAGAATCCGCGGTGACGCGGCAATTTAGCGAGTCGAAGCAACGCCCGCGCTTGTTGCAGTCCCTTCCAGCAATTCATCAAAATAAACGCGGCCAAAATTCCAAACCAGACGGATTGAATTCGCAGAGCGAGAATAATGAGTCCCACCACTCCAATAAAACCGAGGACCGTGGCCGCCATCAAGCTGCGCGCGCGGCCCATCACAAACCAGAGCAGAGACCTGAGAATCTGGCCGCCATCCAGCGGATAGATGGGAAGCATATTGAAGAGCAGCAAGCCCATGTTAATCAATGCCACTGCGCGCAGAAGGAGGAAGGCGTTGGGCATCGTTTGCGCCAGCCCTTGTGAACGCATCAGGCGTCCGGCGGCCAACAGAATCGGAACCAGGCCCACATTCACAAGAGGGCCCGCGGCGATGCTCCAAAGAGTGGCTCCTGGGCGTTGAGGCGGGTTCACGTAGGCGACGCCGCCGAGAGGCCAGAGCACGATTTGATTCGCGATTCCGCCGATCTGCCGGCAGGCCAGCGCATGGCCGAATTCGTGCAGCATCACGATCACAAACAAGGCCAGGTATTCCAGGATATTCCAGGTGATCGAGGAATACGCTCTCTGCCGGTCACTGATTTCGTACGCCGCAACCAAAAACCACGACCAGTGCAAAAACAAATCAATTCCGTTGAAGCGGAAGATGCGAATCGCGTTTTGGCGAATACCCAGCATTCGATGCTCCTGCGTGACAACTGCCGGTTACTCCAGACGATTCCGGCCCGTCTCGTCGCGGTGCTTCTTCAGATACTCCATGAATGGCGTCCCGCCGGTGCCGACGGCATGGGGATTCTTCGCATCGGTCTGGGCTTGTTGGAATATATAGGTCGCGGCGTATTCGAAGTGCAGGGACCGAAAGTTTTCGAGAGCTTCGACACACGCATTGTAGGCGGAGGTCAAAGCCCGCCGGCCCGCTCGCTGCGCAAACGGCCGCACCGACTCTCGTTTCTCCAGTGCTTCGATGAAGGCGCGATGCGCCGGAGGCATATAGTAGCGCATCTCCCGAAGATAGGTGCTGAGCACATCTTCCTTGTGTCCCACGCCGAGCATGGCATCGAGCGCCGGGACAATCGAGCTCTGAGCTCCGGTTTCACCGCGGAATTGCTGGGGACGCCCACCGTAGGCTTCGACGCCTTCGTAGATCACGCCTTCCGGGAGATCGGGATGATTTTTCCAGCCGTGAATATAAGGGCGGACGCGGTGATAATAGATGAATGGCTCGCACCATTCCGGCATTCTGCGGAGCGCGGCGTACATGGCGCGCAGCGATGATTCCACTTGCATGAGCAGGGCTTCGAGGCGCTCCGCGTCGGCTTCTTCCGCGGCGTCGAGACAGGCGCTCAGCGCGGCCATGGCCGGACCGGCTTTGCGCTCGATCTCCACGTGAATCAGGATGAACCATTCCTCGTCAATGCCGCCCAGAAAATTTTGGATGAGAGCGAGGTTGCCGCATTCGATTTCGCGCGAAGGATCGAAACGGAAATAGTTGTGCAGCGCGTAACTGCTGTAGCTGAGTACCGGCGGGCGACCCAGGCTCTCGGCAACTTTGTGCCAGGGCGCGGCAAGCACGGCGGGCAAGATCAATGCGGGCCGCGGCCCTCCCCAGACGTAAGCGTGTCCCAGATAACTCAGGAGCAGCATGGCTCGCTCGCGCTCGCGAGAATCGTTGATGGCCGCCACCGGGAAGGGAGGAAGATCCACGATGGTGACGCGAAGTTGATCCGAGGCGAGAAGTTTCGGCAAACGCTGGGCCAGTTCCTCCCAGGCGTCGAAAGCCCTGGGAAGACGCGTCAGCGGATCTTGCAGGGGAAGAAAACCGCGCTCGCGATTAAGCTCCGGAACGGTGATAGAGGTTGTCATGCATAACTTTCCTTGTCCCGCTTGGTGGCCGAGCACTGCGGCAGGAGGGGCTCGACTCTTGGGTACATACAGAATACAGACTTTCCCGAGTCGCGAATAACACCATCAAGGGCATCGGTGCCGTGGCAGGCAACAACTCGATCGCTTGCAACGTTGGCAGACGGCCCCGCACTAGCCTCGGCCGCGCTTACCGCAGCGATGCATCATCGCGCTCGAAGAGTTATTGTGATAGGGGCAGCCCGACAAATTACTGGGCGTTTGGCGTTGGGCCAGTCTCCGATAATGCCCATTCATCGCGACTTGGTAACGAGTAGCTGTTAATGTTACGGGGATGAATCGCGGAAAATATGAGAGCGAGTGCCCCCATGAAAGAAAGGAACTCAAGTTGACAGTCGTCACGCGCTACGCACTTTTCTTTGTGATTGGCGCGGTCATTCTTCTCGCCGCCACCGGCAATCTTTTCTCTTCGTCAGTTATCGTCATAGCCGCGCAACTCCTTGCGGCAGTCATCGCCATATGGGCGCGCCGCTCGTTTCCAACGAAAACCTTCCGCGTGGATGCGATACCATCCGCCGAGACTGTCATTCGCCGCGGTCCATATCGGTTGATTCGACATCCGATGTATTCAGCTGCATTGCTGTTCATTTGGGCAGCGGTCCTCTCTCATCTGTCATTATGGACCACGACAATTGGCGCAGTTGTTACAATCATCACCACACTTCGCGTTGCCTTCGAAGAGCGCTTTCTTCGCGATCGTTATCCCCAATACGCCGCATACGCCCAGGCGACCAAGGCGATCGTTCCTTACCTTTTCTGACTTCGGCAGTTGGTGGGTGAGGATCGCTGGGAGGGAAGGTCCTATTCTCGGAGCGTGGCTCTTTACGCCCAAAGGTGCTTATTTCGGCATTTCGATAGGCCCTGCGAGCTCGACCGGTCGATGCAAAAGGTTTCTCTCAGTACAGAAGCCGGAACTCAAGCGGTCAGTTTGCCGAGGGCTCCTCGACATAGTCCACGACAAGGACATCGACTGGACCCGTTTGAGCTTCCACCTTGAGGCCCAGTTGTTCCTTGAGAGCCTCCACAAAGGTTGGTCCTGTGGGATCGGGCTGGAAATTTGCGCCAGGGGCTGAGGGACCATCGATCTGAGGTGTAAACTCGATGGCGATATCAAACATTCCGTTGAGTCCCGTCTTATCCAATACGGGGCGGTCCAAGCCGCTCGATCCACCCGTCATGGAACTCGCGATTAGTTCCATAGACACATTGCGCGCTCCCGCCCGCACGCGACCCGGTGCGCTCGGAGCCATACTTAGGATACCGCCACAGGTGGCCGGAAACCGGGTGTCGATTGTCTCTGGCAGACCCCCTGGCGGCGGGCTGGGGATCCAAGGTGTCGTTGCGCATGGTGAATCGTCCCTGTGTGGCTGTAGCAAGGGGCCCAGCTTTCCAGGAAGATCCACGAGCAACACAAACACAGGAACCTGCCGAATTTCAAAGTGAACAGACAGCTTGAAACGATCCGCGAGCAATGATTGCATCATCAGGCGCATCTGGTCCTTGGTAGGATTTCCTTGCGCCCTCGCCTGAATATCGAAACGCGCAGTGGTTGCCCAGTTGGGGAGTTGAGGGCGAAGGAATTTCTCCTGATTCTCAGTAATCTTGTATGCGAAGTCTATGTACGCGACCAGCGGAAAATTCGTCGCTCGGAACAGCCCTCCGTTGGGGACATAGACATCGCCTGGCCCCAAAGGGAAGTTGGAACTCCATGCGCGAGGAGATGGCGCGGTCCTGTTCTGGCTAACGGATGCCACATCGAAGGTCATCTTGCCGCCTGCCGCTGCCTGCCAATCCGGAGTCGGCGACTGTGCCGGGCACAACGGCACCCACACCACTCCCGCTAGTGCCAGCGCCAAGATTGATTTCGGAACGAGTTTTCGTTTGGGGCCTGCGCCCGGGAACTGCGTTCCCATAATCTGCTCCACTCTTCGCCTTGAGATCGAACCGAGGGGCCTAAGTTTGGCCGATTATATCCCCAAATTTGGAAACCGGTCCAACAACAGCCAGTGCACAGGTTTGACGGGTTCCTGACCCTCTGCTACATTGAAATTTCAGGCGGTTAATTTCTGCCGCGATGCGGTTCATGCGATTTGCCGGCCTTGTTCTCTGAAACCCCTCAATCCTCCGCAGGAGGCAATATGACAACCAGCGCCGTTTCGAGGAGCCACAAAAATTTCATCAACGGGGAGTGGGTGGGAGCGCGCCGGGGGAGCACGTTTGAGAATCGCAATCCGGCCAACACGGGCGAACTCGTGGGAATTTTTCCGTCCTCGACCCAGGAAGATGTAAATGACGCGGTGGACGCAGCCAAGACCGCGTTTAAAAAATGGCGGCTGTTTCCCGCGCCGCGCCGGGCGGAAATTTTGTACCGCGCCGCGGAAACCCTGGTGAAGCGCAAGGAAGACCTGGCGCGCGATATGACCCGCGAAATGGGCAAGCCGCTTTCGGAGACGCGCGGCGACGTGCAGGAAGCCATTGACATGACCTACTACATGGCCGGGGAGGGGCGCAGGCTCTTCGGCCAGACCGTTCCGTCGGAGCTGCCCAATAAATTTGCGATGTCGGTGCGCGATCCGCTGGGCGTCGTGGGGATGATTACGCCGTGGAATTTTCCGATGGCCATTCCTTCCTGGAAAATCATGCCCGCGCTGATTTGCGGGAACACGGTGGTCATCAAGCCGGCTGAGGACACGCCGTTGTCCACGTACAATCTGGTGCAAATCCTGATTGAATCGGGCTTGCCGGCGGGAGTTTTGAACATCGTAACGGGAATGGGACCGGACGCGGGAGCGCCGCTCGTTACACATCCCGGCGTCGCGGCCGTGAGCTTTACGGGCTCGACGGAAACGGGGCGCATTGTGAGCCAGGCGTGCGCGCCTTTGTTCAAACCGTGCCACCTCGAAATGGGCGGCAAGAACATCATGATCGTCATGGACGATGCCAACCTGGAGCTGGCCGTGGAAGGCGCGGTGTGGGGCGGCTTTGGGACCAGCGGGCAGCGCTGCACGGCGGCCAGCCGAGTGGCTGTACACTCGAAAATTTACAAGGAATTTCTCAATCAATTTATGGAGCGGACCAAAGCGCTCAAGCTGGGCGATGGACTCGATCCGGATACGGATGTGGGACCGGTAGTGAATGAGACGCAATTGCAAACGGTGATGAAGTACGTGGAGATCGGGAAAAAAGAGGGCGCGCGCCTGGTTGCCGGAGGGCATCGTGCGGAATCCGGCGAATTGGCGCGCGGCTGGTTTCACGAACCTACAATTTTTGCGGACACGGATGCGAAGATGACCATCGCGCAAGAGGAAATCTTCGGCCCGGTGGTGGCCACGATTCCATTTTCTTCGATGGATGAGGCCATCGAGATCGCCAACAATGTGAAATACGGGTTGTCAGCTTCCATCTACACGCGCAATGTGAATCAAGCGTACCGCGCCATGCGTGATCTCGAAACTGGAATTGTCTACGTGAACGCGCCGACCATCGGGGCGGAAATTCAGCTTCCGTTTGGTGGAACCAAAGGGACGGGCAACGGGCATCGTGAAGCCGGGACCGCGGCGATTGATTTTTATTCGGAATGGAAAACGTTGTACGTGGATTATTCCGACCGGCTGCAGCGCGCGCAGATTGATACGGCGTAGCATCAGGATCAGAGTAGCGCGGGCTTCAGCCTGCGGATTCTGACTTCGGCAAGGGCAACTGTACTCTGACCAAAACCCACAGGCTGAAGCCTGCGCTACTTTTGCACTCTCCCGCCTGGCACTCGCTATCTCTGCGGAATTTGACGAAGGGGGCTGCAGCGCTTAAAATCAGTACAGCCGTGTTAGATTTGTGAGTCGTGTGGCCAATGCCTGATTCCGCACCCAGTAACGAACGCAACCAGCAGATTTTATCTGCAATCGTCCGGGCCTATATTGAGACGGGGGAGCCGGTCTCTTCGCGCTCGATTTCGCGGCGCAACGCGGAAGCGCTCAGTCCCGCGACGATTCGCAACATAATGTCTGACCTGGAAGATCAAGGCTTTTTGTATCAGCCACATACGTCGGCAGGCAGGGTTCCGACGGCGGCGGCGTACCGGTTTTTCGCTCAGCAGATTGTGGCCCGAGCCACGTTGAGCCCGGAAGATGAGGACCGTATCCGCGGCGAGTTCGCGGCTGCGGGGTCGGGCGAGGAAATTGCAGAACGCGCCGGGCACGTGCTGGCGGAAATCTCGAAGGGGCTGGGGATTGTGGTCTCGCCCCCCATCTCCAAGACCGTTCTAGAGCACATTCGTTTCGTCCTCTTGCCGGATGGGCGCATCGTTGTTGTTTTGGTTTCGACGGGCGGCAATACGCGTGACAAAGTGATTCGCCCCGAGCAGACGTTCAGCCAGCAGGATCTCGACCACACTGCGGAATATTTGAACCATCACTATGCGGGATGCGTGCTGGAGGCAATTCGGGCCGACCTTCTCCTTCGGCTGGCCAAGGAAGAGGAGCAATACGCGTCGCTCGCGCGCAACGCGCTGGTGCTGTGCGATCCGGGGATGCTCGGGCAAGGCTCGACGCAGCGTATCTACATTGAAGGCGCGGCGCAAATGGCCGCCGCTCCGGAATTCACCGATCAATCGCAGTTGCGGGACGTGCTCGCAGCGATCGAGGAAAAGCACAGGATCATCGCCTTGCTGGCGAATTGCATTGATACGCCGGATCCGGTGCACGTGCAAATTGGTGTGAAGGGAATGGATCGCGCGGGCGAACACCTGGCGTTGATCAGCGCGCCGTATTCGTTTCAGGATCAGTCGCAGGGAACGGTGGGCGTGCTGGGTCCCATGCGCATGCAGTATGAGCGCGCGATTACGGCCGTGGCCTTCGTCGCGCGGGCCTTCAGCGAAACACTGGATCGGAGCTAGCGAAAGTGGCGGAAGCAAGGCGCGAAGAAGAAAAAGTAGTGTCCATCGACGGCAGCCCCGTCGAGCGAGAGGCGGATATGTCGCATGTTAACGATGATCCATCTCCCGACCCTCAGCCAGACGGCGAAACTTCTCTGGCGTCCCAAATCGAGAGGCTCAAAGGCGAGAAGGAAGAATTATTGCAGACGATGATCCGCCGTCAGGCGGATTTCGAGAATTACCGGAAGAGAATTGAGCGCGACCGTCAGGAAGAAGGCCGTCGCGGCGTCGAGCGGCTGATCATTGATCTGATTCCCGTTCTAGATGCGTTCGATCGCGGGCTGCAGGCGCACGACGATCCGGCATACGAGGAATATCGCAAGGGGATCACGATGATCCGCAAGCAACTCTGGGATGCGATTGCCAAGCACGGCGTACAGCGAATCGAAGCGGCGGGGAAAATTTTTGACCCCCGCCAGCATCAGGCGATTGAGCGGCTGGAAACCCAGGATTTCCCGGACGGATTTATCGTCACCGTGTTTCAGGACGGCTACCTGTTTCACGGACGCGTTCTGCGGCCGGCGATTGTGCGCGTAGCCGTGCATTCCGGAGCAGGCGAGAGTTCCACCACCAATGAAAATTAGGCCAGCGAGGCAATAGAATCGATGAGCGAAAGGCGAGATTGCTACGAAATTCTGGGAGTGGAGCGCGGCGCCGGCGCGGACGAAGTGAAGTCCGCCTACCGCAAAGCGGCGTTGAAGTGGCACCCAGACCGCAACCCGCACGGCAAGCAGGAGGCGGAGGCGAAATTCCGCGAAGCGACGGAAGCGTATTCGATTCTCAGCGATCCGCAAAAACGCGCCACCTATGACCGCTTTGGCTATGCGGGCCTCTCCCGCGGCGGATTCGACGGCGGAGTCAACCAGACCATCTTCGATGAATTTCAGGATATTTTCGGAGACTTTTTTGGATTCGAGGATATTTTCGGCGGCCGGCGGGGCCGCAACCGGGCGCAACGCGGCGCGGATCTTCGTTACGATATGAAATTGAGTTTTGAGGAAGCCGCTTCGGGAGTGAACACCAAAATCCGCATACCGCGGCTGGAATTTTGCGAAGTTTGCAACGGCACGGGAGCCAAGGCTGGAACGGGCGTGGTGGCTTGCGTCACCTGCGGCGGTCGCGGACAAATCCATTACCAGCAGGGATTTTTTACGATTTCGCGGACCTGCCCGGATTGCCGCGGCGCGGGACAAATCGTGCGCGAATCCTGCCCGGATTGCCGCGGGAAAGGCCGCGTGGAACGCAACCGCACCATCGATCTGAGGATTCCGCCGGGGGTTGATTCGAATACGCGCCTGCGCGTTCCCGGCGAGGGCGAGCCCGGTGGCAACAACGGGCCGGCCGGGGACCTGTACGTCGTGCTGGATGTGAAACCGCACCCCTACTTCGAGCGGCGGGACGCGGACCTATATTGCACGGTGCCGGTTTCCATCGTTCAAGCGGCGCTGGGGACCGAAATCGTGGTGCCCGGTCTCAACGGCGAAGAGACGGTCAAAATTCCCGAAGGAACGCAGACCGGAGAAATCATCCGCCTGAAAGGGAAGGGCATGCCCGATCCGCACGGAGGGGGCAAGGGCGACCTGTACGTGAACATTCACGTCGAAGTACCCACGAAAATGACGCGGGAGCAGCGGCGGCTGTTCGAACAGCTGGGGGCCACGCTGCATGTTGAAAATCGGCCCGCGCATCGCGATTCTTCTTTGTTTGAAAAAGTAAAAGACATTTTTGGGTAGGACGGGCTTCAGC
>Ga0210396_10001228_pt1 | contig 28729 bp, 27 predicted proteins | sample IncBWH17OmetaG_FD_155466 | JGI IMG/M metagenome (GOLD analysis project Ga0210396, IMG submission 155466) | Forest soil microbial communities from Barre Woods Harvard Forest LTER site, Petersham, Massachusetts, United States - Inc-BW-H-17-O ...
AAGGCTTCGAGCTCCGCCATCGCCTCGAACATCCCGGTAAGCCGCTCGATCGAGGGCTGCGCCACCACCGCGCCGCGATGCGCGCGCGCCTCGACCAGACCGGAGACCACGAGCTGGCGCAGCGCCTCGCGCACCGGCGTGCGCGACACGCTGAAGCGCCGCGCAATGTCGGTCTCGTCCAGCGCCGATCCCGGCGGCAGCGCGCCGCGCACGATCTCATCGGCCAGTTGCAGGCGTAGCTCCTCGGCGCGGGTGACTTTGTCGGGATTGGGCGCGGACCGGCCGGCGCGGCGGACCATCGTCTTTGCCGCGGCGGCGGGACGCAGCGACGCGCGGGCGGAAAGATCGTCAAGACTCATGTCTTTTGATCCATTTTTTGGTCCATCTCTTGACCCTTGGGTTCATCGATGACGCTCACATGCGCGGCGACGATTTTCCAGCCCTCCGGAAATCGTACCCATGTCTGCATCTGCCGCCCGACTTTGCCGGGCACGGTGTCGCGATAAAACAGCGTCGAGGCCACGGCGGTGTCGCGGCCATAGGCCGTGATCACGGTTCTCGCCGTTCGCCGCATCAGGCCCGCCGGCGAGCGGGCGGCACGAAACGCCATAATCGCGTCATGACCGTAGAGATTCTCGCCGATGCCGTAGCGCAGTGTGCGGGGATCGACGCGGAACAGCTCGTCGAGCACGGCGACGTCGTTCGTCACCAGCGCCTTCTCGTAACGGGCGAATTGCTCGGTTACCTCGTTGAGCACGTCGGGGAGATCGACCTGCATCTCAAATCCCCCTCGCGCGTGGCGCTGACACCGCGCCGGCCTGCTCGAGCGCGAATGCCACCCGCAGCGCGATATCTTCCCGCCAGGGCGCGGCGATGATCTGCACCCCGATCGGCATCGGCTCGATCGGCACGGGGACTGCGACCACCGGAAGTCCGACGAACGAAATCGGCTGGGTATGAATGCCGACATTGGCGCGCACCGGCAGTTCAACGCCGTCGAGCACGAAATTCGCCTGTCCGAGTTTCGGTGCAACGCAAGGTGTCGCCGGCGCCAGGATGACGTCGACGGATTTGAACAGCTCCAGCACTTGCCGGCGATACCAGCGGCGGAATTTTTGCGCGCGATCGACCAGCGCTCCCGGAACCAGCGCTCCCGCGATGAGGCGGTCGCGTACTGCCGGGTCGAAATCGTTCGGCCGCTTGCGCAGGCGATCGAGATGCAGCGAGGCGCCTTCGCAGGTGGTGATGACATAGGCGGCGGCGCGGGCGCGGGCAGCTTCGGGAATCTCCACCGTCCGTGTCGTGCCGAGCGCTGTGGCGACGCGGGTTACGGCTTCGGCCGCTTCCGGAAACACATTCTTCTGGAAATACCCGCCGGCAATGGCGATCCTGAGATCGCCGATGTCTTGCGTCAGCAGCAGCGAGACCGGCTCGGACGGTCGCGTCGTGCAGGCGGCATCGTCGGGATCGGGTCCTTGCATCGCATCATAGGCCAGGGCGAGATCGCCGACATTGCGCGCGAACGGGCCGAGGTGATCGAAGCTGAAGACGAACGGAAACGATCGCGCGCGGGACAGCCGGCCGTAAGTCGGCTTCAACCCGAAAATTCCGCAAAAAGACGCGGGCACCCGGATCGAGCCGTTGGTGTCCGATCCCAGTGCCAGCGGCACAAGTCCGCCGCCAACCGCGCTGCCGGAGCCTCCGGACGAGCCGCCGGTCATCCGCGTCACGTCATGCGGATTGCGGGAGGGTCCGTCGTGAATATTCTCGCCGGTGAAATCGTAAGCGTATTCGCCCATATTGAGCGCGCCGACCAACACCGCGCCGGCCGCTTCCAGCCGCTCGATCAACGTGGCGTCGCGCGCCGCGGGTGAAGAATCGCGGTTGATCTTCGATCCGGCACGGGTCCGCAAACCCTGAACATCGAACAGATTCTTCACCGCGAACGGCACGCCGGCGAGCGGACCCGGATTCTTGCCGGCCGAAAGCGCGGCATCGACCGCAGCCGCCTTGGCGCGCGCCCGTTCGGCGGTGACGTCGGTGAAGGAATTGAGGACGGAATCGTATTTTCCGATCCGCGCAAGCGCGGCCTCGATCACGCGCAACGCCGAGAGCTCTCTGCTTTTCACGGCCTGCGCGGTTTCTGCGGCCGAGGGCAAGTCGCGGCCGGACGCCGCGGTGATCTCAGGCTGCAAAGACACTGGCCGGCTCTGCTTCGTCGGGCAATGCAAATTCATCGACCAGCCGCGCCAATCTCATGGACACTTCGAGATTGGCGCGCACGCCGGGCTTCCAGGCGTCCTCGACCGGCAGGGCCAAGGCTTTGGCGACGGCGTCGATGTAATCATCAAGCGGATCAGCATTCTTAACGGTCAATCTTCTCTCCTTTTCGTCATCGCCTCGCATAGCCGTCCGAAGGACGGCGTCGCTTCCGCTCGCCTACGACCGGCGATCCAGTAAACACCGGCGTTCGTGATTACTGGATGCCCCGCCTTCGCGGGGCATGACACCTAAACCGGCAACGGCGGGTGGGGAATCGCCGTCAAGAGTTCCCTTGTATAGGCATCTTGCGGATCGCCCAAGACCCGTTCGGAAGGACCTTGCTCGACGATTCGCCCCGTTCGCATCACAATGACACGGTCACACAACAACCGCACCACGTTCAAATCGTGCGACACGAATAAATAGCTCATGCCGAGAGACTGCTTGAGGTCCTGCAACAGGTTCAACACCACGGCCTGTACCGAGACGTCGAGTGCGGCAGTCGGCTCGTCGAGGATCACTAGTTTTGGATGCAGCGCGATCGCACGCGCGATGCCGACGCGGGCCTTCTGTCCGCCGGACAATTGATGCGGGAAGCGATCGAGCAGATCGACCGGAAGGCCGACCAGACCGGCGAGTTCCTCGCAGCGGCCGCGCAGCGCGTCGCGACCCTTGATGCCGCCGAGTTGCAGAAGTGGATCGGCAATCGCGCGCGCCGCGGTGAAGCGCGGATTGAGGCTGTCGGTCGGATCCTGGAACACCATCTGGATGCTCTTGCGCAACGGCAGCCGCGCGAAGGCATTGGGCAAGATGCCGCCGATCTCCTCGCCGTCGAACATGATGCGGCCCGAGGTCTGGTCCAACAGCCGCATCACCATCATCGAGGTGGTGGATTTGCCGCAGCCGGATTCGCCGACGAGGCCAACACTCTCGCCACGACCGACGCTAAAGCTGATGCCATCGACCGCGCGGAACATGTCGGGTTCGACCGGCGGCTTCCGTCCGAACAATTTTGCCAGGGTCTTCGAGGCGCCCTGACGCGGATATTCCTTCAGGAGTTTTTCCACGAGAAGGAGCGGCTTGGCGGGGCCTCCGGCGTCTTTCTCCCTTTCCCCGCCTGGGGCCCCCTCCACGAGCGCAACTTGCGGTGAGTCCCCCTCACCCGGATTGTGGAGTTTATCATCGTGCGGCGCTTTGCGCCGACCCGTTGGCAATCCGACCTCTCCCCGCACGCGGGGCGAGGTTGAAGGAGAGATCGGCGGAAGCGCACCAGCCTCCTCCTCCGGCAAGAGATCGCGCAAGGTGACGCCGAGCCTTGGCGTCGCGCGCATCAATTTCCGCGTATAGGGGTGCTCGGGCCTGGCAAAAATGTTGGCCGACGGCGCGGTCTCGACCACGCGGCCCTTCTCCATCACCACGACGCGATCGCAATAGGCCGCGGCCAATCCGAGATCATGCGTGATCAGGACTGTGGACATGCTGCGCCGCTTGGTCAGTTCGACGACCAAATCCATCACGGCTTTTTGCGTCGTGACGTCGAGACCCGTGGTCGGCTCATCGGCGATCAGAAGCTGCGGATTGCAGGCCAGTGCCAGCGCGATCACCACCCGCTGGCACATGCCGCCGGACAGCTCGAACGGATAGGCATGATAACGCTCGCGGGGACGCGCGATCTTGACCTGCTCCAGCGCCTCGATCGCCCGCTCGCTGACGTGCGTGCGGTCCACCTGCACGTGCTGCAACAGCACATCCTCGATCTGCTGACCGATCTTGCGGATCGGATTGAGCGCCAGCCGCGGGCTTTGAAAAATCATCGACATTTCGCGGCCGCGCAGATCGCGCATCTGATCCTCGGTCGCCGCCTTGACATCGATGCCGGAAAACACCACCGATCCTTCGGCGATCTTGCCGGCGCGATCGAGGATCCGCATCACCGCGTAAGACGTCACTGATTTTCCGGAGCCGGATTCGCCGACGATGCCGAGCGTCTCGCCCTTTGCCACGGCGATATTGACGTGCCGCACCGCCTTGACGATGCCGCGCCGGGTCGCGAATTCCACCGAGAGATCCTTGACGTCGAGCAACGGCGGCGCGGTCATCGTAAGACTCTTCCGTTGTGCATGATCTTCTCGGAAAACCGGTACCCGCTTTGCGCTGGCGCGGCCCTTCGGGTCCGGATCATGCTATGTCCTCCGCTGCGGATCGACCAGATCGCGCAGGCCGTCGCCGAGCAGGTTGAAACAGAACACCGCAATCATCAGCGCCCCGCCGGGGAAGAAGGCCACCCACCACTCGCCGGAGATGATATTGGTCGCGCCTTCCGCGACCATGATGCCCCATTCCGGCGTCGGCGGCTTGACGCCGAGACCGATGAAGGAAAGACCGGCGGCGTTGAGGATGGCGTAGCCCATCGTCAGCGAAATCTGCACCATCATGATCGGCATGATGTTCGGCAGAATATGCACCAGCAGAATCCGTACATCGCCATTACCCGACAACCGCGCAGCCTGCACGAAGCCGGCCTCGCGGCGAACATTGGCTTCGGCGCGCGCGACGCGGACATAAAGCGGGAAATTGATGATCGCGGTCGCGATCACGATGTTGGTCACGGTATTGCCGAGCGCGGCCACAATACCCATTGCCAGCACGAACAGCGGAAACGCCATGATGGTATCGGAGATGCGCCCGACGATACGGTCGGTCCAGCCGCCGAAGAAACCGGCGGCGATGCCGGCGAGCCCGCCCATCACCAGCACCAGCGCGACCGAAGCGATTGCGATCGTGAAGTCGAGGCGGGTCGCCGCCACCACGCGGCTGAAAATGTCGCGCCCGAGCAGATCGGTGCCGAACCAGTGGTGCAGCGACGGCGATTGCAATGTCGCCGACGTATCGCTCGCGAGCGGATCGTAGGGCACGACGTAAGGACCAAACAAAGCGCAGATCGCGATCAAGACGAACAAGGCGAACGACAGTCCCGTGACTGGATTATCCGCCACCACGTAGATGGCGTGGCGGAAAATCGAGTTGGTCGGGAGCTTCGGCTGAACCTCGGCGACCGGCGCCGTCAAACTGGCTTCGGTCATGCCTCAAGCCTCACGCGCGGATCGATCACGCCATAGAGCATGTCGATGAAGAGATTGAGCGCGACGTAAAGCACCGCCATGGTCAGTACGAAACCCTGCACCGGGGCAAAGTCCGATTGCAGCAGCGCCTCCACCGCGTAGGAGCCGATGCCCGGCCAGGCGAATACTTTCTCCACCAGCACGTTGGCGCCGAGCAGGAACGAGAACACCATACCGAGAGTCGTCACCACCGGCAGCATGGCGTTACGAAACGCGTAGGTGAGGATCACGGTGCGGCCGTCGAGGCCGCTGGCGCGCGCGGTACGTATGAACTCCGACGCCAGCACCGCCAGCATCGAGGCGCGGGTCATGCGCGTGATCGGCGCAAGCGAGAAGATCGCAAGCGTTACCGCCGGCAGGATCAGTTGGCTCAGTGCCGCGCGAAAGGTCTCGAAATTGCCGGTGATCAGCGCATCGATCAGATAGAAGCCGGTGATGTCGGGCGGCGCCGTGGCAAAGGCATCAAGCCGGCCGATGGGCGCGGGCGACCAGCCAAGCCTGAAATAGAAGACATAGACCAGCAAAAGCCCGGTGAAGAAAACCGGAAGCGAGACGCCTGCGGTCGCGATGATCCGGCATAGATGGTCGACGAGAGAACCTTGCCTGACCGCGGCGAAGATGCCGAGCGGCACCGCAATCGCGATCGCCAGAAACAATCCGGTCAGCGTCAGTTCGGCCGAGGCCGGCAGGCGGCTGGAAATTTCGGCCGCTACGGGACGCCCCGTCGACAGCGAATTGCCGAAATTGCCGTGGGCGAGATCGTTGACATAGCGCGCGAATTGATCGGGCAGCGGCCGGTCGAGCCCGAGCGTTTTGCGGATTTCGGCGATCGATTGCGGGGTGGCGGCCGGGCCTGCGAAATAAATCGCTGGGTCGCCCGGCAACACGCGGGTCAGCAGAAAAGTAACGATTACCACGCCGATCAAGGTCGGGATGACGGTCACCAGCCGCTTGAGGATCGTCACCATGGTTTAGCTCCAGAATTTTCCGGGCTTAGGTTTGGAAGTTTGGGCATCGATGGCGAGCGCATACCTGAAGCTTGCGATCCGCCTCACGCCTTGACGATCGAGCGGTAGTCGAGCTGGCGGTGGAACCAGTAGACGTAGCCCGAGATGTTCTTTTGCGTGGCGACGTTGAGGAACGGCTGAAACAGCGGAATCCGCGGGACCTCGTTGTAGGCCTTGGAGATAAAGCCCTCGACGTCCCTCGCGTATTTCTCCTTGTCGCCGATGGCAGCCGCCGCGCGCGCCCCCTCGATCAGGACGTCCATATCGGGGTTGACGTAGCTCGGCGTGTTGAAGATGGCGTTCTGGCCGGAATAGCACCAGAAAAAGAAATATTCCGGATAGTCGAGCCAGCCGGAGAAGAAGTTGAGCATCAGCGGCATCGTCTTCTTGGCCATCTCGCTGCGCCAGTTCGCGCCAGGCACCTTGTTGATCGTGGTCTTGATGCCGATCTGGGCCAGACTTTCCTGCACCAGCGCAGCAGTCGGTTCCGAGACGTCGCCGGTACCGAGATCGTAGGACAGGGTCGTTTCGATGTCCGATACGCCGCTTTCAGCCATCAGCGCCTTGGCCTTGGCCATGTCGTTGACGTAGCCGGTTTTTGCCGGCCAGGTGATATCCGCGACGTTGTTCGACGGGCCTCCGAACAGGGGATTGGCGATGCCGAACACCGCCGCATCCATGATCTTCTGGTACGGCAGGGCATAGGCCACCGCCTGACGAAGCTTCGGGTTATCGAACGGCGGATTCTTCACGTTCATGTCGACCGAGTACATGCCGTTGCCGATCGGATGCGAGACGATGACGAGCTTGCCCTCCTTCTTCATCTCGAAGGTGTCCTTGCTCGAAAGATCGAAGGAGATGTCCGCATCGCCGCGCTCCATCAACGCGCGGCGGTTACCCTGCGAGGGAACCGTGCGCCAGATGACTTTCTTGAGTTGGGGCAACTTGCCGCCGGCCCAGTCTTCATTGCGCTCATAAACAACTTCCACACCGGGCTTCCAGCTCGTCACCTTGTAGGCGCCGCTGCCCGCGGTGTTGCTCTTGGTATAGTCCATCGCCCAGGGATCTTTTTCCGTGGCCTTTTTCTTCAAGAGCTCGGAATTGTAGATGCCCGGCACGATCACCGCGAGATCGGGAATGGTCAGCCGGTCCTTCTTGGTGAAATCGATTCGGACAGTGTTGTCGTCGACGACGACGAATTGTTCCTTGTCGACCAGCGAACCGGCCTTCATCTGCACCGTCGGGAAACCGCCGACGGTCACCGCGCGATCGAGCGACCATTTGACATCCTTGGCGGTGACCGGCGTGCCGTCGTGGAATTTCGCGTTCTTCTTCAGTTTGAAGGTGACCGACATGTCGCCGACGTCCATGTCGTCTGCGAGTTCGGGTTTGAACTTGTCGCGATCGTAGGACAGCGTTCCGTCGGCCAGCGTCTTGATTTCGTGGGTGATGAGGCGGTCGTAACAATTCCACGAGGTCTCGTAGCCCGAACGGTTGGTGCCGACGCCGTGGATATCGAGATTGTTGGGGCCGCCTTCGGTGACGACCAACAGCGTTTCCGAGCGGCCATCGGCCTTGGCGGGAGACCAGATCGCCGGTGCCGGCATCACGGCGCCGGCAGCGATGCCGGAGACCGATTTGAGAAAATCGCGGCGCTTCATCGGACGCTCCAACGCACGAGGTAATCGGCTGTTGGAGCCAACGTCGCAAGGTTCGTGCCAAAGCTTAACTGATCCTTACCCGGCCGTTAAACTCCTGATTTGGCTTCCGATATGGAGCCTGAGGCGGTGATTCTGAGCGTCAAACCGCGGAAGCCCTTGCATACAAAGGAATTGAAATTGCCGAATAAATGGGCAGTGTTCGGCGGCTCCTTCCCCGGCTTTCTTCCGGCCGGCGAATGGCAATAGGATTGATATGAAGACACCCGCGCGGCGAGTGATAGCGGAAGGCCCGGGACACTCGCTGGGATTTTCGCCGCAACAGGCTTCTGCCAAAGATCATTGAACCTTTCTTTCCTGCCATCGACTTCATCAGAAGGGGGTCCAGTTGCCTGTGTATAGTCGCGCCGATCTTTCGCGGGCAGCAACGCTCGCCGTTGGGCTGTTTCTGACGGCCATCGCGACGAACGCCTTGGCGCGGGAATTTCGCGCCGCCGATACCCAGAGCGAGGATTATCCGACCGTACAAGCGCTGCGCTTCATGGGCAGCCTGATCGAGGAAAAGACCGGCGGCCGCTTGCAGATCCGCGTATTTCATTCGCGCCAGCTCGGCGAGGAAAAGGAAACGATCGAACAAACCCGCGCCGGCGCTATCGATCTCAATCGCACCAACGTAGCGCTGATCGGAACCTTCGTGCCCGCAATGAATGTACTGGCTATGCCATTTCTGTTCCGCTCCATCGAACATTTGCAGAAGGTACTGGATGGCCCGATCGGCGAGGAAATCCTGGGCAGCTTCGAGCCCTTCGGTTTCGTCGGCCTCACCTTCTACGACTCCGGCGCGAGGTCGGTCTACAACAGCGTCAGACCGATCAGCTCGGTTGCGGACATGAAGGGCTTGCGAATTCGCGTGCAGCAATCCGAATTGATGTCCGACATGATCAAGGCGCTCGGCGCGGAGCCGGTTGAACTGCCCTATGGGCAGGTTCGCACCGGACTTGCCACCAAACTGATCGACGGCGCGGAGAACAACTGGCCCTCCTTTGTCACCACCGACCATTACAAATATGCGAGCTTCTACACCCTCACCGAACACACCATGAGCCCGGAAGTGCTGGTGATGTCGCGCAAGGCCTGGGAAAGCCTGTCGGCGGATGACCGCAAGATATTTCGCGAGGCCGCTTTCCAGTCGAGTCGCTTCATGCGCGAGAGATGGAAGGATCTCGAGGCGCAGTCGCGCCGGCAGGCGGAAGGTGCGGGCGTGACGATCGTGACCGACTTCGACCGCAAGCCCTTCGAAGACGCGATGCTGCCGATCTATGCAAAGGCGCAACGCGATCCCGCGGCCGCGGCGCTGATCGATCGAATTCGCAAGGTGAACTGATTGGCCATGGGAACCCACCAGCACGACGACGCAGCGGAACGGCGAGCGGGGCTCGCAGCGCGCGGCCATTCGCGCCTCGTCGGACTGGTCCGCGCGGTGCCGATCCGCTGGCGCATCCTGTCGATCGCCGCGCTGAACTCGGCGGTCGTCGTGGTCCTCGTCGCACTGATCTGGAACGGCGTTCAGGTGCTCGGCTCGGCCTGGGATGACGTGCGGCAGGTGCGGGAGTCCGACAAGATCCTGGCAAGCCTGGAGAGCGAGACCGGCCGCCTGCAGAACCTGATCCATCGCTACATCAATCAGCCGAGCCCGGAATTGTTCGCCGAGATATCGCATCTGCGCGAAGTCGTTCTCGGGACCCTGACCACGCGTGCCGCGACCGACCCGATGCTGTCGGGATCGGTGCAGCAGCTCGAGCACGTCACCGAACGCTTCCTCAGCGGCTTCGCCGAATTGCGCCGGGTCCAGGCAACCATCACGAAAACCTATGAGGAGGAGATCCTGACCCCCGCCCGCGACATGGCCGGGCTCTATTCGATCATCGAGGGCGCTACCGGACACCGCGACGCGCTGATCTGGCCATCGCTTGGAAAATCCCGCGAGGCCTTCACCGCGATGCTGGTCGCAGCCAACGCCTACTACCTTTCGCTGGCGAGCGCGTCAGCCGAGGAAGCCCGCCGCAATACCGAGACGATCGAAAAGACCATCCCGGTCATGAGCGACCTCGCCGACAACGATCTGCAGCGGATGGCGCTGCAGCGCCTGAATGCCCGGACGACGGCACTGCGGGACGGCCTTACCAAATTGTCGGAGCAGCTCAGTAACCGCACCGAATTGCTGCGCAACGCCATCGACGCAAACCAGGCCGAGGCGAGCAGCGCCATCGACGAATTATCGGTCAAGATGCGGCAGCGCCAGCAAAGGGCGCAGGAGACGTTCGACCAGACGCTCGCGGACATATCGCGAAAGGTGCTGTCGATCGCCGTGATCTTTCTCGGGATCATCATCACCGCGGGCGTCCTGATCGCGCTCTCGATCCGGCTGCCGTTACAGCAGATCATGGCGGCGATGCAGGCGATCACGTCGGGCGATTACCACCGGCGGGTCCAGGGCACCAACGCCAAAGACGAGGTCGGCGAAATGGCGCGCGCGGTGGAGGTTTTCCGCGAAAACGCGATCGCCAAGCGAACCACCGAAGACGAATTGCGAGCCTCCAAGGAGAAGGCCGAGAACGCGCTGCACGAGCTGAACGCCGCCCAGCAAAACCTGATCGACGCCGAACGGCTAGCGGCGCTCGGCGGCCTGGTCGCCGGCGTCGCCCATGAGGTGAACAACCCGATCGGCATCAGCCTGACGGTCGCCTCCAGTTTCGCGCGCCGCACCGAGATGTTCGAAGCCGAGCTGCGGTCGGAAACCGGCCTGCGGCGATCGCAGCTCGAGGAGTTCGTGCGAACCTCGCGCGACGCCGCCCAGCAATTGGTGGGAAACCTGCACCGCGCCGGCGAGCTGATCCAGTCCTTCAAACAGGTGGCGGTGGACCGCTCGCACGCAGAACGCCGGCTTTTCAACCTGAGCGAGGCAACCGATCAGATCATCGCAAGCTTGAGGCCGGCCCTGAAGAAGGCATCGATCGCCCTGTCGGTCGAGGTCCCGGAGAGTCTCGTCATCGACGGCTATCCCGGCTCATACGGCCAGATCTTGACCAATCTGTTCCTTAACGCCGCCAATCACGCATTTGCCGACGGGCGCTCCGGGGCGATCACGATTTCCGCCAAACCTCGCGGCAATGACGATGTCGAGATCATCTTTTCGGACGATGGCGCCGGGATGACGCCGGACGTGCAGCGGCAGGCGTTCGACCCCTTCTTTACGACACGCCGCAACGAGGGAGGTACCGGACTGGGCCTGCATATCGTCTATAATCTCGTTACCCAGCAGCTCGGCGGCCGCATGATGCTCGATTCAAGGCTGGGACAAGGCACCACATTTCGCATTATCATGCCGAGGGCTGCCAGGGGCAGCCAGGCAACCGAAGACCAGGATCGCGACGGGACACCCGCATGGCCGAACAGGACGATGTCCTCCACCTGATCGACGATTCCGGTACTGCTCCGGAGACGTCGAGCGCGCGGAAGTGGAAGATCGCGGTCATCGACGACGATCAGGCCGTGCATGAAGGCACCCGCTTCGCGCTAAGCGACTATAGCCTCAATGGACAGGGGCTCGAAATCCTCTCGGCCTATTCCGCCGCCGACGGACGGGCGTTGATGCGCACAAATCCCGACATAGCCGCCGTCCTGCTCGACGTCATCATGGAAACCGACGCCGCAGGCCTCGAACTCGTCGAATATATCCGCAACGACATCAAGAACGAGACGGTCCGCATCATCCTTCGCACCGGACAGCCGGGGCAGGCGCCCGAGCGCCGCGTGATCGTTCAATACGACATCAACGACTACAAGGCCAAAACCGAGCTGACGGCCGACAAGCTGTTTACCTCGTTGACCGCGGCGTTGCGCAGCTATCAGCAGCTCGAGCGCATGGTTCAAACAAGGCGCGGGCTGGAAATCATCATCGATGCCGCCTCGACCTTGTACGATTTCAAATCGATGCAGCGTCTCGCGGAAGGCGTGCTGACGCAAATCGCCTCGCTCCTCAATGTCGACTGTGCCGGCATCCTGGTGTTGCGCGACGGCGGCGCGGTCGGCGACGATTTTTCGGTGCTGGCCGGCTCCGGCTGCTACAGCCGCTTCATCGGCGCCACTGGCGCCAAATCGCTCGACCCCGACCTGCGGTCGATGGTCGAGGCCGCCTTCAGACGGCGCAAGCATGAGTTCGTCGACCAGCGCACCGTTCTCTACATCCGCACCGGCAGCGGACGCGAAGTCGTGGTGCTGCTGCAAGCCGAGCGCCAACTCTCCGAGACCGACCGTTCGCTGGTCGAGATTTTCGGCAGCCGGCTCTCGATCGCCTTCGACAACGTCATTCTCTATCAGCAACTGCACGAGGCCAACACGCAGCTCGAAGACCGTGTCGCCCAGCGCACCCGCGCGTTGATGCAGGCCAACCGCCGGCTGTCCGCGCAATGGCTGCGACTGCAGCGCGCCAACGGCTTCAAGAACGAAATTTTGGGCACCGTCGCCCACGACCTCAAAAATCCGCTGGGCGTGATCCTCGGCCGCACCGAAATGCTCACCGAGCTGATCGCCGCCGGCTCCTCCCGCGACGGCATCACGTCGCAGGTCGAGCACATCCGCGACGCGACCAAACGCTTGACCTCCATGGTCGATCATCTGATTTCGGACGCCATGGCCGATGCGTTCGACATCTCGATTCGCCGCGAACCGGTCGATATCGCAACCCTTGTCGGCGAAGTGGCCGACGCCAACCAGCCGCTGGCCGTCAACAAGCAGCAGTCCATCACCGTTTCGGCGCCGCCGAACTTTGTCACGATGTGCGATGCCGACCGGATGCGGGAGGCGATCGACAATCTCATCAGCAATGCGATCAAATACAGTCCGGTCGGCGGGAGTATCTCGGTGCTGGTCAGTCACGAGAATGGCAAGACCGTCATTCGGGTTGCAGACCAGGGCGCCGGCCTTTCGCCCGAGGATCTCGGCCGGCTGTTCGGACGCTTCCAGCGGCTTTCCGCCAAGCCCACTGCGGGAGAGAGCTCGACCGGACTGGGGCTGTCGATCGTCAAGCGCATCATCGACATGCATGGCGGCGAGGTAACCGCACAGAGTGCCGGGCCGGGAGAAGGCTCGACTTTCACCATCATATTGCCGGCGGCGGAAGCATGATCACATGAGCCAGGCGCCGCACATCATTATTGTCGACGACGAGGCGCCGGCCCGCGAGATGGTCGGCGACTATCTCAAGATGCACGGCTTCACGGTGACGCTTTGCGACGGCGGCAAGAGCCTGCGCGCGGCCACTGAAACCACGGTGCCTGATCTCGTGGTTCTCGACCTGAATATGCCGGAGGAAGACGGGCTCTCCATCATTCGCGACCTGAAAAGCCGCACCAACATCCCGGTCATCATGTTGACAGCTACGGCTAGTCCGATCGATCGCGTGGTCGGACTTGAACTCGGCGCCGACGATTATGTCGCCAAGCCTTGCGAGTTGCGCGAGTTGATGGCGCGAATTCGTTCGGTATTGCGGCGTTCCGCGCCGGCACGGGCGCAAGCTGCGACGACCGAGGCTGGCGGATCCAAGGCGGCAAAAGACGCGCTGGTGCGGTTTGGTACCAAATGGCTCGACCTCGAGGCCCAGGCACTGCGCGACGATGAGGGCAACGAGCATCCGCTGACGGCTTCCGAATTCGGGCTGCTGAAGGTCTTCGCGGCCAATCCGAAGCGTGTGCTATCGCGCGAGCGCCTGCTAGAACTCGCCAATGCACGGGACAGTGAAGCCTTCGACCGCGCGGTCGACCTGCGGATCATGCGAATTCGGCGCAAAATCGAGCTTGATCCCACCAAACCGGCGGTGATCAGGACCATCAGGGGCGGCGGATATCTGTTCTCGCCTGCCGGCGACAAGGCCTGAGCGGCACTACCGGGAGCAGGCGGATTTCCGATTCGCGATGTCGCGGGATGGCATCAGATTGATCGGGCGACGCTGAACCGCGTTGCCTCCTTGTGGATTTCGACCCTACGATAAAGTAGTGATTGGAGAGTCACGCTCTCGGTAAGTCATTTGAGGACAATCAATTTCATGCTCTGGCTTTCTGGCGCGATGTGCCGGCCCACGACCAAATGTTTGTCCGTCATTATTGTGGTGCTTGGCGTTTCGTCCGGATGCCTTGCCGCGACCGGCCCCCATAAGAAAGTCTATCTGCTCCGCGGACTAACCAATGTATTATCGCCGGGGATTGATCAGCTCGCCGACGAGCTGTCGAAAAGGGGCCTAGATGCGACGATAACCAATCACGCATTTTCGGATTCCCTCGCGAACGAGGCAATCGAGGGGTGCAAGAGCGGGCGCATGAGCTCCATCGTTCTGGTCGGCCATTCGCTCGGCGCGAGCGCGGCCGTGAGCATGGCTGAACAATTGGAGAGGGCCGGCCTCCATGTCGCCCTGATCGTTACGCTCGATCCCGTCGTCAAGACGGTGGTCCCGAATAACGTCCACCTTCTGAAGAATTTTTATCTTTCGAGCGGCCTCGGAACGACGGTGCAACGCAGTGGAAATTTCCACGGCATGCTGCAGAACGTGGATATGGGGCGCACGGAATACGGGCACGTCTCCTTGACGACCGCGCCGACAATTCAGAAGCAGATCATGCGGGACATTCTCGCGGCCAATTCCAGCTGTCGCTGAAGCGCCGAAGTTGAGGCGGCTGCCGGCAACGAGCGCGTAGCCGGGCATTTGTTCCCTGAAGGTCACTTCGGTAGCCAAATCCACAACTTAAGATTTATCTCATTCAAATTGCTGGCTTTTCCGGCTCGAATGTTTCGTCGCGAGGCCTGCGACGAAACAAATCTCCCGCGCATGAAACCATTTTCTCCCTTTCGTGCAGACGTCCCGAAACCGTTGCTGACTATCAATTTGCCCAACGAAACGCCGCCAAGCGGCGAAATGGGAGATCGTCAATGCCGTCAATGCAGAACGTCGTCGCCATCAATGCTGCGGCCCGCCAGGGGATCATCGCCGCCCAGGCGACCTCCGACGAGATGCTGCTGGAAAGTATTGCCGATGGCAGCCGGACCGCGATGCATATCCTTTACTCCCGCCACAATGTACGGGTTTACCGTTTCATCCTGCGCATGGTGCGGGACGCCTCGATGGCCGAGGATCTCTCCAGCCAGGTCTTTCTCGACGTGTGGCGCACAGCGAGCCAGTTCGAGGGACGTTCCCAAGTCTCTACTTGGCTGTTGTCGATCGCCCGCTTCAAGGCGCTGACTGCGCTGCGCCAACGCCGGCACGAGGACATCGACCAGGAAGAGATGCTCGAGATCGCCGACGACGCCGACACGCCGGAAGATTCGCTCGATCGTTCCACCACCAGCGCGATTCTGCGCGCCTGCGTGGCGAAACTCTCGCCGGCGCACCGCGAGATCATCAATCTCGTCTACTATCACGAGAAGTCGGTCGAAGAAGTCGGCGCGATCATCGGAATTCCGCAGAGCACGGTGAAGACCCGCATGTTCTACGCCCGCAAGCAGCTGGCAGACCTGCTCAAGGTCGCCGGCGTCGGCAGCCTCGCGGCGTGAAACGGCCCATCAAGATTTGAACGGCGCTTTCTCTCCCCCAAGAAAGCCCGCAGCGACCCGGACGGGATCCCCCACCCGTTCCGGGTCTTTCTGCGTTTGCAGATGGGCGGTGGGCGAAGGAACGATACCTCCGTCACGTTTGGCGTGATAAAATCCGTCCCACGGCGGTAGGAATGGATGGCTGTCATGTTCGAGAGCTGGGATGCCGTGGTATTGGCTCGGGCGCAGTTCGCGTTCACGATGTCCTTCCATATCGTGTTTCCCGCCTTCTCGATCGGGCTTGCCAGCTATCTCGCCGTTCTTGAAGCGCTGTGGCTATGGACCGAGCGCGAGGTCTTCATCAACCTGTTCAATTATTGGCTGAAGATCTTCGCGGTCGCCTTCGGCATGGGGGTGGTATCGGGCATCGTGATGTCCTACCAATTCGGCACCAACTGGTCGGCCTTCTCCGACAAGACCGGCCCGGTGATTGGCCCCTTGATGGCCTATGAAGTGCTCACCGCATTTTTCCTCGAGGCTGGCTTCCTCGGCGTCATGCTGTTTGGCCTTGAACGCGTCGGCCACAGGCTGCATTTCCTTGCCACCCTGATGGTCGCGATCGGTACGCTCATTTCGGCGTTTTGGATCCTCTCCGCCAATTCCTGGATGCAGACGCCGGCGGGTTACGCGATCAACGCCGAGGGACAGTTCGTCGCGGCCGATTGGCTCAAGGTGATCTTCAACCCTTCATTCCCCTTCCGCCTCGTTCATATGGTGTTGGCGGCCTACCTCACCACCGCGCTGGTGGTCGGCGCGGTCGGCGCGTTCCACCTCTTGCGCGACTCGCAACTCGCAGGCCCGCGCGTGATGTTTTCAATGGCGATGTGGATGGCCACGCTGGTTGCGCCGATCCAGATCCTTGCGGGCGATCAGCACGGCCTCAATACGCTGGAACATCAGCCGGTGAAAATCATGGCGATGGAAGGCCATTTCGAGAGTCACAAGGACGGCGCGCCGCTCATTTTGTTCGGGCTGCCGAGTGAGGCCGCCGGCGAGATGAAATACGCGATCGAAATCCCGAAGCTGGGTTCGCTGATTCTCAAACATTCGCTGGATGCGCCGCTCGCAGGCCTCGACACCGTGCCGCGCGAGAACTGGCCGCCGGTGCCGATCACGTTCTGGTCGTTCCGCGTCATGGTCGGAATCGGGTTTTTGATGCTCGGACTTGGCCTGCTCAGCCTGTGGGCGCGCTGGCGCGGCACGCTTTACCAAACGAGGCTGCTGCACCTGCTTGCGGTGGCGATGGGGCCTGCGGGTTTCATCGCCGTGCTTGCGGGCTGGATTACGACCGAGACCGGACGGCAACCGTTCACGGTCTACGGGCTGTTGCGAACGGCTGAGTCCGCCTCGCCGCTGGCGGCGCCCGCTGTCGCCTCCTCGCTGACTGCCTTTGTCATTGTCTATTTCGCGGTGTTTACCGCCGGCGTGATCTACATTCTGCGGTTGATGACGCAGCCACCGCATCACGGGGAGCAGGGGCCGCAAGGCGACATACCGGCTCGCGCCGCCGGCATCACGCCCGCGGCCGGTGCTGCTTCGGCGAAGGGAGCCGCCGCATGACAGTCTCCGCTGACCTCGCAACGATCTGGGCGTTCATCATCGCCTTTGCGGTTTTTGTCTATGTCGTGATGGACGGGTTCGATCTCGGCCTTGGCATGCTGTTTCCGTTGTTTCCGAACAAGGCGGACCGCGACGTGATCATGAATAGCGTCGCACCCGTCTGGGACGGCAACGAAACCTGGCTGGTGCTGGGCGGCGGCGGCATGATGGCTGCGTTTCCGCTCGCCTATGCGGTGTTGATGCCGGCGCTCTACACGCCGATGATTGCAATGCTGATCGGTCTGATCTTTCGCGGCGTGGCTTTCGAGTTTCGCTGGCGAACGACTTCGGGCGGACGAAATCGCTGGGACCTCGCCTTTGCGGGCGGATCGATGCTGGCGACCCTGGCGCAGGGGATCGCGCTTGGCGCCATCCTGCAAGGCATCCACGTTGAGGCGCGGCACTATGCCGGCGGCTGGTGGGACTGGCTGACGCCGTTCAGCATCCTGACCGGCCTCGCCCTGGTGGTCGGCTATGCGCTGTTGGGAGCAACCTGGCTGGTGATGAAAACGGAGGGCGCGCTTCGCGCCAGGGCCTATTCGCTGAGCTGGTCTCTGCTGTTCGGAATGTTGGGCGCGATCGGCGCGGTCAGCATCGCAACGCCGTTTCTCAATGTTCAGTATGCGCAGCGCTGGTTCACCTGGCCGAATGTGATTTTGACGGCGCCGGTGCCGCTTGCGGTCGCCGCCGTGACCGTGATGTTGTTGCGCAGCCTCGCCAACAAGCAGGATTACCGGCCGTTCTTTCTGTCGCTGGCGCTGTTCGCGCTGTCCTATGCCGGGCTCGGCATCAGCATGTATCCCTTTATCGTGCCGCAAAGCATCACCATCTGGCAGGCGGCTGCGCCCCAAGCCAGCCAGGCCTTCATGCTGGTCGGCGTTGCCGTGCTGATCCCCCTTATTCTCGGCTACACAGCGTGGGCCTATTGGGTATTTCGCGGCAAGGTCCGAGCCGAAAGCGGCTATCATTGACGCGCCCGGAGCCAAAGGCACGACCGCTGGTGCAGCGCCTGCTGTGGTTCGCAGTCCTTTGGCTTGGCGGCGTGAGTGTCGTGGCCATCATATCGTTGGGCTTGAGGCTATGGCTTGCGCCCAAATGAAGCGGGTTTTCCAACTACCGCGTTACCGATGAAAAGCGCAAACATTCCAGCGAGATATTTGCGTTACTTGCCATCACGCCGTCCCTGAGATTTGATAGATCGGTGATTTGGTGGCCGGCAATGCGCGCTGGGAGAGCCAACCACGCCGCCAAGAGGAGAGGCTTGAATGACAAAATTTCGGCACCTGATCTGGCTGATGATTGCGGCAGCCGGCCTGATGCTTTCGGCCTCGCACGGCTTTGCGCAGCAGCCCGACACTGGCGACCAGCCTGGCCTGCTCGCCGACGACCAATATCAGCTTGATCCGGAGTGGCAGAAGCAGATGGTGCTTTACCGTTCGACCGAAGCACCGGGCACCATCATCATCTCCACCGCCGAGCGTCATCTCTATCTGATCCAGCCCGGCGGCCGGGCGATACGCTACGGCATTGGCGTCGGCCGCGACGGCTTCCAGTGGCAGGGTCTGGTGAACATTACGCGCAAGGCGGAATGGCCGGACTGGACGCCACCGCCGGAGATGATCGAGCGCCAGCCTTATTTGCCGCGCTTCATGGCCGGCGGCCCCGGTAATCCGCTCGGCGCGCGCGCCATGTATCTCGGCACCACCGTCTACCGCATCCACGGCACCAACCGGCCGGATACGATCGGCACCAAGGTATCGTCCGGCTGCTTCCGGCTGGTCAACAATGACGTCGCCGACCTCTATGACCGTGTCCCGGTCGGCACCAAGGTCATCATTCGGCAAAAGCCGGAACTGTAACGGCGACGGCTGCGTTCGCAGCCGCTCGATTTTCCCGATATTGGTGAGAGAAAAATCATGCGGACATTCCGAGGCGGCCTCCTGATTGGGCTGGCGGTCGCAGTCGCGGTCGCGGCCGTCGCCGTCGCCTACGAGATCTACGACACACGGACGTTGAAACGGACGGTCCGGCGCGGTGAAGTGCTGTGCGGCGTCAACAAGGGCCTGCCAGGCTTCTCGATCCCCGACGACAAGGGCAACTGGACCGGCTTCGATGTCGACTTCTGCCGTGCGGTCGCAGCCGCCATCTTCGACGATCCGAAAAAGGCCAAGTTCATTCCGCTCGACGCCAATGAGCGCTTCAAGGAACTGCAAAACCGCAAGGTGGATATTCTCTCGCGCAACTCGACCTGGAGCATGTCGCGCGAGGAGAATTACGACCTGTATTTTCCGGCGGTAGCCTATTACGACGGCCAGGGCTTCATGCTGCCGCGCTCGCGCAACATCGATTCCGCACTCGACCTGAACGACAGCAAGGTCTGCGTGCAGGAGGCAACGACGACCCAACTCAATTTGGCGGACTATTTTCGCGCCAACAACATGAAATACACCGAGATGAAGTTTGCGAAGCTGGACGATGTCGTCAAAGCCTATGAGTCCGGCCAATGCGATACCCTTACCGCCGACGTTTCCGAGCTTTATGCGCTGCGACTGAACCTGGCAAAACCGGGCGACCACGTCATCCTGCCCGACGTCATCTCCAAGGAGCCGCTCGCACCGGTCGTTCGCCAGCGCGATGACGACTGGATGATGGTCGTGAAGTGGACGCTCTACGCCATGATCAATGCCGAAGAGCTCGGCGTCACCTCAAAGAATATCGACGAGGCGCTGAAATCCAAAAAGCCCGACGTGATGCGGCTGGTCGGAACCGAGGGCAGCTACGGCGAGGACCTGGGGCTGACCAAGGATTGGGCCGTCCGCATCATCCGCCACGTCGGCAATTACGGCGAAGTCTACGAGCGCAATGTGGGCTCGGAGTCCAAACTGAAGATTCCGCGCGGGCTCAACCAGCTCTGGAGCGCCGGCGGGATTCAATACGCGCCGCCGATCCGGTGACGGCCGTAGCTGTATTTCACCGTGGCGCCACATAGGAGGTCGTCATCACCCGCCACCCGGTCCGGCCTCCGGCCGGCCGGATGACAGGCTCCAGCGGGTGATCCAGTACGCCGCGGCCTTTCCGTTGGATCACGAACGCTGCGGAATACTGCATCGCCCGGTCAAGCCGGGTGATGACATCGTTTGTGAAGCGTAGACCTCAATACCCCTTCATCCGCGCCAGTTGGTCGGCCTGGAAATTGCTGTCGCCGAACAATTCCTGGCAGACCCGCGCCCGCTTCATGAAGAAGCCGATGTCGAACGCATCGGTCATGCCCATGCCACCATGCATCTGCACCCCCTCAGAAACGGCCAGCGTCACCGTTGAACCCGCTCGCGCTTTCGCCACCGCCACCGCTGCGGCCGCATGGGCGATATCCTTGTCCAGCGCCTGCAGCGCCTTGAGTACCGCGGCGCGGGTGATTTCGATCTCGATATAAAGCTGCGCGGCGCGGTGCTGCAGCGCCTGGAATTCGCCGATCGCCTTGCCGAATTGCCGGCGTTCCCTGAGATAGTTCACGGTTCGCCCGAACACCCCTTCGGCTACCCCGACCATTTCGGAGGCGATCGCGCTGCGGCCGATGTTGAGTACGCCCTCCAGCAAGACGCCGCCCTGGTCGACCTCGCCGAGCACGCCGTCCGCGTTGACCTCGACGGAATCGAATTTGATCCGCGCCGCATTGTGCGAATCGACCATCGCGGTGCGCTCGATCTCGATGCCCTTGGTGCCGGGATCGACCAGAAACAGCGTCAGCCCGTCGCGCTCGCCGGCCGCGCCCGCGGTGCGCGCCGCCACGATCAGGAGGCCCGAAGTATGGCCATCGACCACAAAAGCCTTGTCGCCTTGAAGTCTGAAGCCGTTGCCGGAACGAACGGCCTGCATTTTGGTCATCAGCGGACGATGTTTGACCCCCTCATCGATCGCGAGCGCCGCGACCAGGGAGCCATCCGCGATTCTCGGCAGATGCTCGGCCTTTTGCGCAGTACTGCCGCCACGCGACAGCGCGGACGCCGCCAGCACGGCAGTGGCAAGAAACGGCGACGGCATCAGGTTGCGACCGATCTCCTCCATCACCACCCCGGCCTCGACGCAGCCCAAGCCGCTGCCGCCGAAATCCTCCGGCACCAGCAGGCCTGAAAATCCCATCTCGGCAAATGTCTTCCAGAGATCGCGGGAAAATCCGGTCGCATCCTTGGTGTCGCGCAGATGCCGCAGATGCGACACCGGCGCCTTGTCGCTGATGAGCCCGCGCGCGCTGTCGCGCAGCATCGATTGTTCTTCGGTGAGGACGAGTGCCATATGATCTTTCCGTTTGGCAATAAGTTTTCAAGTCGTCATTCCGGGATGGTCCAAAGGACCAGACCCGGAATCTCGAGATTCCGGGTTCGCGTCTTTGACGCGCCCCGGAATGACGAATGGAGATCTAAGCCCCTGGCAGATCGAGAATCCGTTTGGCCACGATCCCGAGCATCACCTCCGAAGTGCCGCCCTCGATCGAATTGGCTTTGGTGCGCAGCCACGCCCGCGGCCGCGCGCCGCCCTTGGAGCGCTCGCTCTCCCACTCCAGCGCTTCGATGCCGCCCGCAGACATCAGTATTTCATAGCGGCGTTTGTTGAGCTCGGTGCCGTAGTACTTCATCGCCGAGGAAAATGCCGGATGCCCCTGCCCCGCCTTGGCGAGATCAATCGCGCGTTCGGCAGCGCAAGCCAGCGCCGCTTCGTCAATCTCAAAGGTGGCAATTTGTCCGCGCAGGATCGGGTCTTCCAGACGCCCCTGCTCGTCGGTGCCGACCGAGCCGGCGGCGACCTGCCCGAGCGGCCGACCAACGCCGCGCTCGCCCATGCCGGAAATCATCGCCCGCTCGTGCTGCAGCAAATATTTGGCGACGTCCCAACCGCGGTTGATGGTGCCAACCAGATTGGCCTTCGGCACCCGGACGTTATCGAAGAAGGTCTCGCAAAACGGCGATCGCCCCGAGATCAGGAGAATGGGCTTTGTCGACACGCCCTTCGAGGCCATGTCGAACAGGATAAAGCTGATGCCGTCGTGTTTCTTGGCCGTGGAATCCGTCCGCACCAGACAGAAAATCCAGTCGGCATAGTTGGCGTAAGAGGTCCAGATCTTCTGGCCGTTGATGATGAAATCGTCGCCATCGCTTTCGGCGCGCGTCTGCAGCGAGGCGAGGTCCGATCCGGCGTTCGGTTCTGAATAGCCCTGGCACCAGCGGATCAGGCCGGCCGCGATCTTCGGCAGGTGTTCCTTTTTTTGTGCGTCGGTGCCGTATTTCAGCAGCGCCGGCCCAAGCATTGAAATGCCAAAGGAAACCAGCGGCGGGCGCGCCCCGAGCGCCGCCATTTCCTGCTGCACGATCTTGGCTTGCTCGGGATCGAGCCCGCCACCGCCATATTCCTTCGGCCAATGCGGCACCGTCCAGCCCTTGTCGCGCATGCGCTCGAACCAGACGCGCTGCGGCTCGGACGAGAAAGCGGTGTTGCGGCCGCCCCAGAAGGTGTCTTCATCCGAAGTCATCGGCCGCCGCATCTCCGGCGGGCAATTCGCCTCCAGCCAGGTGCGGGTTTCGCTGCGAAATTTTTCCATATCGGACATGTGCTTTTCCGTCGTTGTTCCAGCCGACCTTAGCCCTCGTTTGGCGGAATTCAATATGTCCGGTGGTGCCCTGCTATGTCCGCGGAGGTGGTCTTGTTCGGCGATCCCGTGTATTCGGGAGATGCGGCGATTGAAAAACAAGAGGAAAGAAAGATGCGGCTGAAGTTGCTTTCGCCTGGCGAAATGAGCGCGGACCAAAAAGAAACCTACGATGAATCGATCGCCGGCAAGCGCGGCGCGCCGCCGGCTCCGATGATGGCCTGGCTCAACAGCCCCGAGATGGCACGCCACGCCACGCGGCTTGGCGGCGTATTGCGCTTTGACACGATCTTTCCGGCGAAACTGTCGGAGATCGCCATCCTGGTCACCGCGCGGCACTGGACCTCACATTACGAATGGTTCGCCCACAAGCGGCTCGCGCTCAGGGGCGGTATGGACTCAGAGATCATCGATTCTATCCGCGATCGCCGCACGCCGCATTTCGATGATCCGAAGGCGCAGATGGTCTACGACGTGGCCAAATCGCTGCACGAGGCCCATGGCTTGAGCAAGGCGCTTTACGAGGAGGCGGTCGAGGTGCTCTCGTTGCGCGGGCTGGTCGAGATCATTGGCCTGTGCGGTTACTACACCATGGTCTCGATGACGCTGAACACGTTTGAATTTGACCTGCCGGCCGGTGAGGTCTCGGAGCTTGCGTAGCGGACGGCCGACACATAGATCGTCATTGAAGCGCCGTCACGCAGGGAATGAAGATGCCGCAAAATCCGCCCATCATCGCTGGAACTAAGATCGGGCACGTCCATCTCAAAGTCGCCGATCTCGATCGCGCGCTCGGATTTTATTGCGGCGTGCTGGGTTTTGAATTGATGCAACGCCTGAGCTCCGGCGCGGCGTTCATTTCAGCGGGCGGTTATCACCACCACATCGGGTTGAACACTTGGGAAAGCAAAGGCGGCCATCCGCCGCCGCCGGGAACGACGGGGCTGTTTCACACCGCGATCCTTTACCCGACCCGCCCCGCTCTGGCGGACGCACTTCATCGCGTGATCAGCGCGGGGATTCAGCTCGACGGTGCCAGCGACCATGGCGTCAGCGAAGCGCTTTACCTGCGCGACCCCGACGAGAATGGCGTCGAGCTTTATTGGGACCGGCCGGAGGCGGAATGGCCGCGCAAGCCGGACGGCTCGCTCGCGATGTTCACGCATCGGCTCGATCTGGACGACCTGTTGCGGCAGCGGGTGGCGTGACTGCTCGACGCGCGCCGTTCCCGCGTCACTTCGTGATCTTTGTCGGATCGTAGAAAAACCGCTCGCGGAAGATCTTGTCGCCGCGCCATTCTTGCAAGCTCACCTCGTCAAACCGGCGCACCAGGCCGGATTTTTCCGTCAGTTCGAAGACCCAGTGGATGGCGACGTGATCGCCTTCGACCACCGACGATACCGCTTTCGAATAGACATGCGACATCCTCGCCAGGACGGCCCGCTCGTGAGCGACCAACGCATCGCGGCCGACGCGCGGCAGCGCCGTGTTCTCCTGCATGCTGGAATCCTCGGTGTAATAGCGCTCGATCGCACCAGCATGGTCGCCGGATTCCACGACCGCAATGAACTCATCGAGACGGGCACGCGACGGCATCAGGACCTCCAACGTTTTTCGGGCACAGAGAGGCTGATCAGTCAAAGCCGGGTTCGGTGAATTCCGGAACCCCCTGCAAGGCCGCCGCCCGCCGCCTCGCAGCCGACGCAACCGCCAGCACCGCAAGTCCCAACAGCACCGGCGGAAACACCACCCAATTGACCGCGGACCAGCCGAAATTAGCCAGCAACTGGCCGGAGGAGAACGAGCCCACCGCCATCATGCCGAACACCAGGAAATCGTTGAACGCCTGAACCTTGTTGCGCTCCTCCGGCCGGTGCGTCTCCAGCACCAGCGCGGAAGCGCCGACAAAAGCGAGATTCCACCCCACACCAAGCACGATCAGGGTGGACCAGAAGTGAATGGCGGTAAGGCCGGAGAGACCGATAATTGCGCCGGCGGCCTCGAGCACAAGTCCTGTGGCAACAATCCTTGGCGCACCGAAGCGCGCGATCAGGGCGCCGGTAAAGAAACTCGGCCCGTACATCGCCACGATATGCCACTGGATGCCGAAGTTCGAATCGCTCACGCTCAGCCCGCACATTTTCATCGCCAGCGGCGCCGAGGTCATGACGAGATTCATCGTAGGATAGGCGATCACGCCGCATAATGCAGCGGCGATGAACCGCGGCTGCCGCGCGATCGCAAACAGCGGACGGCCTCGGCGCAAATCCGACGGCGCAGGCCTCGGCGCATCGACGCCGGCAAGGATCGCCATCGCCATCAAAGCCACGACGGCCTGCACCACGAAACTGAAGGCGAACAAATAGGGCGACCAGACATCCATCGTCCACTGCACAAGTTGCGGACCAAGCACGCCGGCGAACACGCCGCCCGCCATCACCCACGACACCGCCTTCGGGCGAAACTCCGCGCTAGCGCCATCGGCGGCCGCAAAGCGATAGGATTGCGACACCGCGCCGTATAGTCCGCCGAGGAATGTCGCACAGCAAAACATGGCAAACGAACCGCGCTGGATGGCGAATGCCCCGAGCAGGCCCGTCAGCATTCCGCAGGCCGTGCCGATGATGAAGGCGACACGGCGGCCATAGGCGCGCGAGATGGCACCGGTCGGCAAGGTGCCGCCGGCGAGCCCCAGCACGTACATCGAGATCGGCACCGTCGCGAGCGAGACATCGGGCGCCAAGGTCGCGCCGACAATCGAACCGGTCGCAAAAATGACCGCCGAATTCGCACCCGTCAGCGCCTGCGCCGCCGCCAGACGCACTACGTTGGAGCGAACGCGGGCACCGCTGGACACTTCCTCAGCTGCAGTCAGATCGGTCATCGGCTATTTCCATCCAAAGGCGGCCGGGTACCGTCCTTGTTGATTCAGCGTACTATGAAGGCAGGCACGCGCCCGATCAACCGACGCAAACGGACGCGCGCTATGCGTCGGCGCTCAGTCTGCTCTGGTTCGGCCGAACACCAGAGTAAGATTGTTGGCCGGCATCTCGGCGATCTCGGCCAGCGAAAGGCCGGCAGGCTCCGCCAGCGCTTCTACAGCTTCGATATCGCGCACGCCCCATTCCGGATTGCCTTGACGAAGGCTGGCGTCGAATGCCTCGTTGCTTTCGGCGGTGTGCTTGCCGCCTCGTTTGAACGGACCATAAAGAACAAGTTGCCCGCCGGGGCGCAGATAGCGCCCGGCGCCCGCAACCAGCCCCTCGGCGACGCGCCACGGCGCGATATGGATGACGTTGGCGCAGAACACAGCCAGCAGTTCGCGGGGACCACTTCCGTCCCTCATCTCGGGACACCAGGACGAATCCGACAAATCAATTCGAAGGGAGTTGCGGATATTCGAAAGCTGCGAATGGGCCCGCCAAGCCTCGATGCTTTTCAGATGCTGCTCGTTGAGATCGCTCGGCCACCAGGTAATCTCGGGAAAATGCCGGGCAAAATCGACGACATGCTGACCGGTGCCGCTGCCGGCCTCGACCACATCGCCGGATCTTCCGGCAAGGATTCCTTGCAACACGACGCGGATCGCCTGGTGATTGCGATGAAAGGCCGGCGCGTCGAGCCGCCCGTCCGCTTCAACGGGGCGGCCATCCTTGCCAAATTCGACGACATATTCAGCCATGCTCGCCTCCGCCCGCTACCGATCGGGGTTTTCGCTTTAACCCGCCGGGCCGTTAACCGCAAAGCCCGGATGAGTGCCTCGCTTTGATCCGGCACCTTACGTTGTCAGCGAACGGCGTTTATGCTTTGAACGACCATGTTTTTCGGGCCAATCGTTGCGGGAATCGCGCCTTGACCGTTCTCTTCTCGACCAAGTCTCGGCTACTGCCGGCACTCGCAACGGCGCTCTTGATTGGCGTGGCCGCGTCGGTACCCACGGCGCAGGCGCAATCGGGCGCCGCCGACGGCAAGAGATTGGCGTTCGATCGCGCCAAGGGAAACTGCCTGAGCTGCCACGAGATCAAGGGTGGCGATCTACCCGGCACGATCGGACCGACGCTGAAGGATATCAAAGGCAAATATCCCGATCGCAACGATCTGATCGCTATCCTTACCGACGAGACCCGGCGCAACCCGCAGACCGCCATGCCTCCGTTCGGACGGAACCACATTTTGACCGAGCAGGAGATCGACGCGATCGTGGATTTCCTGCAGACTTTATGATGTTGCGCGCTCTTAAGGAGATTTGGAATGACCAGCCCTCGAAGCGGCTTATCGGCCACGCGGCGCCTGATCCTCAGGGGTGCCGGCTCGGTCGCGCTCGCCGGCCTCGGCATTATCTCGCTCCGGCCGGTGACTTCCTTCGCCGCGGCCAACGACAAATATCCGGAAACCGCGTTCAAACAAAAGGACGATAAAGAGGCGATCAAATTGCTCTACGGCAAGACCGCAGAGCCATCGGACAAGGTCAGGCTCGACGCCCCGGAAATTGCCGAGAATGGCGCGGTGGTTCCGATCTCGGTCACGACGACGCTGGCGGACGTGACCTCGATCTCCTTTGTGGTGCCGGACAATCCGAACCCGCTGGCGGCCTATTACAAGCTCCCACCCGGCACGATGCCGAGCGTGGCCAATCGCCTGAAAATGGCCAAGACCAGCAACGTCATCGTGATCGTGGAAGCCGGCGGCAAACTTTACAGCGCGACCAAGGAAGTCAAAGTGACCGTCGGCGGCTGCGGCGGCTAGCCGCATGATCCGGAAAAGTAGAGACCGCTTTTCCGAAAAGATCATGCGCAAAAATGAGAACCAAGGAGAATCCCGATGGCATCGAGCATTCGCGTGCGCGCGATCGCAAACAGCGAGATCACCGACGTCCAGACCTTGATCCAGCACCCGATGGATTCCGGCTTTGTGAGGGACGAAAACGGCGCGTTCATTCCCGCGCATTTCATCCAGGAATTGACCTTCGAATATGACGGTCGAAAAGTATTTGTCGCGGATTGGGGTACGGCGGTCTCCAAAGACCCCTACGTCAAGTTCAGCTTCAAGGGCGGTAACAAGGGTGACGATCTGAAGGTGAGCTGGATCGACAATAAAGGCGCGACCGATACCGCCACCGTTAAAATCCAATAGTGGGCTTTTGCCGTGAAGGGCCGCAGTTGAACCCGCCAGGACAGAGCGTGCGATCGCGGTCAAGATTGGTCTTGGCCGTTTTGGCAGCGCTGGCGCTGTCGGCCATGCAGCCCTCCAGCGCCGCCGATCGGCCGAATCCGGCGGCCGACGCCAAGGCGTTCAGGAATTACTTCACCAATAAATTCCCGAATGTGAGGTTCGAAGACTTCGTCAACGGTCCCTATGCGTTGAATGAGGATATGCGCCGGCAATGGGAAGAAAAGGAGCAATTCCCGCCGTACGAATTCTCGCTCGAAACGGGCAAGGAAATGTTCGCCAGGCGCTTCAAGAACGGCAAGACCTACGCCGATTGTTTTCCCAATCAGGGCATCGGCATTCGCCAGAACTATCCTTATTTCGACGAGAAGGAAGGCAAGGTCATTACACTTGAATTGGCACTGAACCGGTGCCGCGAGATCAATGGCGAGACGCTCATCTCCTATACCGGCGAGGACATGGCGGCGCTGACCGCCTATATGGCCTTCACATCCCGCGGCAAGCCGTTCGACATCAAGATTCCCGACGATCCCCGCGCGCTTCAAGCCTACCAGAACGGCAAACGCTATTTCTATACGCGGCGCGGCCAGCTCAATTTCTCCTGCGCGACCTGCCACGTGCAAAACCCCG
>Ga0210396_10001229_pt1 | contig 28722 bp, 22 predicted proteins | sample IncBWH17OmetaG_FD_155466 | JGI IMG/M metagenome (GOLD analysis project Ga0210396, IMG submission 155466) | Forest soil microbial communities from Barre Woods Harvard Forest LTER site, Petersham, Massachusetts, United States - Inc-BW-H-17-O ...
ACTGGTGAGGATAACAAGAGCCGGCATGACGAGATGACCAAACTCTTGGACTTAATCATGTGGTTGCGTGAGGCAAATAAAGAGGAGTATCTCAGATCCAAACCGACGAACTTCAAGCGGTTAGAGCACGATTATGAAGGGGAACGGTTTGGCCTGGAGAAATGGAAGTCGGAGCTATCGCTTTTTATCAGGTGAGTTCGCCTGGGCCGGCAACTGGAAAAGCTCGCAGTCAGAATTGCGTAAAATCTTATTTCGTCAGGCGCATGGTCAAACATTTGGTGCGTTTGAGTCGGTAGGCCCCTCCTTTTTCACCGGGAAAGGCTTTACAGACCGGAGTGTTCCTACATCTGTATGTTGGCAAGAATGCGGTGATAGGGTGTCTATATTATGCCTTTCAAAAGCCGACTCCGGAGGCTTTTGCTCCCTTCCCCGCGTGGCGTGCCACGCGGGGACATCTTGCCGGGGACGCGTGGCACGCGGTCCCCTGTGGCGGCCTGCCGCGATCGGATCGCTCGAACGGACGAGGAAGGTTGAAATGCCCGAGGCGGAACTGCAGGCTGGGAGTTGTTTCGCCGGGGGTGTCGGCGTGACTTGGGGAGGTATTTCCAGGAGGGACGGGATGACGGCTTCACCGAGCAAAGCTGCGGTGAGGTAGTTGCTCTAGTGATTATCATCGAAGAACAGGAACTTCTTCGAGTATCCGTTAATTCTGTTCAAGGTTGTCTCGATTCTCTAGGAAGAGTTGGTTAAATGAAAATTTGGCAGACTATCCGACCACTGCCGTAGGAACGTGGCGGGGTTGAGCATGTTGAAGTACCCTCGAAATCGGCACTGTCTGGGAGCTGTTAACGATGATGCTGGAGCCTTTGGGGTCAGCGCCGAATTTGTATTTCCGGTTGCGAACTTCCTGGCTGCGGGGTCGGGTGAAGGCGCCACGCATACTACTGTTGTTGTCGCCGGTGAGGTGGAAACGGACTTTTCAGTTGTATTTCTGTGCCACATCTCGCGGGATTCTTCGTTCGTGAAGGTAGCACTGTAGGCATATAAGTGGATGGGTTGGGCGTCGTCAACTTCTACTTTTTTTCTCGTCGGGATTCGTGAGCCGGGCGTTGATGTGGCACATATTCCTGGCGCTCCATAGGCATAAATGTTTGCAATTATCGGGCGCCGTTATAGAAAAATTTTTTTAGTGCCTGGTTAATTTTGTATTTTTATTGTCTCCTTCACAATGTTCCAACAGCCAAGACGGGTAGTATTCCAGGGCATCTGTCCTAATTCTTTAATGCGTAAAGGCGATCGCATGAAGCCGAAGATGGGTAAGCGCCGGAGGCAGCATGACATCTTATGGAAGGGTAGTTTAAAGGGCGTTGTCTAAGACCCGCTGCGATTCGTCTTCCCTCGGGCGGAGCGGATTTTCGTCCTGGAGCGCGAGTTTGAATATTTGGATAAGGAACTCAGCACGATGAGCTCGAGGCCGGGGCGGAAGATCGAAAGGCCTCGTTTAACGGGTAAAACCAAGACTATGGGTATCATCGAACAAGTGAAGTAAATGAAGCTGGACGAGGCCGCCGAAAGTGAGCGTATGGAAGAAAAGACCGCGATAATCAACTGCATCACGTAACATAAATACTGAACATAATTTGTTAAAGCTGTCCATCCGGGCAGTTTTTTTTGTATAAAAATAGGACAATGAACACGAATGAATTCTTAACGGAGCAATTATTGGAGGAATACGCAGAGCGGGGCAAGAAGATGAGTTACGAGCTTGCGTGGTTTGTTGCTCGTGTGCGTTTATACGACGAAACGTTGATGTGGTTCCGAGATGATCCGGAGACGACGTCTCGCTGTATGGCTACATTCGGTTTGTCGGAGCGATTTGTACAATTGACGTATGCGCGCTATGATGGGGAAAGACCGGCGGGGTTGCCTCGGGGTCCGGCGGCGCTTTTGGAGCAGGTCGCGGAGCTGAAGGCCAAGGAGCCTAGAACAAGTAAGGATATAAAGAAGGATCCCGAGCGATATGCAAGGGAACGGCGTTTACGGCAGGCCGAGGAGTTCGAGGCGGTCAATGTCCTTTTAGATGCCGGATGTTATACGGTTGCCAGGATCGCAGAGCTTGTCGGGGTGACAGTATCTTATGTGGAGGAAGTGAAGGAGATAAGGGGCGGCCATCAGAAATAAATATAGGTCCGCATCGAGGATATCTGGCTAAGGCGTGTTTTGGGTCGCCCGTCTATACTCCTTCCCTCGCGGCTCGCTCCTTTACTGTTGGCAGTCATCGTAAAAGGCTCAATATAAAAAAAATAGACGTCACAGTTACTGCCACTATTCCTTTTTAGTGAGCATATATCGAGTTTGCAGGCTATCGCACTCGAAATTGTGATGAAGTTGGTTTGCGCGAACTGCGGTTCCAGATCTTAGGTGAAGAATGTAACGGTAGATAGGAGGAAAAGATTATGTCGGGAAAGGTCAATTCTACAATATTGATTTCAATGGATGCCGGGGAATTTTTCGAAGAGATTCGTAAAGTAGTACGAGAGGAGGTGAAATTGGCCACGAGGGGAAGGGAAATACCCGCGCCTACCCTGCTCGACACTCCGGGACTCATCCATAAACCCCTTTATGATATGAAAGAGATTCGCCATTTGTTTAGCGATGTCTGTAGGTCCACCATTTATGAGTGGATAAAGGCCGGAAGGCTAATCCCGGTAAAGATAAACGGTCGGGGAAAGGTGTTCTTCCTGTGGGCGGATATTGAAAGGCTCTGGAAGGAACGGCAGTTGCCGGATACAGGACCGTCCCGACTCAGCCTTTAGCCGGTGGCGGCCACGCCCACAGTAAAAGAGTTATCTGCGAGATTTTAGTGGGGCTGTGTCGGAAAGATAACCAAAAAGACGCAGTTGTAACTAATCCTCCCTTGGCACGATCTGCAAGATTTTTCCTTCTGTGTCCTCGATAAAGGCATTACAACGGGTAAGATAGGCCTCCATCGCTTTTCTGTCGTCGCCATACACGTTGGCGCTAAATTCCCGCGCCCGCTCCATCATCCGGATATAGGCGCCCGGGTCGGACCGGCGGGTCAACCGGCGCAGCGCGCCAATGTAGTCATCCCGAAAGACTGTGGGGATCATTATCTTTGACTCGCCCGCTGCCACTAGCTCCGCATTGAGCATGACCCGCGCCACCCGTCCATTGCCGTCCAGAAAGGGATGAACCTCGCTGACGAGGAACATCATAAAGAGCGCCTTGGCGATCGAGGACTCGAGTACCTTGTAGAAATCATAACCCCGCAGCAGCGTTCCTCGGACGAGTTCGAACGCCACAAAGGAGGTCTGACCGGCAAAATTGTTCTGGTCTTTGAACATACCCGGTTGTTTTGCCGGCCTGCTGGACAAGAGGACCTTGTGCCGGTATTGCAGGATGTCCAATAGGTGCTGGCCCGATGTCGGTACGACGTGCATTTCTTGTCTGCTGGAGACCAGTTGATAGGTGCCTAGTACGTCATGGGAGTCCTCATCTCTTGTGGGAAGCGGTTTTTGCGTGTCGATGATCTCTTCCGCTTCCGCCACTTTAAAAACCGTTCCTTCGATATAATTGGAGAAATAGCTTTCAAAAAAGGCAAAGTTGGCGAACGATCGGTCACTGGTATTTCGGTCGGGCCGGCTTTTGAATGCGGATTGTTGTAAGGCGATGAACAGCGTTTCGAAGAGTTGGATCCGGGCGGTGTCAAAGGGAACCCCCAGGGCACGGGCGCTGGCGGCCGGGGATGTTAAGATCGCGGACGGATGGGTCGTCAGCAAAGCCGAAATGATCTTGTTCAACTGTTCGAACTCCCGCTCAAGGGATAGCTCGGGCGCAATTTTTCGCGCCTGGTCCCGAAGCACGCTGATGGCTGACTCGCCATTGACCCGGATGATAGTGTCGAGTTTTTCTTCGATGACAGCTCTGGGTAGTGTTTTGGAGTGAGGACCGCCCCGTTTGGCGATTTGCAGATTTTCGAGATAGGCCCTGGCCTGCTGCGCCAGGTAGAGCGCCCCCATAAATTCCCGGTCACCTTCGACCGGACCTTTGCCTTCCAGAAAATGCAGGGTTACTCCGGGCCACGCGATCTTTTTGGTATAGGTATAGGTCAGAAAGAAATCGCCCGTGTCAGTTGGTTGGAGCTCCAGAGCGGACCGGTGACTAATGACGGCCTCTGGATAGTGATGACCAAGGATTTGAAAAAGATTTCGCCGAATGAGACTCTCAGCCGACGCATCCAGCTTGCCGGTATAAATGCGCGGGGCGATTTTTTTGATGAGCCCCGCCCGCTCCCATCTAGTAATTTGTTTAGATACCGTCGTATCGGTAAAGATTATCTCCTGGAGGTGAAGTGGGATACTTTTTTCCATGATAGCCGGTTATGAGAACAAAATTCGCGATATTTTTCCATTATAAGCTGGATTTAAGAGATATTTTTCCATAATAGGAAATTTTATTCCGAAATAGCAATCAATTAAACGCTTTGCTTCCACAATACCGAAGATTTAAACCATTTCTTGGCGAAGTGCACGAAAATCTTCCAGTATAAAATGGCTTAAATACCTTAGATGGTAATTTCCTTCCAGAAAAGAGCTGAAAATGACAATATTTTTCCATTATAATCCCATTACGCATTCAAAAGGAGATTTTCTTCCAGAATAAAGAGAAAATCACCTCGGGCTCAATTCGAAGCGTCTAAGGGAGCCAAAGGGCCTACTTGAAGCCACCCTATTAGTGTTCAGTTTCCTGACGTCGGATGAGCATTTCTGCCTGAAAGGCATCTAACGATTGGCTTCGCTAGTGGATATATGCAGGTGTCTAAAGGATCAAGCGCCGGCTGCAACGCATGCGAGGAAGTAATGACCTATATCAAAGGGGCAAAGAATTTCTTTGTTTGCACGTTTCCATATTGGGCGACCGATTTTTTCAGCGCCTTCTTGTCCATGCTGGCCACCTTTGTTGTCACATTTTTCAATACCTGGTTTTTGTCTTCAGCCAAGTTGTCCAGCGTATTGACCAGGTCGACAAGCAAAAATTCCGGTGTCAGTTTGCGCGGAAACCGGGGTTGTATCCGAAAATCAAATTCTTCATTTCCCAGTTTAAATTTGCCATGCCGCTTATGATTATATAGAACCTGCTGGTTATAGAGTTGAGTGGTTCCTACTCCCAGACTATTAAAAAGGTTGGGAGAGGTCAGTAAAAAATGATCATCTTTTAAAAAGGTGCGTACAAGATCGTTTCCATCCGAAGGCGTTTTACCAAATACCGATTCCTTGGGATAATAAAAAAGCCCTGGCGACAATATCTGTAATGTTCCATCCTGTACCAAACCATGTACATGGCGGTCGACCTGGTTACAACGGTAGCGACCACGCCCATTCGGCAAACCAGCTGGCCTTTTTTATAGTCGCGCCTTCGAGTCCCGAAATTTAAAGTCGCGTTTAAAGTCGCGTTTTATATCTTTGTACGGATATGCGTGGGTGTGTATGAAATTGTAGGATGGGCATGTCGGTTTGGAAGATACGCGACGAAAAACGCGACTGAATTTTTAATCTATTTGGCAACAAGAAGATACGGACGGCCTTGCGGTCCCGTCCGGTCCGCAGAAGAACATAAAGCGTTGATAATTGCGCAAATACGTTGATTAAAATGGGTAATTGTAAAGTTGCCCATTTCGTTTATACACCACGTTATATTCTCAACTTAATCTTACGAAACCCTTGCGGGTAAATGGTTTAATCGATTCACGATTTATCATTTGTGACCCGCGATCTTTGTAGTTGGACTCTTTGAATCGCTATAGTTTGCTTCTATTTCGCTCTCGACCATAGCAACAGCTGAATGCCTTGGTAAAGAAAATATACCCGGACCTTATTGGTCAATGACGAAGTCCGATTGACAAAGTTTTGCACCCGGTCAGGTTCCAGTCCTTGGTCGACTTTGTCGATCAGAATGATACCACCGGCGTCCGCAATGGCAGTCTGGATGGCCATCGGGATCAACCGTCTCGCACCTTTCCCTTTCAGCCGAAACGGTATGTCCTCATCGTGTATCGAAAGCTTACCATCCTTGATCACGATATCCTTGAAGTCAATGGTGTTTTCTGTCTCCGATATGGTCACCCCATATGTCGTCGCGTTCGCGGCTGCTTTATTTACGATCTCGTTAAACCGTGCGAACGGAGTCCCATCGATCATTTTCTTTGCATGATCGGCTTCCCCAAGTCGCACCCGTGAAAATCGTTATCGTAAAATGGTACATTCCACGTAGATGCCAGTGCCTCTCTGCACTGATACTCATCTAAAATCGCAAAAACTGATACAAATGCGTCAAAAATGAAAAGAAAACCTAAAAATTGAAACAAAAGCTCTAAAACTGATACAAATGCTCCAAAAATGAAACGAAAGTTTCAAAACTGAGACGAAAATCCTATTTTTAATACATAAATCTTAAAAATGGCGGGAAAAGAGCATCAAAAGGACGACCTCCAAAAAATCGCCAACATTCTGGCAAAGTTCCCTGAAGGGGCCTCATTTGAGCAGATTCATGCAGCCTTAAATGATCAAATAAAAGAAAGCACCCTTCACCGTCGCTTAAGAATTCTAACGGACCAAGCCCAGGTCCGGACCACCGGTCAGACCCGGTCGACCCGCTATTTCCTAGTCACAAATGCCGCATCAGCAACCGAAGAAGCGTCCAAAATTTCAGTCGCAATTCCGGGCCTGGAAACACAAATACCTCTATCCCCGGAAGGGCAGTCAATCCGGCAGATCGTCACCCAACCCTTGGGTAACCGTTCGCCTGCTGCCTATAATCAGGAATTCTTGCGTAACTATGAACCAAATCAAACGTTTTATTTATCCGATAAACAAAGAATGAAGCTACATGAACTCGGGAGGACAGCTCAGCTAACCGAGCCTGCGGGTACATATGCACGCAATATTCTGCAACGCCTGCTCATCGACCTGTCCTGGAACTCCAGCCGATTGGAAGGGAATAACTATAGCCTATTGGACACAAAATTGCTGATCTCGGTAGGAAAAGCAGCCGATCGCCGCACAGCCGAGGAGTCTCAAATGATCCTAAATCACAAGGCGGCAATAGAATTTATAGTCGACAATGCAGTCGATATTGACTTCAATAGATATACAATTATGAATCTGCATGGTCAGCTCTCCGATAACCTGCTCGGCGACTCGGCTGCGTCGGGCCGGCTTCGTTCGATTCCCGTCGACATCGGACACTCCGTATACGTTCCATTTGCCATTCCCCAATTGATAAATGAACTGTTCGATGTCCTGCTGAAAAAAGCATCGGAAATCCAAGATCCATTTGAACAATCTTTCTTTGTGATGGTGCAACTGCCCTATCTACAACCTTTCGACGACGTGAACAAGCGTGTATCGCGGTTAGCAGCCAATATCCCGCTGATCAAACACAACCTCGCACCGTTATCCTTTGTCGACGTTCCAAAGGAAATTTATGCGCAGGGACTCTTGGGGATTTATGAACTCAGGCGGGTTGAGCTTTTCAAAGATGTATTCCTTTGGGCCTATGAACGATCCGCCAAACGATATGCGGCCTTGCGTCAGTCAACGGGCGAGCCTGATACTTTCCGTCTCCAATACCGGTCGGAGATCCGGGCCTTGATACAGCAGATTATCATTAATGGGATGTCGGTAGAAGAAGCAAACAATGCCATTTCCGACTACGCACAGCACCTCCCGTCAATCGATCAGTCTCGATTTATAGAGGTTACCGAAACTGAGCTCCTAAATCTGCACGAAGGAAACTTTGCACGTTATCAAGCAACCCCCGTCCAATTCCGCACCTGGAAAATCCGGTGGGACAACCCATAGTCGTGCTCGTCGCAAATAGCACAGCAGTGTCTGATCCCCTCCATACAACAATATGCTGGGCCACAACGGACATCTAACTTTTCGCAAAGCTTATTTTACAGTCCCTTTTATATTCGGAAGGATTTACCCCGGTATGATTTTTAAAGAATTTACTAAAGAAGAACTGATCGCTGAAATGGAGGGCATCCGACACATTTCCTATGGACATTTCAGGATCGTCCAGCAAGATCTTTGCCTCCGTAATTACCATTTCGTCAATGAATTCGCCGCAGGTTCTATTGGTCAATTTTTTTACGGTTTTTGTCAAATGTTTTGGCGTTATGTAAAGACTATCCGCATAATATTGTACACGTCTTTCTTCTTTAAAATGTTGATTGAGCAACTTCATAAAGCTCACGAAGTGCTCTTCTTTGCGGGTTAATTTCACCGTTTCATTTCCCAGGTATTTTTGAAAAAATGCAGCCAATTCGAACATGAACAAATTAAATCCATGATGCAGCACTTCTTTCCGGAATGGATGGTCTTCTGCAAGTTCCCGCTGAAGCAGGAAGAGCATCATCGCCTTTAAACTTTCAGCTTCATTATTTTGAAGGATAAGGTGCGGGTTTCCCCGGGAAGAAAAGAACGTAAATGCATCTATATGTTTTTTGTGCAATTCCGCGGCGATCAGGAATTCTTTTGTAAACTCGAGTATTATTCCCCTGAAGCTCTCTGTTCTTTCCTGCATTTGACGGACAGCTCCCGGAGGCACTATGAAAAGGCTATTCTTCCTTAATGAGTATTGAATAAGGTTGCATTTAAAGCGGCATTTACCGTCAATGATCAACGCGATCGTAAAATGCTCCGAACGGGACGGGCGGGATATTTTTTCACGGCCGGCAAGCTCCTCACTTCTAAGCACATGGAAATCCCGGGTGAGCTTTTTCCTGCCGGCGTCAGCACTCATTTCGCTTATTGTAAATTCCCGAATGGTTGAGTAAGGCATTTTCATCAGGAAAAGTTATACGACACCAAATTTAACACAATTGGTCCTATTTCCCGGGAAAGGCCGATTCGCCCCGATAGGCCCCTTTTTGACATATTTTTGAGCCATTTAGCCATACATTTTCCCCGGAATCCGAGCCATCTTTGTATCGTAAATGAATTGAACGAGCATACGGGCGGTAAAACGATACAAACGACGGGATCAGTGAATATAAGCTAGGACCAGGATACAGCAAGGAGTACGGCAAACGGATGCCTACCCGCAAATGCTTTTTTTATGTTTTGTGTAGCATTTTTATGAAAAGGGGAGATTGAGATCTCCCTTTTTTGTGTGCCGGGCCACCGCGGCATTGCGCCATCTTCGGTCTGCCCATAATCAAAAATCATATCATCCAAACAGCGCCATTTCATCCCGAATTCAGCCTCCCTTATGTAAAAATTTAGCCTGAAGAACGGATAACCTATTCCTTTGTGTCCTATCAATCATTCATCTTCAAGCAAATAACATTATGCAAGGTTCATCAAAATCAAAGCTGATCTCCAATCCCGAAGCAAACAATGACGGCGTCGACCGGAGGGGTTTCCTGGAATGTATGGCCTGGGCCGGTACCGGCGTCCTCTGGATGATGACGGGCGGGATCATGAGATCCTACGGCATGAGCCAGCTGGTCGACAAGACCACCGGGGGGCTCAAAAAAGGGCTGATCATCCCGGCTTCCGACTTCAGTTTTGTCCAGATCAGCGACAGCCATATCGGCTTTACCAAACCGGCCAACCCCGACGTAGTCGGAACTTTACAGACAACGATCGACAAGATCAACGCGATGCCGTCCGCCCCCTCTTTTGTCCTGCATACGGGTGACCTGACGCATCTGGCTCAGGCCGATGAATTCGATACCCTGGATCAATCGCTGAAGAGCGTAAAGACGGAAAAAATATGTTATGTGCCCGGCGAGCACGATATGACGGACAACGGGAAGCTTTACCTGGAAAGGTTTGGCAAGGGGACCCGAGGGGATGGCTGGTATAGCTTTGACTATAATGGCGTTCATTTTATCGGTCTGAACAATGTCACCAACCATGTGGACGGAGGACTGGGGGTCATAGGCGCGGACCAGCTCAAATGGCTCGAAAGCGATCTGAAGCCGCTCGGCAGCAGTACGCCGATCGTCGTCTTCGCGCATATTCCGTTGTGGGCTGTTTACCCGCAATGGGGCTGGGGCACGGATGACAGCGCCCAGGCACTGACGCTGCTCAAACGGTTTGGTTCCGTCTCCGTGCTCAACGGTCATATCCATCAGACGATCCAAAAGGTAGAAGGAAATATTACCTTCCATACGGCCTGTTCGACCGCCTTTCCGCAGCCCGCACCCGGCAGCGCACCTTCGCCCGGTCCGATGAAGGTACCCGCAGAGAAACTGAAAAGCGTGCTGGGTCTTACCAGTGTGCACTATGTCGAACACGACCATACGCTGGCGATAACCGACATGCCTTTAATGACCACTCCTCTATAACAGCTAAAAATGATGAAGAACATCCTGTTATTGCTGGTTGCGGCGTTGCCGACAACGCTGCTCCCGGCGCAGTATAAACCGGTCGATCAGGGATCGGAAATAAAATTTGTCATCGACAATTTCGGCTTTGCGGTGCATGGCAGCTTTACGGGATTGACGGGAAGTATCGACTTCAACCCGCAAAACGCCGACGCGGGTAAATTTGATGTCACGATAGACGCTAATACCGTCAATACCGACAACAGCCTCCGTGATAGTCATCTAAAAAATGACGGGTATTTCGATGTCAAAAACTATCCCCGCATCCGGCTGGTCTCTACCAAAATAACCCCCGGGAGATCGGGATCGTTTAACTTCACCGGGGAGCTGACTATCAGGGACAAGACAAAAGCTGTTTCCTTTCCGTTTACGGCCACGCCGGCCGCCGCCGGCGGCGAAATGCTTTTCAGGGGAGCATTTACCATCAAAAGAAAAGATTTTGACGTAGGCGGCACCAGCACGATCTCGAATGAATTGACCGTTTCGTTAAATGTAATAGCCAACAAATAGTGAAAAGAAAAAAACAGTTTACCGTTCTTATCTTGTTGGCCGGAATGGTCATCCTCGGTTCAGCCGCCAGTCCGCGAAAAGCCGGGAAGAGGCAGAAAATCGGGAAGGGGCAGTACGAAAATCTGAAAGTATTGCCCAGGGACATCAGCTCCAAAGAGCTGCAAGGGATCATGACGGATGATTTTGAAGATGGGCTTGGGGTGAGCTGCGGGTACTGTCATGCCCCGGCTTCCGGTGGACATGGATTGGATTTTGTGAGTGATGCAAAACCCGAAAAGGAGATAGCGAGGGCCATGATGCGCATGACAATCGGTTTGAATAAAAAGTATTTCAAGGTAAAACATCCGGTGCCCGGTAGCGCCAGCCTTACGGTGACTTGTGTGACCTGTCACAAAGGCCAGGCGTTCCCCGAGGGGAGTGAACCACATTGATCGAATTTGATTGTCATTTACGCAATACCCCGCGGATTCGGCTGCCCCTTACCCGTGGTGATCAGATCATATAAACTCTGCCGGATATATTGACTCCACGCGTTGGCGCATATGTCGAAACATTCGAATTGCGAAACCAACCCCATATGGGTAAACCGGATCTGCGTTTTGGAACCCTTTTTTTCAATGTCAAAAACGATTTTTGTACCTGTCCACTCGGCTTTATCCTGCGTGAAACTGAAATAGTTTTCCGTCACAAGCCAAACGGCCTTTTTACCCGGGACCAGCTCGATTAATTTCATTTGACACCTGTGCATGTCTTCGTAGCGGTAGGTAAACGTTTCATTTAGCTTGTCCGTACTACCTTCTATTTCCTCCGACCACCATCCGCGTACATTCGTAATAGCATCCAGCGCTTCTTGCGGCGTTTGGCTCACCAATATCGTAGCGGTAAAATCCGGTAACGTTGTTTTCGTTGTCATTTTTATTAATTTTTAGCTCAACATCGACTGCATACCAAAGGCCGTTAGAAAATTCTCATACTGCTCCTTCACCTGTCTGTTGGCAATTTCAGAGAAGTTTCCCGTTGCCGGATCTACAACCGTCCGCAAGGGCCTTTTACCTTTGGGCGTATCGATAAGTTGTACAATGGCGTCTGCGACTAGTTGAGGATCGGGTTTTAGGGCTTCGAATAGTTGCCCGATGCCCGCGCCGATCTGCCCGGGAACATTGGCCAGTTCACCATAGGAAGCGATCACCGCACTATCCGACCCGGCCACTATTTTTCCCCAGATCTCGGTAGGAAACGCCCCTGGCTGCAGGGAGACGACATCCACACCTAATGGCCGTAATTCATAATGCAGGCATTCCGTGAGGCCTTCGACGGCAAACTTGCTGACATTGTATGCCATTTGAAAAGGAAAAGAGAAGCGACCCGCTACGCTGGATATGTTGATGATCAGGCCCTCGCCTTGTTTCCGCATTTGGGGTAGTACGGCCTTGACGGTTCTCCAGGGTCCATTTACATTTACATCCATTACGCTTTTCAGATCTTCTTCTGTAAACGTTTCGGCGATCCCGGTTGCATAGAGTCCCGCATTATTGACCAATACATCGATTTTACCTTCTCTCTCAACGACCGTTTCGATCGCATCGGTCACGGATTTTCCATTGATGACATCGACTTCCAATACTTCAATATTGGCCTCCTGGGCCAGGGCCTTTGCTCTACCGGCGTTACGCCCCTTTACATCCCGCATGGTGGCGTATACTTTGTGCCCTGAGGCGGCGCAGCTTTTAGCCGCCAGCCAGCCAAAACCGCTGTTCGTTCCGGTGATTAAGATTATTTTCTTTTTCATTGTCTTGAAATTTATTCAGACAAAGCTACAGTCCGGATCTCGTAGCCACTGGGTGTGAAATAGACATTCTATAGGGTTGATTTGGACAATACAGTCACGTATCTTTACTCAAACATTGCAGCATGAAACATGTCACTATTGCCGTCCCCGATGGGTATGCAGACCTGAGCAGCATCACGGGATCGTTCGATATCCTCACGAGGGCGAACGAATATTGGCGCACACTGGGAAACCAGCCGAAGATCGACATCCATATCGCCGGTTTTGTCACGGAATTGAAACTGGACGTCGGCTTCTTTTCGATCTATCCGGAAAATATCGGGGAAATAGCGATCACGGACCTGGTGATCATCCCTTCCGTGGGCGATTATTTTAATTCGACCGTTAAAGAGAATGCGCCGCTTATCGCCTGGATCAGGGAGCAATATAGGATGGGAGCCGAAATTGCAAGCATTTGCACCGGCGCTTTTTTGCTGGCCGCCACCGGCTTGCTGCAAGGAAAAGAGTGCTCCACGCATTGGGTTGCCGAAGCCGATTTCAGGCGGCAATTCCCCAACGTCAACCTCCATACCGACAGATTGCTTACTTCTAAAGATGGGATCTATACCAATGGCGGTGCTTATTCTTTTTTGAACCTGATCCTTTTATTGGTCGAAAAATATTTTGACAGGCAAACCGCCATCGTCTGTTCAAAGATGTATCAAATCGATATGGACAGAACCCTGCAGTCGCCTTTTATTATCTTTCAAACCCAAAAGAACCATGGCGACGAATTGGTTGGCAAAGCACAAACATATATCGAGGAAAATCTGAGCGAAAAGATCTCTTTCGAAGACCTGGCCTCGAAACTGGCGATCAGCAGACGAAACTTCGACAGACGTTTTATCAAGGCCGTGGGGAATACACCCGTAGAATATCTGCAGCGGGTAAAAGTGGAAGCGGCAAAGAGTTCCCTGGAAAAAGGCCGGAAAAGTATCTTTGAGGTGATGAGTGAAGTAGGTTATTCCGATGACAAAGCATTCAGGGAAGTGTTTAAACGAATTACAGGCTTATCCCCTCTGGAGTATAGAGCGAAGTTTACCAAAAAAGCCATTCCGGCATAAGTCAAAGTTTGGAGATCTCCAATTGGTACATCCTGGCCAGCTCACCCAGGTCGCGAACGGTCTTTATTTTCAGCTTTTCGAATATCCTTGTCTTATATGTTCCCACCGTGGAAGAGTGGACATTCAGTATTTTTCTGATCTCCCGGAGCGAATACCCATGGAGCAAATATTTGACGGTCTGGATCTCCCTGTCCGAAAGCTTTTCAAAAGGATTGTCCCCTCCTTTTTTCGACTGCATATCCTCGCTTAGATCCTTTTTTAATCGCTTGCTGATATAATTATCCCCTCTCAAAACGCAGGCAATGGCCTTCTTGATTTCCTCAGCCGTGGATTCCTTATTCAGGTATCCGAGGACGCCCAGTTTGATAAATCTCTTCGCATACAGGTCTTCCGAATTCATGCTGTAAATAAGGATCTTGGATTGCTCCCTGTAGGCAAAGAGGTTGGTGACCAGGGCGATGGAATCCGTATCGGGCATGTTGATATCCAAAACGATCATTTCATAGTCGTGCTTTTTCACATGGGCGATCACCTGGTCCCCATTGGAGGCCTCATCGAAGACCGTCGATGGTAAAAGGTCTTGAATAATTAGTTTTAAGCCGGATCTGACTATGGTATGATCGTCGGCTATTAGCACCCTGTTTGTCTTCATTCCAAAATTATTTGACACTGTCTCGCCGGCAGGATACTTAAAATTACTTATTTTATTTATATTTTCCCTAATGAGTTAATATTCAAAAATTTAAATTGAAATAAATAAAAAACCCTGTAGATATAACACGACAAAATACATCGAAAATCCTTTGTTGCTTTACAACACGAAATTAATTGTCAATCTTACCCTTCAAGATACTCGAAAAGAATACAAGATATTAATTGAAAAACCGCTTTGATTCCTACTCATTGAAACCTCCTGACTGGTCCGTACCCTATTGAACTTCCAACGGCTGGTGCCGCGGAAGACAATGGCGGCACCAGCCGTCCCTTGCGCAAAGGTATCCTTGCACGAGCTTGCAGTGGGGGATCGAATGATGATCCTTATAAAGGATGTGGGCGCCGAAATCCTTCACCGCATCAGCTCCACCACCCCCTTATAAGCCGCCGCGCGCCGCCGGCATACCGCATCACCACTATATAGACATAGGCTCCCGCCGGAGCCTCCCACCCGCATTGCGTCCATCCCCGTTCGGTGTAAACGCATCAGGGATCTTCAGGGGCGTATTCCAGATCTGTCAACCGGGAAAATGTTGCCCCGGAAAATAAAAATAATTTATATATTTATCCCTGTGATTGTTTTGCCACCATGCCTTACAATGACTCCCATAGCGACCAAGACCTGCTGCAGCTGCTACAACAGGATGATGACGATGCCTTTACCGCCATCTACCTCCGGTATTGGGATAAGCTCACCGTCGTCGCCATGCATCGCCTGGGCAGCCTGGAAGAAGCCAGGGAAGTCGTACAGGAAGTATTTTGTAACCTGTGGCGACGCCGGGAACAGCTCGAGATCAACCACTCCCTGAACACCTATCTGGCCGCGGCCGTAAAATACGAGATCTTCAAACGATTCGCCGTCAAAAGCCGCCGGCGGCGCCTCCAGCAGCAAGCCCTCGACCAATGGCAGGAAGCCGCCGACGACACCCTCCAACATCTGCAGGCCAGCGAATTGCAGTCCGAACTCCTCAACCTGGTAAAGGCCCTGCCGGAAAAATGCCGGATCGTCTTCCAGCTCAGCCGCGAGAAAGGCTACACCCACAAACAGATCGCCTCCGAGCTGGGTATCGCGGAAAAGACCGTCGAAGCACACCTCTCCGCCGCCCTGCGCAAACTCCGCATCGGCTTGTCCCACCTGTTCACCTTTTTTTTCTAACCCTCAGCCATTCCCGTCAAGGTTTCGGGCATCCCCGCTACGGCTCCTCTATTTGGCCCCCGGCCCGGGGAAAAAAAACTTTAAAGAGACTAAGGGATCGACCCTGGATATGGGGCTATATACAAAATAGCTACCATGAGGGAGAAACCTTATTCACAGGAAATGCTCGCATTAGCGGAGAAATGGATCGCCGGGACCATCACCCCGGAAGAAAGAACGCGCCTGTTCGAGTGGTACGACCGCTTCGATGATACGGAGCTGACCCTCGAAAAAGGCCAGGCCACCCTTTTCGGCCGGATGAAACAGGAGATGTTACGGGATATCCGCCAAACCATCCAACCCGCCGGGGCAGTCCGACGCCTTGCTAAAGTCCGGCGCCTTACCAGGATCTCCGTGGCCGCGGCCGTGCTCCTGCTGCTGGCGACAGGCGGATGGCTGGCACTGCAAACCCGGACGACCACCCAGGTGGCCAATGCCGCACCGGCAAAAAGCCCGCCCAAAGTCGCCGATATCGCCCCTGGCAGCGACAAAGCCGTACTCACCCTGGCAGATGGGTCCACCGTCACCCTCGACAGCGCCGGCACAGGCAGCCTCGCCCGCCAGGGTAATGCCCGCGTGATCAAAAGCGGGGACGGACAGCTCCAATATGCGTCCGCAGAAAATGCCGCAGCCGGGGAAAAGTCCATGGTCTATAATATTCTTTCCACGCCCAGGGGCGGCCAGTACCGGCTTAAACTACAGGATGGCACCAATGTCTGGCTGAATGCCGGCTCCTCGATCCGCTATCCAACGGCCTTCCTCGGCAAAGAACGCAAGGTGGAGATCACGGGTGAGGCCTATTTCGAGATAGCCAAAAAAGCCGACATGCCCTTCCGGGTGTCGGTCAACGATCCCACAGCCGGCGAAAAGCCCGCGGAGATCGAAGTCCTGGGCACCGGTTTCGATGTCAATGCCTATAAAGACGAGGCCGATCTGAAGACAACCCTCATCGAAGGCGCGATAAAGGTCGCAAGAGGCGCCGATGCCGTAATCCTGAAACCATCGCAACAGGCCGTCCTCAGCTCCGGTAACGACATCAGAACGGTACAGCTGGAGAATACGGAACAGATCATCGCGTGGAAAAATGGGGCCTTTGAATTCGATGACGCCGACATCCCCACCATCATGCGCCAGATCTCCCGTTGGTATGACGTGGATGTGGAATACGAAGGCAAAAAACCCGCCGACCATTTTACCGGAACGTTCTCCCGTAATACCAGCCTGGCCGGTGTGCTGCAGATCCTGCATACCAGCGGCGTCCAGCTCGTAGCGGAAAACAAAAAGATCGTCATCCGATCCTGAGAAATGCCGGCCGCGAGAATGGCCGGCCCAAACAGTACTTAACTCTTTAACAAAAGCAAAAAACCGGGAACGTTGGCCCGTCCCCGGCGGTTGCTGAGTTAAACAAACATAAACAAGCGCTCTAAACACTGCTTATTTAGTTAACCCAAACAATTAAAATTATGAATCTGATTGCGTTCTGCAAAATCGGGCCGGGGAAGCCTGCCGTACCCCCAACTTTTCCTGCCCGGTTTCTAACCAAAACTTTGCTGGTAATGAAGATCACGGCATTTTTGATCCTGGCGGCTTGCCTGCATGTCTCGGCCAACGGTTTTTCCCAAAAGATCACCCTGTCGGTACGCGAAGTCCCGCTGGAAAAGGTCTTTAAGGAGATCCAGAAACAAAGTGGCTACTCCTTCTGGTACAAGACCCAGCAGATCGACAAAACGGTCCGCGTCACCCTCAACTTCCGCGATGCCAGTCTTCAGGAAGTGCTCGCGAAATGTTTCGAGAACCAACCCTACGATTATGTCATCGTGGAACAAACCGTTGTGATCCGGCCCCGCGAACCCGCACCCGCCGACGAGGTCAACCCATTGGCCATCATCAAAGGCAAGGTCACCACGGCGGCAGGTAAACCCCTCGGCGGCGTAAGCGTCACCGTCAAGGCCACCAAAAAAGGGACGACCACCGACGACAACGGGGATTTCACCATCGCCGTCCACCACGAAGACGTCCTCGTCTTTTCTTATGTAGGCTATGATACTAAAGAGGTCCGCGTCGGCGACCAGGCGACCATCGCGGTCAGCCTCACCGAATCCAACGCCGCCCTCAATGAGATCGCCGTCATCGGCTATGGCGGCCAGGCCCATAAAAACCTTTCCAGCGCCATCAGCACCGTCAAGAACTCCGACCTCAACGTCGGCGCCATCACCGACGTCGGCCAGCTCCTGCAAGGCAAAGTGCCGGGTCTCAACATCACGGCCAGCGGCGACCCGAACACTCCCGCCGCCGTCGTCCTCCGCGGCGCCTCCACCCTCAACAGCTCCCAGACGCCTTACTATGTCATCGACGGGGTTCCCGGTGCGGACATCTCCCTCATCGCCCCTAACGATATCGCCTCCATCGATATCCTCAAGGATGCCGCGGCATCCGCTATCTATGGTAACCGCGCGGCGAATGTGGTAATCATGGTCACCACCCGCAAGGGCAAGACCGGTCAGACCCAGGTCAATTACGGCGGCTATGTGGGCCTGGAAAAAGTCTCCAGCGAGCTCAAGGTCATGGATGCGCCGGAGCTCCGGTCCTTCCTTGGCAAAAATTCCCTGGCCTTCTCCCCTTCGGACGATAAAAGCGCCAACACGAACTGGCAAAAGGCCGTGGAAAGGAATTCCGCCGTTTCCACCAACCACAACCTCTCCGTGAGCGGCGGCGGCGAACACGGCAGCTATATCGCCAGCCTCAACTACGCCAACAAAGAAGGTATCCTCAATGGGAGCTCGCTGCAACGCGTCATCGGCCGTCTCGCCATCGAACAGTATGCGATCAACGATAAGGTCCGGTTCGGGTTCAATGTCACCAACTCCGTGAGCAACTCCAACGATATCGCCTATCGCAATACCGTGCTGCTGGAATCGGCTCTCTATCTTCCCGTCTCCCCCATCAAAAACGCCGACGGCAGCTATTTCGAGGACTTCAACCACCAGAACTACTATAACCCGGTGGCGATGATGAACCACAGCCAGCTAAATACGAAATACAACAACCTCGCGGCCAGCCTCTTCACCCAGGTGAAGCTGCCCTTCGGACTCAAATACGACCTCAACCTCTCCTACCAGGATTATTCCAGTCTGCAAGGCGAATTCCTCGATAGTTATTTCACCAATAACTACAACGGCATGTACAATAACCCCGATCCGGGTCTCGGATTCCATCTCCAGCAAACGTTCGGGCAGAACGGCCAGGCTACGGAGTCCTCCATCAAGAACACCACCAAGGTCATCGAAAGCTTCCTCACCTGGGATAGGAGGTTCGGCGATCATAGCATCAACGCCGTCATCGGCTATTCCTGGCAGGACCAGGTCACCGGCGAAGGCTTTACCGTGACGACAGCCAATTTCCCCGTCAACAGCATCGGCTACAACAACCTCGCCCTGAGCAATCCTTACGGACTCAATAACTGGGACGTTAACTTCGGCTCCGACGGCGTCTACTACAAAACACGCCTGATCTCCGATTTCGGTCGCGTCAACTACAACTACAAAGACAAATACCTGTTACAGGGTTCCATCCGGCGGGACGGCAGCTCCGTCTTTGGCGCGGATCACCAATGGGGTTATTTCCCCTCCGTCGGCGCCGCCTGGCGCATCAGCCAGGAGAACTTTATGGAGACTAACGAGCTCTTCAGCGATCTGAAACTCAGGGGTAGTTACGGTGTCACGGGTAACTCCACCGGCTTCAGCGCCTACACCGCCCAGTTCCTCTCGGGTAACAACGGAACGTTCTACTACAATGGCTCCAACGTTGCCGCCTACGGCCCCATCCAGGCCTCGAACCCCGATCTTCGCTGGGAAAAAACGGCTACCACGGATATCGGTCTCGACCTCGCCTTTCTCCACAACAAGCTGCTCGTGAACATCGACGCCTATAACAAGAATACCACCGGCATGATCTATACCTATTCCGTGGACCCCATCCTCGTCCCGGCCGGAAGATCACCGCGAACCGGAGGCAGCATGAACAACAAAGGGATCGAACTTGGAATTACCGCGAACCTCGTCAGCAGGTCCGATTTTAGCTGGACCTCGAGTCTGAACCTCGCGCACAACACGAACAAGATCACCAGCCTCACCAATCCCCTTTTCGCCGGCGGCGACTCCATCCGGCTCTCCGACCCGGAAGGCGGCGGACAGTCCGGCAGCACCTTGCAGATCCTCAAAGCCGGTAAACCGCTGGGCGAATTCTTCTCGCCGCAGTATGCCGGCAAAGATCAGAACGGGGTTTCGCAATACATCTCCGGCGCCGACACGCTCACCACCTCCCCGCAAATCGGGATCGATTACCATTATCTCGGCAATGCCCAACCGAAACTGCTGCTGGGCTGGGCGAACAAATTCCGTTACGGCCGCTTCGACCTCAACGTCTTCCTCCGCGGTACCTTCGGCAACAAGATCTTCAACGCTACCCGCGCCGATCTTTTCCGGCCCACGACCGCGCAATACACCAATATCCTCAAAGACGTTGCCGGCGAGTCCATCAACAACGCCAGGGCCTATGTCTATTCTTCCCGTTTTATCGAAAGCGGGTCCTATCTGCGCTTCGACAACGCGACCCTTGGCTATGAGCTCAAAAGCTTCACCCCCTATCTCAAATCGCTCCGTTTCTACGCCTCTGTCAATAACCTTTTCGTTATCACGGGCTACAAAGGGATCGATCCGGAGATCAACCAGGGCGGTATCTCCCCGGGCGTAGATTACAACAACTTCTATCCTAAGACCCGTCAGTTCTTATTTGGCCTAAACGCATCCTTCTAACACCCGTCAAACACACTGATATGAAAAGATCATTGCTATATATACTAATCCTCCTTACAGGTGGGAGCCTGATAACCTCCTGTCATAAGCTCAACGAGGCCATCACCTCCGAGCTGACACCTAGCGCCTTCCCGTCAGACTCCTCCCAATACCCTTCGGTGGTAGGACCTGTCTACGTTGTCCTTAGAGGGAACTATGCAGTCGAATATTTCTTCCAGCAAAGCTATAGCACCGATGAAGCTTTGATGCCCGCACGGGGAGGCAACTGGTACGACGGCGCCCAGAATCAGCAGATGCATTATCACAGCTGGAATGCGGATAACGGCTACGTCAACGGGAACTGGACCTGGATGTCCACCATTATCGGCGTGGCCAACCAAACCCTGAATATCCTGAAAACAGCCGCCGGAACCGATGCCGCCAAAAAGCCCTGGATCGCCGAGACCAAAATGGTTCGGGCACTGGCCTATTATTGGATGATGGACAACTATGGCAATGTCCCCATCGATACCGCCTACGGCGACTTCACCCCGCACGCGAACGTAGCTCGTAGTACAGTATTCAACTTCATCGAATCCGAGATCAAAGCCGCCCTGCCCAACCTGAACACCTCGACTGCGGCAAGCCAGTACGGCCGGCCCACGAGATACATGGCCTATGCCCTCCTGGCCAAGCTCTATCTTAACGCAGAATATTATACCGGCACCGCCCGTTATGACGACTGTATCGCGGCCTGTGACAGCGTCATCAATTCCGGGCTCTATTCCCTGCAACCCATCAGCACGTATCTCTCACAATTCGCACCGACCAATGGACCGCAGTGTTCCGAATTCATCTTCGCCATTCCCTACGATCCGGCGATGACCAATACCTTCGGCACTTCCGGCTGGCCTTTCCGCTGCGTGAATATCCATGCCCGGTATGACGTCCCCCGCAGCATGGGCAAGGTGGCAACCGGTGCAGGTTACAACTTCTTCAACCTGCCCTTCACCCCCGATGGGCCCGCGGGTACGCTCCTGAGTTACTATAGCTATTTTAACGACCCGGGCGATATCCGTAACAACCAATGGCTCACGGGTCTGCAATACGAGCCCGATGGTGTTACCCCGCTGACGGTCACGACCACCAAAAGCGGCTATGATTTCACGTACACGGGGTCCGATGGTTCCGCCCCCTATACTTACCAGGTCAACCTGACGCCGAACTACTCCCTGCGGCTCAGCACCGCCCAATTCGACGTCGGCAACGACGAGATCGGTTGGACCATGGGCTATCGCAATATCAAATTCTATCCCGACGCCACCTCGTCCAGTCGTAACCAAAACAACGATATCCCCGTTTTTAGATATTCCGATATCCTGCTCATGAAGTCGGAGGCCATCCTCCGCGGCGGAACGGCCACCCAGGGCCAGACCGCCCTCTCGCTCGCCAACCAGTTGCGGGCACAGCGGACCACCAGCACAGCCTGGACCAACATCACCCTCGATTCCGTGTATAACGAAAGGATCAGGGAATTCGCCTGGGAAGCCTGGCACCGGAACGACATGATCCGTTTCGGTAAATTCGAAGGGGCCTGGGGCTTCAAAACAGATGCCGATGTCAATCACCGCATCTTCCCCATCCCAACGTCCGCGCTTACGCTGAACCCGGCGTTAAAGCAAAATCCCGGTTATTAAGTACCTTGCCCCGGACCCGCATGAGCGGGTCCGGTTTTTTTCTATGCGACATCTATTCCTCCTCCTCCTTGCCTGCACGATCACCACGGCACAAGCCCAGTATCTCGCCGCGGCCCAGGCCCAACCATCCCCTGATCTCGCCGCGGCCCGCGCCCTGATCACCCGCGTGGTCCCCCAACACGCCGCCGACTTCACCGTCGAACCGCTGACCACCAACGCGGGCGACGTCTTCGAAGTCGAGTCCCAAAACGGCAAAGTGACCCTCCGCGGCAACAACGGCGTCGCCATCGCCTCCGCTTTATATTTCTATCTCACCGAATACGGCCATTGCCAGATCACCTGGAATGGCGACAACCTGCGGCTGCCCGCCCGTCTCCCCGTCGTCCCGCGAACGATCCGTCGCCTTTCGCCCTGGCGCTACCGGTACTACCTGAACTACTGCACCTTCAACTATTCCATGAGCTGGTGGGGCTGGGACCGCTGGCAACGGGAGATCGACTGGATGGCGCTCCATGGCATCAATATGCCGCTGGCCATCACCGGCGAAGAATATACCTGGTACCAGGTCTATCATAACATGGGCTTCAGCGATGCCGAGCTCGGCCAATTCTTTTGCGGCCCCGCCTATTTCGCCTGGTTCTGGATGGGTAACCTCGACGGCTGGGGCGGTCCATTGCCGATGCATTGGATGGAGATGCAAAAAGACCTGCAAAAAAAGATCCTCACCCGCGAACGCTCGCTCGGCATGACACCCGTCCTGCCCGCCTTTACCGGACATGTGCCGCCGTCCTTCCCCGCGAAATTCCCATCGGCGCATTGCAAGGTGACGAACTGGAAGAATGGCTTCAACGACACCTATATCCTCGACGCGTCCGATCCCCTGTTCGCCGCCCTTGGCAAAAAATTCCTGGCGGAACAGACCGCCCAGTTCGGCACCGATCACCTCTATTCCGCCGACACCTTCAACGAAAATGAACCTCCCTCGGACGATACCGCCTATCTCGCCGGTCTCAGCGCCAAAATATACGACGGCATGCGCCAGGCCGATCCCGATGCCACCTGGGTGATGCAGGGCTGGCTCTTCTATAGCGACCGCAAATTTTGGAAGGCCCCGCAGATCAAGGCGCTGCTCGATGCCGTGCCGGGCGACCATATGCTCCTCCTCGACCTCGCCGCGGAGATCGAGCCCGTGTGGAAAAGAACCCAGGCCTTCTATGGCAAACCCTGGATCTGGAACATGCTGAACAACTTCGGCGGCAACGTGAACCTCTTTGGCCGTCTGGACGGCACCGCCGCCGGCCCCGCCCAGGCCCTCGCCGACACCGCTTCGGGCCGGCTGCAAGGCATCGGGCTCACCATGGAAGGCATCGCCACCAACCCCGTGCTCTACGAGCTCATGCTGCAACACACCTGGCAACCCGCCGCCCCCATCGACCCCACGATATGGCTCCACTCATATATCCTTAATCGTTATGGTAAAACCTCGCCCGCCCTCGAGCAGGCCTGGTCGATCCTTCGCGAGACGGTCTATAACGGCAAAGTCATCCGGGACGGCGCGGAGTCCATCATCACCGGCCGCCCCACCTTCGACTCTACCACCGTTTGGACGCGTACCCAGCTCAACTACGCTCCCGCCGACCTGGTACCCGCCTGGGACCTGCTAGTTAAACACGCGGCGCAATACCAACCCCGGGAAGCGGCAAAGACCGCCCCCTGGGACGAGCCGACTCCAGGCTTCCAATTCGATCTCGTCGACCTCACCCGCCAGGTCCTGGCCAACTACGCCTCCGTGCTCCAAAGCAGATGGGTCGACGCCTACAACACGCATGATAACATCGCCTTCCGCCAGTATACCGCCGACTTCCTAACTCTCATCGATGACCTCGACACCCTGCTCTCCACCCAAAAAGACTTTCTCCTGGGCCCCTGGCTCGCCGACGCCCGAAGCAAAGGCATCACCCCCGAAGAAAAAGCGCTGTACGAAAAGAACGCCCGCGACCTGATCACCCTTTGGGGCGACGCGGGCAGCCCGCTGCATGAATATGCAAACCGCCAATGGAGCGGCCTGTTAAAAGATTTCTACAAACCCCGTTGGGAGAAATTCTTCGCCTTTCTCAACACAAACCCCAACCCCGATCTGAAATCTTTCGACTCCACGATCCGTCAGTGGGAATGGTCCTGGGTCAACGAGCAAAAAACCTATCCCACTGCCCCCACCGGCGATCCGATCCAAACCGTCGACCGCCTCTATAAAAAATACCGCAAAGCCATGGAAGCGGCCTGGGAACCACCCGCCATGGCGAAAACCTCGCATCAATAAAACCATGGAAAATTCGCCTCAACGCCCCGCCCGCCTCCTGTCCCTCGACGCCCTCCGGGGCTTCGATATGTTCTGGATCATGAGCGGCGAACAGATCGCGCATTCCCTGGCAAGGACCACGCACTGGCCGCCCTTTGTATGGCTCTCGGATCAGCTCCATCATACCGTATGGGACGGCTTCACCTTCTATGACATGATCTTCCCGCTCTTCCTTTTCATCGCGGGTGTCTCTCTCCCCTTTTCGATGCCCCTTCCCGTCACGGACAAAAAGCGGCGCTACAAGACCATGCTGCGCCGGACCCTGACCCTCATCGTGCTCGGCCTCGTCGTCAACGGCATCCTTAAATGGAACGGCTATCTTCATATCCGCTTTGCCAGCGTTCTCGGCCGCATCGGGATCGCCTGGTTCCTGGCGGCGTTGATCTATATGAATTGCTCGCTGCGTGGCCAGATCATTTGGTTCGCCGGGCTCCTCCTTGGTTACTGGGCCCTGATGATGTGGGTACCCGTCCCAGGTTATGGGGCGGGTGTCCTTACCATGCAAGGTTCCCTCGAGTCCTATATAGATCGTCTCCTGCTCCCCGGCCGGCTGCACGATACGGTACATGATCCGGAAGGTATCCTTTCCACGCTACCGGCCATCGGAACCGCCCTGCTCGGTATCTTCACCGGCCGCCTCCTGCGCCTGGAGCATAAAGACTGGCCGATGATAAAAAAAGGCGCCGCGCTCTTCCTCGCCGGATTGGTCCTGCTCGGGGCAGGCCTCCTATGGGGTCAGGTATTCCCCATCAACAAACGCCTCTGGTCGAGCAGCTTCGTCCTATATGCAGGCGGGTGGAGTCTCTTGCTTCTCTCGGTGTTCTACCTGGTCATCGACGTGGCGGGCTTAAAACGCTGGGCCTTTCCCTTTGTCGTCATCGGCGTCAATTCCATCGCCATTTACCTCGCCTCGGAAGGACTCATCGATTTTGCGCACACCGCGGACTACCTCTTCGGCGGCCTGATCCGTCTGACACCCACGGCAGGACAAATAGTATGGACAGCCGTCTCGGTGACCTTGTTCAATGGCTCGTCTTGTTCTTCCTTTACCGAAAAAAGATATTTTTCAAGATATGAACCGTTCTCTCACTCCGATCGCGCTCCTCCTTTGCGTACTAGCCGCCCACGGCCAGCAAAAAACGTATGACATCCGCCGCTACGGCGCGAAAGGTGACAACCACACCGATAACACCCGCGCCATCCAAAAGGCCATCAACGAAGCATCCGGCCATGGCGGCGGCATCGTCCTCATCCCTCCCGGCCGCTTTGTCACCGGCGTACTCGAGATCAAATCACACATCACCCTCCAACTTGCCCAAAACAGCTACCTGCTGGGTAGCACTAACCGCATGGACTATGGACCAGGCCATGCCCTCCCGCTGCTCAAAGCCAGTGGGCAAACCGGCATCACCATCCAGGGTGCGGGCACCATCGATGGCCGCGGCGACACCCTGCTCCAGGACCTCTACGTCCGGATAAAAGCAGGCCAGATCCACGATGACGAATGGCAAAAGCCCAATCCCTGGGGCCAGGTGCGGCCCGCGGAAGAAAACCGTCCTAAGATCATCTTCTTCGATCATTGCGATAGCCTCACCATCCGCGGAATCACTATAAAGAACGCACTCGACTGGGTCCAGGATTACAAAAGCTGTAGCCACATGATCATCGACAGCATCCAGGTCGAAAGCAATACGTTCTGGAACAACGATGGCATCGATCTCGTCGACTGCAAACACGTCCGGCTGACCAACAGCTTCTTCAATGCCGACGATGACGGCATCTGTCTCAAATCGGAAGACCGCCACGATAGCTGCGATGACATCTATATCGAACATTGCAGGATCAGAAGCAGCGCAAGCGCGCTCAAATTTGGCACTGCCAGCCGCGGCGGTTTTCATCATATCACAGTGAAAGACCTCACCATCTATGATACCTACCGTTCGGCCATCGCACTCGAAGCCGTCGACGGCGGAAGCCTGACCCAGGTCGACATCCGGAACGTAAAAGCCAAAAACACCGGCAACGCCTTCTTCATCCGTCTCGGTCATCGCAACAAGGATTCGGTGTACAGCACGATCAAGGACATCCGCATCGCCGACATCGACGTCGAAGTTCCCGCCGGCAAACCCGACAAAGGCTATCCGATGGAAGGCCCCCCGCTGACCTACGAGCATAGCATCTTCCCCGCCTCCGTCGCCGGCCTCCCCGGCCACCGCATCGAGAACCTGACCCTCGAAAACATCCACGTCACCTACCCCGGCGGCCCGACCACCGGCAGTCTCCCCAACAATGCCCTTCCCGGCACAAGCCCCACCAGCGCCACCCGCCCCGGCACGAACCCATCCAGCCCCCAGTCCCCCATCCCCGAGAACCCCTCGGACTACCCCGAATTCTCCATGTTCGGCGAGCTCCCGGTATGGGGCCTCTACCTGCGTCACGTGAACGGCGTTACGCTCAGGAATATCCACCTCTCCCTCACCAACCCCGACGCCCGCCCCATGACCCGCGTCGACGACGCGAACGAAGTAACGACCACTCCCTAAACCTGACCCAGTCTCTTCCGTCACCGCAAACAGCCCAAAAAAATAAGACCATTCCAACACTGGAATGGTCTTGACCCTTAAAATCTCTGTCGCAAAAATCTAAAAAACCTTAGAATCCATGTGCATGTGCGTGCGTGTGTGTTGAAACCCGTATAGAAAAATTAGCTTGATCAGTTGTATCGCAATGCCCTCATCACAGCGCCTGCACATATTTGTACTATCCGGCTATAGTTTTGTAACTACAAAAACAGGGGAAATTCAAAAAAATCTACAACCTATTGATTTTCAGCGTCGCTGCATCACATAATCCATAGCTTCCTGGAAAGTGGGCACCCAGATGGAGTCTTTATTCTCTACGAGGTAGTCGAGCACTTGTTGATGAACGGCTACCGGCGTGGTGATATAGTCTCCGCCGATCCCATGGAACATAATGATCCCGAGCCCCCCGCATTGCTGTACGGTCTTTACGAAGTGGAGGATCATTTCCGCGCTGCTGCTGTCTTCAAGTCCCAGCGAGGGTACGCGCAGCGAATCGAGGTGGCCGAAGTCGGTGATGACCGCCGTTTGTTCATCGCCGCCCAGCCGGGCATATTTCACCGACTTATAGCGTTTTAGTGTGTCTACATACGACCTCCCTCCGGCCGTCGTATCGGTGCAGGGGTAGGCATAGGTCCTCGTCTTTTGTCCGTCGATCGCATAGAGCATCCAGTTCATCACCTCGATCTCGCGGATCATTTGATAGGGCGTGTAGGCTGCGGAGGATACGGGGTTATCCACCGTGGGCAGGCAGGGATGGTACAGCGTGTGGTTGCCCAGCTCAAACCCTTTTTTCGCCACTTCCCGCCATCGCGGAAGCGTTCGGTAGTCCAGGTCGCTGGTCAGAAAAAAAGTGGCTTTGAGACCCGCGCGCTCCAGCTGCGGGATGGCGACATCGAGTTGGGAATTCAGCGCATCGTCATAGGTCAGGACAATGGTTGCCTGTTTATGATGTGGCCATTCCATCGGTTTCGCGGCCGGTCGTTGCGCCGGCTGTGCCTCCGATCTCGGTAACGCCCCCGGTTGCGCCGCTACGCAACCCCAGGAAAAGGCAAGCAGCGGGACTAGCAGAGATCTCTTCATGTGGCAATGAATGTTTAACTTCTTATCAAATTCCTTGTCCGTATGACCACCACCACCCCGTCGACCACGGATGCTGCCGCGCACCCATAGGCTACCAGGACATTGGCGTCATGGTCGATCAGGTTACCGCTGCGGATCAGCCAGTAGCCCGTTATTGCTACGAGGCTGGTCCATATACCCAGGAAATAATAGGATTGTTGATGGATCGACCAGGCCAGCGGAAAGAAATGCAGCCCGGCCACGAGTGCGCACATCGAGATCATCCAGTTGGAATGTCCCCAGTTCAGCAGCAGTATCCACGTCACCAGGATAGCTACCCCCTCAAAAAACAGTATCCCCGCAAAAAGTTGGTCCCGCCGCATCCTCTTCCTGCCTCCCGGCGCACCATTCCTGCCCGCCGGCTCGCCAATTCTGCCACCCGGTCCACTCTTCCCGTCCCCCGGTCCGCCCTTCCCGGCCTCCGGTCCTCCCTTCCTCTCCACA
>Ga0210396_10001230_pt1 | contig 28699 bp, 29 predicted proteins | sample IncBWH17OmetaG_FD_155466 | JGI IMG/M metagenome (GOLD analysis project Ga0210396, IMG submission 155466) | Forest soil microbial communities from Barre Woods Harvard Forest LTER site, Petersham, Massachusetts, United States - Inc-BW-H-17-O ...
AACTTTACCGGAGGCCTGGACGGAGTAGGTCCGTTGGCAGGCCTCACCCGGGATCCATCCGGCAACCTGTATGGAACCGTCTCTAAGAACCGCCTGGTTAGGCAGTTTGGCGGAGAGATCTTTGAGATCAGGCACTAAGTAGTCGCGGCCCAGCCTGGGGCACAGTGGCGTCACTCGTCATTGTTGCTCCAGGCAGATGCCGCGGTTCGAGTGAATCGTCTTAGTGTCAACGACAACGTTTTTCAGCCCAGGAAATCAAGATAGGAGATTTATTGTGAAGAAGCTTTCTCTCGCAGCCACCGTGTTGTCTCTCTGCTTCCTCAGCTTCGCGCAGACTCCGAGCGCAGGCAGAATTAACACCCAGTTGAAAGCAGCGGGCCTCTCGGCACAAAAAAGCGCTGCGCAACCTACGCTCCACCGTAACCCTTCCAGCGCCGATTGCGTGTTTACTTTCACGTCCGGCACTAAGAACACGTTCTTGAAGTATTGCGTGACCGCGACCGGTAACGTCACGGTGTTTGAGAGTCCACGGCGCCACGAACACATCGCCGTGGGCATTGACGGTGAGGGGTATGGCATCTGTGGAAGCACTTCTGGGGTCGCATACTTCGACTACGCCGAACGTGGAGACAGCGGGAACTGGGGTTTACCGACCGTTGTAAGTCACAACGCAACGTCTGTCACGATTGCCCGCACCACGAGCGATGGCTTGTGGACTCTGACCCAAACCTTCACCCAGGTGGCCGGACCGTCGCCGTCCGCAAGAATTACTATGACGCTGCGGAACAACACCGCCGTAGATACCACAGCGATCCTCCTGCGCTACGCGGACGTGGACGCCAGCGGCGTTTCGCTGAATAACCTGGATGCAACCCTCGAAAGTGCGTTTGGCTGGAATTCAACCGTGGCCAACACTCGGTTCGGGTTGGTGCTGCAAACTGTGGGTAACCCCCCCGCCGATATTCTCGCCGGGTTAGCACAGGACGTTCCCGATGGACCGGACCCGTGCAACCCCTTCTTGCACGAAGCTGCTGGACCGGTGACCGGCACCGACGGATCGATTGGCATGCTCTACGGACTAGAGATTCCCCAAGGTACGTCGAAGACGGTAACGGTCAGGTACAAGGGCTTCTAGTGCGATCCCAGCGTTAGCGGGAAGACGACCTCTTTCGGCAAGAAACAAAATCTTCAAGGAGATCATTCTATGAACAAGCTTGTCCTGGCTGTCACCGTACTCATACTCAGCGTTCACAGTTTCGCTGAGACTCCGAACGCCAATAGCGTTAAAACGCAACAAGAGGCTACTGCAAGGTTAAGAAAGAAAACAGCTCTGGAAGCAGTAGCCCACAACCGCTTTTCGACCGCCAAGTGTTCGTTCACCTTCACCTCCGGCTTCGAGCTCGCCTCTCTGCGGTATTGTGTGACCGCCAACGGCAACATCATCCATTTTGAGGCGCCAAAAGGTACTCCGCTCATCGCTACAGACGACCTAGGTGAAGGCTACGGTGTCTGTGACACCACGAGCGGCACTGAGTACACCGACTACGGCGGTTTTGGCGACAGCGGAAACTGGGGCCCCGCGACCGTTGTGAGTCATGACGCAAAGTCAGTGAAGATTACCCGCACCACGGCTGATAGCAGTTGGACGCTGACTCAAACCATCACTCGGGTGACGGGGGCGCCGTCCGCGAAGATTGCCATGGCACTGACCAACAACACCTCTGTACCCAGGCAGGCATTCCTCCTGCGCTACGCCGATGCGGATGCCGACAGCCGTGCCCTGAATAACCTTGATGGAACCAACAACAGCGCATTTGCATGGAATTCCATTTCATCGGACCCTACTGGGCTTTTTGGACTCGTGCTGCAAGAAATAGGCACGGTGCGCCCTAACTCCACTTTCGGATATGCGCAGAACACCTTTCACCCGCCGGCCCCCTGCAACGCCTTTGCGAACTCCACTGGAGGACTGCTGACCTCAACGGATGGATCGTTGGTCATGATATTCAAGCCAGTCGTCGGTTCGCGTGGGACAGTGACCGAGACGGTAGCTTACAGGGGTTGGTGATTTGTAACTTAGCGTGCGCCTGACTGATACAAAACCTTCGAATCTAATGATTGGAGATCGTATGTCTTTATCACAATTTGCAACCTCTACTCCTCAGGTCGAATATGCTCTCGGCCATTCTTCTCGTGAATTGGACCGTCTCAGTTTTCAGGGTACTGTATGCGCACCGTTCACCCGGCAGCTTTTTACTCAGGCAGGAATCGTATCGGGGATGCGCGTCCTCGATGTCGGTAGCGGCAGCGGAGACGTGAGCTTTTTGGCGGTCGAGCTGGTCGGCGAGAGCGGGCACGTCCTAGGGGTAGATCGATCTCCGGCAGCAGTGGAGAGGGCAAGAGCGCGTGCAATTCGCCGCAATCATCCCAACGTTGCTTTTGCCGTAGGTGATCCTGCTGCCATGCAGTTCGATCAGCCCTTCGACGCGATTGTCGGACGCTTCGTGCTCATGTATCAGGACGATCCCGCCGAGAGTCTAAGAAAGATCACACAACACGCTCGTGCAGGTGGTTTGGTGGTGTTTCAGGAACTTGATTCGAGTACATGCCGCTCCTGTCCGGCCGTCCCTGCTTTTGACGAAGCAGCGCGGTGGCTGGAAGAGGCATTGCGCGGCAGCGGGGCTCGACCCGAACTCGGACTAGAGATGCATTCGTTGTTCCTCGATTCCGGTTTGCCCGCGCCACTCATGCGCTTCGATGCCGTGGTTTCTGGCGAAGCGGAGAGTCCTGTGTACGAATTACTGGCCGAAGCGGTGCGGAGTTTGGAACCTACTCTACTAAAACTCAACATTGCTTCTCCTGCTTCTGTACGGATTGACAGTTTGGCCGATCGCATGCGAAAAGAGGTCGTGGCCCGACGAGCTGTTGTAGTGTCGTACGGACTGGTCGGGGCCTGGGCGAGAAAACCGGCAGCTCACGAACTCGGCAGATAGTTAGCCGGTACCGAAGGGAAGCATACACCTCTCGGCCTCGCGCCCCTTGAGTCTAAAAAGACAAGAGTCCATTTCAAAGAGGGTAGGGATAAACGGTCGCTGCCCAAAACAGAATCAAGGTTCAACTGCAAGGCGCTCCGATTCATCCGCTGCTCAGTAATTTATATATGCGTCGGTTTGCCCAGCAGGAGGCGGCAAGGCTGGTATAGGCGCTCAATAGGTATCTCATTGATTGGGCCAACTACCTCCGCTCGCGCCCAGAGTCAGGGAACTGCGCCTGCTGCCCACGGCCGCTGAGTTTTTTCCCCGAACTCGTCGATTCGAAACTTGATCGCAAGGACAAGCTGCCGCCCAACAAAGCCAACTCGACCGCTAAAGTTATCGCCTGAACGTGTCCACCGAGCCACAGTTGCCCCGATCAGATGTCTTCAACTGGCGCTATGCTATTGTATTCAGATACATTAGCTATGCGTTCGTCGAAGCAACGGGCTTGAGCTTGGTACGCTGGCCGTGAAAACTAGACCAAGTAAACTTAGTTTTATGGATGAACATGAAGACGGTGAACATTCACGAAGCCAAAACCCAGCTCTCGAAACTTGTGGACGCGGCATCCAGGGGTGAGTCGTTCGTTATCGCGAAGGCGGGTAAACCCATGGTTAAGGTCACGGCTGTCAGCGCTCCAACAGGCACTCAAGTACGCCGTCTCGGTTTTATGGCGGGCCAAGTTTCTGTGCCAGACGACTTCGACCAAATGGGTCGAGACGAGATTGAGCGGATTTTCGGTGGCGGCGTATGAAGCTGCTGCTGGATACGCATCTCCTCCTTTGGGCTGCCGGTCATCCTGATCGACTGTCCGCAGACGCTCGTCGCTTAATCGACAATCCCGAGAATGAGCTTCTGTTTAGCGCCGCCAGCTTATGGGAAGTCGCGATGAAGCGTGGGTTGGGCCGGGATGACTTCAAGGTGGATGCCCGGGTCCTGCGCCGCGGATTGCTTGACAACGGTTATAGCGAGTTGCCGATTGTCAGCGATCACGTCGTCGCCATCGAGAGCTTGCCGACAATTCACAAGGATCCATTTGACCGTCTCTTAGTGGCACAGGCCACCGTAGAGGGTATTACGCTGCTTACGATCGATTCGTTAGTGGCGAAGTATCCCGCGCCCATTCGAATGGTGTAGGCAAAGGCGCGCAGAAGTTTGCAGAGCGCGTCAATCGAGAAACGGCTGAATGGGTCGGCTTAATCGGATGCTTGTCCACGATTACTGCATGTCCGTTACTAATGGACAAGGGCAGAATTCGACAGTTCGTGCCGCCGATACTGGCATGAAACCCAACGTGTTCAACAATTTTCCCTGTTCACGTTCCGTGAACGAGGAGAAACAATGAACGTCCAAACTAGACCTCACGGAGTTTGAATTCGCCCTTTTTGCCGCAATTTTTTCAGCTCATCAAGACAGGGAGCGCATTGTCGGAGGTGCGCTAGCAGGTGGGCGAGTTGAGTTTCCGCGTGCTGGCCCCTGTTAGTAAGGACCTGAATGCCGCCCCTATCGTAAGGCCGGAATTTGAAAAGCTACTCGCCCGGTTTGGCGCGAAATTTGTATATGTTTTCGACGTAAACCGCAAAGAAGGAAGGACTTGGGATAACGATGGCCGAGTCGAAGACATTGCAACTGGTAGTGCGGCCGGGCCCGCAGGAGCTTACCTGGTCACACATGGACTGGTGAGCCCCGCGCAGACAATCGAAATTTCGCAAGGCCGTTTTGTCGGACGTCCGAGCACTCTATTCGTTGTCGCGCAAAAAAAAGACACTCAAGGGCAGATTAGCGTTAAGGTCGCAGGCGACGCTTCTATTGTCGCAAGAGGTCAACTCGAGATTTGAAGCTTCCGAGGGACGGTTCAAATCAAGCAGTAGCTCCGCCGGCAGTGCGCGCGCCGGAGCAAGCGGCCTTGGTGTGACCAAAACCGTGCCGTGCCACCTCGCGCTCCAGGCGACGGACCGAGATTAGATAAACAAACCCAAGAACCAAGCTGAGCGCGATTGCGATCACTCCCAGAGCCATGCGAGCCGTGGACAACCACATCCTCACACGAGGACAAAAACTGGAGACGGGCTCAACACATCCGGTTCATTTTCAAACCGTTTTACTTCTGGATTATAACTTTGTACTGTAGTGCTGTGGGCAGGTATAAAACCGAAGAGTCAATCGCGAGGGGCATCGATGGCATGGAACTTGTTTTGAGTCCCTCGTGCAAAGCTTCTCATCAAATTCGTTGCTCAAGGGTTGTTCCACGAGCGTGTGCTCTCGATTTTTATCGACCGATGTCATTGCCTTGAATTGACGGGTTAGCCCCTTCAACGAGACGTGGCATCGGCCGGCTGAAGCAATGAAAGATTAATCCTCTCTAGTGAGGAGCCGGCTGCCGGAGAATGAGCATGATCAATATCTCGAAACGCAAACTTCTAATTGGCGGACTCTTTTGCTTGATCGTGATTGGGTTGATCATCGCAGCTGCGCGCCCATCCAAGCACGCGTTGGGTGCGGTGCCAGGCGCCACGCCGGATGTCGAAGTGGTTAAGGTCCAGCAAGAAGATGTTCCCATTTACGGGGAATGGATCGGCACTCTCGACGGACTCGTCAACGCCGATGTTAGGGCGCAGGTCACAGGATACCTGCTAAAGCAGGGTTATCAGGAGGGCGCGTACGTCAAGCAAGGTCAGCTTCTTTTTCAGATTGACTCACGTCCGTTTCAGGCGGCGCTTGATCAAGCCCAAGGCCAACTGGCACAAGCCACGGCCTCACTGGCGAATGCCCAGGCTGTGCAAGGCCGAACTCAACTTGATGTGACACGTTACACCCCTCTGGCAAAGGAGCAGGCGGCCAGCCAACAGGATCTCGACAATGCCGTACAGAACAACCTTGCGGCAATCGCTACTGTGGAAACGGCGAAGGCGCAAATCAAGACCTACGAGGCCGCCGTTGAAACCGCGAAAATTAATCTAGAGTTCACGCGCCTCGTCGCTCCTATCGACGGCATCGCGGGACAAGCCCAACTCCAAGTCGGGGCACTCGTCACCCCAGCTAGCGGGGTTGTAACGTCGGTTTCCACCGTGGACCCGATCAAAGTTTATTTCACCGCCAGCGAGCCACAATATCTGGCATGGCGGAAGCGCTTTCCGACGGAGACCAGCAGCGAAGCGGCGGGAAAAACTCTGCACCTTCAACTGATTTTGGCGGACGGCTCGACCTATCTCCACGAGGGCACGTTCTACTTTGCGGACCGCCAAGTCAATGAGAGTACCGGCGCCATTCGGCTCGCCGGGCTGTTCCCCAACCCGGGAAGCGTTCTGCGACCCGGCGGCTACGCCAAGGTTCGCGCGGTCATCTCGACCGAACATGGCGCACTGCTGGTTCCTCAACGTGCGGTTTCAGAGCTCCAGGGTGGCTACCAGGTTGCGGTGGTCGATAGCGACAACAAAGTCGGCATTCGTACGGTAACGGTCGGCGACCGTGTCGGTACCCAGTGGATTATCGCGGACGGGTTGAATCGCGGAGAACGAGTCGTCGCGGAAGGCGTGCAAAAAGTGCGCACTGGCGCACGCGTGAATCCCAAGCCGTTCGGCACGGAAAACAAGGACAGATAGTCCGATGTCGAAGTTCTTTATCAACCGTCCCATCGTCGCGATAGTGATCTCCATCATTTTAGTGATGGTGGGCACGCTCACCATCCTGACTTTGCCGGTCGCGCAGTTTCCCAACATCACTCCGCCCGAAATTCAAATCCTCGCTACCTACGTCGGAGCCGACGCGCAAACCCTGGAGCAAGCGGTTGCCACGCCCATCGAGCAGCAGATGAACGGCGTGGACAACATGAATTACATGTACTCGCTGAACGCGACAGGCAACTCGAACACCACGCTAATTGTAGATTTCGACGTCAAGACCGATCCGAACACGGACCTGATTCTCGCGCAATCACGCGAAACGCAGGCGGCTTCACAGCTCCCATTGGACGTCACCAACTATGGAATCACGGTTCGAAAATCGGTTACGGCTCCGCTCATGCTGTTCGCACTCTATTCTCCTCATGGAACCTATGATGCCAACTTCCTGTCGAATTTTGCGTACATCAATCTCGTCGATCCGATCACGCGCTCGCAGGGCATTGGCAACGTGCAGGTCTTCGGCGCGGGACAATACGCGATGCGGCTCTGGGTAAAACCCGATACGTTGGCGAAGCTCGGCATCACGGTTCCGGACATTATCAGCGCCATTCAAGCGCAAAACACGGTGAACCCGGCGGGCAAGGCAGGCGGCGAGCCTGCCCCAAAGGGACAGGAATTTACTTACGCGGTTCTCGCCCAGGGCCGCCTCTTGTCCCCCGAAGAATTCGGCAGAATTGTGGTTCGTGAAACCCCCGATGGCGGGATCGTCCGAGTTCGCGATGTCGCACGAATCGAGCTGGGATCTCAAGACTATAGCGTCACAGGCCGTTTCAATGGAAAGCCGAGCGCCGTCATTGCCGCTTACCAGTTGCCGGGCTCGAACGCGGTTGATGCGGCAGACGGCATCAAGAAGTTGATGGGGCAGATGAAGCAAAGCTTTCCCGAAGACATCGATTACGCCGTCGCACTGGATACGACCCGTTCGGTCACCCAGGGAATGAAGGAAATTGTCGAAACCCTGCTGATCGCGCTCGCGCTCGTGATTCTTGTTGTCTATCTCTTCTTACAAGGGTGGCGTGCCACGCTGATACCGCTGCTTGCCGTGCCGGTTTCGTTGGTAGGCACGTTCGTACTGTTTCCGCTGTTCGGCTTCTCGATTAACACGCTTTCGCTCTTTGGGCTGGGCTTCGCGATCGGCCCCGTGGTGGATGACGCCATCGTCGTAGTCGAGGGCGTCGAACGGCACATTGAGGAGGGCATGACGCCGAAGGCAGCGGCATTGAAGGCCATGGAAGAACTATCTGGCCCGGTCGTTGGCATTGCTCTGGTTCTCTCCGCCGTGTTCGTGCCCACGGCCTTTATCCCGGGCATCACCGGCAGGCTGTATCAACAGTTCGCGGTGACGATCGCGATTTCCGTGCTGCTTTCGGCGTTCAATGCTCTCACATTGAGTCCTGCGCTGGCCGCGCTACTTCTTCGCCCCAAGCAGCCCAGCCGCGGTCTGCTGAGGAGATTTTTCGATTGGTTCAACCGAGTCTTCGATCGGGCTACCGACGGGTATGTCCGCTGGAGCGGTGTGCTGCTCCAGAAAACCATCGTCGTGATTGTGCTGCTCGTGGGTTTTAGCATCGCGGCGGGATTCTTCGCCAATCGCGTGCCCTCGAGCTTTCTGCCAGACGAAGACCAAGGTTATTGCTACATCAACCTGCAACTGCCAAACGCGGCTTCCTTGGAACGTACCACGCAAGTCGTGGCGGAAGTCGAAAAAATTCTAAGCAATACTCCCGGGATTCAATATTCGACCAGCGTCCCAGGCTTTAGTTTGCTCAGTTTTGTTCGTACCAGTTACAACGCCTTCTTCTTTGTGACCTTCAAACCCTGGGATGACCGTAAGACAAGAGCCGAACAATTTCAAGCCATCAAGGCGCATCTCAACCAGCAATTGAGTAAGTTGCCGGCGGCAATTGCCTTCAGTTTCTCGCCGCCTGCCATTCCAGGGGTTGGCACTGCGGGCGGTTTCACATTTGTGCTCGAAGATCGCGCCGGCAACGACGTTGAATTTCTGGCAAAAAATCTGGGAACCTTCATGGAGGCCGCTCGCAAGCGTCCTGAGATCGCAGGTTTGAGTACTACCTTTCTGCCCAGCGTTCCGCAAAAGTTTGTCGACGTCGACCGCGACAAAGTACTCAAGCAAGGTGTGAGCCTCAACGATGTTTATCGCACGGTCCAAGCGTTTATGGGCGGCTATTTCATCAACTACTTCAACCGCTTTGGTCGCCAGTGGCAGGTGTATATCGAGGCCGAAGGTGAGGATCGCGCCAAAGCGGAGAACGTTGGACAGTTCTATATTCGCAACAACCAGGGAGAGAACGTGCCGCTCTCCACGCTTACCACCATCAAGCCGCGCCTGGGCCCGGAATTTACCATGCGCTTCAATGAATATCGTTCCGCCCAGATCAACGGCAGCGCAGCTCCCGGCTATAGCGCGGACCAAGCCAGCGCAGCTCTGGAAGACGTCTTCAGACGGACGATGCCGCGCGAGATGGGTTTCGACTACTCCGGTATGTCATTTCAGGAGCAGAAGGCCCGGCAAGGTGTGCCACCTTTCGTAATCTTCGGACTTTCGTTGCTTTTTGTTTTTTTGATTCTTGCCGCGCTCTACGAAAGTTGGTCGCTGCCTTTCAGCGTGCTGCTGAGCACCCCGGTAGCGATCTTTGGAGCCTTTTTTATTTTGTGGCTCCGCCGCGTACTCCTGAGTGCGTTCCTGCCGCCTTTCATGGTGCAGATCGAGAGCGACATTTACTCGCAGATCGGATTAATCATGCTGATCGGATTGGCAGCCAAAAACGCGATTCTGATCGTGGAATTCGCCAAGGATGAGTATGAGCATGGGAAGTCGCTGTCGGAGGCCGCACTTGAAGGCGCCAAGCTTCGGCTGCGTCCCATTTTGATGACTTCTTTCGCGTTCATTCTCGGCTGCGTCCCGCTATGGATCGCAAGCGGCGCTGGTTCGGTCGGTCGACAAATCATGGGAACCACGGTTATCGGTGGAATGATGGCCGCCAGCGCAATCGGAATCTTCTTCGTGCCTGCGATTTTCTATGCGGTGGAGAAATGGTCCGGCGCCGGTAAGGAACCCGCTCCCGGAATGTTGCCGGGAACCCCCAGCCCCGCGCCCGGAGATTGAGATGTGCGCTAGCACGACAGGTGGGAAAAACAAGCGGAGCGCATCATGAAGCTCACAAAATTGCTGATCGTGGTCTTGATCTGTGGCCTGTTCGCCGGTTGCAAGGTCGGCCCCAATTACCATCGGCCGTTGGTTCAAACTCCGCCGACCTATCGTGATCTGCAAGCGAATACTCACCTTCAGGCTCAGGCCGCCTCTTACGCGGATTTACCGTGGTGGCAGGTCTTCCAGGATCCGAAGTTGCAAGAGCTCATTCGCACCGCACTCAAGCAAAACTACGATCTGCAACTTGCAACCGAGCGCATCAACGCCGCTCGCGCTCAGCTTGCGATCACACGCTCGAACCTGTTTCCTCAAGTCCAAGGCAACGGCAATTTCGCTGGGGGAAAAGAGTCCAATTTCCAGAGCAAGTTCAACTTCCTAACTCTAGCGGCTGATGCCACCTTCCAGGTGGATTTGTTCGGCCGTTTGCGTCGCGCGACGGAGGCCGCACGTGCCCAGCTCCTCGCGACTGATGCCGCGAGGCAAACGGTTATATTGACCCTCGTCAGCGACGTCGCAAGCGACTACTTCGCACTCCTAGAGCTTGACCTACAACTCCAAATCACGAATGAGACGGTCAAGACACAAATCGATTCGGTCAAACTAACTACGTTGCGCCTTCAGCATGGTGTGGCCACGAAGCTGGATGTTCTCCAGGCTCAGCAGGTCCTCGACACCGCGAACGCAGCGGTTCCTGACTTGGAGCGGCAAATCGCTCAAGAGGAAAACGCCATCAGTATCCTGCTGGGCAATTACCCGCAGGATGTGCCGCGGGGTCTTCCTCTGATCGAGCAACCCCTCCCGCCAGAAGTGCCGCCCGGATTGCCTTCCACAATCATCGAGCGCCGGCCCGACATTCGCGAGGCGGAACAGAACCTAATTGCAGCGAACGCAGAAATTGGAGTCGCAAAGGCCCAATTTTTCCCGCAGATTTCGTTGACCGGCTCCGGTGGGGGGGCCTTTGGGCGAAGCAGCGTCTTCTCAAGCTTGATGAGCTCGCAGATCGGGGTCTGGTCTTATGGGGCTCAGGTGAGCCAGCCAATTTTCACGGGTGGCGCGTTGAAGGGCAATCTCCACCTGGCTGAATCGCAGGACCGGCAGGCTCTCATCGCTTACCGGCAAACCATTCAGCAGGCTTTCGGAGATGTTTCCGATGCATTAATCGGCTATCAGAAACTCCACCAAGTCCGGGTCGCCCAAGAGACATCGGTCAAGGACCTTCAGGATTCAGTCGATACGTCCCTCGTACGCTATCGCGGCGGCATCACTACCTACCTCGAAGTGTTAGACGGCCAGCGATCGCTATATACAGCAGAGCTGACTCTCGCGCAGGCGCGCGGCGGCGAGTACCAGAGCCTCGTGCAACTTTATAGGGCACTTGGAGGCGGCTGGCGGCCATAGTCATGGCATCGGGCTACCGCTTGACGAAGATCAAACCAAAGTCGCACCCAATCGTTTCACGTTTCAATCGTAAACAAACTTGAAACGGAGGGTCCTTCGGCTCGTTTGCAATACGCCCAGCCGTAAGCCAAGAGGTATGTCACTCGTTGGAGATGTCTAGGCCACACGAAGCACGATCTTGCCCTGTGACCTGCGTCTTGCCGTTCCCGGCCCACTGGGCGACATCCCATGAACCCCTGGCAGGTTCCCGGCGATGTCCTTCGAGGCCCGGGCCGCGTCCTCGAGCGCGTACACGGTCGCTACGTCTGGTCGTATCGTCCCCTCTTCCAGCAGTCGCGCGATTCTGCCGAGACCCGTTGAATCTGGAGGGGGAGCAACGCTAAAAGTCGACCAAGAAGGGGACACAATTTCACTCCTGCAGTTTGCTTCCCCCTCGAAAGCGTCGCTGATTGGTACATGTGTTATTTCCGATTGTCAACATAAGAAAGTCGCCCTCAGAAGACCCAATGAAATTTTTTTGGCGTGCCAGTTCTGTGCCAGATTTGGGAGTCGCTGACTGCGAGGGCGTTGCCCGACTCGTCGCTGATCGCCGCGGAGGTCCGAGAGACGGCACGCTCAGGGATCAACGATCCGCCGGCCGTCGCGTTTCGGTAGGCGCCGCGCCTATTCGAGCCGCGAGCGAGTCGAAGGCAGGTGTCGGGCCGTTCCAGCGCAACTGCTCCACGTTGTCAAAGAGCGCGATGTCGCTGCGAAGCGTAGCGAGGGTGCGAAACAGTAGTGCGCTCTGCTGCTCGCGGGAGAGAGTGGCTGCGAGGCCGCTGGCATTGACGGCGTTCACGTGCCACTCGCGGTAATCCGCCGGAATGGATTCAAGATGCGTAAACTTTGCAAGGACGGCGGCAGACGACTTCGCACCCCAGCCTGGAAGTCCCGGATAACCATCTGCCGCATCGCCCACCAGTGCCAGATAATCGGGGATCGATTCCGGCGAGACGCCAAACTTCTTCATCACACCGGCCTCGTCTAAGGTGACGCGCGTCCTGCGATTCAGTTGGACGATGCGCGTGCCGCGCACACATTGGGCAAGGTCCTTGTCCGGCGTGCAGATGATCACGCTTTCGACACGCGCGTCTCCAGCGGCCGCGACGGCTGCCGCAGCCAGCGCGTCGTCCGCTTCAAACTCAACCATAGGCCAGACGACAACGCCAGCCGCAGAGAGGACGTCTTCGAGCAATGGGAATTGGGCTAGTAGGTCTGGTTCGATGCCTTCGCCGGTCTTGTAACCTGGCCACAGTTCGTTGCGAAACGATTCAATAACGTGATCGGTCGCAACCGCGATGTGCGTGGCGCCGCCTTTGATCATGCCCAGAACCGAAGCAAGGACGCCTCGGACAGCGGCGACCTCTCGTCCGTCCGAATCCTTCGCGGACGGCAGCGCGTAGTAATGCCGGAACAACTCGTATGTGCCGTCGACTAGATAGATGTCCAAGGCGCAACTCCAACACAAACCTATAGGACATCTGCCGTTTGGATCAACTGTGAGACCGAAACCATGGGCAACGAGCCGATTCCGTTGGTTTCTGATTTGGTCGTGGGCTCTTCGCTGTTGCCGTGTACTGTGGATTTATCTGTGCAGAAGTGTGGACAATTTACCGTCTATTCACCAAGCGTCAACAATTCAACGGGCTTGCATCCTCGCCGGGCGCGCTCGTGAATTTCAGACTTTGCACTGAAAACGGGCGTTGACAATCTGCGAGCAACTCTCTAAGTTTGCTTCCGTCGACGGCTGAAAGGGTTGGCTTAATTAAAATTTTGCCAGTCCGAAAGTAGGCTGAGTGATCAGCTCAGAAGGGCAACCAGATGAGCGGCCAGACCTGAAAAAACCGACGGCTCTGCGAGGAGTAGTTGGGGTTTGGAACCGCGAAAGCGGTAATCGCATCAAGGGCTGTGACGGTACGTGCCTCCACGCAGTGGGCTCCCTCGCAGGAGCTGACCGCTAGAGCATAACCAATGTCACAGCCTTTACCCTTTCCCAGCGTCTTCCTCGTAACTGACCCTCGCAAAAATGGGTCCGCAGAAAATTTTCCCGCCCCGAGATCTACGGTTGCCACGCTCACCCGCTTTCCAGCAAGAATTTTGTGACAACCGTCCAAGCTGCTTGACTGGCACCATCTAGGATGGCCTTAACCGGGTTGCTCGAGAAATACTTGCTGGTCACTTTGTACAATACGGGAGACATGGCAGTGACGATCGAGATGCAGAATACGGGTGACTCTCGAGCGCGCAGGGAGATTCTTGCCGGTGTCGAGCATGTGCTGAGTGATCTGGCGGGAGAATGGCGGGTATCAATGGTCGGGTCTCGGGCAAATGACGACTGGGAAAGGAAAGGGGAGGGGAGGGACCCTACGGATTCGAACGTTCGTACGCTTTGGTTGGGGAAGCGGGAGAACACCAACCTGAGGCAATACGGAACCATACTGGTTCACGTTGCCTTCCAGTCGAAGGAAACATCGCAGGATCTAGCTGCGTCAGGACTTCGAGGTGGTGGAATCAGCGATGAAGAAGATTCCGAATTCAAGTCGTCGTCTCAACGACCAGATTTTGCGAGCGTTGAATCAGATTACGAAACCAAGCACTGCCGTCGAAATCAAGGAGTTGCTCAATCGCGATCTGGGCTGGAGTGGCGAGCCCAGTGCGCCTACCCGAAGACTTTGTTTCTGCCCCGCGACAGACTCCCGTTCTCATTGGTAGCAATGCAGTCCAGGTTGAAGAAGCTGATCGCGTACCGCGCTGAAATTTTCGTTGCCGATCCGAAGGGGAACATCCCGTTACGGGCCAACGATTCAGGATACGATTCCGCAGGATTGGACTACCTGATCAAGACGAGCAAGCAATATTACGACCGATGCCGACAGGAGCGAACATTAAAGAAGAGCGATTATGTGGCGCTGCGCCGTGTCGGCATCGCAGTGGTCGGGCAGGTCGACGACAAAGACCTACAAGTCGTGCACAAGAAAAAGTACGCGCTCAAGATTCCCCGCAACCATGTAGCTTGGGACCAGCAGAACATGCGTTGCGAGGCGAGTCGTTGGCGGCTTTTTTGAAACCAATGTGTCGCCCTACTCAGCGCATAGAACTCGTCCAGCGCAGAGACGCATTGGCGGCTGGCGAAAGTCACAAGACGAATTAATCTTGCAAGAAGCAAGGACGTGTGGCGTGGAAATTCCCAAGGACTAAGATCTCTAAGAGATGCCTAGAGACCGCAGTCGAGATCTCGCGATGCGAAGAAAGTGCGTGCCACATCGCCGAAAAGGTTGGGAGCGTTTTGTCAACCCAGACCGGTCCTCAGTCAAGGGCTCTGGCATTCTAGCTCCTTGCTTTCTTGCGAAACAAAGCCAATATGTACCCTGCCTTCATACACTTACGAAATTGAGCCCAGGACGAAAAGGGATCGTGACTCTGGGCCCACACAGAGTAGCCTCGTTGCGGCCTGATTCGGTGCTATACGAACAGTCTTTGCCATTGAGTGCTACGGAAGTGAACGTCCGGAGTCTCCGAAGGATTTCGTCGTGAGGTAGAGGTGCATTGACTCAAAAACCCCGTTAAAAGGTCATGAGCATTATGGCAATCTTTCGTCAGCAACCGCCTAACCACCGTGCAAAATCACGCACCGTGGAGCACATGGGTGGGGCGACTTTAGGTCAGACGTGCCATTCACAAGAATTAGGGCGGGACTTACATTCCTACGTGAGCAGTTCTGGGGGAGGGCTGGCCGGGCGTCCAAATGACTCGAGAAGAGTCGGACGCCCGTTTTTTCTTGTGACTATGCATGAGCCCTTGACTAGCGGTTGGACTGACCATGTCCGAAATCCTCGGTCACGTAAATGGTGTTTCCGTTGCGGACGACGGCAAATCCGGCCACGTTGTAATCGGGATTGAGTAGATTCTCCCGGTGATGCGGAGAATGCATGAAGCCCCGGTGCACCTCTGCTGCGCTCGGAGCGAGACCTACGTTTTCTCCCTCCGCGCTGAATTGCAATGTGCTCGTGGCTGCCAAGCGTTGTGGCAGCGCGGGCTCACCGGGCAAGTCATGCGAAAGCCGCTTCTGCGAAGCCATAAGCGCCGAGTGCTTCCGCGCAGCCCTCGTTACTCCTTCATCGCTTTGCAGTGGCGCTAGACCGGCTTCAGCCCTGGCCTGATTTGCGAGGTCAAGAAGCAGGCGCTCAGCCTGGGAGTCGTACGGAGCTGAAACCGCGTGCGGCGGTCGCGGAACCGTGGCCCATGGATTCGTCGGTTGCTGGAATGCCGACGCTAGGCCTGCCAAGCAAACGGTCAACCAAATAGGGAGAGATCGACGCATACCTGCGGGCCCCATTAGAAGTAGAACCCGCAACCTCTCGCTTTGTTTCCCTCGCAAATCTTAGAAACGGAGGAGCGCCCGTTCCTTGACCTGGTAACACCGCACCGCAAACGGGCACTCTCATATGAGGCAGACCGGGGGCGCTTCTAATATGGGTATGAGAAGAAAGTCGAGACGCGACAAAAGTCGGAAAAGTCGAGAAAAGTCGAGACTCGACTTGACAAAGGGGCTGTCAATGCTCGAACATTGGACCGCAAGTTTGGCCCCTCCCCGGCACGCTAACGTTTGCCCTTCCCCAAGGAGAGTTAGGTCTCTCTTTTTCGATGATTGTCTTACGCGCTATTCCGAAGGACGTTGCCGCGCGTGAGACCGGCCCCAGTTTGGCGAAATAACCGAGTTCGCAAATAAAATACTGTTTGGTTGCGGCGACGGAAGCACGGGCCGCATATGGGAGCTTGCAAATGGGGGAATTTCTATGAATGCTATCGCGTCACGACCGGGCCTGGTCTTGGTAGATGACTTCATGAACCTGGTGGCAGCCAATTCTGAAGCGGTTCAGATACTTGCGTTTCCAGAGTCTCCGGAGAAGCTTGGTCATTTGAGCGGTTGGCTCTCAAAGAAGATCCGTTCCTGTCTAATCGACCGACAATCGTTGACCCGGCCCAGCTTCGTCAATGAGTTCCGTTCCGCTAAAAGGACGTATCTTTGCCGTGCTTTCGCGCTCAATCCCGGCACAAACGGTTCTGCTCGTCCGGCGCTGGCGCTCATGCTAGAAAGAAAGTCGAACGGCGGTGGCTCCGTGGCTGAGATTTCACAACGCTTTGGTTTGACCGCGCGTGAACAGGAAACGATGCGACTACTCGCACAGGGTTTCTGCAGCAAAGAAATTGCGGTACGCATGAATATCAGCCCCAACACGGTCAAAGCTTTTGTTCATCTTGTAATGGTCAAGATGGGCGTGTCGACTCGGTCGGGCATCATCGGAAAGATGGTTGGTGTAGACAACCCGCGCAACGGGTCGAACGGAGAGAAAAAGCCGAACTTCCTGCAGCACACGTAAATTTTGGTGCCGGCTCTGCTACTGTGATCGCCCGGGTCGCCTGAGCGGCGACCCGACGGCGACTCGACGTTTGCCCTGGATTCCAGCCCGTCCTCAACTCTAACCTGCCGCGTTTCACTCACCGGTGCGACCACATGGCCTCTCTCAGGGTAGCCCACGCTTAGTCCGACAGGTTAAGACTTTTCACTACTTAAAGTAGGGAATTGTAAACAAGACAAATGAGGGTAGAGTTCGAGTGCGCTGAACGGACGCCGCACGCTCCTTCCCCCTGGCTTCCCTAGCGTAATCCATAACAGGAGAAACTACCATGTTTCGAACCGGAAACTCCGGATGGCTTGCGATCGCATTGGTTGCTGCCACCTGCCTTCTCACTGCAAGCGTGGGGTGGGCTCAACAACCTCAAGACACGTTCCAGGTCAACTACTTCTCCAACGCGAACAACAAGGCGGGGACCGATGCGTGGACAAGGATCATTAACACGGGTGCTGACGCACCTTCCTTCCCACCCAGCAATCTCTGCGCGATGATCTACGTTTTCGACAACAAACAGGAACTGAAAGAATGTTGCGGCTGCCTGATCAGCACCAACGGATTAGCCGAACTCAGTCTGGACAAAAACCTGGTCTCCAATCCTTTTGATGGACGCTCGCCAACCGACGGAGACATCAAAATTGTTTCCGCGGCGCCGAACGACAACTTCGGCGGAGTTCCATGCGACCCAACCGGCGGTGGCATCGGCAGCAATGGCAAGTACGTCCTTAACATCGTGCCCACGGTAGATCTCCGTGCGTGGGGCACTCACGTGCAAAAAGACCGCAGTCTCACTGAGGATGAGTACCAGACTGCCACCCTGGCTACGGCTGAATTGGACAGTCTGCAGGAAGAATGCTACGGAATCGTGACCGTGGGCAGCGGTGCCGGGATTTGCGGCGAAGGAGTCGGGAATTCGTCCACCGTTTGCAATTGATCGGGCTGGTGCCACTGAGTTCGAGAACAGTCATTGCCGCGTGCGTTCGCGCACGCGTAGTGCAACCGAGCGCCAAACTTCAAGGAGGAGTTACATGTTTCGAACAAAAAGTTTGCTGACTTACGCCGTGCTCATCGCGTCCGTAGTGTTTCTGGCGGCAGTTTCGCCCGCTCAGACTACGAACAAAAAGCCGGACGTCTACCAACTGACCTACTACAGCAATGCGCTGAACTACGCGGCTCCCGACGGGACCGTCCACATTGTGAATCCTGGTACTGCTGTAACCAAGCTCGATGCGGACGGGAAACCGCTCGACGGGAACCTCTGTGCCCAAATCTATGTGTTGAACAACGATGAGCAGGAAGTGGAGTGCTGTGGCTGTACGCTTTCACCGGACAGCGAAAGAACTCTCTCCATCAATAGAAACTTGCTGGGAAATCCAATTAACGTCCACATCGTCACTCCCGATGGTGTGATCAAGATTATTTCCGAACCGACGCCGGCAAGCGGAGTGTGCCGCCCGGATTTCGAAACGGGCAACGTAGCTGCCGCACTGCGTGCTTGGGATACCCACATCCAGACCAAATCCGAAGGGTATGCCGAAACGGAGGAGGAGTTTGCCCGTGCTCCCCTCAGTGCTAACGAGCTTCTCTGGTTGCAAAACCAGTGCAGCGCGATCTACACGAGTGGCAGCGGCCACGGGAAATGCACCTGCGGTTCCGGCGACTAAACACGCTTAGCGCCAGGGTACCTCACGGTTTCCTGGCGCTTAACTTCACACTATCAATAGGGAGGACTCCAATGCTTCGATCAACGGCAATTCGTTTCTTGCTCAGCTTTACCGCCGCTCTCTTCGTTTCTTGTTCGGCCACCGCCCAGCAGAGCCCCGGCACTTTAGCGATGGTCAACGGGAAGGCAATCACGACGCAGGATCTTGAACAGAAGGAGGTCAACCGCCTTCTCCAAGCCCAGTATCAGTACTATCAGGCCGAACGCAAAGCCCTTGACGACCTGATCGTCCAGCGCTTGCTGGAAGAGGAGGCCCAAAGGCAGGGCATCAGTACGGATGAACTGTTAAAACGCGAAGTAGACAGTAAGGTGAAAGATCCCAACGAAGATCAATTACAGGTTTACTACGAGGGCCTGGATTCGAAAGAGCCCTACGACCAGGTGCGGGAGAAGATACTGGATCACATTCGTGACTTGCGGAGGTCCAAGCTGCGCTCCGCCTATATCGAGACCCTTCGCGCTCAAGCCACCATCGTGGTGCAACTGGCGCCGCCGATGGCAAATGTCGGAACAGAGAGCGCCGCGGTCACTGAAGGGCGTTCAGATGCTCCTGTCCAGGTGGTGGAGTTTGCCGACTACCAATGCCCCTATTGCCAAAGAGTCAATCCGGACCTTAACAAACTGATCGACGAATACGCGGGCAAAGTCTCGGTCGTTTATAGAGATTTTCCGCTGCCAATGCATCCCCATGCGGAAAAGGCAGCCGAGGCGGCCCGGTGTGCTGGAAAACAGGGTAAGTTCTGGGCGTACCACAATCTTTTATTTCAGGACAAGAAGCTCGACACTCCTGATTTGAAGCAAGAAGCGACAGCGCTCCACCTGGACTCAGCCAAGTTCGATAAATGTCTGGATTCTGCGGAAGAAGCGGCAAACGTGAAAAAAGATCAGGATGAGGGAATGAAGTTAGGGTTATCGGGCACTCCAAGCTTCTTTATTAATGGCCATTTCATTAGCGGCGCGGTGGATTACACCACGCTGCATCAGATGGTCGAGCAACAACTGACCTTGTTGTCATCCGCCAAAGGGGCCTCTCCAGCGGGGTCCTCCCAGAGGTGAAGCCTCGGCGGTGACACCAGACCGGGCGGCCGGTTGACGCATCCGGCCGCCCGTGATGACAAAATCGAAGAATAGGACTGGCATTCCCGTGGTCGCAAGATTCAAATGAAGCAAATCCCCCTTGCTTCATTCCTGACCGATCGATGACGCGTGGACGAGTTGTTACCCCCTTGACCGAAGGCAATTCTACGATGAGGATTAATCGACTGCTTTTTTGGCTACTCTTTCTGAGCAGTGGAACCCGATTCCTCGCAGGTCAGAGCGCGCCTTCGATTCCACCGCGACCGCCAAAGGCCGCGGTGCCGCAGGCGGCGCAGCAGAACATCGCGAGTGGACTTAAGACATCCGCGAGCTCTCTTTCGTTCGGAAATGAACCGCTCAGCTCAACTTCTGCTCCCCAATTCATCAGCGTTACAAATGAAAGCAAATCTGATCTCACTCTTACCGAGGTCGTCAGCAGTGAGCCAGATTTCAAGCTGGTACATAACTGCGCATTGTCTCCCGACCTGATGCCAGCCGGCAGTAGTTGCGGTATTTCTATTCGCTTCGTTCCGGGCGCGGTCGGCCTACGCAGTGGCAAGATAAGAATCGCAATCAGCGGCGATCCTCCGACGCAGCCACTAATAATTCCGCTTCAGGGTAACGGAGTGGACAGTCCGGTTACGTTATCGCAAACATACCTGGTATTTCGGACTGTACTCGTGGGGATGACCAGTATGCCCCAATTTGTGCGTCTTACGAACCGCAGCGCAGCTCCTGCCAAAATCACCAGCATTGCCGCTTCTCCCGATTTTGCTCTTGCCTCCACAACTGCCCAATGCGTACCCGGCAACACACTGGGGCCACTGGCAAGTTGCACGGTTGCCATAGTATGGACTCCCGGTGATTCGGGCTCGCGCGGTGGGCAGGTAACGATCGCGGATTCTGACCCGGCGTCGCCTCACATCATTGATTTACAGGCGAGCGCAACCGGGATCAAGCTTTCGTCCGGTACCCTACGATGGAATCCCACAGCAGTGGGCGTTACTGGCAATTCGCAGACCTTTGAAGTGAGGAATGAGGGCCGCACTACAATCAAAGTCGAGAGTGTCGAGGCGAGTGGAGATTTCTTTCAGCAAAGCACCTGTGGCAAAGAGTTGATTCAGCATCAGAGTTGCTCGGTCACAGTGTGGTTCCAACCGACCGCCGCGGGGGAAAGAGATGGAACGCTCCTGATTCATGACTCCGACGTTACAGGGATGCAGCAAGTCTTCCTTACCGGAGTTGGCTCTCCTCTCGATTTGTCCCCGGCAAAGATGGATTTCGGCAATCAGGCCGCGGAGAGCACCAGCACGCCTCAGATCGTTACTATTACCAACCGAGGCGGTGCCAATGTGAATATCGCCGCCATCAATGTGAGCGGAGATTTTGTCATTCCAGGCAAAACATGTAGTGACACCGTCGCCGCTGGCAAAAGCTGCCGGGTCAGCATCAGCTTTTCCCCGACCGTGAGCGGCGTAAGAACGGGAGCTCTGAGCATCGAAACCGATGCCAAGGGTGCTCCACAGAAAGTGACCTTGAACGGCAAGGGACGATAGGGAGTAGCCGCTTGCCACGGTTAGCCCGGGTAGCCGCGAGACGGTAAAATCCTTTACCGGCAGAGCAAAGGGAAGCTTGAGGCTACTCTTTCGGTGCGACAATCTTTCCAATGATCGCAGACCGGCTCGAGACGTTCATCTTGACCATCATCAGACGAATAAAACTGTTGACAGTATTTGGGCTGATATTCATTCGCGTGGCGATCTCTTTACTGGTAAGCCCCTCACCCAATAAGCGCGCAGTCTCTTGCTCGCGTGGGGTCAGACCAAACCGTTGCGAGACTTCCTCCATTGTGAAGTGCTCGGGTGATTTTCTCTCCAGCATGAGAACCACTACCGAAGCAGGGCTATTGGGACTTGTGCCGGCGGTGAGCGGGAACGCACGACAAAGATGCATCCGCTTCGCGGACCGAAATTCGCCGACGAAGCTGGGTCGGGTCGCCGATTGTCGGTCGAGCAAACAGGACCGAATCTTCCTAGTAAGCCAACCTCGCAAATCACTAATCGTTTCCGGATTGTCGGGAAATGTGAGGATCTGAATCGCATCTGCGTTACAAGCGACCATATTTAGCGACACGTCCATCACGACCAAACCGGGACGGGCGGGAGTAGCATTCATCTGATTTCCCCCCTTGCGTAAGTCAACGACCTCCGAATCTCGCAGCGGCGATTTCGGCTTCGCGTCCGGGGAGGGACTGAATTGGCGAACGTCTAATTATTCACTCAATCATTTACCGCGGGATCATGTTACTAAAACATTCCTTTTTCAAAGTTAGTGCTTTGGCACTACTAATCTCTAGTTACTTCCTTTGACTATGAGGGGAAATTTAGCACGTGCGCGAGACCCGAAACGCTCAAATGAAAATGATGTCACCACACTCAGGCAACCGGGGAGAATTGTTCGGAACCTCCGCAAGAGTAGAGGTAGATGATCGCTGTGTCAAGACGGAGAAAGCTGCTCAAACGTCGTAATAAAAAAGTCCTAGTCCGTTTGATCTAGTGCCATAGTTGAAAAGAAAAGCGCAGGAAGCATGTTGACAAAAGATACAAAGGGGTCAAGAATGAGTTACGACCTTTCCCCAGAGGGCATTGACCGTGTTCGCCATATTTGAATGCCAGGCGAAGCGCGGGCAGTCGAAGGAAGCGCCCGTTCCGTCAATAAAAATTGATGAGTCAGCTTGAGCTGGCAGCGGGCAATCGCGCCTGCGAGCTTGATTCCCGGCAGACGCGCAAACTTCGACTGGGGCAGAGAACACATGGATAGGGTTTGGGAGATGGAACCAAGGAGGAACTCCAAGTGACCAAAACCAGTTTCTTTCGCGAGATGTGGTCAAACGATGAAGGCCAGGACATCGCTGAATACGCGGTAATGCTGGCCGTGATCCTGGTGATTGTTGTAGGCACGATACGATTAATCGGAGGGAACGCGAACAACGTGTTTTCCAGTGTCGCCAGTTCGCTTGGCCAGTGATGCAAGCCTCGGGCCATGAAACATTTCTGCTGCTTCACGCTCGCCGCGGCGATTGAGGCATTGCCCGTGCGCCGTTATTTATCCCGATGCGAACGGCAGATCCAGGGACGCAAACGCCGCTGATCTTCAACTCGCCTTCTCGGGTACATCCGCATCGAAATGAAGGTTTCCCGGCGCCACGCTCTTAACCACGGGGCTCGGTTTACCTTGCAGCCTTCGATCCGGAGTCGTTGAAGTTGGAACGATCATTTTAGTTGCCTGGGCGGCTGCTGGGATTGGAGTGCTAGCTCGTTTCGTCAGGACAGAACGTATCGCGAGAATAAGAATCTTTGCAACCTTGCCGAAAGTGGCGCCCACGGCCTTCAGGTTCGATCCTTTCCGTGACGCCACATCGAGCGCGGCTCTGTACTTTCGAATCCATTCCTGCTCCTTCTCGGTTGAGCCGATCGTCTCCGTGTCCATGCGAGTTCCTGCTGCCGCTCGATCTTGGTAATCGTTATACGCCACCGCTAGAGTTGGAGCAATACAAACCGAAAGACTAGCCAATTGGTTTAGGCGTTGGACTTGCCGTTCGGACTTGTTCCTCTGAACCCCACCACCGGCGCCCCTCTGCGGAGCTACGAAGGCAGCGGCATGGTGGATTCTCTGCAGAGAGGGGCACCTGGTGAACAGCGAAAGGCCGTTGAGCTGGACGTTCCTCAAGGAGAGTCTCGATAAACACTCTGCTCAAGGCTTTCTCACCAAATCGTGCGAAGAGCCCGCGATCGTCGAATCTCGCGGTCCGCGGTGAGCAGAGACATTCCCTCGACTATCGCGGTGGCTCCAATAATGCGATCAGCAGGATCCTTAGGATAGGTCGCTGGGAGTGCGAGGGCGCGTACACACGCGCGGCCGCTGATCGGCAGGACAATGAACCGTGCCTCGACTTCGTGCAAAAAGGATTCGAGAGTGATATCGAGGCGGATGCGCGCTTTGCGCGAGAGCGTCGTCAACTCCAAGAGGGTGATGTCGGAGATGGCCAAACCGTCGCCGTTCTGTCTCGCATCATTGATGGTCGCTTTTGCGTTCCTTGAAAGTTGACTCTGATCAAACGCCAGCCAGACGACAACATGAGTGTCGAGGAGAATCACTTGAGTTCTCCCCATTCTTTGTCCGAAATTGCTGGGGAAACGATATCGCCCGCAATGGTGCCCTTGCCCACCAAGAAATTGTAGATGTCGTCTGTGTTTTTGTCGGCAGGGACAAGTTTCGCCACCGGCTTGCCGTGTTTCGTGATCACTACGGTTTCCCGCTTAGCCTGAACTTCATCCATTACAGCGAGGCAATGTATCTTAAACGAACCCGCTGCCATTTTCTTCATTTCAAAGCTTTCCGATCATAGTCATTATACCATAGTCGTATTTCCCAATGGCAAAATCTACGCTCTGCACGATACGCCAAGAGGTTAAGGAGTAAGCATTTGCTTGTTGTTCCTTCCCGGCGATCGGGGCACCAAAAAGCAAAGTGCAGTGCTATGGCCTGATCTCGAACCCTGTGCCTTGCGCAGCGGCGCCTCCACTGCTGGTAGTGGAGTAAAGATTTCGGGCGCGGTCGAGAATGAAGCCAGCGGATGGCAGCCCGCCGTCCACGCCACCAGTAAACGTGGGCAGGACGCGTTCTTTTCATTTCCCGTCTCCAGAAAGCGTCAATTCAAAACGCTGTGCCGCAGCCGAGGCCCCCGCAGCCACCGCCGTTGATGCCGCCAACCGAAGTCGTGGCGTACAGATTGCCCAGGTTGTCGAAAATCAGACTTGATGCAGGATAGGCTCCGTCACCTTGACGCCGATAAAGTTGTGGAGCACCGTCTCGCTCCACGTGTTCCCAAGGCCATGCGTCAGTCTGAATACGACACCAGCGTCATCGAGTCCGCCTCTCAAGGTTGAGCCCTACAGGTTCCCCTCCTGATCGAAGATCAGGCTCGAAACGGGCCACCAGCCGTCGGCTCCGTTGAACGAGAACAATATGTTTTCGGTCCAGACGTTACCGCTTCGGCTTAACTTGAAGACCGCGCCCTGATCAAAGGATCCGCCGCGAGATTATAGCTTCCACCCACCACAATCAGCGCGAGACGAACTACAATAACCAGTGTGCGTATTGTTTCATTATTGGCGAGCGCCACAGAGATCGTCTGCGCTCTGGGCGCTGGCGAAATGCTGGTAGGGCGGTCGCATGAGTGCGACAACCCGGACTGGGTGCGGCGCCTGCCGCCATGCAGCGGGCCCGCATTCGACGTGTCGGTTTCGAGCCAGGAAATCGATGCAGAGGTTCGACGCCGCATCCGTTCTGGCGAACCTCTCTATCACCTCAACGCGAAATTGATCGACGAGTTGCGCCCCGACCTGTTGATCACCCAAGAGCATTGTGAAGTCTGCGCCATTACTCCCGACGACGTCGAGCGAAGCGGGGCATGTGCTGCCAAGCAGCTGGCGCTATCCGCTTCGTCGTTGGACGACATCTTCCAAAGTATTCTGCGGATCTCACAAGCGATCGGTCTGGCAGACGAGGGTAAGGCCGTTGTCCAGCGCGAACAAGAGCGTCTGAACCAGGTCAAGCAGGAAGCGGCGCGTTCGGTCCGGAAAACTGTAGTCATGCTGGAGTGGACAGACCCGCTGTTCGCGATGGGAAACTGGGGCCCGGAATTGGTCGAAATCGCAAACGGAGAACTTCTGCTGGGGGAAAAAGGAGAATACTCGGCCGCCATTGCCGCCGAGCGACTCCGAGACGCGAACCCGGAGTACTTGATCGTTGCGCCCTGCGGCTTCAACTTGCAACGGTGCCTGCGGGAACAAGCTGTCCTGGAGCGACATCCATGGTGGCGGGAGCTTCAGGCGGTTCGCAATGGTAACCTCGCTTTTGCGGACGGGAATCTGTTCTTCAACCGTTCCGGAATGACGATTGCACAAACCGCAGAAATCATCGCTGAAATTCTTCACGGGCGTGCCTTCGGCGAAACCAACGAAGGAACGCATTGGCGGCGGATCGAATCTTATGCGACGCCGGATTCGAAACCGGCGACCGCAAGTTGAACGTGACGAAAGTCGCCTTATCGTGGAGCAGCGGCAAAGACAGCGCCTGGACTTTGCACGTCCTGCGCCAACGGCCCGACGTCCAGGTCGCGGCGCTGATCACCACCTTTAACTCCGAAGCTGACCGTGTGGCCATGCACGCCGTGCGGCGCGCCTTGGCTGAAGCGCAGGCCGAGCGAACCGGCCTCCCTCTCTGGGCGGTGGAACTGCCATGGCCGTGCTCCAATGAGGAGTACGAGCATCGCATGCACGCCGTGTGTCAACGGGCAAAGGATGCGGGAATTACTGTCATTGCATTTGGCGATCTCTTTCTCGAGGACGTCCGCAAGTATCGGATCCGCCAACTCGAAGGCAGTGGGCTCGCACCCCTGTTTCCGCTTTGGCAAATTGCCACCGATCGATTGAGTCGTCAGATGATTGCCGGCGGCGTGAAAGCGAAGATCACTTGCGTGGATCCGTCGAAGCTCGCGAAAACCTTTGCTGGCCGCGACTACGACACGAAGTTGCTGGAGGATTTGCCTCCGGAAGTTGATCCGTGCGGCGAAAACGGGGAGTTTCACAGCTTTGTGTACGATTCCCCCGTGTTCACAAGCCCCATTGGAGTGCGCGCCGGGGGAGTAGTCGAGCGCGATGGGTTTGTGTTCGTCGACGTGCTTCCAGAGTAGCCGGTTTCGCTTTCAACCTACCGCTGATCCCGCAGGGCCAGTTGCCGCTCCTCCGGCGTCATCTGGTTCCACAAAACTTTCAAGTCTTGTTCGATGCGGGTATTGCTGGGATCCTTGCGCAGCGAGCGCGAGAACCAGCGGTAAGCGGTGGGCAGATCGCGAGTGGCGCAGTGACCAGTCGCATACATGGTTCCCAGAACATTCTGAGCCTGGGCATTCGAGTGCTGAGCCGCAGCCATCAAACTTGCCCTGGCCCGAGTGCAGTTTTCCGGCACACCGTTTCCGTAAAGATATTTTTCGCCCTCAGCCTCCAGTTCGTCCGCCCGCGAGACCGGTGTCGGCGCTGGCTGAGTTCGCACCTTAGGAGATTTAGGAGCAGGCGCAGGCTGGTTCGCAGTCTCGTCGGAGTCGTCGTTCTTCGCCGCGCCCCCAGAGTCACCCGCTGGGGATTGAGCGGATGGCTGGGACTGATCCGCTTCGGGAGACTGGGCTGAATCCGCGCCGCCTGACGCCGGAGCAGCCGGCGGCGTAGTTTGTCCTTGTGCCACTGGCACTTGCGCATCGGCTCCCGCACCTTGATTCCCGACTGGAGTACTGGCGTTCGCGGCGGTCGCCGGAGCTGTCGGCGAAGTCGAGTCCGATCCCGCTGGCGCAGAAGGATTCGCCTGCGTGTTGCCCGCAGCATTGCTCGAGAACTTGGAGGCGAGGGAAACTAAATTCTCTCGCCAGTGCCAACCCGCCGCAACTGCCCCAGCCAACAGGATCAGCAACACAAGATTCCGACCTGTGTGACTGGGAGCCGGTTCGTCTTCGAGAAGGTAGCTGACACTTCGAATCTCAGCCCGTTCATTCCCCGAACCTAGAAACGAGGGCCCGCTGACAGGTTGCGGGGCAACCTCTTTTGCCCTCGGCGCGGCCCCCGCTGCTTTTGGCTGGGCGAGCGTGGGCGAAGGAACTTGCCTCGGGGGAGGCGCTAGCTGAGTTCCGCCCGGACCTGGAAGACGCAATTCGGCAGCGCACATCCCGCAAAAGCGGTGTTGCGGGAAGTTTTCGTAGCCGCACTTTTCACATTTTACGAGCATGGATACTGGCATAAGAATATACCGACTTTGGATGTTTCGTCGCCCGTTTCGGTTGGTTGACTGAAAGAGTGCATCTCTCCCACACTGTGGAAACCGCTGACAGTTCAATATTTTTCGGATTTCATCGCGAGCCTCTGCGAAAGCCGCTCTTCGACGGACATGAGGCCACATAACCGGACCAAGAAAAAAGCGCAGCGAGCGCTTGCCCGCAATCTCTCGACCGCCGAGGTCCTTCTAGACGGATCATCATCAGCTGATCGCCGAGCGTTCATGTCCTTCGGTGACCTATGGCAAATCGGCGCTAGCCCGAATAATGAGAACGCTGTAAGTTACGCGGTTCGATCGCGAAGCTCCACGATCTAGATCGCGCGTTGCAGCGGCTCTTCAATCCCCCGCCGTGCGCGAGCACGGGCACGAGAGGCGGTACCGTGAGAAACCTCACACCCCAGTCGAAGTCAATCGGTAGCCTAATTTCTCTTTTAACCTTTCTGTTCATCCCAGCCCTGGCCGCCGCACACACCGTAGGCCTTTCGTGGGACGCCAGCACCTCCCCAAACATCGTCGGATACAACGTCTACCGCGGCGCCAACGCCAACGGGCCCTACACCAAAATCAATTCATCCCTGGATCCGAATACCGCGTATTCCGACACCACTGTGCAAAGCGGCGAGACCTATTATTATGTTACGACCGCCGTCGACAATCAGGGGGGCGAGAGCGCGTATTCCAACCAGTCCGAGGCTACGATCCCGGGTGGCGGCTCGGGTTCAGAAAGCGCGTTGTACAGTTTTGTGGGTGGCAGCGACCCCAAGCTTCCATACGCTGGCCTGATCTTCGACAAAGCCGGCAACCTTTACGGGACCACAGAACTCGGCGGGACCAACAATCAGGGTACCGTCTTCGAAATGAGCCCCAACTCGAGCGGTTGGACCGCGACCGTGCTCTATAACTTCACCGGCGCCGCCGACGGAGGCCAGCCCTATGCCAGCCTGATCTTCGATTCTGCCGGCAACCTTTATGGCACCACGAATTTCGGCGGCAGCTCCAACTGCAATATGGGATGCGGCACCATCTTCAAGCTCACGCACGGCTCCAGCGGATGGACCGAGAGTGTTCTCTACACTTTCACCGGGGGCAATGACGGTCGCGAACCCTACGCCAGACTGCGCTTCGACGCCGCCGGCAATCTTTACGGCACAACTTTGCTCGGCGGAAATATCGGGTCCGTCTGCAGTGAGGGCTGTGGCACCGTCTTCAAGCTGACCCCCGGAACCAGCGGATGGACCGAGAGCGTTCTCTATGCATTCCAGGGAGCAGGC